>TARA_B110000438_G_scaffold134725_1_pt1 | contig 12388 bp, 12 predicted proteins | sample TARA_B110000438 | Tara Oceans TARA_B110000438 (sample SAMEA4398413) | marine metagenome | biome: Polar Biome; feature: [MES] marine water layer (ENVO:01000295) within the mesopelagic zone...; material: water (ENVO:00002006), including particulate matter (ENVO:01000060) such... | reverse complement strand
AACTTGGAAAAACATAAAATGCACCATCTGGATTTAAACATTCAATCCCGTTTATTTTATTTAATTCTTTAACAACAAAATCTCTTCTTTTCTGAAATGAAGTTGCTCGTTTTTTTATAAAATCTTGTGTTCCATTTAAAGCTTCTACAGCTGCCGCTTGACTAATGGAAGATGGGTTTGTTGTTGATTGTGATTGTATTTTTGCTATAGCTTTAATTATTTCTTTTGATCCTGCGGCGTATCCTATTCTCCAACCTGTCATTGCATATGCTTTACTAACCCCATTCATTGTAAGAACTCTTTCTTTCAAACTATCAATTTGAGCAATAGTAAAAAATTTAAATCCGTCGTACGTTATGTGTTCATAAATATCGTCACTTAAAATATAAACATGTGGGTGTTTTATTAAAACTTCCGCAATATCTTTAATATCTCTTTTGGTATAACAAACTCCAGTAGGATTTGATGGTGAGTTTAGTATCATCCATTTTGTTCTTTTGGTTATAGATTTTTCTAATTCAGTTGGATTAATTTTAAATCCTTGTTTTTCATTACATTCTAAAATTATTGGATTTCCACCAGCTAATAAAACTATATCGGGATAAGAAACCCAATATGGAGCTGGAATAATAACTTCATCACCCTCATTTAAAGTTGCCATCATTGTATTATAAATTACATGCTTACCACCTGCTCCAACTGTAATTTGATCTGTTGTGTAATCTAGACTATTTTGTTTTTTAAATTTTTTAGCTATAGCTTCTTTTAAAGCTGAAGTTCCATCTACGGCTGTGTATTTAGTATCTCCACTTTTAATAGCTTCTATTGCTGCTTCTTTAATGTTGTCTGGAGTGTCAAAATCAGGCTCTCCTGCCCCAAGTCCAATTATATCTTTGCCCTCATCCCTTAATTCCCTTGCTTTTTGCGTGACTGCAATAGTAGGCGATGGTTTTATTTTTTTTAAATTGTTGGATACTATGCTCATTGATTTATATTATTAATTAAATATTTAATATCAGATATGGGAAATACTTACCAAGATAAAATTACAGAAATTCAAAGCAATAACCCTTTTCTAAAAAATAAGCTTGAAGGTGGAAAAAAGTTTAAAATTACAAGTGATTTTAATCCTGCTGGAGATCAGCCCCAAGCAATAAAAAAATTAATAAGAAAAGCAAAAAATGGAGATAACAATCAAGTTCTTTTGGGGGTTACAGGTTCAGGCAAGACCTTCACAATGGCAAAAGTCATTGAAGAAACAAATAGACCGGCACTAATTCTTGCCCCAAATAAAACTTTAGCTGCACAGCTTTATGGGGAAATGAAAACATTTTTTCCAGATAACGCTGTTGAATATTTTGTTTCTTATTATGATTATTATACTCCAGAAGCTTATGTTCCTAGATCAGATACATACATTGAAAAAGAAGCATCTATTAATGAACAAATTGATAGAATGAGACATTCAGCAACCAGATCATTATTGGAAAGAGATGATGTAATTATTGTAGCTAGTGTATCTTGTATTTATGGACTGGGTTCTGTTGAGGCGTACAGTAAAATGACAATAACACTTAAAAAAAATTCTGAATACAGCAGACAAGAATTAATCAAATCTTTTGTAAATCTCCAGTATAAAAGAAATGATCAAAACTTCTACAGAGGTACTTTTAGGGTTAGGGGAGAAATCTTAGAATTATTCCCTTCCCATTTAGAAGACAAAGCATGGAGACTAATAATGTTTGGCGATAAATTGGAAAATATAGAAGAGTTTGATCCGTTAACAGGTGACAAGAATGATGATTTAAATTTTATAAAGATTTATGCAAACAGCCACTATATCACACCAAAACCAACTATAGAACAGGCTGTCATAAAAATAAAAAAAGAATTAGAAATAACTTTAATTAAACATAGAAATGAAAATAAACTTCTAGAAGCACAAAGACTTGAGGAAAGAACTAAATTTGATTTAGAAATGATTGAAGCGACTGGAACTTGTGCTGGTATTGAAAACTACTCTCGATTTTTATCAGGAAGAAAACCTGGGGAACCACCTCCAACTTTATTTGAATATTTTCCAGATAATACCTTAATATTTGTGGATGAAAGTCATGTAACCGTTCCTCAGTTAAATGGTATGTATAAAGGTGATAGATCAAGAAAAAGTACTTTAGCAGAATATGGTTTTAGATTGCCTTCCTGTATGGACAATAGACCTTTAAAATTTGAAGAGTGGGATATGATGAGAACGCAAACAATTTTTGTATCTGCTACACCGGGACCCTGGGAACTAAAACAAACAGAAGGAAAATACATTAATCAAATAATCAGACCAACAGGTCTTATAGATCCTAATATTTTGATTAGACCTGCAAAAAATCAAGTGGATGACCTTATGCACGAATGTATAAAAGTAGTTGAAAAAAACTTTAGAATTTTAGTAACAACTTTGACAAAAAAAATGGCTGAAGACCTTACTGAATATTTACATGAAAATGGCATAAAGGTTAGATATCTTCATTCTGATATTGATACACTGGAAAGAATTGAGATTATGAGAGATTTAAGAATGGGGGTATTTGATGTGCTCGTTGGAATTAATTTATTAAGAGAGGGTCTTGATATCCCAGAGTGTGCTTTAGTTGCTATACTTGATGCTGACAAAGAAGGATTTTTAAGATCCGCCACATCTCTTATACAAACTATAGGGCGAGCGGCAAGAAATGTTGAGGGAAGAGTAATTCTTTATGCAGATAAAAAAACAAAAAGCATAGAAAAAGCAATAGAAGAAACTGATCGACGTAGAAACATACAATTAAGATATAATAAAAAGAACAATATTAGTCCTAAAACAATTGAAAAAAAAATAAATGATGTTTTGCAATCAGTGTATGAAAAAGATTATTTAAATATAGGTGAGGACTCAAATATTGGTGGTAACCTTAAAAAGCACCTAAAATTATTAAATAAGAAAATGAAAGATTCGGCTACAAATTTAGAATTTGAAGAAGCCGCTAAAATTAGAGATGAGATTAGAAAATTACAATCCAGTGAATTAGAAATAAACTTAAATCCAAAAATAAAACAATATAATCAATCTAACAAAATTTATCCTAAAGGAAGATCTAAAATGGGTATGCCGGGCACAAAAGTTAGAAAAAAAAATAAATATTAAAAACTCTGGTATATTAATTATTATAATTTATAAGTATTTCATAAATGCAACTTAAAAAAAGCAAGAGAACAAAAAGACTAGTTAAAGCAATAAAACTAAACCTCGAAAGAAGAACAATTATTGTAGACGACCAGTTGCAATATTTTAAAAAAAAACCAATTCCAAGTTGGATAGAACTAAGTATAATTGATGTATGCAATAGAACATGTAGTTTTTGTCCAAAATCTGATCCAAACATTGCACCTGATACATATCAAAAAATGAGTTTATTGCTAATAGATAAATTGTGCAAAGATCTAAAAAGAATTAAATACAAAGGATCTGTGACCTTATGTGGTTATGGAGAACCAATGTTACACAAAGATGTTTATGAAATTTGTAAAAGATTAGCAAAAGTATCTTTTGTGGAAGTAGTAACAAACGGAGACACTTTAAATGAAAGAAAAATTAATAAACTTTATTCTTCTAATGTAAATAAACTTCTAATAAGCATGTATGACGGTCCAGAACAAAAAGAAAAATTTAAAGAAATGACAAACAAAGCTGGTGTTCCTGAGGACTTTGTTATTCTAAGAGACAGGTGGTATGATGAAAATAAAGATTACGGACTTAAGCTTACAAATAGAACTGGCACAATCAATGTTGGCATACAAGAAAGTGTAAAAACATATACCCATTGTTTTTATCCATCTTACCAACTGCTTATTGATTGGAATGGTGATGTTTTCTTGTGCCCACAAGATTGGCAAAGAAGAATAACAATGGGTAATATGATGCAAGAAAAGCTTTTTGAGATTTGGACTGGAAAAATAATTGAAAAATATAGAAAGAAACTCCTAGAAGGAAAAAGATGCTATAGTCCATGTACGCTTTGTAATGCTGAAGGAACTGTTTTAGGAAAAAATCACGCCGATGCTTGGAAAAAAATATACAAAATAGGGTAAAATATTTTTCAAATAGATTATAAAAATGATTAGCAAAAAAATACTGATCACCGGAGGTGCAACTAGAATTGGTGCTGCTATTGCAAAAAAGTTATCTGGTCCAGATGTAGAAATGATAATACATTATAATAAATCTAAAACTGGTGCTGAAAAATTAAAAAATAATTTATCCAAAAATGGAACTAAAATATATTTAGTTAAAGGAGACCTGAGTAAAGAAACTGATTTAAAAAAAATAATTAAATTTTCTAAAAAAAAATTAAAATATTTTGATTGTTTAATAAATAATGCTTCATTATTTGAAAATGATAAAATTGAAAATTTTTCAATTAATAACTGGGGTAGACATTTAAGAACAAATTTGAGAGCCCCCGCTTATTTATCAAAAGAATTTTCAAAAAATATTAAAAATACAAATAATAATAATATTATAAATATAATCGATCAAAGAATTTTTAAGCTAACTCCATATTTTTTTTCATATACAATAAGTAAAACTGGATTATATACTCTTACAAAAACAAGTGCTATGGGCTTGGCTCCAAATATTAGAGTAAACGGGATAGCTCCTGGCCCTACTCTTAAAAATAAAAGACAAAGCAATATACATTTTAAAAAACAGTGTTTGGCAACTCCCTTAAAAAAACAAGTTGATGTAAGTGAAATATGCTCTGCTATTGACTTTTTTATTAAAAACAGATCAATTACAGGACAGGTAATTGCAATTGATAGTGGTCAAAGCCTAAATTGGCAAACGACAGATTTAATAGGAAAAGAATGAAAAAAAATACTTTTAAAATTATAAAAATTGATAAAAACAAAAAATTGTTCAATTATGAAAAAAAAATTCTTATTAAAGATTTAACTTTAGATTTAAAGCTTGGTTATTATGATTTTGAAAAAAATAAAAAACAAAAAGTTAAGTTTAGTTTAGAGATTGATTATGAGGACAAAAAACCTACAAATGATAAAGATATCAAATCAATTGTAAATTACGGTAAAATAGTAAAATTAATTACTAAATTAGTAAAAAAAAAACATTATAACTTTTTAGAAACGTTAGCGGAAGATGTTTTTGATGAGTTATTTAAAGATAAAAGAATAGACAAAATAACACTTCAAATAGAAAAATTAGAAATTTTAAAACAATGTACTTCTGTTGGTATTCAAATTTCTAAAAAAAGAAGTCATGAAAAGTTCTGATTTAGGAAAAGAAGTAATTAAAAAACAACTATCCTTAATTCCTAAAAGTCCTGGTATTTATAGGATGTATAATTATAAAGGTGACACTTTATACATAGGAAAGGCAAAGAATTTACCAAATAGACTTAAAAGCTATGTTTCAGAGAAAAATCATATAATTAGAACTGAAAGAATGCTATCTCAAACTTTTAGGCTTGAGGTAACAACAACTGCCAATGAAAGTGAGGCACTACTTCTTGAAGCTAACCTAATTAAAAAATTTAAACCAAAATTTAACATTTTATTAAAAGATGATAAATCTTTTCCATTTATTCTAATAAGAAATAAAGATAAGTGGCCCCAAGTCATAAAGCATAGAGGTAAAAAAAATAAAGATGGGTTTTATTTTGGTCCATTTGCATCTGCCGGATCTGCAAATTGGACTATTAAAATGTTACAGAAAATTTTTTTACTTAGAGTATGTGACGATGCAGCTTTCAAAAATAGAAAGAGACCTTGTATTTTGTACCAAATTAAAAGATGTGCCGCTCCATGTGTTAATTATATAGATGAAAATGATTATAAAAAACTAGTAAATGATTCTATAGATTTTATTTCAGGGAAATCTAGAAATATACAAAAAAATTTATCTAACGAAATGGAAAAAGCTAGTAAAGAATTAGATTTTGAAAAAGCTTCAATTTTTAGAGATCGTATAAAAGCATTAAATAATATTTTAACATCTCAAAGAATAAACGAAAGTAACCTTGTGGAGGCAGACGTTATAGCGGCATATAAAGAGTCTGGGAAAACTTGTATTCAAATTTTCTTCTTTAGGTCAAAACAAAACTGGGGAAATCAAGCTTTCTTCCCAAAGCACGATCCCGATCAAAATATTGATGAAATTCTCTCTTCTTTTATAATGCAATTTTATGAAAATAAAAATATTCCAAAATTATTAATCATAAACTCTGAAATTAAAGATCAGAAACTAATTCAAAAAACACTTGAGGCAAAAGAAGGTAAAGCTGTAGCTATAGAAATATCAAAAAAAGGAAATAAGGGTAAAATTATTAAGCTTGCAGAAAGAAATGCAAAGGAATCACTCATAAGAAAAATTTATGAATCTGATAGCAATAAGAATTTATTTGAAAGCATTTGTAATAAGTTTTCTTTAAAAATGGATATAAGTTTAATAGAAGTTTATGATAATAGTCACATTTCAGGATCCAATAGTGTTGGAGCCCTTATAACTTATGGTCCTGATGGTTTTATTAAAAAAAGGTATAGAAAATTTAATATTAAAACTAAGGGAATAGGAAATGATGACTATGGTATGATGAAAGAAGTTTTAACTAGAAGATTTAGTAAAGCAATAAAAGAGGCACCTGGTTCACTGTCTTTGCCAGACCTTATAATAATTGATGGAGGAAAAGGACAGTATTCAGTTGCAAGAAATACTCTTGATGATTTTGGACTATATGACTTACCTATTATAGCTATAGCGAAAGGTAAATTTAGAAACAAAGGAGATGAAACATTCTTTTATAAAAAAATTTCCTTTAAATTTACAAAAAATGATCCTGTCTTATTTTTATTACAAAGATTGCGTGATGAAGCTCACAGATTTGCCATCAATACACATAGAGCTAGTAGATCAAAAGGAATAAGAAAATCATCTTTAGATCAGATAATTGGTGTGGGATCTATGCGAAAAAAAGCTTTGCTAAACCATTTTGGATCTGCAAGATTAGTCGAATCTGCAAGTTTAGATGACATTAAATCTGTAGAAGGAATAGAAGAAAAAATAGCTGCTAAAATATATGACTTTTTTCATGAATAGAAAATTATGATATTTAAAATTCCAAACATTTTAACAATTGGTAGAATTATTATTGTTCCTATATTTGTACTTACCTTTTTTTTACCTGGTTTTTTTGGAGACCTAATACCTTTCTTTTTATTTATTGCAGCATCTTTTACAGATTTTTTAGATGGAATGTTGGCTAGGCTGTTTAAAGAAGAATCAAAATTTGGAGAAATGCTAGATCCTATAGCTGATAAAATTTTAGTAGCTACCGCACTGGTATTGCTTGTCATGACAGATACAATAAAAAACTATGAAGTAATTGCTGCAATAATTATATTAACAAGAGAAATTTTAATATCTGGATTAAGGGAATTTCTTGCTAAAGGAAAAATAAGTATTCCTGTATCAGGTTTAGCTAAGATAAAAACATTTATACAAATGTTTTCTATAGCAATATTATTAACTGGAGAAACAGGAAATAAGTTTATTAACTTTGAAGATTATAATGCTCAAACAATAGGAATAATTCTTTTGTGGCTATCTGCTTTTCTTACACTTTATACTGGATATGAATATTTGGCTAAAGGTATTGATTACGCAATTAACGAAGATGAAAAAAAATAATATTTAAGAGTCACTTTTTTTTCTTACTAACGAATGATAACTTTCAGATAAATCTTTAATTAAATCACAAACAGAAAATTGATGATTTTCTATTTCTGAAACTGGCGTAATTTCAGCAGCAGTACCTGTTAAAAAACAACCAACAAAGTTTGGCAACTCATTAGGATTAATTTTTCTTTCTCTTATCTCTATGCCCTTAGATTTTACAATATCAATTACACTTCTTCTTGTAATTCCATCTAAAAAAGAATCTGGAGTAGGTGTATGCAATATATTTTTATTATCTTTAAAAAAAATATTTGCCCCAGTAGCTTCGGCAATATTTCCATCATGATCTAGCATTAAAGAATCCGTGTAACCTTGCTTTTCTGCTTCGTGTTTTGATAAAGTTCCAATCATATAAAGCCCTGCAGCTTTTGTATCCCATGGAACAGAGTTAGGGTTTGGTCTTCTCCAATTAGAAATGTTTAATCTAATACCTTTTAATAATAATTTTGAATCAAAATAAGTACCCCACTCCCAAGTTGCAATGGCAACGTGAGTACTGGTCTTTTGAGCAGAAATTGCCATCATTTCACTTCCTCTCCAAACAACTGGACGTACATATCCATTTTGAACTTTTTGGACTGATACAACCAAATCACAAGCATCATTTATTTGTTTTACTGAATATGGAATTTCAATTCCCATTCTTTTTGCAGAATAAAATAATCTTTCTGTATGATCGTTTAGCTTAAAAATAGAACCATCATAAACTCTCTCTCCCTCAAAAACACAGCTGGCGTAATGTAGTCCATGATTTAAAATATGAACTTTTGCATTTGACCACTCAACCAGTTCATTATTAAACCATATTTTTCCTGTTCTTTTATCAAAAGGAATTTGTTCCATATTTATTAGCTTTATAGATTAATTTTCTTCAAAAAACTATCTATCTTAATATATTATGTCAATATAACTTACCAAATAAATATTATGGATAAACTTTTATATCTTAAAGATGAAAAAATTAAAGATTTTATAGAAAAGCTTTTTTATGCATATAGAGAAACTTATTCTGACCCTAAAAAGATTTTAGACAAATATTCAGTAGGATTAGCTCACCTTAAAGCATTAAATCTTATATCAACATATCAAGGATTAACAATATCAGAACTTATATCAAAATTAAAAATCACCAAGCAAAGTTTGAATAGAGTTCTACAAGAACTTCATAAAAATAATTTTATTATATATAAAAAAGGTCAAAAAGATTCAAGACATAAACATGTTTATCTAAGTAGTGATGGAAAAACTTTAACAAATGAAATTTTTTGTGAACAAAAAAAAAGAATATATAAGGCTTTAAAAAACTCAAATTCAGAAGCAGTATTAAATTTTAATGAAGTAATAGAAAAAATAATTAATGGATAAAGATTTAGCACATATATTGGTTGTTGATGATGATAATAGAATAAGAGATTTAATTAAAGAATATCTTTTAAATAAAAATTATAATGTTACAACTGCAAAAGATGCCTTTGACGCAAAATACAAGATAAGTTTAATTAAATTTGATTTAGTTATTCTGGATATAATGATGCCAAAAAAAAGCGGATTAGAACTCACAGATGAATTAAAAAAAGATACTAAAGTGCCCATAATACTTTTAACAGCAAAAGGAGAGGTGGAAGAAAGAGTTGAGGGTCTTGAAAGAGGTGCGGATGACTATTTAGCAAAACCATTTGAACCTAAAGAATTGCTTTTAAGAATAAAAAATATTTTAGATAAAACAAGAATAAAAAATAAAAAAGAAAAACTAAAAATAGGTCTTGCCACTCTTGATTTAGATAAATTAATAATTGAAAAAAAAGATAAGTCTTACAAAATAAATAATACTGAAAAATTAATTTTAGAAGAAATGATAAATTCACCAGGTCAAATTTTTTCAAGAAATGAAATAGGTAAATTAATTAATATTGATAAAGAAAGATCTATTGATGTTGTTATAACAAGATTAAGAAAAAAAATAGAAATAAATTCAAAAAAACCACAGTATTTACAAACAATAAGAGGAACTGGCTATGTTTTATGGATTGAATAAATTTATTAAAAATATTTTACCTAAAAAATTATTTTATAGATCTTTATTAATTGTTACCACCCCAATATTAATTTTACAAATTACAATAAGCGTTGTTTTCTTCGATAGTCTTTGGATAAAAACAAATAAAGGTATGACAAGATCTTTAGTTAGTGAAATTTATACTTTTATAGTGGCTTATAAAAATGAAAAAAATTATAATAAACAAGATTTAACGGATCTTTATTATCAAAATTTTGATTTAAATATTAAATTTTTAGAAAACCAAACTATTCCAAATATTCAAGAAGAAAGATGGTTCAGTCCTATAGACAGAACCTTGAGAAGAGAATTAAAATTAAAATTTGTTGATTATTGGTTTGATTCAACTTCTTATAAAGACACAATTGTTCTAAAAATAAATCATTATAATGGTGTCCTACAATTTTTAATACCGAAGACTAGAGTCACAAATAGTTCAGCAAGAATTTTTGCTTTGTGGATAACACTACCAGCTTTTCTTTTAATATTTATTGCAATGGTATTCTTAAAAAATCAAACAAGGCCAATTATAAATCTTGCAAAAGCAGCTGAAAGATTTGGCAAGGGTGAAATAGTTCAAGAATTTAGGCCTTCTGGAGCAATGGAAATAAGAATGGCTGCTTATGAATTTGATAGAATGAGAAAAAGAATAACCAAACAGTTAACACAAAGATCTGAAATGCTGTCTGGAATTAGTCATGACTTAAGAACACCTCTGACACGTTTAAAATTACAACTTGCTTTTCTAAACGATAAAAAAATTTCTAAAAAAATGTCAGAAGATATAGATGAAATGGAAAAAATGTTGAATGAATATTTACAATTTTCTAAATCACAATTTAAAGAAAATTATGAAACTTTTCTTATAAATGACTTGCTAAAAAGTATAATAAATAAATATAATAATAATAAAATTAAATTAAGCGTTCAAAAAAAAATATATTTTGACGGAAGAGTGAATTCTTTAAAAAGATGTATTGGTAACTTAATTGATAATGCACTAAAGTATGGAACTAACGTCGAAGTCACTTTAAACAAATCAATAAGCAATATTAACATCAGTATTGATGATGACGGTCCAGGGATACCTAGGGACGAAAGATTAAATGTTTTAAAACCATTTTATAAAGTTGATAAGAGTAGAAACGAAACAAAATCAAGTGTTGGTTTAGGTTTATCTATTGCTTCAGATATAATAAAATCACATGGAGGAAATATTTTACTAGAAACAAGCCCAAAAAATGGATTGAGAGTTAAGATTTCTTTGCCTTTTTAGATTTATTTTTTTTTTTTAAAATTTTATTTATTTTGCTTTCTAATTTATCTAATCTTTGTTTTAAAACTTCAAATTCGTCTTTTGAAACAAAATCTAATTTATTTTTAAATTCATCTTTCTTAAATCTTAAAATACTCTTTAATTCTTCACTAAAATCCTTTGAGTTTATCATTCCTTGCTCTAATATTTTAGCCAACTTATCTATTACAATTTTTGATTTAGACATATATTATTTTAATTATATAACTTAATTTAAAAATTACATTTATTATTTATGTTTATCCATAATATAGATCCAGTTGCAATAAATTTTTTTAATATAGAAATACGTTGGTATTCTTTAGCATATCTAGCGGGAATACTTCTCGGCTTGTTTCTTGCAAAGAAAATAATAAATAACCTAAATTCTAATAATAAATTTCAAGAATTAAATTCTAAAATTTTTGACGATTTGATACCATATCTAATTTTAGGAATTATAATTGGGGGACGTTTAGGATATGTGGTTATTTATAATCTGGAATATTATATAAAAAATTTATTAAACATATTTTTTATATGGGAAGGAGGAATGTCATTCCATGGAGGTTTAATTGGAATTATTATTTCAATTTTTATTTTTTCTAAAAAAAAACATATTAAAACATTTTTAATATTAGATATTGTATCTATAGTTTCTCCTATAGGAATATTTTTTGGGAGAGTTGCAAATTTTATTAATGGAGAATTACACGGAAAAATAACTGAATTGTCATTTGGTGTGATTTTTCCATACGTTGATAATAATTTAAGACACCCATCTCAATTATATGAGGCTATTGCTGAGGGACCAATACTTTTTTTTCTTCTATATTTTTTTGCATTTAAAAAAAAATACATATTTAAAAATGGAATTATAAGCGGTCTTTTTTTATCTTTTTATTCTTTTTTTAGATTCTTTTTAGAATATTTTAGAGAACCAGATGTCCAAATTGGATATCTTTTTTTAGATACAACAATGGGTCAATTACTAAGTTTGGTTATGTTTTTACTAGGTATAACATTAATCTATAAAGCAAAATGAATTTGAATACTAAAATTTTTAATAAAAAGAAAAAAATTCCATTAAATGTTTTTATTAATGAATGTTTGTATAATTTAAAAAATGGATTTTATATGAAAAAAAATCCAATCGGATTAAAAGGTGATTTTATTACATCTCCAAAGATTTCAATTTTATTTTCTGAAATGATAGCAATATGGTGCATATCTTTTTGGAAGCAAATGGGTT
>TARA_B110000438_G_scaffold241881_1_pt1 | contig 12392 bp, 11 predicted proteins | sample TARA_B110000438 | Tara Oceans TARA_B110000438 (sample SAMEA4398413) | marine metagenome | biome: Polar Biome; feature: [MES] marine water layer (ENVO:01000295) within the mesopelagic zone...; material: water (ENVO:00002006), including particulate matter (ENVO:01000060) such... | reverse complement strand
GTTAATAGTTATATAGAAGAAACTGTATATAAAATAAATGCTAAAAAAACAGCTAATTTCACATTGCTGTGCAAATGCTATTACAGTCTATTTCTTAGTCTTGGGTTTGGCTTTATTTTCCTTTGTAGATTTCTTAGCCTTAGGTTTGTTTTTATTTGCCTTTGTGGCCTTCTTTTTTGTTTCTGTTTTTTCTTCGGGCTTTGAACCTTCATAATGTTCGAGAAACTCGATATCAGTAACATCGGTATTCTTTCGAATAGCTGCAACCACTCTATATTTGGCTTGGAACCAATTAACATCAAATTTAGTTCTTTCAGGTAATTTAATCTGTGCAACACCTTTTTCTATTTTCACGTCAAATTCATCATCTGCAGGATATTCCATAGTAAATAGTGCACGAATAACATCTACTGGTTTCTTAACAATAGATTTTACGGTATATTTGAAAACTAGTTCTTTGCCTGCCAATCCAGGATTGAAATCTATTCTAACTCTTGATCCATAAACGTTAGCTAAAATTGCAGGTCTTCCTTCAATATTTAATTCTTCTCCAACGAATCCCTTTGCTTCAGGACATGTTCGCCTGAATTTTGATACAGACATGGTTTCTATTAATTTGGTATCTCTAGCCCCATACGCTTCTTCCGGAGCGATTTTAATTTCAGTTACTTTTCCGACTTTGGCTTTTTTCAAATCATTTTCAAAACCTGGAACTAAACGTCCTTCACCGACTATAACCGTAATTGGAGCATATTTTCTATTTTCAACTAAGGCATCTTCTTTTTTCGCTACTTTCTCGAGGGTCGTATCGAATAAAATTCCATCAGTACGTCCTTCGTAATCTAGAGTTACAATGTCACCATCTTTTAGAGGCATATGTAATGTGTAAAAGCAGGAGTATTAAGCGCTTATGTCCAACAAATGGCTCTTAACCCCCCTTAAGTTAATCAATTATGAGTTCCAAACCAGCCCGATCGATGATATTGCCGAGAATGGTAGTCACAGGGCCTGGTGTTTTAGAACAGCTTCCAGCTATAATTGCTGAGTTAGATATTCCTGAAAGAGGATTGATTGTTTGTGATAGTAATACACTGGAGATTGCAGGTAATCAAGTAATTCAATATTTAGTGGCCGGCGGTCACCCTATGGAGAAAATAGTAATTGGAGGTGCTAATATTGAGGAACTAGATAGAGTAGAAGCATATTCAGACAATATAGACTTTCTTGTAGGATTAGGTGGAGGTAGACCTATTGATTTAGCTAAACAGGCCGGTTTCAATAAAAATATTCCATTTATTTCAATTCCTACTGCAGCTTCTCATGATGGATTCGGTTCAGCCAGATCTTCCATACGACAAGATGGGCACAAAACTTCAATGCAAGCTATTCCTCCAATCGCAGTGGTTGCTGATACTTCAATAATTTCAAAGGCTCCAAGAAGATTACTTGGTGCTGGTGTTGGCGACATAATCAGCAATCAAACTGCAGTATTAGATTGGAGATTGTCTGAGCAAAAGGCAGATTATAGTGAATATGCTGCAGCATTGTCAGAGATGGCTGCCCAATTAGTTGAGGATGGAATCGATAAAGTGGCTAATGGTAGTGAAGAAGGCGTTAGGTTAGTTGTTAAAGCATTAATTTCGAGTGGTGTAGCAATGTCAATTGCCGGTACTTCAAGACCTGCGAGTGGAGGTGAGCACAAATTCTCACACTGGTTAGACTCTCATTGTGAAACTCCAGCACTGCATGGCGAGCAATGCGGTTTAGGATCAATAGTTACAATGTATTTACATGGTGGGGATTGGGAAAAAATCAGAGACACATTGAAAGCGGTAAATGCTCCAATTAATGCAAAAGGTTTAGGAATTGATAAGGATATGATTTTGTCTGCTTTTCTTAATTCTAAAGATATTAGGCCAACTCGTTTAACTATTTTAGATACGGCTAGTTCTGAAAAAATTGAAGATGCGGTTTTAGCTACTGGTGTTATCGACTAATCTTTCTTCTATCTCGGTTGAAATCCATAATACTAAAATTGTTACTAAGATTACCGGAGTACTAAAATGGAATCCTTGTGTAAACCATTCAGGTATGGAATTTCCAGTTTTGGCAGACCAATAAGACCATCCAACTAGAATTTCACCTACTAATATAGACATAATACAACTATTTGCTTTTACTCTTTTCCAATAAAGGACTGCCACAGTTGTTGGAAATAATACTGCTAATCCCGTAAATGCTTGAGAGACAATATCGAAGATGGTATCGGGTGGATTATATGCAAGGATTAGTCCAACTATCGCAAGGATTATTATTAGGAATCTACCTACTTTCTTTTCATCTTTTTCTTCAATTATTTGATTAGATGATAATGCATCTTTTGTTATAATTGAGGACATGGCAAGAATCTGTGAATCTGCAGTAGACATGAATGCAGCCATTGCTCCAATACATACTAGAGCTGCAGCCCAAAGGGGGGCATATTCTGTTACTAAAAGTGGCAGAATATTATCAGATTCAGTTTTGGAGAGTGCATGATCAAAGTTTACAATATTTCCATAAACTCCAATTATTACTGGAAACAAGAACAGTATCGGAACTACTGCAGGATATAGCCATGCAGCAGTACGAATTGCTTTGTCATTTTCAGCAATATAAAATCTTGAGAAAAGCTGTGGAAACATTGGAACAGTTATGGGCCATAAGATAGTATATGAGAAAATAATTTGCCAAGTAAAATTCCCTTCTCTCACAAATTTTTCAGGAGCATTATTCCATAATTCTTTGCCGCCTTCACTAAATCCACCTATTTCATTATTCATGAAAAAAGTAAATACAAAAATAATTAGAATACTAAACATCAATATTCCTTGAAATACATCAGTTAAGGCTGAGGATCTCATTCCACCTAATATCAAGTATAAAACCATAACAAATGTCAGGAGACAAGCTCCAGTAAAATATGGAATTTCTCCATCAGATAGTGTTTCTAATAAAATCCCTGCCCCCATTGGTTGAGTTGCTAAATAGGGTAAAGTAAATATGACTAAAACAATGCCATAAATCCATCCTAACGGTTTTGATTTAGTTTCACCACTTATTAATTGAGGTGGAGTCATGTACCCTTTATCTTTTCCAAGTTTATGAATTGGTATTCCAAGTAATAGTATTGAAAGTCCGACAAGTGAGGTCCCCATTGCCATTATTCCATAGAATCCCCATCCTGCACGGTAACTTGCTCCAGAGAATCCTAAGAAGAAGAAGGCTGAAAAGTTTGTTGCAGCTAAGGTACAGAATAAGATCCATGGGTTTATTTTTCTGGATGCAACAAAATAATCTTCAGAACTATCCTCTTTATTACGCCCATAAATTCCAATACCAATAGATATTGCAATATAAATTATTAAGATAATGCCTATGGTAAGTAGATCACTCATGTTTCATCCACTCCCTTGAAAACTTCCAAACAGAGTATGCTAAAATAAATTGGATTATAATCTGATAAACGATCCATGTTGGAATCCAGTCATTGATGCGATTACTAGAGTTCCAATTCCACCAATCAATACTAATTACAGTTAGTGTAAGAAAAATTAAGAACCATGTCTGGTTTACTTTTGACTCTGGAAACCAGAAAGGTAAAAGCTCCCATTTCTCTTTGGTCAAGCTTGAAGTCTTTCAATAAGTTCGGCTTTGGTACCCGAAACTGGTAACTCTTTCTCTTTCAACAATTCTTTTAATTCAGCTACTTTCATAGAACTGTAATCTATTTCTTCAGATGTAGTTTCTCCTTCACTTTCTACTGCAGCTTCTTCATCTGGACTAACTTCTTTAGCCTTTGGAGTTGACTTGGTGTTAGCTTCTTCTATTATTCTTTCCAATTCATCATCTTCAGGAGGAACTTCCATAAGACTTGTAGGATTCATAACACTAATTTTAGAAATCTCCACTCTTTTAGTAGGATAAGTCGATTTCAACGCAGTTGCAACTTCCTTACTTAGATCTCCGGAATATATCTTCTTTAAGGTTTCAGAGATATTTAGCTTTGTAAGAGTCTCATCAATGCATTTGTGGGCTGTGGCCCTTAAAACACGTTCCTGAGATTTTTTAATTCTCTTATCTACCATTAGGATTGGTTTAATTCTAATTTGAACCTCATCTTGTAGAGTTAGAACAAAATTGCAATCTATACGACTATTCTTTCTTCTTGTTAAGGCTCTTTTATAATCGGAGGTTAAACGGTGTCCATCAAAAGAAGTGAACGCATTATTTCCTCTTACTTCATTAACTCGGAACTTTATCATAAAATTCTTTTGATTAAAATCACCGGTTAATTTCTCTAAAGGAACTTCCGTTACTCTTCCATTTACGACTTCTGCGCTGTCTGCAGGCGTATGTGCCATTATTGCGTAATTGAACATAGAAGGCGCGTGTAATTGGTACCACATTTTGCTCTTCCACTTGTCTTTAACTTTCGCTCTTGTAACTTTGGCCAAATTGATTTCTCCGTGATGAACTCTACGTTCAGGCTGCGCTCACTGGGCAGGGTTAAATATACGTTGCGTCGATTGCAATCAAGATGTTTGACAAACTGTTGCTTCCTTTAGACCCGTCGAAGCGTTTGAAACCAGCACAAGATTATGCAATTGCATTGGCTAAACGCCTAGATGTTCCTCTATCTGCAGTCTTTGTAAGTAATCCCTCTAAAACGGGAACTATAACTGCTTCTGGAGAAACACAGCGTGGTATAGAGGTCCTTGGTGAAAGACAATTAAATCAATTTATTGATGGTATTTCTGATGTTAAGATTAAACCTATATTAAAAACGGGTAAGAGGCGTAAAGTTTTAGCCCAACTAATAGACGAGGGGGTTGCAGACACTTTAATTCTTGGCCCTTTCAGATCAATGTTAAGTAGATTATTTACAGGTTCTGAAGTTGAAAGAATACTAGATTCCGAATCGTCGCATGCATTTATTGTTAGGGCAGATCATCCACTTCCAGGTCCTGGTTCTCCAGCTTTAGTTGTTTTTGATGGTCTTGCCTTATCTAAGAAAGCCATTAAGCGGATTGAAGATTTTTCGTTAAAATTTAATTGTGATATAGAATTATTGCATATTGGTACTGAAATTTTTGGAGGCGCTGAGGCTATAGACAAAGCCGTTGAAATTTTAAGAGAAAAGTTAACGAATGAAGTATTGGTAACTTCTAAAATAATTCCTTTGAGTTTCTTCAAAACTAGAAAATCTATTGCGAATACAATAATAAATTCTACAGGTGCACGTATAGTAATTCTTCCAGATATCGACCATGCAGTTAGTGATAATCTTCTTCATCAATTAGTTCTGAGTGCATCAGTTCCGGTGTGTGTCTTAAGATGAGTAAGGATGAAGACTTTGAAGAAATGTTGGAAGGCTTGGAAATTGTAGCTGAAGCTTTAGATGAAGAGCCTCATGCTTTCCTCCCTCGAATTAGTCAGCTTAAACGCCGAAAAACATTACTAGAGTTACAATCCGATTTATTTGATCCTATAGAAAGAGAACATGCCTTCTACAGGCTATTTTTCAATTCTACTTTTAGAAAGTTTGGAGCTGGAGTTTTGATAGTGTCTTTTATTAATATTTTATTATATTTTTTTGCAGACGGTTTGACAACATCCGGAAGAAACGTATTTGTATTATTCTTATTTATAATATATTTGTGGGTCTCAGAAACATTTCCACTTCCAGTTACAGCCTTGATGGCGGGTGTAGCTTTGGTATTATTAGGTGAAGATCGTGATGATGCTTTTAGTTCTTATGCTTCAGATTCGGTATTCATGATATTAGGTTCTTTAATCATTGCTCAGGGAATAACTAAGTCAGGTGCTGAGAATTTAATAATAAGGCGTTTTTTAGGGCCTTTTACAGGTTCAAACTATGCCTTAATCTTCGGAATAATTATTATTTGTAGTTTTATGGCTGCAATAATTCCGGATCACAGTGTTGCGGCAATTATGCTTCCTTTAGTATTAACTATTGCAGATAAAACAGACATACGGAAGAGACCAAACGAAATGATTGCCTTAGTTTTAGCCGTTGCCTTTTCATGCTCAATAGCTGGCTTAGCTACACCTTCTGGTGGCGCTCGAAATGTCATAGCTATGGGTTTCTTAGAAGAATTGTATGATATTCGAATTTCGTATATTCAATGGGTTGTTTTGGCAGCTCCAATTACAATTGCAGCAATTCCGGGAGTTTTTTTGACGTTGATTTTTGTTAACAAAGTAAGTTATCGAAAGATAACTTATTCCAATGAGCAAACTCAGCCGATTGATGATAGACAATTATTATCATTGTCTATTCTGGGGGTGACATTCTTATTATTTTTAACTTCAGGATTTAATGGTTTAACGTTAGGGACTAGTGCAATGATCGGAGGGATATTGATGCATACTTTCGGAGTTCTGGAATGGGAAGATAGTCGTCAGAGACTACGTTGGGGAGTCATGTTCATTTACGGTGCAGCCTTGACCATGGGTAAAGCAATGGTTAGTCATGGTGCAGCTGCTTGGTTAGCTGGTGGATTGTATGAGTTAGCTGAAATAGGTTCCCAATTTGGGGGAGATTCGGTAATTATATTATTAATCATAGTTGTTACTGTATTACTAACAAATGTAATGAGTGACGGGGCTGCAGCAGCTATACTAGTACCTATTACACTCGCAGTCGGTGCTGCTGCCGGTTTACCTCTAGCGTCCATCGCTTTGGTTACAGCAATTAGTACTGCTTTTGCGTTTATGACTTCTTTTGGAACGCCTCCTAATTTGATTGTTCAAGCATCAGGCATTCCTAAATCCAGTGATTTTCTTAGAAATGGAATTCCTTTGGTAATTTTTACGATTATACTATTGATGACTGCCGAATATTATTATTGGGATATGGCTAGAGAATGGGTGAATCTTACAAATTAGTTACGAATTCGTTTTTTTGATTTGTTTTCTATATTTACTAAGCCACCAATGAATGCGAAAGTTACCACTGATATGAATACTGAAGAGTTACTGTCTGGCATTTTGGAAATAGGTCCTAACGCACTTTTGTCAGGACCATGTCCTAATATTTCTCCAATTTTATCAGCTATGTCATTTGGCCCTGAACCTGGCGGTAAAGCTCCAGAAGATGCGAGAAGATAGGCCATAGCAATAACGAGGAAAGGTAGCATTGCAGCAGTTAAAGCTCTTGCTGGATCACCTGCCTTTCTTCCACCGAAAAAGCCTCCTATGGCAGCAGTAATAGAACCGGGAATAGTCAGAATACCTAATACTATCATTATAGTGAAAATGTATAAGAAACCTGCGAAAATACCTTCATCAAATAGAGTTATCGTTCTAAAATCTGTTTTTGAGACAATAGGTTCTTCTTTCTCTTCATTCTGGTTAAAATCTACTTCATAGTCTTTAATGATTTCATGTTCTTCTTTACTCTTGACTTCTTCTATAGCATCGACATTAGATGGTTCTGAGTCAATGTCTATTTTTTGACGTACCAATTCCCAGATGTCTTTCTCAGTATTCACTATTTGTAAATTAGTTGCTATCTATAAATTAATGATGATACCTACAACAGATTAATATAAGACCCATGGCAGTCCTGATAAAACGGTGAAAGCTACATGGAAGTTTTAACTACAGAAACACTTGCTTCTGCAATCAATTACAGCCCCGAGTATTCTCATATGGGAGACGATGAGTCTAGTTATTTAGCAGAGCATATCCTTAATTTCTTTGGATATAGTGATCGCATCATTGATAATGTTTTACATCCTGAGGACAGAGACACTTTCTATATGTTGGAAGATGCAGGTTTGATGGAGACTGAGAGAGAAGAAACAACATTATATGATGGAAGAGAATGGAGAATACATTACTGGTTACTGAAAGTTTCGGAGATTCAGAGTCGTAGAGATGCAGGCCCTAAGTATGCACCAGATGATATGGAACCTTCAGTATATGATGAAGTTCCGGACGATGTCTGGTCACGCGAAAATTGAAATTACCATATTCTTTAAGGGCTAATCAGAGTAAAATAATTGATAGCATCAAATCAGCTATTAATGATAGGAATCATCTTGTTTTAGAAGCTCCAACTGGTAGTGGCAAAACGTTTGCCTCATTGGCTGCAACATTACCTTTTATTCATAAAAATGGAATGAAAATAGTATATTGTGTACGTACTAATTCACAGCAGAAACAGGTAATTTATGAGTTACAACAATTTAAGAAATCAGGCAATCCCATTAAGGCTATAGCGATTCAGGGACGTGAGGCTCTTTGTCCACAACAAAAAAGTGATGACGAGTTAAAGAAATCGAATTGGTCTGAAAAATCAAAGATTTGTAAGTCTTTGAAGTCCCAATCTAAATTGGGTCAAAAGGGCTGTCCTTTCTATACTAAACTTCTGAAGGGAGGTGAATCTTTGATTAATAAATGGTCGTCAGAGATACTCACGGCACAGGATTTTTCTAAACAGGCTGAGGAAGAAGGTGTTTGTCCTTATGAACTTAACAAATTAATGCTTAAAGAGGCTCAAGTTGTAATTGTACCTTATGTCTATTTCTTTGATGAATTCATAAGGAAATATATGTTAGGATGGATGGGGATTTCTATTGATAAAGTAATAGCAATAGTTGATGAAGCTCATAATCTTCCAGATTGGGCTAGAGGAGCGGCTTCGGAATCTATGACATTAAAATCTATTAATCTTGCAATTAATGAGGTTAAAGATTATGGATATCAATTAGCAGAGGGTCGAGATCCAGTTCATTTTTTGAATCTTGTTGAGGCTTCGATGGAAAAACTATCCGAGGAACATATTATTGGTGAAGGAGAAGAAGGCCATCTACCATCTCACATTGTTTCTCTTGATTCAGAGGTAGCTACTTTTGAAACTGAGATGATGTCTCTCGGTGCAATGACGCTTTATAGGCTTAAGCAAGATTCTACTGAAATTTCAAAAATGGGTCAACAAACTCGTCAGTATCTTTTAGATCGTGGAAAACGTCCACGTTCCTATCTGGGTTCAGTCGGGGATTTTCTATGTCGTTGGTTAGATTCAATAGATAGTCATACTATTCGATTAATTGGTAAAAAACCACTAAGGCTTGAGAAAGTATGTCTAGATCCAAGAATAATGACTGGTTTTTTAGAAGAAACTGCCGGTGTTATTTCAATGTCAGGGACGATAAGTCCTTTAGATATGTTTCGTGATTTAGTTGGATTAAAACCGAATACAGTTTTAGAAAAGACTGAATCTATATTTCCATTAGAAAATAAGAAAGTAGTGTATTTAGATGACGTGACAACTTCGTATAGTGAGCTCAATAGTAAACCTAATCTTTGGAATAAGATAGTATCCAAATTAGAATTAGTTACTACCAATTTTGATGGCAACATAGCTTTATTCTTTCCTTCTTACAAATTACTTGACTTGGCCTTAGAAAGTTTACAATTAAAGAAACCAGTTTACAGAGAATATTCGGGAATGGATCAAGAAGAGTTAATGCAAACGGTTGAGAGTTTCAAATCTGATAGTGGTGCCATATTGGCCGGAGTTATGGGTGGAAGATTAGCGGAAGGTATAGATTATCCCGATACTTCATTAGAGATGGCAGTCATAGTCGGTATTCCATATCCTTCACCAAGTGTTAGACAAGATGCTCTAAAGCATTATTATGATATTTCGTTTAATGGTCGAGGCTGGAAATTTGCAGTAGAATCTCCAGCAGTACGTAAATTATTGCAAGCAGCAGGTAGAGTTGTACGTTCAGAAAAGGATAGAGGCTTCATAATTATAGCAGATAGCCGTACAGGTCGTTTTCTAGAATACATTCCACAATTGGAGCGTTCAGAGGATATTGTATCTGAAATAGGCGATTTTTTTGAAGCCTAAGTAATTTAATCCTATATTTTTAGGCATGTAGCGCCACCGTGGCTTAGCTCGGTATAGCGACTGATTCGTAATCAGTAGGTCGGGGGTTCAAATCCCCCCGGTGGCTCCACTATTTTCTACTGTATTTGAGCTTACTACGTCTCATTGCTTCTAGAGCTGGCATAGTTTCATCTGCCATAAATGCAATACAAGCTCCACCACCTGTAGACACATGTTCAATCTTTGAAGTCAGTTCCATTTGATTAAAGGCCATTGCAGTTTCTCCACCACCTACAACAGTCATATTCGGATTATCTGATATTGCTTTAAACACTTCTCTAGTTCCAATAGCAAATTCAGCATCTTCAAAAACACCCATAGGACCATTAGCGATAATAGTTCCAGCTTTATCAATATATTGAATATATTTAACTAATGTATCCAATCCAATATCGTGTATTGGATATTCAGTTGGTAATGAGTCTGTTAAAATTCCGATTCGATTGCCTTCTTTGCTTAATGCTACATCGTTAGGATAGATAATTTGGTTTCCATATTCCTTTAGTAAATCTCTAGCTTTACTTATGATTACTTCATAATTAGGTATAGTTTTCTTGATAAAAGTAGTACTTGGTTCTCCAATATCTATATTGGCAGCTATTAAAAATATATTAGCAACAACGCCACCTGTTAAAATGTAATCAACTCCTTTTTTCAAGAAATATTCAGATATTGATACTGAATCTGCAGCTTTACTTCCTCCTAAAACTGCAATTCTTGGTTGAGGTCCTGAGGCTATGGCCTTTCCTAAAAAATCTAATTCTCTTTGCATTACTCTTCCTGCAATAGCAGGTAACTTGTCTGCAAATCCAACCAAAGATGGTTGACATCGGTGGGCAGCTGCAAAAGCATCATTTACAAACAGATCAGCTAATGGTGAAAGTGTTGTAACCATTTTACTATTGGTTTGCTTCTCAAAATCATCATTTTCGAATTTATTAAGTTTAATTTCTTCTTCATCGAATCTAACATTTTCGAGCATTAGAATATTGCCCTCTTTCATTTTCAGAATGGAATTGATTGCCTTTTGACCATATAAATCGGGGACAAAGTCAATATCTATATTGATTATCTCGGCCATCATCTTGGAATGTCTCTCGAGACTCACACAATCTAATTTACCAGGACGAGATTGATGTGCTAAAATAACGACTTTTGCTTTCTTTTCAGACAGTTCTCTTACAGTTTCAGCGTGTCTCTTAATTCTGGTATTGTCTAAAATATCGCCATTTTCAGGATTTACAGATGAATTAATGTCAATTCTTAAAATTATTACTTTTCCGTCGATTTTAAAATCATCGATTGTTAAAAAACTGCGGTCTTTTAATGTATCAAATTCGCCGTCAACAGTTGTGTAACCACTATTTTGACCCACAGGTCGTAAGAGGGTTGTTTGTAAACCTTTATGTTGATTATTTTTCGATATGTCTGCCCAATACTACAAAATTAGCAACTACAGCTTCAATCTGAATTCTTGGATTAGCACCTTCTGATAATCTAAAGTCAGCTTCCGCTAGTTTTTCAATCATTTGCACTTTGACATTGTCTGGTATTTCTAAATCTCTTACACATCGGTGCATTTGCCTTAAAATATCTTCTCCAGCTAAGCCATATGTAATTTGAAGAGTATCTAGCCTTTCTCTTGCTCCTGAAAAGTTCCCGTCCAATGACATTTGCATTGCCTCTTCCACTTCTTCAGGTCTCGCTGCCGCAACTGCTTGGTAAACAATATCTTTAGTAATATCTACGTTTGCTGCAGCTGCCATTTGCAGGCTGTTTATTGCTCGTCTTAAATCACCCTGAGCAAGATAAGTTAGAGATTCATAGGCATCTTTTGAAACTGTTAATTTTTCTTTCATAGCCACAAATTTGAGATACTTTTCTAAGTCTTCAGCTTTCAAAGGTCTAAATCGGAATACAGCACATCTTGATTGAATTGGTTCTATAATTTTGGATGAAAAGTTACAGGACATTACGAATCTACATGTTCGGGAATACTTTTCCATAGTTCTTCGCAAAGCTGCTTGAGCTGCACTTGTCAAAGCATCAGCTTCGTCTAGAAAAATTATTTTAAATCCATCTTCACCTAGAGGTGCAGTTCTTGCAAACTCCTTAATTTTACCCCTAACTACATCAATTCCTCTTTCATCAGATGCATTAAGTTCGTGTAAATTATGTTTCCATAAATCTCCAAACATTTCTCTTGCTAATGCTAATGCACTAGTGGTTTTTCCGATTCCAGCAGGGCCTGCAAATAGCAAATGAGGCATGGATCTTTCTTTCACATAATTTTTCAATCTTGTGGTAACTGCACTTTGACCGACCACCTCTGAAAGGTTCATCGGGCGATATTTCTCTATCCAAATTTCCTCCATTAGTAGGCTATTCGCCCGTTGTATTTAATTCCGTCTACAGGTTAATGTAA
>TARA_B110000438_G_scaffold40770_1_pt1 | contig 12403 bp, 9 predicted proteins | sample TARA_B110000438 | Tara Oceans TARA_B110000438 (sample SAMEA4398413) | marine metagenome | biome: Polar Biome; feature: [MES] marine water layer (ENVO:01000295) within the mesopelagic zone...; material: water (ENVO:00002006), including particulate matter (ENVO:01000060) such as...... | reverse complement strand
AGTAATTAAATTTATAGATGAATCTACCTCTAATTTAACTTTCTAGTCTTTAGAATCTGGTACCCAATTTTGGAGCCAGCTAGGCTCAGCAAGAATATCTAACCGTTCGTTTACTTTATACATCCGAGGGAACATTCCACTGCCTTCTAGTTCTCGATTTTTAATAGCTATTAACGCAGCACGTAAATCTCGAACATCTTCAGTCGCGAGCAGCGGAAGTCCTGGCGCACTGCTTCGATGGGCGCCATATAGCTCAGCATCAGACTCGGCATTCTCAAGCAGTGTTTCTGCCCCTACCAAATAGTCACCCATATTGCTGGTGGGAAGAAACGCATAAAGGGCGCCCGGGTAAATAAAATCCCCAGAAAATATCATCCCACTTTTAGTATCCAACAAGGAAACCGAATCCTCTGTATGCCCAGGTGTATACAGTACTTGCAACACCCGTTCGCCTAAATCCAGGGAAGAGTTTATGGGCAACCACTCGTCAATTTCTAAAGTAGGTGCTGCTATTCCTTCAGAAGAGCCTAAATGTTCAGCCCAAGTTAATCTCAGCGAATTAGATTCTGCACGCCTGCGCAGATAAGGAAGATCGATTACAGCAACATTATCAAAAGTAATTGTGTTACCAATATGATCATAGTGAAAGTGAGAGGGGATGAAAGTAATGGGAAGGTCTGTTAATGAATTGGAGACAGGGCGAATATCTCTAAGCCCTGGCCCAGCATCGAAAAGAATTGCGGATTCAGTTCCTAAAATAAGATAACTAAAATTTTGCTGATAATAGCGCGGCTCCCCAATTGCAAAAGTTTGTGGATCTATTTGATCTACAAGAAAATAGTCGTCATACCAATAACTCGAGGCACTCTCTTCAACAACATCAAGCAATGGAGGAGGCGCTGAAGATCCAGGCAACTCAAATAACAAAAAGTGCCGCTGCCAAACAGCTAACATTCCAAAACCAGTTGTAAGCAACACCGCAAATACTAATTTTTTCATTCACAAGGCTTTTTCAATTACTGAATTTTCTAACTCCCTAATAAGTCTTTAGTAATTACGTACTAGGGTAAACCAACCACTAATAATTCTGGTGGTGTACCACTTATAGTGACAGCAATTTGTTGCTGACCGTTATTTAGATAAGTCACGGGAGGGCCTATAGGCTGCGCTGGTAATGCTAGCTCGGCAATAGTGGCTCCAGTTAGCTTATCTCGAGCTACTAGTGGATAGCTACCGCCCTCATTGGGTGTTCTCTGCGCAGAGATTAACAAGGTCTTAGTAACCAAGACTTGATCCCAACCATTACCCAAGGGAGGTAAATCCACACCCGCAAGGGCAGAATGATTTCGCACTGTGGGAGAGCCCATCCCGTTGGCAACCTGCCAAAGAATCTCACCAACATTCAAATTAATAGCCGTAATTCGACCATAAGGAGGCTTAATTAGAGGAAGCCCTCTTGGCCGCAAGTTCGTAGTGACATTGCGGACATAGTTCAAAGTTGCATCTTCTTCCGGCGGAATAGCGAGCCCGGAACGACTCGGAATTGTCACAGATGGTATGTAGATAATTCCTGTTTCCGGGTCAACGGCCGCACCCATCCAACTTGCACCGCCGATATAGCCGGGTACATGAATAGTGCCAAAACTCGTCTCAGTAGGAAGCGATGGCGGAGTGAAAATATCACCATAGCGATGTTGTTCTAACATTGCTATTGCAGATTCCCGCAGCTCTGGCGTGAAATCGATTAGTTGTTCCACACCTAACTTTTGAGGTTCAAAAGGTGGGGGCTTAGTCGGAAACGGTTGCGTTGGCGACGCTCTTTCACCTGGTACATCAGATGCCGGTACCGGCCTTTCTTCAATTGGCCAGACTGGCTCGCCGGTGAGTCGATCGAAAACAAAAGTGAAGCCATGCTTGGTTACCTGAGCTACTGCTTTGATCGATTCACCATTTACAGTTATATCAACTAAATTTGGTGCAGCCGGCGGGTCGTAATCCCATAGATCATGATGCACCATCTGGAAATGCCAAAGACGCTCCCCAGTTTTTGCATCGAGTGCAACCAAGCTGTTCCCGAACAAATTGTCTCCTAAGCGATGCCCCCCATAATTGTCATTCGTCGGCGCGCCTACGGGCAAATAAACAATCCCCTCTTCATTATCCGCACTCATTAATGTCCATACATTAGTATGGCCGCTGTATTCCCAAGAACGGTTTTCCCAAGTTTCATTGCCGAACTCTCCGGCCTGAGGGATAGTATGAAATGTCCATAATAATTCCCCAGTGTGCACATCGAACCCACGCACATGGCCTGGTGGCATTTCTTTGTAGTGGGGCTGATCGGAAATAGCTGCGCCTACAATGATTACATCTTCGACGATAATGGGCGCTGAGGTTACAGAATAATTAATTGGAGCCTGTCGTCGCGCTCTTGGAATGCCCGCGATGAGATCAACGCGCCCACCTTCACCAAATTCACGAATAGCCGCACCACTTTGAGCGTCAACTTCGACCAGGTAACCATCACCAGTGCCCCAAACAACTCGTGACCTTTCCCCGTCAGACCAATATGCTAAACCGCGGCTACTAAAGCCCAACATCATTGTTGGTATACCTGAGGCATAGCTGCGAGGGTCATAAGACCACAACGTTTCACCAGTCTGAGCATCGATAGCTGCTGCTTGATACAACGGCGTCGAAACATAAAGCACACCATCGACCGCCAACGGAGCCGATTTCAAACCATTAATGCTGACATCTGGCACATCATTTTCAATCCGTAGATTCGGATACTCAGCTTTTAATTGTTCAAGATCAAAACGAGCATCTATGGATTGCCAACGCCACTTTATTTCTAATTCTGCAAAGTTATCGGCTCCGATTTGGTTCAAGGAAGAATACTTACTACTCCCACTATCACCGCCAAAGTAACGCCAATCACCGTCGGTCATTCCAGTTTGGCCATTAGCAATCGGAGCGAAACCAAAAATCATCAGAACGAGCAGTCTGAAACTTGAATTTTTCATAGGCACAATTATTGAGTTGGAGTTCCTAATAGTCATACAGAACTTTGATTCATTCAAACGCAATTTCCGAATGTTTCCAAGCTCTATGACAAATTCACTTCAGCTCGCCTGCTTTACTGATTCACTTATCTGACTCTCCCGCAATTAGTCGCTCTTGAGTATTCTCAATTCTGATAATGTGTTGTAATAACAGCAACTAACAAAAACTATGAGCATAAGAATCAGGAGCTCCCCAAAATGACAGTCCTGTTAAAAAACACACTAAGAAGCGGATTCATACTGGCCTGCGCTTCCCTGGCTTGGTCCGGTGCCGTAGCGCAACCCTCTGAGCGTCCGAACCTTGAAGGAATCTGGACAAATGCCTCTTTGACTAGCCTGCAACGGCCGCAAGGCGTAGACAGCTTGATCGTGTCGCCGGAGGAAGCCAGAGTCATTGCCGCAGCGACGCCAATAGCGGGTATTGAAGGTGGTTTGGACGAAGGAGATGGCGTCAATGACACGCCAGAAGCAGGGGCCGATGATTTTGGCACCAGAGCCTATAACAATTTCTGGGTCAGCCCTGGCTCGAATCTGGCTCTAATTAAAGGCGAATATCGCACTTCTTATATTGTTGAACCTGAGAGTGGCCGCATCCCCCGCCTAGAAGCACCAAATTTTGATTTCGAGCGAGCTAATTTTGGTAATCGCTACGCGACCGGTGTGGCAGACTATAGCGGCCCTGAGGCATTTCCTAATGCGGAACGCTGCCTTTTAGGTTTTGGCAATAAAGCGGGGCCAGGCATGATGGGTGCCCTTTACAACAATACCTACCAATTCGTGCAAACCGATGACTATGTGATGATTTTAGTTGAGATGGTGCATGATGCCCGAATTATTCCTATTTTTGACACGCCTCAAGAAGCAAGAGCTAATCGCCGGCCACAGCCCTTAGAACAATGGTTTGGTGATTCTGTGGGCTGGTATGAAGATGGTGAGCTGGTGGTAGAAACTACAAACATCCACCCACAACAGATGAGTCAGAGCTCTATACCAATTACGAAAGAAGGTCGAGTTATAGAAAAATTTAGTCGTTACGCTGATAACGAAATTTTTTATCAGTTCACTGTTGAAGACAGTAATATTTACCGTCAAACATGGACTGCTGAATTGAGCTTCTATGCCTCGCCTGAACCCTGGTACGAATATGCCTGCCATGAAGGTAATTATTCGATGCCCGGCTCTTTGGCTGGCGCTCGTCGCTTAGAAAAGGACGCTGGAGAGTAATTTAAATCTATAAGTCCGCTTAAGTAGAGAAGTAAGAACTTTTTAACTGACTCCATAATGGCGATCGCAAAAGCCAAAGGTGTAAAACAATGAAAACCAAATTGCTACTATTAGTTTCAGCATTGATAGCTCCAATTAGTTTGTCCTTCGCTCAATCCAACGAAGATTATGCCGTTCCTCGAACAGAATGGGATCAGCCTGATCTACAAGGTGTTTGGAACTTTAATTCCGAAACGCCTATGCAAAGGCCTGAAGAATTAGGGAACCGCGAATTCTTAACCCAAGAAGAAATAACTCAGGCCCGGATTGATCGGGCTGCGAATCGTGCCGCAGCGGATGCTCTAGAAGCCGAGCTTAATGTTAACCCTGAAGCACCCCCAATAGCAGAACGCTCTGGTGGCTATAACAACTTCTGGTTCGAAGGAGCAGCAATTGGCGAAAATATTCGCACTTCTCTCATTACTTACCCACTCAATGGCCGCTTTCCTGAAAGAGTAGAAGGCTCAATGTTGCATACAGCAAATCTGGGTCCCGATGTACCTGGCGATCGTCCGGTCCGTGCCGTTTTCGGTGGCATCGCAAAAGACGGCCCTGAGGACCGCGGCCTTTCAGAGCGCTGCATGATCGGGTTTAATGCTGGCCCACCATTATCAGGTGGAGGCTACAATGCCAACATTCAGATAATCCAGAATCGTGACCATGCGGTTATCATGACCGAGATGGTTCATGACGCTCGCATTGTGCCCCTCGATAATGACCGCTCTCTGGATGACAATATTCGCCTATGGACCGGAGATTCTCGCGGCTACTATGAGGGCGACACATTAGTCGTCGAAACCAAAAACTTTAGCGAGCTAATACCTAGCTTCCCCCCTTTTGGTACAGCCAAAGAAAAAGTCTTAACTGAACGATTTACTCGCGTGAATTACGGCACCATCGATTATCAGTGGACATTAGAGGACCCTTCTACATTTACCGATACGATTACTGCCCAGTTACCAATGACGAAAGTCGCTGGCCAGCTTTACGAATACGCATGCCATGAAGGCAACTATGGGATGATCAATATTTTACGTGGCGCCCGTGCTGATGAGCGACGTGCCAATGAAGCTGGAAGCGGTGACTGAAAGTCAGTCATCACACTGGATCAATCGTTTGACCAAGTGTAACTCTGCCTTGCATTCATTAGACGTTAAATAATTTCTTTAGATGCTCGTTCAACATACGTCCATTAGGGTCTAAGGACTCACGAATCGCTATGAAGTCTTCATAGCGCGGATAAAGCTGACTGAGTTCAGCGTGCCCCAAACTATGAATCTTGCCCCAGTGAGGGCGGCCACCGTATTTCCAGAAGATTGGCTCGATAATATCGAAGTATGGACGATAATCTTCCCCCGCAGTCCTGTGAATGGATATGGTCGCATGAGGCTCATCACCATAAGCCATACTTAGCCAGGGCGACTCTGGTTTGACGTAGCGATATTCCAATGGAAACGCAACATCGATAGCTTCATCGTAAATTGTTTTAAGTATTTCTCGTACACAATCGGCGCCTACTTCTGCCGGAACTGAATACTCCATTTCGTTAAACGGATTACTGCGAATATTCGATAATAATTTATAGGAAAGATCTACCGCTTCACTCACTTCGGCATTAATTGCCAAGGCATTGTTCATTGCCAATTTTTCCGCAGGTGCCGCATCGACACCTAAAGGTCGGAGATCGGCAAGTGTTACTTCCTCGGCAGGAATTATTGTCTGGCCTATGGGCTCTTCCGACTCATCAATTTGCAGAACCAAGGAAAAATCAGAGTAAACCAGCGGAAAGATTTCAAAATGGCGATGGCCCGCAGCCAACTCATCAAAATTTGCCAATATATCTTCGGTTGGCGCTGTCCATTCTCGTTTCTTGAGCTTATACGCAGCGCGGTTCTGCATACGAATCTGAGTTACAACTCCCAAGGCGCCAACATTCACCCTCGCCGCATCGAAAAGATCACCATCACTGGCATCTATATCCTTGATATCGCCATTAGGAGTAATTAGTCGCAATGCAGTAATGTAACCGGACAGGCTGTTAAAATTTAGCCCTGTACCATGAGTACCTGTCGCTGTAGCACCAGCAACTGTTTGTCTATCAATATCCGGCAAGTTGAGCATGCCTTGACCAATCTCATTTAGAGGCGCACCCAGATCGCCCAATCTGGAACCCGCGCCAAAAGTTGCCTCCATAGATTCATTATCATATTCCAGAATCCCATTCAGTTGATCAGTAACGACAAGATGTCCATCAGTTGGAACCAGAGGGCTGAACGAATGTCCGGAGCCAACAGGCCTGATAGGGCCAGTTGTCCTTTTTAATAATTCGACTAGCTGATCTTCGCCAGAAATATCGTATCGACCCTGCGGCTGGCAAGACAAGCCTCCGGACCAGTTCCGCCAAGGTGTTGACTGGGCCATTGCTGTGCTGTTGATGGCATAGGCACCAAATAGCGCTGCTCTTAAGCTGGAGGCAAGAAACGAGCGGCGCGTTAGGTTTTTGTAAGCTTGGCGTTGTAAATAGGAATTTTTCATTGATTGGTTCCCGCCATAAATCCAATCATGGCTTTAAAATCTTTTTCTTCACAAGACATGCAGTATCCCAACGGTGGCATTGAGTTATAGCCTTCAAGTACATGTTGAAGAATTAATTCTTCTCCCTGCGCGAGTCGGCCTGCCCACTCATCGATATCACCAACTAGCGGTGCGTCTGCCACTCCGCTGACGTGGCACAAGGCACAGCTTCTCGCCCATTTTCCCATCACCTCCGAATCAGCAATATCTTTAGCAAATAGAGCATTGGCTGGGCTAATTCGAGATGATTGGAGTGAGTTGCTGCAGGCAACTCCAAAAATAAGTACAAAAATTATGACGGAGATTTTGGCTGAAGAATTCATAAAGGGGCTGCGTTATTAGAAAGCCCTCTAAGCAATGCGGCCGTAACTGGTCTTGGCCTCAAAGTTCGCATAGCAACATCGTGAGGTGTGCGGCCACGATTATCTTCAGCCATTGGGTCCGCACCCAAACTCACAAGAAACTCAATAAGCCGATTTCCTGATACATTGGCCGCACCATGAATCGCTGTCTGACCACTTCTGTCTATCGCATATATATTGGCACCCACATCAAGAGCCAACATTTTTAATGCTTCTAAGAGTTTCGCTTCTTCAACCATGCGCGAGTCTGATTGCGTGAGTCCGGCAGCTACCATGAGAGGAGTAACACCCCAGGCCTGCTGCAGTTCTGGGTCAGCGCCAGAATCAAGTAGATATTTCATCTTGTCAACATCACCAAGGCGCGCTGCTAACCAAAATGGCGAAGCTCCGTTGTAGGCTTCACGCCCGACATAGTCGCCTCTTCTGAAAGGAAGCCCTTGGGTGAGTTGCGCGTTTGGATCTGCTCCTTTATCTAATAGAGCTTTCAGTAAAATTGGTTTGTTCATCTCAACACTATAGTGCAAGGGCGTCATGCCATATTGATCCGCCTGATTCACATCAGCACCATACTCTAGCAACAATAAACCTAGTGTTTCGTGATCACTGGTTGCAACTACTAATCGATAGTCACTGCCTGTTATTGCATCTAGACTGGCTGCAGCAATTAGTAAAGGACTCAAACCATCAGTAGTTGACGTATTAACTGTTGCTCCTGCCTCTAGCAGTAGACCGCCAACTTCTAAGGCCCCTGCTCTTGCGGCGAACATTAAAGGCGAAAAATTACCTCTGGATTGAGCATTCGTATTAGCGCCTGCTTCAATTAATGCCCGCACTGCAGAAGTATGGCCCCCAGACGCTGCCCACATTAATGCAGATTGGCCACTATTGATTTCTAAAGCGTTAGGATTTGCACCACCGGCAAGTAATTGAATAACAGCTTCTGTACTCCCCGTCCGCGCACAGGTCATTAGTGCAGTCTCGCCGCTCGGCTCTACCGTTAAGGGATCAGCCCCTTGCGCCAATAAAGTTGCAACCATGGCCAAGCTGCCGTTGCGGCAAGCAATAGATAAAGGTGCTACGCCAAGCTCATTCTTAGCATTAATTTCAGAGCCTGCTTCTAGCAGCTTGGTCGCAAGATCAATCTCATTCCAATAGGCAGCCCAATGCAGTGCTGTCGCCCCATCAGTTTGAGTAACACTTACATCAGCACCGTCTAAAAGCAACGCATTAACGGTGTTCGTGTCATTGCTCTCAGCCGCTTTTAGTAGATCTGAGTTATCTCCATGCACAAATCCGATTGCACAAAAGCTAAATGCGGTAAGGTAAACTTTGACCAAGCTCGTATAGCGTTGCAACATTATTTTATCCTGCTAAAACATCTAAACTACCAGTGCTGTCTCCAAATGTCTCAAGAGGCATACCAAGTGTGTTTAACATATCGAGAAATAGATTGGTGACCGGCGTCTCATTCTCGCGGGCGTACTGAATATGACGGCCACCGTTGATTGTACCACTACCGCCACCCACAATTAGCGTAGGTAAATTATGGTGGTTATGGCCATTACCATCACTCATGCCGCTGCAGTACATTAAGGTAGAGTTATCCAATAGCGAACCATCACCATCAACTGTATTTTTCATGCGATCGAGATAGTAGGCAAACATTTCAGTGTGGTAGGCATTCACTCTAATGAGTTTCTCGATCTTTTCTGCGTTGCCACCATGATGAGACAATGGATGATGAGCATCAGGGACACCGATTTCTGGATAAGCGCGCTGACTTGTTTCATGGCCAACCATAAACGTAATTACTCGGGTCAGATCGGCTTGGTAAGCCAGTAATTGCAAATCAAACATTATCTTCGCATGCTCCTGGAAGGTGCCGGGCACTCCAGCTGGCTGCTCAATTACGGGCAACTCTCTTTCACTCTGAGCTTCCGCCATCTGAATACGACGCTCGGCATTACGAATCGAGTCGAGATATTCCTCTAATTTAAGTTGGTCACGATGACCCAGATGCCCTTGCAGTTTGGCAATTTTATCACCTACCGCATCAAGAATACTGCTGTCTTCTTCTCGGCGGGCCCGCCATGCTTCTGGATCTGTACTCTCGTTACCACCAAACAATCGTTCGAAGACAACTCTTGGGTTGTTTTCCATTGGCAGAGGTGTAGTCGCGCTACTCCAAGAAAGTGTGTTGGCATAGGCACAGGCATAACCAGGGTCGCACGAGCCGACGTTTTCTCGAGATTCGAGGGACAACTCTAGTGATGAGAGCTGCGTATGCTCTCCTAGTACTTTCGCTACAATCTGATCCATTGATAATCCGGCGCGAAGATCTGCTCCTTCTGTTTTTTTCGGATGCACTCCTGTTAAGTAGGCTCCTGCTGCACGCGCGTGATCGCCTGCTCCTTCACCAGGCCAAGCGTCACCCATTTTGTTTGAAAGTCCAGTTAGTACTACCATCTGATCTTTAAAGGAGGCAAGTGGCACCATTGTTGAAGGCAGTGAAAAATCACGCCCTTGTTCAGATGGTGTCCAATTGTCCATATAGACACCATTGGGAACATAAACAATTCCAAGCCTCTTTACTGGTTGTGCCGCAGTAAGTTCTTGAGCGGTTAATGCTGGCACCATGCTATCCAACAATGGCAAGGCAAGTCCTGCACCTACGCCTCGCAGAAAAGTTCGTCGAGGGAGATATTTTTTAGTGATGATCATGGTTCTTGTGACCTCCTCATTTGAAAGGGAACGCTTTCGACAATGCCAAGCACAATCGATGACCAGCTATAGTTGTCTTCTGCTGCTGTTCGAACAATGCGCCGCACTGCAGGTGGATCATAATCTTCAAGACCGCGACCTAAAGCATAGGTTAACAGTTTCTTAGAGAGCGTGGCGACGAATCGCTCCTCGCTACCAAGGAGATAGTCTCTGACACCGGCTAGACCTGTAAAGCTTGACCCATCTGGCAGACTTGCAGAGGCATCGATAAGTTCGCCGCCGTCATGGGTTCGCAGTCCACCGATGGCATCGAATGGTTCTAAAGCTAAACCAAATGGATCCATTCTGGAATGGCAGCTTGCACAAACTGGGTTCGTACGATGAGCCTCCAACCTTTCTCGCACTGAACGCGGACTAATAGCATCGCTATCTTCCAAATCAGGGATGTTCGGTGGCGGGGGCGGCGGCGGGGCACCGAGAAGATTATCCAAAACCCATTTACCACGGAGTGTTGGCGATGTGCGGTTTGGGTATGAAGTAGCTGCCAATATGCTGCCTTGACCTAGTAACCCGCCGCGCTGATTATCAAGGAATGCGATTTTGCGAAAATGATTGCCATAAACTCCACTTACTCCATAGTGACGTGCCAGGCGTTCATTCAAAAAAGTGTAGTCCGCTGTAAGAAGTTCTAGTACGTTGTTGTCATTACGTATTTGACTCTCTACAAACATTTCTGTTTCACGCCTGAATGCTTCACGCAGATTGTCATCAAACTCTGGAAAGGCATCAGGATCAGGCGTTAGACCCGGGAGGTTCCGAAGATATAACCATTGCCCGGTAAAGTTTTCAATCAATGCCGAAGAGCGCGGATCTGAGAGCATACGCGCGACCTGACTTCTCAATACTATCGGCTCGCTAAGTTTTCCCTGTTCTGCCAGTGCTAGAAGCTCTTCATCTGGAATTGAACTCCAGAGAAAAAATGATAGGCGCGACGCTAATTCAACGTCAGTTATTTGGTAAGCCTCGGACGGCACTGCATCACTTGGCGTTCCTTCGATACGAAATAGAAACTCTGGATCAACTAAAATTGCGCGCAGTGCCCGCTGTATACCACGTTCAAAACCGCCTTCTGCTTCGCCACTCGCAAAAAAAGACAGTAGTATACTGAGGTCATCATCAGTTACTGGTCTGCGAAACGCATTACGAGCTAATGTTGAGAGGATTTCTGAAGCACAAGCTCGGTCCCCAGTAATGGTTCCGTTTGGTTCGCAACTAAATAATTTGCTTCGACTCGGTGTGCTAACTGGCTTGGCAGCATTATAAGGACCGTATATCTCGATACTGCCCAGTGCCATTGGCATGTCTCGATCTCCAGCGAATTCATAAGAAGCAGTAGAGAGTGCCGGCTCTAAAATACCTTCAACTATGCCCCGCTTTTCTGGGAAGGCGACGGTAATTGAATGCGCTCCAGCTTCGATATTTTCTAGTCGTAATTCAAGGTGATCATCGGCAGTCTGTTCATACTCAGAAGCATACATAACAGCAGCCCACGGGTTGATAATGCCATCGCCGCCGACTGTGTAATCCGCGATGCGTGCGCGGTCAAATCTAACTTCGATATCTTGGGGCTCTACTAATCCGATAATTTGATTGGCATGTGTTCGGGCTAGTCGAATTTTTACATGGTACTCACCATCTAAGGGGAAATAGTGCGAAATCGTATTTCCACCCCGTGTCCCAAATGGCTGCTCTTCACTCATACGACCTGACTGGAGCAGAGTCGGGCGCATCTCATACGTTTGCACAGTAGGAAGTAAATTGGGATCGCCGACTGCAAGCTGACTAATCTTAGCCGCTGCGATCATGTAGCGCTCAAGTAGGCTTGGCGAGAGTGTCAGTACATCGCCGATATTGTCAAAACCATATCCAGAATCATCAGCAGGCAAATATTCGCGATCATCGATCTCCAAAGCCAGTAGGTCGCGGATTGCATTAGTGTATTCTGCACGGTTAAGTCGATGGACGACTGGTTGCCCCGGATTCGGCGAGGCCGCCGCGGCATCATCAAGGGAAGTTTCGAGCCAGGCAGCTAGTCGATCATAGGCTGGCGCATCTGGGCGCGGCATTCCGGGAGGAGGCATTTCTCTAGCCCGCAGTTTAAGAACCACATTCTCCCAAATACCTATTTCATCAAGGCGATGACCGACTTGGCCTAACGCGATTGTTTGTAAGGAGAAATTGGCTTCTCGAGTTACGTCATTATGGCACGCAATACAGTATTGGTTGAGAAAAGCACGCTGCCAATCTGCTGAATCCTGCGCGAGTTCTTGGGCAGCAAGCTGCGCTGGCAAGATGGCGCCAAGCCCAAGTAATAAGCCGGATAGCGTTAAACTTCGTAGCACGTTTTATCTCTCCCTC
>TARA_B110000438_G_scaffold34686_1_pt1 | contig 12408 bp, 7 predicted proteins | sample TARA_B110000438 | Tara Oceans TARA_B110000438 (sample SAMEA4398413) | marine metagenome | biome: Polar Biome; feature: [MES] marine water layer (ENVO:01000295) within the mesopelagic zone...; material: water (ENVO:00002006), including particulate matter (ENVO:01000060) such as...... | reverse complement strand
CCTGGCTTCGTGACGACACCCAAAATATTTAGTTTGCAAGTTGAACTTCTCCCTCTAAAATCGAGAGAAGTCCTGAATCTGTCTTACAAGATTCATGTAGCTTGGCAAGTTTTTCTGCACTTGGGTTTGATAGTATTAGGTGTAATACTGACATCTTTAACCAAGTGGATGTGTTTGTATATCCACATTTTGCCCCTAGTTTGCGTACAATCTGAGAGTCATGTAGGACTCTGTCAATTAGAACTGCAACTTCAGGGCTTGTGTTAATACACATTATTTTCTTATTTGTTCGTACCAATGTTCTCAACAATATATCAATATATTGAATACTAAATAAGTCTAGTGCCAAAATCATTTGACCGTTTACATATTAAATAATCGGTAACTACTCGTTATACACTTGTTTAATGGTTAAATCGTTAAACATAAGTATGACTTCATGTTTAAATAATCGGAAGTAGTGTTTGTCGATTCATGTTGTTGCAAATATGCTTGGCAAACGCTATTTCCACTTCCAATTTAATTTGTAAAAGGTTATAGTTCTAGCTGTATATATAAAATATGAAAGTTAACTAGTTAACCTTTTGAAATTTTATTGTTATACTGTTTTTGTTAACTTGTGTATTTTTCAAATCGTATTGGTGTGTGACATTAATCATTTTGCAAATTACTTTACTGAGAAATTTAGAATAATCTAAACCTGTTTCATGTTCAATATGCAATACCTCTAGTTCTCCATCTTGGAATCTAATGTGATTCATATCATTATAATTGCAGAACCAAATAATATCCAATATTAAATTATCAAAAGTTACTTCTAATTTCTGCTGCAAACAATGTTCCAAAATTCTTTGATAAATGAAATTATAATGTTTTGGGGCAGTTGCGTGTAAATCATCTAATTCACTTGCTGGTATCGTTACCCATCTTTCATTAACTTCATTTCTAACCTTTCTTAAATTGTCTAATGCGTCAACTTTTTCTGTTAACCAATCTTTCTTAGTTTTTTCTGTTCTATACAATTCAGTTCTTAATTTTTTCGAAACATGATCTGAAACCTTAAACCCCTCTACCTTATCCCTCATTGTCATACTCCTTTTTTGACTGATTTTTGGTGTATGTTGCCATCATTTTGTCGAAATTCTCTTGATGTCTTTTATCTTCACCTTCACGTTCTGTCTGTGCCATTTCTTCTGCTTTTGCAATAGTTAGTGGTTTCAGACAGTTCTCACAAATCTCATCATCAAAAGACACCGAATGTTCACATCTCGGACACGTTTTAGGTGATCTGCTCACAGTTGTGGCCTTTTCGACTCCATAATACTTCAAAATACAGTCCTCAACGTCTGACTGAACAATATGTGCATACTTGCTTGGCATTTTACTTGTTGCAGACCAGCCAAATCGTTTTCTCATAATAGAATCTGTGAGTGTGGTTGCAAGTCTTGTTGCTGAAGAATGTCTAAATAGTTTTAAATTAATGCGTTTTTTTATTTTTGCTGCCTTTGCGATACTTTGTAGTCTGTTATTGATAGCACCGTATGTCATTTTGTTGCCATACACTTGCTGTGTTTCTGTTAGAATCCATAACGGTGATTCAAGATTGTCCTTGAATGGATGTGTGGTAAGCCAGTTGGAAATTTTAGATACTGACTCTATTAGAATTACAGGTCTTGCACCTGTCTTTCCATCCACTGCAATTTTTATTCCGTCAGTAAGTCCATATTTTATTTTCTGAATATGCTTAATTTGCAAGTCAAGCAGTTCCCCTGGTCTTAACCCAGCTTCATACTGTAATGCAATTATTGCCTTGTCTTGAATAGTTGGTGCAACTGAAATCAAATTTGCCCTGTCATTGTCATCAAGCATATTTTCACGAACCAGCTTGTCTGCAACGGTTCTAGTTTTTACATCTGCAACTTCAGGTACATCCCCCACATCTTTGAATGATCTGCTGTTAAACTTTAGCCATCTTAGGAAAATTTTAAGATGAATCTTTGTGTCATAAGTCGTGTTGGTTTCTTTTCCATCATCAGAATATGTCTGCATTAGTTTTCCAACCATTTCAGTGACATCAAATCTACTTAGATTAAGAAAATTTTTTCCGTCTAACAGTCTGATTATTCTTAACATCTCGCCCATAGCTTTTGAACGTCTTGCATTTGACAATGCTTCTGTAATCATTATTGTATCAAAATGTGTAATTTTTTCATATTCCTCATCAGTAACCAAAGCCCTCATTTTTTTCTTATTCTCATCAATCTTTGGCTCATAGTAATACCTGTCACCTTGACGGTGAATCTTTTTTGAAACTGGCTTGGTATTCATCATTAAATGATTAAACGTTACGGTACTTAAGTCGAGAGATGGTGCTCCAGCCGAGATTTCATTGACGGGTGCAAATCCCCGACTTCCATTTACGCCTAGAGTATGTTGTTGAATCATTTAATCATTAAACCATTTTATAGTAGTGTTACCGAGTAAATAACGTTATGGGTAAGTCAGGATATACGTCACTCTCATTGGATGAAACAAGATATTCCAAACTAAGAAAGTCCTGGGATAATATAGTTGGAAAGGACACTGATGACACATTTACAGTATGGGCTACTACCGTATTAGAACAGTCAGTTGAAAGAGTCAGCCTGATTAAGTCGATGTTCCCAAATTATGTATGGGTAGGTAAAACAGACACAGGATGTGTGATCAAGGATAAAAGCACTATAATTGAGGTAAAATGGTCCAAGAACAAACTTGTTTGCAGTGTGGACAGTGGTCTATGTAGTCACTGTGTTTATGCAGCGTTAAATTCTAAATTTTAAATCCCTTGCTTATGATACCTATCTTTTGACCGAATGATGTCTGTTTTTTCTTTTTTCTGATTATCTTCTTGTTTTCCTTGAACTTCTTATCCCTTTTGAGCTGTTTGGCAGTTGCCTTATCTCCATAGATTACTTCCTCTCGTCTGAACAATCCAACTATTGCATACGTTCTAGTGTTGCCAAGAAAGTCCTTTCTTTTTCTTGTTCTTGTTTTTTTGGTAGTTTTTTTGCTTGTTTTTGGGGTATCAATTATTGCTGCTGCTGCAACCAATCTGTTTGGTCTAGGAGTTGGCTGTGCCTGTGCCTGTCTAGGTCTAGCTCTAAACATTGGTTTTATCTTTAGTTTTGTTCTTGGTCGTGGAGTCGTTGGTGTTCGTTGAGCTTGTAATGGTTTGATTTTTGCCACAATTTTCTGTGGCTGTGCGACCATTGTTACTGGTTTTTGTACTACCTTGTTTGAAGTTTTGGGGGTTTGTCTAACCTTACTCTTACTGAACTGACTTGTAGCCAGTTTAGGTATGACACCTGACACTGTTTGTTGTGGGGCTTTTGGTACTAATACTTGTCCACTTTCAACAGATGTAACAGTTCCAGTGGTAGTCACTGTTTGTATTTTCTTCTTTTTCTTTTTTGTAGGATCTCTTGGAATTGGTATGACTTTAATCGGACTACTGCCTGACTTTGCCACTGCTCTTTCAGATTCCAGTTGGGTAAAATCCCTTGCAGTTGGTGTTGGGTTTTGTCTATCTTGTAATAATTTCTTGCTTGTTTTTAGTGGTTTTTTGGTTTGAGGTTTAAGAATTTGGACAGTCGTACTTCCAGTTGCTTGGCCACCCTCGATAGGTTTGGTTTCCCATCCAGCTAACTTATCATCATCTTTAAAGATTTTCTTCTTGTTTACCTTGTCCTGTTTAAACAATGGTTCTTCTTTAACATCAGTGTTTGGTTTCTTTGCAACCTTTGTTGGATTTTTGTTTGGAATGAAGCCCTCTGAGAATTTTATTGTTCCAACAATGTTTGAGTATTTCTGTGGCTTGGGATCAAGTGATTTTTGAAAATCTGCAAAGTCACTTGCAGCCCTTTCGTAGTTTGGTGTGCCTTTTTTAATTTCCTTTAGGAATGATTTTGACTGTAAGTTCAATGCAGGTGCTTTGGATTCCATATAGTCAGGACTGTCCTTTAAGTTCAAGTCAATTTTCTCAGGAGAATAATACGGATCTGCTTCAACTGGTTTTGGTTTGTATGGTGTATATGACCTAGTCGGTTTGCCTGGAACAAATCCCTCTGATAATTTTATTCTACCAATAACATTGATTGATGGCGACACTGATTCTTGAAATTTTCTAAACTGTTCAGCACCATAATTTCCGACACCCTTTGGGGCTTGTTTTGCCAAATCTTTTTGAAATGCTTCTGACTGTAAGTTCAATACAGGTGGCTTTGGGGATTCCATATAGTCAGGACTGTCCTTTAAGTTCAAGTCAATCTTTCTTCTGTTTGAATAATACGGATCTGCTTCAACTGGTTTTACTGTTTTTGGTGGTTTAGGAATAATGCCCCTGTTTGCCAAACTGTTCAGATCCAATGTGGGAGCTCTGGATTCCATGTAATCAGCACCCCTGAAATTCAAGTCAATCTTGTCAGGGTTTGCAAGTGAATTGATATTGTAATTTGCATATGACGGATTCTTTATTTTTGGTTTCACACTAACTGAAGCTTCAACAACTTTGGTAACTATTGTCGGAGTAGAAGCAATTTTGGTTGCCACCTTTGTAATGCCAGGACCTAATCTTCTAACTATACTCGTTCCAGCTTGTGCTGCTGTAACTACATCAACTATTGCCAGTGGAATAGCAACTGTTGACTGTCCGATGTTTTGTGCAGGGGTTTGTTTCTCCCACTGTGCTGCTGCACCTTGATACCATTTGGAAGCGATATTGTTTTTGTTAAGTGGATTAAAAGATGGAACGCCAGTTATGCCAGTTTCAGTAATCTCAATTCCCTCTAATGCCTTTTCAGTTCCTTTGTCATAGTATGTCGGGATTGTTGTGATCGGTTGTTTTTCAATCACTTCTCTTTTGAAAACGTGTTTGTCCAAAAGATCCCCACCAATTGTTGCCAAGTTGAGCATATCCCCACCGAAGCTGGTCCATGCAGCCCCACCTTCGTAAATCCAACTGCTTTCTTTTCCTTGGTGTTGCTCGGCTCTTTTGTACGATTCTTTTGCAAACTGATCATACCCACTGTACATCTGTTCCAATGGTAGAATTTTTGCACCTTGGGTGTAAGGTAAGTTTGCCTGACGGTTGTCAATAAATGCCTGGGCTTCTTCCTTTGACTCAAAGAGTATTGGTTCTTGAACTGTGATAGCCCCATACATCGTAGGTACTGAAGTAGGTACGTTTACTTCGTATTGTGTAACTGCCATTCTTTGAGAGAATTTCTCTGCACTTTCTAAACTGTTGAAAGTTCTAACCTTTCCGTCTGCTGTGGTAACTTGATATTGTTGTTTTACAAACGGAGCTCCCTGAATTGGTGTGCCATCAGGACCATAGCCGATGAAAGAACCACCCTTATCGGCTGCAATATTTGCCATAGCCTTTTGTCTTTCTTGTAATACTGCCTGTGACACTTGAGGTTGTGCTGGAATTAGTTTTCTCAAGTCACCCATTGTGGAATCTGTTCTTTGTGCATAACTTGCTTGTTGTCTTGCAGATTCATATTTCACAGGAGTCGTTAGAACTGAATCAGGAATTGTTTCAGGTCGATTAATGTCATATCCACGTTCCACCAAAAACTGTTTAAGATTAATTGTATTTCCAGTAGAATATTGTTGAGGTGTTCGTGGCTGTAATAATGCCTGTGCCAGTCCAACTTTTCCATCTCTCAAGTCTTGAACATATTGTTTTTGTATAGTATTTGCTTCATTAACTCCCTTGTTAGACGAGGTGTTTGTTCTAACTGGAATGATTGGTGCTTTTGGTGATGAGGTGTTGAGTGTTACAGTTGCAGAACTTGGAAGTGAACCAGCCTGTGACAAGTCAGTTTGATTGTATAATGTTGAAACCCCTGCGTCATCTAACTGTTGAACGTTATGACTTAGACCAAGTGAATTAACTACTGTTTGATTAGAACGACTTGTGTTGGGATTAGTTATAACTTGATTCCAATGTGCAGAATCGGCAGCCCTTTGTGCAACTGCCTGTGTTTGAGCTCTTTTACTTATTTGATCACTTTCTCTTTGTTTGTATGAATCCCATGTGACTTTGGCAGAAGCCACAGAAGCTAACGCCTGTGCTGGTGTAGACTTTCCCTCTACAACACTTCTGTTTGCCATAACTACTGCGAGTTGGTACTGTTCATTTGCACCTAGGCTGTAACCTCGCCAAGGTTGACTTAGATGTTTTGCAAGATCAGGCTGTACCCAAGGGGTTACTACCATTGGTATAGGCGACCAGCCATCTTCAGCTAAGTGCTGGGATCTTACTGTTTTTTCTGCTTCCAATCTGCCACGTTGTTGAGCCTTGATATAATCTTCATATCCACGATTATTATATGAAGCCCCTTTTCTCGCTGGTCTATATGTGTGGGGATTTGCAGCCATATTTTTTTCATAAGTGTCCTCAATTTCTTTGAACTGTGCTGCTCTATCTGCAACTTTTTTTTCTGCTGCTGCTTTAGCGTCAGCAATTCTTTTTGCTTCTGCTGCTTTAGCGTCAGCAATTCTTTTTGTTTCTGCTGCTTTTTCTGATTCAATTCGTCTTTGTTCAGTGTCATATGCTTCCTTTTCTTTGTTATATTTTGCCAAATCTTTTTCATATTGAGCCAAATCCTTTTGATATTTTCTTTCTGCAAGTATCGCTTCTGCTTGACTTGCTTGTGCTTGGTCTTGAGGTAGTACCATGACTTGTTAATTGCTCGGTAATATATTAAATATTAGCAAAAACATGGTAAGTTATGGCAGATATGAGCATACTTGAGTTTGGCGTGTATGCCTTGGTATGTTATACTGGCATTATTATGTTGATTATCTCATCGTTTAAAGAAACACCAATGACTGTATCACAGTCGGCTGTAAGGGTTATCTGGCTAATCCCAAGTATGCTTTGTGCATTTGTACTGGCCAATGCTGGTGTGGATATTTACCTGTCAACTGAAACACTGGCAGATCAGGTTTTGGATTCAAACAACGCCCCTGTAACCTTGACAGATGTTACAACTGACAAGATAACTTTGTTAAATCCGATATGGGTTACAATGCACTTTCTGTTCTTTATTGTAATATTGCTTTACGTTGTCATGCAAATTCTGACATTGTTTATGAAGCGAGATTAGGTTTTCCAAAAACAATAAACACAAGTGCATTTACAATCTTTCTCACAGTCAAAATTACACTTGCACTCAGTCAAACCCGATTCATATATCCCAAGATGGCTCTACCCAAAAGTAATACATATAGGGTTACAAACACAAGTACGAATATTTCTGGAACTCCAAAGAGAAACATGATATAGAAAATATAAGTTCCTGTCATTAGTGAAACCAGTTCCCATGCTACAAACGCAGCACCAGTGGCAAATGTTTCAACCTTGTCATAGTATGTGCTGTTTCCTTGGAAGTCTGCACTTACAATATTTTGGGTTCTTTCGTTAATTGCGTCATCTTTGATGAAGCCATGTAATGCAGATTTTATTGGCACTCCATCCATATTGGTAATTGTAAATCCAACTGTATCAGCCAAGGTGTATTGAGCTCCAAGCAGTGAGAACCCTGCTGCATACATGAAAATTATAATCTTCAGTGCCTTGTCTTTCAGAGTCTTTCCCTCACATTACCTATTGCCAGTATTACTACCAACGCAACTGCACCCATTATGATAGTTGGAACTTCGATAATTCCAAAGTAGCCCATAGCACCAATAAATGCCACCATGATACCTACTCCAACTGCTGGGTTCCTTCTGTTAAATCCGACCATTGAAATTATCACAACAAACATTGTCATCAAGTCAAAAGCTCCGAAACCACCTGAAATGCCAAACGCACCTTCTTGGAAGTCATTTACCTGAGTTACAATCGGCTGTGTTGCAAAGTTAATTTGATACTGTCCGTCATTTTGATCACGCAGTACAACTGACTTGCCACCTGGGTTTGTGTCTTGGTCATAACAGTTTACAGAAATTATCTCGTTGGCTGAATTGTTAAATGTAAATGTGTGGGATGATTGTGCGTTTGAAACATATGTTTCAGCCAAGTTTGAGTGAGTGACACTGTTTCTTGCAAACTTGTAGTCAAAGTTACACTGCAAGTTTGTTCCAGTTCCATAGGTTATTGTCAAGTCAGTTGAGTTACCGTTTCTAATTTCTTTGAAGAATATTGGTATTGTGTTTGGGTTTGTATCTGAACTGATGTTAATATCCCCAATTACAATTTCTGATGTTGCAGTAGCATTTGCAATATTACCTGTACTGTTATTACCATGTATTGTCACAGGTGCAACTATCCAGTAGTATGTAATTGTAGGATCAAGGTTTGTTGCAGTGTAGGTGGTTGCAGATGTAGTGTCAATGAGGGTGTTAGGAGTTCCAGTAGTTGACTGATAAATTTCATAACCAGTTATGTAACCGTAAGGTATTGTCGGTGCTGACCATGACAATCCAGCGTCTATCAGATCACCTGAAGTCGCAGTTAGAGTTTCAACACTGTTAGGTAGGTGGTATGTTGTTTGAGAGTATGTGTCAGAGTATGCAGAGTTTCCTTGCGAGGTTACTGAAGCTAGTTTGTAATTATAATAGATGTTACTTGTCAATCCAGTATCAGTGAAGGTAGTTCCTGAAACAGTATTGATTGGCAAAAAGCCTGTGCCAATTCCATCTTCTCTAAGTATTTGATAGCCAGTAATTCCAGTTGTCAGTGTTGGAGTATTCCAAGTAACTGTCAATTCTGAAGAACTAGAACTTGGGGTTACCAAAACATTGGTGGGTTCTACTGGCAGTGTAATTGCACTTGCAGTATTGGTTGGTCCATTACCGTAAGAATTAACTGCCTTGATACGATAGTTGTATTCTTGAACTGAGTTTAGGCTAGGATCAGAGTAAGAAGTTACAGGACCTAACGTGATTAACGGTGCAAACCCATTACCAGTTGGGGATTCCCTTTCAATGATATAATTTGTAATTGCAGAATTGAAATCATTTGGGGCTGTCCATGATAAATTAAGTTGATCTATTGCAGCAGTTGTGGCAGTAAACACAGATACCTGTGCTGGTACACCATGAGTTTCCTGTGTCACCGAGTTACTAACCAAAGACGTGCCAACATTGTTTCTACTGAAAACAGTATAGACATAGCTTGTCTGTGTGGTTAATCCAGTGTCAGAGAATCCAGGGGTTGAAACTGTGCCAACTAACGTGCCATCTCTGAACACTGTAAAGTCAATGATGTCACTGCCACCGTTGTTTGGAACTGACCATGTTAGATCAATTGCAGTGTCACTTACTGTACTACCAGCCAAGTCAGATATTGCAACTGGAACTGTCGGTGTTGCAATAGAAACTGCTGTACTGTTCAAACTTGCTCCAACATTGTTTGTTACTTCAGACTTGAAATACCAAGTTCCAGCCGAGCTGACTGTATGTGTATGGTTTCCAGTTACACCGTTTATCACTGAATCAAAGGTGATATTGTCTGAAGAAGTGTATAGGTTGTAGTTGATTATGCTACTGCCACCGTCACTTGATGGGGCTACAAACGTTGAGGTAATGTCAAACGGATTTGGATTAGGATTGTTAATTGCAAGTGTCAAAGTTGGTGCGTCTGGAACTGTCGGAGTATTGATACTAAATGCAGCACTGACAGGACTTGTACCCACATTATTTATGGCCTGTGACTTGTAGTAGTGAGTTCCAGCACTGGTGACTGTGTTGTTATAGTTTCCAGTTATACCAGTTGCAATTTGATTGTAAGTTGAATCGTCATCAGAGTAATACAAGTTAAAACCAGTGATTGAACTGCCACCGTCACTTGATGGGGCTACAAACGTTGAGGTAATGTCAAACGGATTTGGATTAGGATTGTTAATTGCAAGTGTCAATGCAGTAGGGGTATCTGGAACTGTCGGAGTTACAATAGTCACAGCACTTCCTGAAGTCGAATTACCAACATTGTTTATGGACTGAGTTTTGAAATACCAAGTTCCAGCATTTGCCAAAGTCACATTGTAATTTCCAGTCACAGCACTTGCAACTGAAGTGTAAGTCGTGTCGTTAGGAGAAGTGAAAAGATTGTAAGCAGTTACAGCACTGCCACCGTCACTTGATGGGGCTACAAACGTTGCAGTTACAACTAACGGACTTCCATTAGGATCATTGATTGCAAGTGTAGAACTTGTGTCACTGCCTGGAACTGTCGGTGTTGCAATAGAAACTGCACTGCCTTGGTTAGCAGTTCCAGCATTGTTTATTGCTTCAGACTTGAAATACCAAGTTCCAGCCGAGCTGACTGTTACAGTTTGATCAGTAGTTACAGCACTTGCAACTTGGTTGTAAGTTGAATCGTCATCAGATGAATACAAGTTATATGCAGTTACAGCACTGCCACCGTCACTTGATGGGGCTACAAAAGATACTGTAATGTCAAGTGGGCTTGGGTTTGGATTGTTTATTGCCAAAGTCGTGGAACTGTCACTGCTTGGAACTGTCGGTGTTGCGATATTAGCTGATGGACCTTGAGCTGAAGAACCTATCAGGTTTGTACTGGCAATTTTATAATACCAAGTTCCAGTACTTGAAACTGTGTCAGTAAAGTCCAAGTCAGTTACGGTTCCGACTGATGTGTAAGTTCCAGTTTCAGTTGCACTTCTGAATATTTCATAGGAAGTAATTGCTGAACCCCCTGAACTTTGTGCAGCCCATGTCACATCTATGTCAAGTGGGCTTGGGTTTGGATTAGTTATTGCAAGTGAAGGTGCTGTTGGCGTTGGTGGAACTGTTGCAGTTGTAATACTTGACTCATTGGATAGGCCAGAAGTTCCATGATTTGAAATAGCCTTTGCTGAATAAACAAACGTGCCACCACCAGTTGGAACTGTGTCATCATATGTTGATACCAATCCGACTGTATCAATTAATGTGCCATCACGATAGATTTCAAAATTAGACAACGTTCCAGATCCTACATTGGAGTTTGCTGTAATTCCAACTGTGATTACCAATGGGGCTGTATTGGGATTATTTATGGCAGTTGATACAGTTGGGTTCCCTGGTGGTTCACCAGCCAGTCCAGATGTATAAGACGATAAAACACCCTCACCAATAGCATTGACACCAGCTACTGCAAAGTAATATTCGTTGCCACCGACAACTGTACTGTCGTCATAATCAGTTGTACTTGCACTTGTGGTTGTAAGTAATGTTCCTTTGTCACCACGATCATAGATATTGTCTATCTCAGTTGCACTCAAAGTGTCACTGTTGATAAAGAACTCATCCAACGAACCTGAGAGGTTTGTCGTGTAATCAGTTGGGCTAGATGTTAATATTTCAGCTTGCCCTGTGTTCCAGTATGAGTTTGCTTGTAAGAAATATGTTCCACTTGCAGTGTTTGAAGAAGTGTAAACCAAAGAATTATCAATGTAATATGTTACAACACCAGCACTGCTTACCTTTATGTTGAATATATTATTAGAATTTGCAGAAGTGTGGTCATATTTCTTAGTTCCACTTTCATATATTGACGCAGTTCCAGACATATAGAAACTAAAGTCAGCTTGGTTTTGTGGGCTACCAACATAATATCCCAATGTACCCTGATTCAATCCAATCATTGTTGTTGTTGCCATACCGTTATCATCAAACTCTAAATCAATGGTGTCAGTTCCTACTGTCCATGTGTTTGTACTTTGTGCTTTAGAAGTTGTCCATCCGTCAGTTCCAGTATTCTTTGTAATGGTTGAGTCATTGTTTGATAAAGTGTAACCTACTAATCCAGTGCTCGACCATTTAAGACCTTCACTGTTAGAACCCAGACTTGTTGAGTCCGTTGCAGTTGCTACCGAAGCACCATTCTGATATAGAGTCCAAAGATTAGATGAGTCCCTTGTTATAGCATAGTGCTGTGCCGTACTTGTGTTATCTACAAGACCTGTGGCTGAAAGAATTGTAGAAGTTGGAACATAAGTTACGATATACGCTAATGCTTCCCCTGATACATCAGCCCATGATCCCGTATATTGTCTAAAAACTGAATTAGTTACTGCACCTGTATTATCTGTCCTGACACCTACTTCATTTCCACTACTGCCAGAAGCAAATTGTACGGTTATCATATCCCCTGCTACTATTGTTGTGGTTCCAGAGAATGTAAAATCTATTGCAGAATCATTACCACTGCCTGCTGTAAGAGTTGAGGGATCTAACGTTGTAGTTGAAGTTTCTTTTATTGTTCCGCTTGAATCTTTAATGTGTGAATAAACCAATCCTGTCGGACTACCTGTCTTATACAACTGCCAAGTTACTTCTGTTGGAGTTACCCCAACTAGAACATGACCTGAATTAAACTGCTGACCTAACTCAGTTCTTGGTTGTCCG
>TARA_B110000438_G_scaffold24366_1_pt1 | contig 12436 bp, 13 predicted proteins | sample TARA_B110000438 | Tara Oceans TARA_B110000438 (sample SAMEA4398413) | marine metagenome | biome: Polar Biome; feature: [MES] marine water layer (ENVO:01000295) within the mesopelagic zone...; material: water (ENVO:00002006), including particulate matter (ENVO:01000060) such as...... | reverse complement strand
CTAATACGTTTGCATTGGTTTTGGTGGCAAGGGTAGAATACGAAGAACTGTAAAAAATGGGACATGGAGATTCTTGGCAGAAAAACATCCCGATTTTTAAGAGGTTTGGTGTTGAAATTATACTATTTTTTAGACACATTCAAACATCATTTTGATACTTTGAAAACAATGATTCGAATCATTTATTTCTTTCATTAGTAAAAATAAAATTAATGATGAATACTATTAATTTATAATATACAAAATGAATATCAATAAAATCCATAAAATTAATTTTACTTACCTTTTATCCCTTTGATGTCACGTGAACTAATTTTTTAAATTATGTTCTAAAAGATACATATTGAAAGATGTTCCTATGTGGGGAATTTCTTTGAATCATAAATAATTCAAAATGAATAATATTTTTAGTAACGAGGTTTAAATAACACATGCAAATTGAAATTTGGGATCCACATTTTCATCTTTGGGATGTTTCGGCAGATACTATATCAGGGCACGATTTCAATCAGCTTTTTGCACCAAATGGTAATCCAGCCTATACATGTGATCTTTATGAGAAGGATATTTCGTCCGCTGGCACCATGTTTAAACATAGTGGTGGTGCTATGGTTGAAGCAGTAAGTGCATGTCACCAAGGTCTTTTTGGAGAAAAATTTATTAATGAATGTCTAGCTGAAACAAATTGGGCATCTAAGCAATTAAGTAATTCCTCAATTAGTTATGCTATTGTATCTAGTGCATCTCTTGAAGATAATAATTCTAGCAAGACTCTAGCTAAATTATCTAAAAATCGACTTGTTAAGGGTATCAGGCAAATTCTCAACTATGAACCTTCATGGCCAAGAAATTCGGAACTCGGAGATTTACTTCGCAATCCAAGGTGGCGCGAAGGTTACGCTGAATTGAATAAACACTCTCTTTCATATGATTTCCAATTAAACCCTCACCAGTTCAAGGATGCTATAGAATTAGTGGAAAAACACCCTGAAACTCCTATCATAATCGGCCATTTGGGAAGTCCAACCATTCATGATCTCATTGAAAATAAAGATATCTACTGGGATGGGATGAAAGCTTTTTCATCCCAGGAAAAAGTATTCATAAAGATTTCAATGCTCTCATATATTGACAGTAATTGGGACAAAAGTTCATTAGTTAAAGAAACTGTCTTAAGAATAATAGATTTATTTGGAATTGACAGGTGCTTCTTCGCTTCTAATTTCCCCGTTGAAAACCATTATGGCTGGAACGCAAAACGTTTGTATGAATCTTTTTTTAATATAATTGAAGATCAATATAGCTTAAATGATCAGCAAAAACTATTTGCAGATAACGCTAAAATAGCTTACCGAAATATGAAGACAAATTAAATCATGGAAAAGTTGATTTATTAGCTTTTTACATGAATCGTTTTAGGCCATCATTAACCATCTTATATTATAAAATCCTACTATCCTCGTCTATTTCTAGACATAACAGTATTAACTTTAATCTTATTGCCAAAATGTTTAGATGGACCTATTGTTCCAGGATAAAGGTCATATAAATCATTTTTTATATAATTTTACAAGAAGTACTTAACGCAGCCTCAAAAATAGTTTCACTCATTTCAAAACATGTTAATATGAAGAACTAAAGAAATTGATAAAGATAATTTCAAGTAACTTTCTATAGAGGTATGACCCCAAGTAATTAAGTTTGTAGATGTTAAGGCTTTTGGTGAAATTGAATTATTTAACTTCTACCAATTATGACTCAATTAAAGTTGATATTTGATAAAATGCTTTTTCGAAATTCTTTATTGAGTTTCTCATAGATTTAGAGTCACGTGATTAGAATATTAGGAAGAAGTCAGATGAATTGATTTGTAAAATATTAAAGGATTATTATTAGGTATCTACATTGGTGTATATTAGATGAGCTAGTCATTACCATAGTATCACAGTTGATAAGATTGGCACTGTGAGTTAATACGCGATAAATATTACTTAATTACATTTAATACTACTATCTATAATTGTGTAAACCGGAATCACAATCGTACAGTCTCTGATATAAGTTCCGCCAAGGCCACTAATAAATCAATGAGTTATGCTATTTAAGTATTAGTTGACTATTAATAGGTGAAGACTCATGAAATTTTCATCGTATTTGCCCCCTTTCATAACTCCTATTTCATCCTAAGTAACAAGCATGGAAAACCTTTAACGTCACTTTCTGTTTTATGTCAGTATGCTTTCTTGATAATCAAAAGAGGTGGTATAATATTCATTTTAACTTATATATTTCATGAAACGTCCTTTTGGAACTTCGATTAACTCTTCAAAATTACCGTAATCTCTTTTATTATCAGACGGACAATTAGAGTTTTTATTATATGATGCTATAAAACCCCATCTGTGTTTATCACTTATATTTTCTGAAGATGAGTGGAGTAGATTGCAATCAAATATCAGAGCATCTCCAGCTTTCATTTCGATGAAAGAATGTTTATACCGCTTTTTTATGTCATTTAAATATTTTTCATCTAAACATGTTTGTTCATCTCTTCTTGTGTGATTTAGCCTCCCTAATTTATGAGATTTTTCATAAACCTCTAAGCATCCATTAGATTTATTTGAATCATCTATAGCAATCCAAATACTTAGCATGCTAGGCTCTAAACATCCATTGGCATGCCAATATCCAAAATCTTGATGCCATTCCCAAGCACCACCTTGAAAAGGCTTCTTCATTGTTATTTTGTGGCTGTATATATATATTTCCAGCCCCAGAACAAGTCTTGACAATGATACGAGTCTTTTGTCACGAGCTATCAAACTAAAAACATCATTATTAAGTGTAGTACTCCAATTGCTTAACAATGTAACTTTCCCATTTTTATCTTTCTTCTGCAAAATACTTGCTTTGTCAGAATCAGATAAAAGTCTTTTTCTTGCGTATTTTTTCAAATCATTTGACTCTTCTTTATTGAAAAATTTCTCCAATAAAAAAAAACCTTTATTTTCATATTCGCCAATATCAAAATTCATTTTTTTAATTTTTAATTGTCTTGATCTGAATACTATGGGGAATAAAATATTTTCTCTAATTCTAGAAATTGCAAGTTAGTATCTTCAGAAGCAACATCCTTTAACCAAGGAAGTACTTTAGCATCCCATTTCTTTTTAATTGCTGTATCTGCACATGTCTGAAGTACTTTGTATACATCATCGTCATCGATTTCTAAGTAGGCAAAAATCCTATAATTGAATGCAAAACATTGAAAATTATGTACTCCATTATCTGAAAACATTTTTAAAAGTTCTGGCCAATCTTTACCTGCATTTAAATGTATTTCTTTATACTCTTCCCAATGTTCTGGTTTAACATCCCAAGTCATTCCAATTGTTTTCATAGCGAATCCTTTCTGTATTTAATTATATGTTTTTTTAAACAATTCATTGATTTCTTCTCGATATCCTAACGCCGACACAACTCCATATTTTGTACAAGCTACAGCACCACAACAATTAGCAAATTTTAATGAATCTAAAATACTCATTCCCTCAGCTAAAGACACGGCGAGCCCAGCATTAAAAGCATCACCAGCGCCTGTCGTGTCAACAACATCTACTTTTACTCCTTGTATTTGTTCACAATAATCATCATTAATTAAAATACATCCTCCTTCTCCTACAGTTACAACAAGATTTTTAACACCCAAGTCTTTCAATTCTCTTGCTAAACTAATATTGTCCGTTTCATTATCTGGAGCCATTCCTAGACAAATTCTTAGTTCAGTTTCGTTTGGTGTCAAATAATCTATATTGTTTAAATTAAAAGATTTTATATTTTGAGCTGGAGCAGGGTTAAGAATAGTAATGATGTTAGATTCCCGCCCAATTTCCATCGCTCTCATTGCAGCAATGAGAGGAATTTCCAGAACTGAAATAACTACCTTACTCTCGGAGATTTTTCCTTTTAGACTGTTTACAAAATTTTCATCTACTAAATTGTTACTTCCCATGTCTAAAATTATACCATTTTCTCCTTCATGATTTAATATAACAAATCCAACACCAGTAGCGCTTTCCTTGGTTCTGATAACTAAGTCAGAATTAACTTTTTCTTTTTCAAAAAGTTTCATTGCCATATCGCCTAAGTCATCTTCTCCTATGATATTTGCAAAAAATGATTGAGCTCCCAATCTAGATATACCAATTGCCTGATTTGAACCTTTTCCTCCCGGGCCCATCATAAAATCTGAACCTAAAAGTGTTTCTCCAAAAATAGGCATTCTTGGACTCTTAATAAACATTGCTACTGCAAAACTGCCAACTACCGTTATTTTGTGATTATTCATTTCAGTTTATCCAATTTTATATTATACTTTTTTTCTGTTTCATTAGAAAATGGCCAAATGAGAGGAAAACTTTCTCCGTGAAAAAAATCTCCTTTTTTTGCATTAGGACCTAAAAGTGGAACATTAGCATGGCGATTCCCTTTGCTACCTGATTTGAATTTGTTTTTTGGATTAATCCTACCTCTATAAAATGTCCCTTTTGGCATACAATGTATGATAAGTCCCATTCTATCTTCATTAGATTTATTAGGTCCTGAACCATGAAAGCTCATACAGTGATGAATACTAGCATGACCAGCTTTAATTATACATGGCTCATCTATCCACTTGTGATCATTTTTATATCTATTTTCCAATGACTTTAGATCTTTTTCATGAAAAGTGTCTGCATCCTTTTGAAGTCCCCACTTATGCGAGCCGACTATTGTTCTCATCCCTCCATTTTCTAAATTAGTATCCTGTAAGGCAATCCACATAGTTGCCATATTAGTACTACTAGATACTTGCCAATGAGCATAATCTTGATGCCAACCTATATTACCAGCAAGATTTACATTATTTTTACCACCACTTTTTTTTAATACAACTTGATCATGCCATACTCTGACTTCGGGAGTCTCCATAAAAAATGCCATTATTTGGCCTATTTTAGGCGAAAGTGTAACAGATCTAATTTCGTCATTAATCCACCAACCATTATTAAGTTTTAATAATAGATTGTTATCGATACCGTGGTTATAAACTCTATCGAATGGATAAATATCCCTGTCATAGTCATTTTCGAAAATACGGTGAAAAGAACGTTTCAGTTTTTCAATTTCTGAATCTTCAAATATTTTAGAAGTAATAAGATAACCTTTCTCTCTGTACGTATTTAAATCTCTAGCTTCTAAACTTATATTATTTATGCCAATCATCTATTTCTCTGCACCAGTAAATATTCCCGTAACTATCTTCCTTTGAAGAACATAAATTATACTTATGATTGGAAGTGTGGCCACAACTATAGTAGAACTCATCATCCCCCAAAGTAATCCCCTGTCTAACTTAAAAGAAGATAGAGCAACAGGTAAAGTGACAGCATCTTTTCTTGTCATTATTAATGAAAATAAGAACTCAGTCCACGTAAAAAACACACAAAAGAGTCCTGCTGTAATTATTCCGCCTATACTTAGTGGAATTATAATTTTAAAAAATAATTGGAAAAAACTACACCCATCTACCATTGCAGCATATTCTACTTCTTTAGGTATTCCATCAAATACCCCCTTAAGTATCCATATGCAAATTGGAGCATTTATCATAACATACATTATGATTAGACCAGTCTTAGTATCAACTAAATTAACATAATTTAATATGAAGAAGAAGGGTATTACCATAACCACTGGGGGTACCATTCTTGTACTTAATAAAAAGAATGCCATATCCTTTCCCCCCTTAAAGGAGTACCTTGATAATGCGAATGCAGCTGGAATACTTAAGATTAGTGTTAGAATAGTTGTTCCAAATGTAACAATAAGACTATTTACTAGTGCAGGCGTTACCGGATTAGCTTTACCAGCTGCCTCTTCAACCCAGAACGCTTGCTTTTTAGAATAATTTAAATCAATGAACTGAGGGAAAAACGATTCATGATAGTGATAAATAGTAGGGTTTATTGGTATTAAGTTAGGAGGATTAGAATAATATTCATTTGGGGGTTTTAAAGATGTCGAGAAAGTCCACAATAATGGAAATATAAAAAAAACAGTGCATATTCCTATAAATAATTGAGGAATTAAATCTGAATATATTTTTTGATTCAAAACGATTCGCCAGCTTTAGGTTTTAGGATTTTTACCAATAGGAAACAAACCACGTAAATTATTATTAGCATAATCCAGGATACAGAAGCTGCTTCTCCTAACTCAAAGCGTCTAAATCCTTTTATATACACGTAATAGCTCAATGTTTGAGATGAATAACCAGGTCCACCACCTGTTAATGCATCAACATAATCAAACATTTTCCATGAATCTGTAATTCTAATCAATAATGCTACTAAAATTGGCCATCTTAAAAGTGGTATCGTAATAAAAAATAGTGTAGATAAGCTATTTGCTCCATCGACTTTAGAAGCCTCCATTATTTCTTCAGGTAATGCTTTTAATCCTGCAAATAGAATTAAGGTCATTAAAGGAGTCCACTGCCAAGTATCTACTAAAATTATTGAAAATCTAACTAAAGAAGGATCACCTAAAAAATTAATTGAATCAAAACCTAATGAGGTAATTATTCCGTTTATAGCCCCATATTCAATATGAAAAAGCATCCGCCATGTTAGCCCTGAAGCTACCATAGGCATAACTAATGGAGTAAGAATTAGAGTGAGGGCCGTTCCTGTATAAAGTGTAGTTTTCTTATTTAGAGCTAGAGCTAGTAAAAAAGAGAATAAGAACTGAACTATAACCCCAATTACTACCATTTCTATGGTATTAAAGAGTGATTCATAAAACGCATTATCACCAAAGTTTCGGGAAAAATTTTTCCATCCCACTGTTTTCATGTTTAATAGGGATAGACCTGAAATTGGATCAAACTTTTTAAAAGCTAAAACAGCAGAAAATATTAAAGGATATATTATTAACAATAATGTATAAATCATTATTGGTAACATTAAAAGATAGGGGATATACTTTTTTTTCATAAATCCCCTACCTTAATATGCTGGAAACATAACTGCATTTACAGATCTTTCCACTCATCTAGTGTATCATTAAAAGCATCATTACTTGATTTTGTGCCGGACCAAACAGAGTGTAATTCTCCAGATATAATATCGTAATATTTAGCAGAATTTGGAACTCTAATATCAGCCACTCCTATCTCAAGTGAGCTCCTATAAACTGAAATCATATCTTTCCAAGCTGCTTTAACAGTACTATCTTCAAAAACAGATCTTCTATTTGGATCAACTCCAGTTCCACTCACAGTTGCCCATATTTGAGCCTCTTTACTGGAGAGTAAAGTGCCAAATTTGAAGGCTTTTTCTTTATTAGATGAGGCACTTGGAATAGCCAATACTTTCCCTACTGGAAGTGGTGGAGCTCTATAAATTGATCCATCAGCTTTTTTAACTCCTGGCATCATAGCAAAACCAAGTTTATCATGAGCTGAAGACTGCCTAGGGTCAACGAAAACTGTCGTAGCCCATTGGATTCCCATTGCGGCTTCACCAGAACCAATGGATTCTTTAGATTCAGTGTACCCAAAATTTAGCACACCTTTAGGAGCATGTTTAATCATTTGTAACCAAACTGCATTAGCTTTATTCCATGCATCTCTGTTAAGAACTATAGCGCCATTATCTTCATCTATATATCTTCCACCGTAAGCGTAATATACCGATGACCAGTATCCTACGGCCCACCATAATCTCATAGAAACCATAGCGATACCTTCAAGTCCTTTTTCTCTCCCATCAAAAAATAAGGCCATATCAAGAACCTGATCCCAAGTATCCGGAGCCTTTAATTCGTATCCATAAGTTTTTTGAAATTCTTTTTTATATTTTTTATTTTCAAAAAGATCTTTTCTATAATAAAAAATTAATACATCACCATCATAAGGGATACCATATCTTTTCCCCTTCCAAACAGTTGCGGCATTTTGAACACCTTCTAAGTAATCATCTGGATTAATTTCGCTTTTATACTTATCAAATAAATCATCTAAAGGTTCCAAAAATCCAGCTTCAGCAAAACCTCCAAGCCATGTGGGATAAAATTCTACCAAATCATAAGCTCCTGATTTTGTCATGAATTCTGTTACTAATTTCTCATACAAATTGCCACCAGGAATTTCCTCAATACTCAGCTTAATATTAGTATCTTTTTCAAAACGTTCTTTATATTCCCTAGCAACGAGAACATCTCCCCCCGTCTGAAATACAACGTGAACTTCGTGTGAATCGGCCTTAAGAGTATTTCCTATACTTAAAGGCAATATTAATATTGAAAGAGTTATTAAATTAACAATAAATTTTTTCATAATCGAGCCATAGTTAATAAGTTTGAAATTATAAAGTTTTTAGCGTTTTAATTTATCTAAATACTACATATATACCTCCTGTATTTATAAGAAATTATTAATATGCTGTTGACTGGGTATTGATTCTACAACTCCTTCTTTTTCAACTGAAAGAGATGCGGCCACAACAGCATAATGGATTGATTTATCCACATTATTAGTCTCTGCAAAGGATTTTAGAAATGAACCAGCGAATATATCTCCAGCGCCAGTTGTATCCTTTTCAACAACATTTAAAGATTCATAAAATCTCTTTGTTTCCTTAGATACCCAAACAACTCCCTTTTTACCCATTGTAATAATTGCGTTTTTCACTCCTTTTGAAATGAACCATTCCCCAGCTTCTATAGCATCTTCATTATTTTCAACTTTTATACCGGTTAATATTTCTGTTTCAGTTTCATTAGGTTTTATAAAATCTAAATTATTATAGATCTGATCAGGTAAAACTTGTGCCGGGGCAGGATCCAAGAAAGTCAGACTACTATTATTTTTAGATAAATTTACACCGTGAATTACAGTCTCGAGTTTATTTTCTAATTGAAAACCAATTATTTTTGAATCTCGAAATACTTTTTCACAATTGTCTAAATCTGATGCACTAAGTTCTTCGTTTGCACCTAAGGAAACAGAAATTATATTTTCACCTTGAGAATTTATTAAAATAACACTTACACCAGTATGGCTTCCCTCTTCAATAAAAATATTTGAGGTGTTAACTCCTGAACTTTCATATAATTTTAAAGCATCTTCTCCATACTTGTCTTTTCCTAATTTTCCTATAAATATTGTTTTAGCACCTAGTTTATTTGCTGTCAAGGCTTGATTTGATCCTTTTCCACCTGGTCCTTCAAAATAATTATCCGCTAATATAGTTTCCCCAGGTTTTGGCAATTTGCTAGATTTTAAAAAAATTCCAACATTATAACTACCAACAATAGTAACTAATTCACTCATATTATATTAGCTCATTCTATAAAGTTTAAAAATTTTTCGTATTCATTAGTCTTCATTTTTACAATTTCATTATCAGAAGGATAAACGTTATGTTTTGCATCTTCAGAAAATTGTTTTAGCGCTCTTATCTTTGTTTCTTGAATTTCTTCATTTAACTTAAATAGATCACAGTATTTTTTGGTATGTTTTGGTTGAGTCTCGTTTTCACCACAAATATCTTCCATGAATGAAAATATAACATCTGTATGTGGACCAGAACCAAGTGAAATAGTTGCTAGTTTAGTCTTTGTATTAATAATTTTCATTAGATTTGAAGGGATTAACTCACATTCAACTCCGAATGCTCCTGCGTTTTCTAGGTCCAAAAAATTTTGATAAAGCTCCTTAGCCTCTTCGAAAGTTTTTCCCACAGCTCTCAATCCTCCTAACCACGATGACTTCCTTGGAACTAGTCCTAAGTGCCCCATAACAGGGATACCTTCCTCTGCAAGATGGGTTATCATTTTCAGGCTTCTTTGGGTAATTACAGCATCTGCTCCCATTTCTAAAGAATTTACAGCAGCTTTCATAATCTCTGTTTTTGAGTTGAAAGATTGCCATTTTAGCGAGGCTGTCAAAAATATTTCTTTATTATACTCTCTTACTAATTTAGTGTTGATAGAATGAGTTATTAGCATATCAATATTAGCTTCTGATGCTGCTAAAACATCATTTTTATTTTTAACTGTAACTTGTATTAATTTTTTATTGTTTTTATCTATTAAATCTCTAATGGTTAAATTTCTTTTTGCTCGCCTTGAATCCCACGTATAAATGTCTTTCATTTCTGTTCTTAGGTTAGGCGTAAAATCAGTATATTGTTTTAAGAGCATTTATAATATTGTATATCATACACTATATGCAAATGCTTAGTCAATTATTAAGTATAATTCTTGACATGTCAAGAAGATATTCTTATCAATTTAAAACTAATTTAAGAGAATTTATCAAAGATATTAAAATTATTAGTAAAAATAAAATCGCAGGTTAATTTAAGAATGAGAGCCTTTTGAAATATAAATTTATGATTAGAAAGTAATCATAAAATATATGATGTTTAATGAAAAAATATACTAAAATAAAATTCCACAAAAACCAGTACTATTTCGATATTTCCCGTAAGCAAGCACAAATAATTACTCACAGTCCAACACTCTCCAAGTATAATTTTAACTTTTTTGAAATAACATGTTAAATAGCATGTATTTAATCATAATTAAGAATCCTACCCCGCAAGACCTAGTTTGCCACACCCCACCAAATTCTATTATGCGTAAGCTTCTGTTAAAATATTGTTAGGGAACCTTATGAGCCATATACAGATCATCTTATCTAGCTTCAATCGTTAATTTACTTGGGGCAAAGGAACTTTACTGAAGATTAGAAGAATTATTTCTGAAAACATATATCAGATTAATTCTCCTTGAAGCATTTTACAAAGACGGATTAATGATTCTCAACAAATGAGATATGTCTTAGTAAGCATTGGTATATCAGAAATAAAGTCAATAAAACCTGAAGGAATAAGGTTTTGCAGAAGTTTTATTATAATTGACAGATTTCACTTTTAACAGATTTTGAAATATTATTCCAAGTTTTCCTGAGCCATTTGGCACAGGCTATAGAATTTTCAAAAATTGAGTATTTTGCACCTCCACCGTAATCTATATGGGGAATAAATTCTGTTGAAATAGTTCTAAGAGTGCTATTGGTATGTGAAGCATGGTGGTGCATCAACTGTCGCAGGACTTCTTTCCAAGGTTCAAGTTTGGATTCAAACCATTCGCTGTGCCACTGACCTATTTTCGGTTTGATGAAAGGATACTGGATTCCCCTGCCAATTGTATACTTTGGATGTAGTGAAGGCAATTCTTCTAAGTTAGGATGATGTTTCCAGATGTTCCTGGGGTTATTCGGAATTGCAGCCCGGGCATGGCAATGCCTTACAAAACCTTTATGTATCCATTTACCACATATATGATCTTTCTGGAATGGATCAAGCACAAGATCACCTTTTTTTATAGATTCGTTTATTCCGAATACTTCCTGCTCACGGGGATTATCAATTTTGAAAATTACATGGGAATGATCTAGTGTCATGTAGAATGGAATGCCACGCTGCTCTACGAGTTCCGCTACCTTTTCAATACGAAGAAAATCCTCAGACCACATGTTGACGTGTACCTCAAAGGTGGGTCTACAACCAGTTTCTTCACCTATTTCAAAGGCTTTAGTGTAGATATCAGCAACCTCTTCATCTGATACCAGTTTCCCTTCCACATGGTCCATAAGAATCTGAGTATTGTGGACAATGCTACCGAGACGAGCTCCAATTCGCAGGTTTTCCATCAGCAACTCCTCGTCACGTCCGAGCACATAATACCATCCTCCCGCAAGGATTGGAAGATCGTACTTTTCACTGCAGCGAAGATATTCATTTACGAGCTCTTTTACAGGTGTCTTATCAAAATAGTCATAGACACCAGATTCCTTTACCATTTTGAATTTTGTTTCCAAAGAAATAGGTAGATCCGAATCTTTAATCACCACTCCGCTTTCAGTGATTCCAAATAGAAGTTCATTAGGCATTGATAATTTTTACTTTGTTTAATAATTTAAGTCTTTTTTAACCAAATTAGCGTTATATTTAATAAAGTATTTGATTTTTAGCCATAAAAACAGAAATGTTAACAGAGTCAGCCAAAATATTTTTACTGGGTATTAACCAAGATTTAACCGCAACTATAAATAAAGTAAAAGTTTACACTAAATGCACTCAATTTAACACGATAAAACTGCTCAGACTTAACAATGCCTGTACATAACCTATTCCGTGGGGGAATCATGCATAGACTGCTTTACTGGTGGTGTGCATGGGGTAAACTACTTTATGTGTCAATGGGTGCCCCCCAGACTCTCCCTACCCACCCCCACTCCTAAAGTTCATCCATCTCCTGTAGCTCAACTAAGCTGGTGTACAGCACTTCATCAGTAACCTGACTGATGCTCAGCCCAGTACGC
>TARA_B110000438_G_scaffold245509_1_pt1 | contig 12440 bp, 13 predicted proteins | sample TARA_B110000438 | Tara Oceans TARA_B110000438 (sample SAMEA4398413) | marine metagenome | biome: Polar Biome; feature: [MES] marine water layer (ENVO:01000295) within the mesopelagic zone...; material: water (ENVO:00002006), including particulate matter (ENVO:01000060) such... | reverse complement strand
AGCATCTAATTCAACTGCTTGTTCAATTCCAGTTTTTAGATTCTTTAGCATACCAGTTCCAGATTCTAGATCTCTTGGACCAACTATCAATGTATATGTTGCTCCGATTTTATCAGCCCAAGTAAATGCTTTACCGATTTTCCTTCCACGTAATTCTAACTCTACCAGTTGCCCAGCATCACGAAGTTGTCTAACCACTTGAAGAACTGCTTGTGTATCGATATTGAATGGAATGACTGCAATTAATCCTCTACCATCTTGTTGGCCTGGAACAACCTCTTCTCTGCCTTCTGCTTCGGCTTGTGCTTCAAGTGCCAGCATTACTCTATCAAATCCAAGTCCGAAGCCACAACATGGGTCTAGATCTGCTAATCCAAAGAGATGCATTAGATTGTAACTGCCACCACCCAAGACTTGACCTTCACCACCTAACTCTTCAACCTGAACTTCAAAGACCATTCCGGTGTAATAATCCAATCCGCGGGCAACTGTCAAATCAACAGCTAAACTTGGAGGAGTTGCTGCTAAAGAAGAAACTGCATCTAAGGTAATTTTCAATTCATCAAGAGATTCCAAAGAGACTCCATCTAGGGCAGATAATATTTCTCTTGCAGGTTCAAGTGTTTCAGCACCACCTTGTAATTGTGATAATTGGCGCAGTGGTTCGCTAAATGATGGGTCTATCCCATTGCTTGAAAACAATTTAGCAAGTCCGTCATCATCACCTTTGTCAAGGAATCTCATAGCGCTTGCAACCGCTGCCTCGTTAGCTCCTTGTTCAATTTGGTCTGACAAACCTAAACCGGTTAGTGCATCCTTCAAAATCCCAACATGACCTATTCGTATTTGCCAATTCTTCAATCCGCAAGAATCTAACATGTCGATTGCTAAAGCGATCACTTCTGCTTCTGCAAGTGGGCCTGAAGCCCCCACTAATTCGACTCCATATTGGAAGAATTCTCGGTAGCGACCTTTTTTGAATTCTTCATAGCGATAGCATTGTCCGAAATATGACAAACGAAGTGGTTTGGTATCCATTCGCATTTCTTCCGCGACCATTCTCATCACTGGTGCGGTTAATTCTGGTCTAAGCGTCAATGGACGTCCGCCTTTATCCTCAAAGGCATAAAGTTGTGAAATAACTCCCTCACCAGACTTTGCAGTAAACAATTCAAGTGACTCAAAAATAGGTGTTTGAACTCTATTGAATCCATGGCGTCTTGCTCTTTCCTCTAGTAATTGCTCCAAAGCCATACGACTCTTCATCACTGCGGGAGTGAAGTCGCGGGTACCTCGAGGCTTTTGCACCATATTGCAATCCAGCCACTAACCGTTCATCACCTCTTCGCTTTCAAATAGCGCTAAAGAGGGGGTTTTGATAACCACTTACAACACGTCACAATTGGAAAGCGTCTGTATCGACCCACTGTATATCCTTGTGACATACGCTTCACGCGTCGGTACCCTCTCATGATACGCCTGTACGAACGGTATACAGAGGGTTTGAGCAGTTTACTTTGGACTGACAAGGTTTACTATTGACACAGAAAAATTAGGTTCAATCAATAAATTGAATTACAATCATCGCTAGCATGAAATGAGACGACGTTTGTTTCTCGTTAGAGGGTAATCGATGAATGATGGTAACAAATTGCGTATCTCCGATAGTGTAATTACCGGAGATGTCACAAATATAACTCAAACAAATCGGATTATTTGCGAGAATTGTAAGGCCGAAGGAAATCTCGTCATTTTTACATGTTCTGAACCCGATTGTAACAATAAGTTTTGTGAATATTGTAAAAATGCAGATGAGCCCCAAAAATGCAATTCATGTAGTTATAACCCTGGAGACTTTGAAGGTATCACCGACCTTTGGGGTTGATACAGATAAGCGACATATCATTTCCATGAAATCGCAAGGGCTCTATCAAACCCCTCTTGACATTATGGAGAAGTACAATGGGTGTTCAGTCCCCCAGTACACTCGCTACCCATCCATGAGATGCCTGTTGGATGGGTCAGGTGGTTGTTACGACTGAATGGAATCAATCAATTCATTATCAAGTCAAGAGTTAGAATAACAATAAATGGTACAACTATCCACTTGGCGTAACTTAGATATGCTTTGCCAAATCCTTTGGAAAGGTTGCCATCTCCCATGAATTTCCTATATATTTCTCATATAATAAATTACAGGAAAATAGGGTCATTATTTTCAAAAACCTCCAGTTTAAAGTATAAACCAATCTATTCGGATAAGTTGCAAGGGGTAATCCGAAACCCCTTTGCATTTTATTTTCCGATACAAAGGGGATTCAGTGGGTCGATACAGACGCTACCCATGCGACACCCGTCGTTTCAAAGGGGGACCCTTACGATACTATTGACGGGCCGAAAATTATAGTCGTCCCCACATTGGGTTCAGCATGGCATGGTGGGAGGGCTTGCATGGTAGCCACAAGTACGAACACCAGCGTGCGGTCAAAAAGGACAAGAAGGCGGCCGACAAGGAGACGAAGAAATCCTACTTCGGAAGCTGGAACCCTTATACGAACATCAAGCCATACATCCAACTGAAAGTTTTCATCTGCCTCAACATACCATTCTTGGGTTGGGTAGTATACAATCATCTCGCAGGAAACTGGCCAGATTCTGGTGGCCCATTCGCACTGGTAATATTCGCGGCGATTGTAGGTGTGCCGATCTACTATATCGGCGCGGCATTATGGTTGGTTCAACCGGGTTATTCCCATCCAGGGGCGGTCGATCTCGAATGCCCAGGATGCGGCCACGGCGGAAAGCCAGGGCAGGATTCCAAGGGTCATGCGGAGAACTTCTTCGCATTCCTCTGGAATCGTGTCTCACTCATACGCTGCCCAAAATGTAGTTTAGAATTTGAAATCGAAAATATGTCACAATTCGGGTGGCCCTATGATGACGAACCGCATCCCGGGGAGAAGTACGGCGACTCCTCGAAGATTCGCGTCAAGCCGAAAGTTCCGTTCCGCTTTGGCAGTTTCATCCTGAAGAAACAACCCAGATTCCACTCGCAGCATTACGAACTGATCAAGGTCGGTCCAATCGCCGCCCTTCTCGTCGGAGTACCGTGGTATTCCGGCTATCTCACTGAAACCTTGATGCTACTCGCCATCACTGTCTGTTTCAATCTCTTTGTTTGGAGGCATGAAGCTCTTCAAGGGGTTCGTGAGGAAGCTGTCGGGATATTAGAAGACTTGGAGATTATGCCGAAAGACTACGTGCCAGCATGGTGGAAAACACTGATCATCAATATTGTATTCGTCATCATCGGAATTGTCGTATTGTTTGTAGCTCCTGAGATATTCGATATTTCGACGGGTTGACTTTGGAAACAAGTTTGAGTTCCGAATAACTGAATATGGATAATTTGCATGGTATATCCGAATACCCATTGAAACAAGGATTACGCCATATGATTGTTGAGCCATTGGTCAAATCCGGCTTTGGGCATAGCGCCCGTTTTTTGATCGATAGGTTGACCATTGTGGAAGAGAACTAGATACGGGATTCCTCGAACACCAAACCGACCTGGTGTCAATGGATTCACATCTGTGTTGACCTTTGCAATTGTGAGGTTTTCTCTTTCAGCGGCGATTTGATTTAGCACAGGAGCAATCATCTTGCAAGGTCCACACCATGGGGCCCAAAAATCAACAAGAACCCACTCATTTCCGGTCGTTACCGCTTCAAAATCAGCATCTGTTGCTTCAATGAGATTGCCTACCATATAGTCACCATCCGTCGCGTTTTATTGACGTCCTATCAACCTGATGCATCTCAACTTCATAGGTCAAGACTTGAGAACCGAGTTCCCCTCCCTGCCTTTAGGGGCCCGTCACGTGATTATCACACCAAGCATTCTAACCGCAGATTTTTGTGAACTCGGAACGACCATGGATGCGGCGATTGCAGCCGGTATAGAATGGATTCATCTCGATGTGATGGATGGTAACTGGGTAAGCAATCGAACCATCACGTTCGGGCCGGCTCTCATCAAGAGCATTAGGGAGCGTGTCGGTCCAGATATTTTCGTCGATTGCCATCTAATGGTCACAAATGCGGAAGAAAATTGGGAACAATATGTCGATGCAGGAGTTGACATCGTCATATTTCATGTTGAAGTGGTGGAAGATATTCCAGCCCTCATCGATAACTTGCACGCACGCGGATGTCAGGCAGGTGCAGTACTCAATCCAGCCACACCAGCATCTGCAATACTCCCACATCTTGCAAATTTAGATATTGTTCTTGTGATGAGTGTAGTCCCTGGCAAAGGTGGCCAATCTTTCATGTCTGAGATGGAAGGAAAAACTCGAAAATTTCGTGCGGCTATCGATGCTCAAATCGCATCGGGTGGACGTGTTACAAAACTGATGATTGATGGTGGGGTCAAAGCCCATAATGTGGCGCAGGTGGCCGAATGGGGTGTTGAAGTTGCCGTTGTTGGTTCAGGGCTAATCAACGACAAAGGAACGATTGCTGAGAACCTCGCTGAGATTCAGCTGGCTCTCGGCGCTTGAAAAGGGTTCAAGAAGAATGGAGAGGAGGGAGGGATATGCCAACCGTCGATTGGATGGAGGACGAGGTCCGCAAGGCGGTTCCAGATGCCATTGAAATCACCATTGTCGATTTGACTGGTGGCCAAGATCACTTCCATGTTCGGGTGGTTAGTCCTACCTTTGAGGGCATGCGACCATTGCCTCGTCAGCGCATATTACTCAGTCACTTGAAACCGTATATTCCATCTGAAATTCACGCATTAGATCTCAAGTGTTTGACACCTGAGCAAGCGATGGATGATGATGGTGAAGTATTCCATCCGCACCCCAATCGCCGTAGTGATGCTGAATTTGTAGGAATAAATATTCGTAATAAAGAGGAATAAATATGACTGAATTTAACTGGACACCTGATGAATTATCTGAACTTGTGAATACAAATCGCCTCGTACTCTTCATGAAGGGTACCCCTGAAATGCCACAATGTGGTTTTTCAAATCGGGCCGCTCAGGTATTGAAAGCACTTGATGAACCGTTTGTAAGTGTCAATATATTGACAGATTCACGCGCTATACCAAGTGTTTGTGAGTGGGCTGATTTCCCGACGATGCCGCAGATTTACGTTCATGGTGAACTGATTGGCGGCTCTGACATTGCCCTTGAGATGTATGAATCGGGTGAGCTTCAAGAGATGCTCGCCGATGGTAAATCAGAGTAGGTGAACCCACGATGCCGGTCGGTACCGACCGTCGTGCGATGCTAATCGCTCTAACTGGAGCAGCCATCATATCGTTTTCACCAGTGCTGTATATTTATTCAGATACGAATCCATCGACTGGCGCTTTCTTTAGAATGCTTTACGCTCTACCCGCACTGGCGTTGCTTGCAATTCTTGTGCGAAAGGCAGACACCCGCTCCTCACGTACACGATGGGTAGCTTTCGGAGCCGGCCTCATTCTCGCACCAGATATGTTATCCTATCACATTTCAATGATTTTCATTGGCATCGGTATTGCCACTCTCATCGGGAATTCGCAGGTTATCATTGTCACTTTAGTATCTTGGAAATTGTTTGATGAGAAGCCAAACCCCGCCATCCTCATATCTCTCCCAGTCGTTATGATTGGACTGGCGCTTATTTCAGGAATCGCAGATTCAGATCCATATGGCGAAGATCCGGTTAAAGGAGTCATATTTGGTGTCATGACGGCATTATTTTACTCTGTATTTCTCATCGTATTCAGGTATTGCAACAGGGAATTGGCCCCCGTATCATCGGTACAATTCGATGCTACTGCGGGTGCCGCTCTTGGCTTGCTAGTTCTCGGCCTCCTTCCACTCAGTAGTGTAGCGATTGAACCGATTGATTTCCAACCAACTTGGCCGGGTCACGGTTGGCTCATGCTACTTGCGTTGCTATCCCAAGTTGGTGGGTGGCTGGCCGTTGCCTACGCACTCCCCCGCCTCCCGGCCGCCCACACATCCTTCGCAATCCTGATACAACCAGTGCTAACTTTGGTCTGGGGTTTCATTATCCTCAATCAAGATGGCCATTCTCCGTACCAGATTATAGGAATATTTCTGGTTTTAGCTTCCATCATATCGGTGACCCTCTACGGTTCTACAACATCAATCGAGCCGCGTGAAGTTCTCTCTGAAAGTGAGGTTTTTGAATAAAGTCTCCATGCTTCAATCGTTGAAGAGATCAATACCACCGCCGCGCCGATGATTGCAGCGAATGCGACTTTTTCTGCAGGAAAATGCGCACCGGGAATCATCACCCAACATGCGATGAAATCTGCAATAATTCCGAACCACAATAGTGCTGCGTACCGCAGTGGTTGTTCACTCACTTGAATCAGGGTCAATGGAACACTGGCGAAGAGTGCTAGAATCCAAGCCACCAGCAACCAAGAGAACACTACGGTTGCCTTGTCTGCATAATCTGGAAATACAGCACTGATCGCTTGCATCCCAATAAATCCACCAATGAAGAATCCAGGAATCGCTGCAATGCCGATGAGAACTATCGCACGTTTTGCACGGTGCCACAATTTATCCACTTCACCCCTGACTTCGCCGAACCACGACAGCATCACTGCACGGATCGATAAGATAGGGGCGTAACCTGCAATAAAAGCGAGCCAAGCGATCTGAAATATTTCGACTTGTGTGGTCGTTGACAGCACTCCAAGCATCAGTTTCTCGATTCGAACATTGACCACCAGCGCAATTGCAGCCAGCAAGAAAGGAAGGCCAAGATTGATCAGCGCCCACTCATCTGCTTTTGAAGTATCAAGTTCCACACCATTTTCCACCGAAGAAAGACGCCGTTCACCCAATCGAATGGCGATGAGCATCGCTCCGAGTGGACCGAATAAGGTGGCGAGTGCGAGAGCGATGGGGTGGGCTCCGAATTGCCATGCTGCCAAAATAATACCGGCCGCAGTTGCTCCACGATCAACAAATCGAACGAGTGCCTCTTGGCGAGACTCCCCCAAAGATCGCAAGGCAGCACGGTGTGCATAGGTCAGAATTTGAACGCAGGCTGAGAGGGCGAGTATGAGTGATGCCACGAGCCAAGTGGTGGAATCCCCAACCCACAACCACCCAAGGATACCCCCTGTTGCAATGATTGGGAGTGCAAAACGGATTTGGATGCGTAGGCACCGATGGACCAGATCATGTGTATGTGAACCAAGTCGTTCTCCATCACGGCCAATAACTGTTGGTAGTCCTAAATCGACAATGGTTGCCGTCACATAGAATAAATCGAGGAGTAGAACCCATCGTCCATAATCACCGTCGGTAAAGGTCTGAGTCAGGACGATATGAACCGCGATACCAACAACAAGCGCCGCTATATCCGCGGTAGACAGCCAGAGCGTATCGCGCTCAAGTCGAACTTTTCGCTTCAATGCTTCACCTCGAGCAGCATTGCGTGTAGTTGCTCTGTACAGATTTCCCAAGTCATGCTTTGTTCAGATTCTTTACGTGCCAAAACACCCAACCTTTGCCGCTCTTCAATGGGTAATTCACACAATGCATGTAATGCTGTTTTACAAGCCACATCATCGCCAAGTGGAACCAAAGTCAGCCACTCTGCACCACGATATTGTTCTAGACTGCTAACATCTGAAGCAACCACTAACAATCCAGCAGCGGCAAATTCAGCTACTTTTAGCGGGGATGCATATTTCCAAACATCACGATTGGGAAGATGCATAACACCAATGTCAGCGCAGGCCAAACGTGATGCAACTTCACCGGCACTTTCGACACGAGTCATCTTTGACAATCTACCCGAATCATTTCCCTCACCAAAGAGAAGGAGATTTACACCCATCGTTGTTAAACGATGAAGTTCTCGTGAACGATCGAGTGATCCATGACAAACGACGAGTGGATTATCATTCATCGTTGCGATTTCAAATGTAGTTAGATCTACGCCTGCAGGGACAATTGAAGAGGGCCCATCCCACTTCTGGGATTCAGCCATGTATGTACTTTTGACAGCTCGTCCGGAACTTTGTGAACGCGCGATATCCCATGCCTTGTTGTACTGTTTTCTTTGAAACCACCCAATCACACCTGAAGATACAGGGGGGCTTCTGTCCATCATAATCCATGGTAATTTTTTCTTTTTCAGTATATCAGCAGCACCTTCAACTCCAGTCCATTCAACAATCACGACAGAAAACGAATCTAAGTCAATAGTGCGTAGTGTAGATGAAACACTTTGGGTAAAACTTCGATGGCCTCTACCAAGCTTGTTTGAGCGTTCAACACGATAATCGCCATCAGGACTCATGAATTTAACATCCCAATCCCGGGATTCAAGCGCTGATGAAACCCCCACTCGAGATGTTGAAGACATCTCAGATAGACGACGATGGGTAATCCATAGGAGTTTCAACTTACCACCTCATTGTACAGTTTTCCCCATAGGGGAATGACCTGATTCAAGCTGTATATCTCTGCTTCATCTGGACCAGAAGTAGCCATTTCATCCCAAGTATCACCATCCAACATTTTCTTCATGGCCTCGGAATATGCAACCGCAGTCGTTTCAACGATTACCCCTGATTTCTCAAATACTCCTGTGCTGGCTTCCGATGCCAAAACCGGCATGCCTCGTGCCATGGCTTCGATTACAGCCATCGAGAGTCCTTCCCATTTTGAGGGTGAGAGTAGCGTTCCACAGGTTTCCATAAGGTGTTCCTTCTCATCCCCGTCAACCCAACCATGGCCTACGATCCCAGTTTCATTGTGATCAATTCCAGTGAGATGTAGGGTTACATCCAACCCTTCACCGCGCAATATTTTTGTCGCTTCCATCGCAATTGCTTGCCCTTTCATGGGATTTGAGCGCCCCATCAAGAGAAATTGCATTCGGTCTCTTTTTGTCGAGACCGATACATTTGGTACAGGATTTGGAATTACGCTTGATTCACTCAGCCAGGGGGATAATCGTTTTTGCCAGAGATCGGTGAGAACGACCGTATGTAACGTTGAGCAGATTTGATGAACTTCAGGTCCGCGTTCCTTGCAGTGCCGGTCAAAGTCACCAGAATGGAGTGACAGAATGATTGGAATGTTGGCACTTTGAGCGATTTTAATCAGCCCCATTTTTCGCTTCCACGACCAGCGTGTAGCGGTGTGGATATGTACAATGTCAACATTTCCTCGTTTCAGTCTAACGCTCAATTCCTTGCGAACTTTCCACCAAGCACGCAAGACAGGAATGATGCCCCCATCAGCATGACTGGACATTATTTCGGCATTCCATCCATCCGGTGCATTGCCAGCAAGAAGCTGGATAACAGCCCCCATACCGCCTCGGGTTTGCGAGGGTCCGACATGAAGTACCGTGCGCATCGCTATCCCCTTGGCTGGGACACGACGTATCTATCGAATGAAGGGCTCGCCGATGCAGTTCTCTACGGTGTGCTTATCGTCAGCCCTAGCAGGGGACCCATTGGAGAGGCCCATGATTGAGAGATTCGTCTTCCTCACGGTGCAAGTTGGTGCCACATTTGCCGTGATACTCCCTTTGGCCACTCATTGGTTCTTGAATCGAAAGTGGATACGCCAAAGTGCTCCAGCACCTGAATCTTGCAAGGATGAAGATTTACCTCACCTTTGTATTGTTATTCCTACCTGGAATGAAAGCAATATGATAGAATCCAAATTGAATGATACAATCGCTCAACGATATCCAGAGTCCAAGCGACGCCTCATGCTCATTGATTCTGCTTCCACCGATGAAACGGTTTCAATCGCAACGGCATGGAATCAGTCTCGTGACTGTGGGATGCAAATTGTGCAAATGCCAGCACGATTGGGGAAATCTGCAGCGATGAATCGTGCAATGCAAGAATTGCGAGATTCTGATGATGTATTCGTCATGACAGATGCTGAAGCCACATTGGAGGAGGGGGCCTTCCGTAGAATCGGGAGGTGGATGAAAGATCCATCTATTGGAGCGGTTTGTGGTTGTATTAACGAAACGGATAGTACCGCTTATCGCGGATGGTACAGATGGTTTCGTGCTGGAGAATCACGTGCGGATTCAACTCCAATTTTTGAAGGTTCAATCGCCGCCTATCGGGTGAGTGCATTACACCCCATTCAATCGACTGCAAATGCGGATGACTCACAACTCGCAGTATTGGTGCGAAATGAGGGTTTGCGTACAATTTCTGATGAATCAATTCGCTTTTCAGAAGAACCCCTCACAGACATGAAGGAACGCCATGATCGTACGGTTAGAAGAGGTCAAGGCCTATCTCGACATTTCTGGCGAAATCGCTCTCACTGGTTTAAGAATGGCAGATGGGGCACTATTCTTGGCCTCAACGGATTACAGCATTCCGTGTCACCTTGGTTTGTTCTGCTAGGGATTCTAGCCGGTATAGCACATGCAGCCACAGTGTTACTCATCGGTTGGTTTGGTGGAGAACCCATGTTATTAGATCGAATCATGCTACTGTTAGATGCAATGGTATTGGCTAGCCTAGGTGTTGGCCTGACCGGCCTGAGAGTTCCATTGTGCGCTTCTGCAGTTGCATTCTTAACACAAAATCTTCGTCTTGTTCAAGGCATGATTCTTCTTCGTTCTGGTCACAGTTTACATCAATGGGATGCGAGTGAATCCAACAGGCCTCTTCGCTGAAACAAAAAAAAGCCCCTCGAGGGCGCCGAAGCGCCCTCAAGGGACATGTGTGTAATCCTGGTTTGGTTACGGATATCGCCGGTCTACTGAGTAATCTCAGCTGACTGAGACGGAGTCTGCACCAGCAACTGCTGTGCCACGGTATGTGACATACATGTCGATGGTTGTTGCTCCGTTTGCGATGTCTTCACCGTTCTCTGAAAGGGTCAGGAATTCGCCTGTCTCCCAAAGTCCAGCTTCGTCACCATCTTGACTGATTGTGCATTCTTGACTTGCGTCAGTTGCACAGTCGTAAGTGCTGTCACCAACGCTTAGCTTCATCACTACGAACGCCCAGTTTAGGTCGTCCTCAGCATGCTGCCAGCGTACGCTAATCAACACATTGTCTGTTCCAGCGTCAGTGTCTGCAGCAGCGTCATCAGCTGTGTAGCTGTTGCGCGTACCACTCTCTGGCTGGTCTGCAGCGAGGCTGTTTGCCCACACGTACAGAACACCAGCCAAAACCACTGTGATCGCGACCATTAGGATGGTTGCGATAACAGGGCTGACTGCCTGCTCGTTCTTCATATCATTCTTCATTTCAATGTCCTCCATTTCCCCAGCGGGGATGCTTCTCCTATGGCCCTCATCGGTATTAAGGTTCCCACCGTGCCGAATCGTGGAAACCGCAGTTTAATCGATGTACTGCGCGATATAGGCAACTAGTACAAACGATTTGTGAAGGATTTTTATTACATCTTCTATCCCGAAGAAATCACAATTTTTCAAACATTAATTGTTCATCAAAAACAAGTTCAGCCTACCTGCTATAGTTCGTTAGGTGAACAGGGGCGAGAGACGCAGCGTAGAGGGGATGGGATGCACTCGACGAGTACCAATCGACCCTGTTCAGATATCGGGTGTACTCACAGCCGTATAATCATTCCCAAATCGCTTTTTAGAGCCGAAATGAGGGATTATCAGCCATTTCATTCAACAGTCAGAACTTCTGCGCCACCCTCGGTAATCCAAACTGTATGTTCATATTGACCGATCATACCACCATCAGAACACCGAAGGGCGTGATATGTTTCAAGGAAACGAATACTGATTAATTTCTTGACAAGGGCATTCCATTTACGAATTCGACTTTCTTCATCTTCTTGCGGGAATGGTTTCTCCATAAGTGGGAACGCCCAACGTTCAGCGAAAGGAAGTGTCACATATCTCTCTTCGAGATAATGAGCTAGGCGAGCTCCGAGCGGTTTCAACTTTTTCTTAGCAACTGCTTTCCGAATTGAAACATCACCTGTAACTCGATATATATTCGATGAATGGCGGGGTGCGATATTTTCAACCATCCCGGATTTACCAGTTGTGTTGAATGGTTCAACTGCAAAAATCCCCCCCAATGGAACTGTCCCTTTGAACCCTGGATTGTCAGCACCACAAGCATAGGAAGGAACTGAAGTTCCCGCGTGCAAATTGAATACATCCAATTGATGGCCACACAGATTTCGAATCGGTTCAAAGCCAGCATCGATGGCCACTTGTTCTGCCGCCGCACCCACCTTATGCCAAGGTGTTCCTGGATGCATTTGTTCGATAGAAGCATCCCTTGCCTCTTTCGCAGCGCGAATTTGGTCGGTATGCTTTCGGCTGTTTCCAACCTCAATGGTCATTGCATTGTCTGCAATTGCACCATGGATGTGAACACCAATATCCAATTTGACAAGGTCACCTTT
>TARA_B110000438_G_scaffold301335_1_pt1 | contig 12447 bp, 12 predicted proteins | sample TARA_B110000438 | Tara Oceans TARA_B110000438 (sample SAMEA4398413) | marine metagenome | biome: Polar Biome; feature: [MES] marine water layer (ENVO:01000295) within the mesopelagic zone...; material: water (ENVO:00002006), including particulate matter (ENVO:01000060) such... | reverse complement strand
CGGTTCATGAATTACGTAATAAAACCTTTAGCGATTTGATTAATATTACGATATAGCATTTAATAACAAAGAGAAGAGTCTATATGAATAATTACAAAATATTTTATCCTATCCTTTTTTTTGGCTTTTTGTCTGCATGTTCACTTCGAGTGGATCCTATTGATTCTTGGTCAAAGATTTTTCGAACCCAAACCGATTCGAATTACTACCAAGGAAAATCAGAAAGTTTAACAAGTAAAATAGCCAAAGATATTGAGGAGTACGAAATCAACAAAATTACCGTTATGGACTTTGTTGATGAGGAAAGTCAAATAACGAACCTAGGTGAGTACCTTTCATCTAGAATAGTTGAAGCTTTTACTGATCGGACTTTGTTTCAAGACCGTATTTTTCACGTCACTCAAAAAGGCGAGGTCAACGAAATTTTACAGCAACTTAATCTGCAGCATAACTACTTGTATGCAAAAAAAGATTTAAAGGCTCTTGGTGAATCACTTAATTCTCAAGCGATCCTAACAGGAAAAATCACAGATCTAGGTACCAATATTGATATGCATCTTACCCTAACCGATGTCGGCACAGGTGAAGTGATCTCTTCAGCTACACAGCATCTCAAACGTACTAGATTTGCAGTCGAGATGCTTAGACAGCATTAACTATTTTATTAATGCCCAAGTCACGCCAACAAAGATCATAATGATATTAGCAGAGGGGTATTTTAAAAAATTTAAGGTTTAAGGACGGAGCGATACCTTCCAAGGGCCATAAGCGGGAAGAAATGCTGATACATATGGTATTTAATAAAAAAGTGAATCGGAAATCCCGTTCCCGTAAACTCATCTTCGTACCACGACCCGTGGGGTTCTTGTCTATTCAATAAAAATTCTATACCACGCTTAACAACCAAACTTTCTTCATCCCCACCGGCAATCAACCCCATCACCGCCCAAGCTGTTTGCGAGGCGGTACTATTACCTTTTCCTGCTAATGATGGAATTTTATAACTTTCGCAAGTCTCTCCCCAACCGCCGTCTTTATTTTGATGATCTTCAAACCATTTAATCGAGCGACAAACATATGGCTGACTCATATCTTCGCCGATAGAAGCAAGACCAGTAAGAGCTAACCAACTTCCATAAATGTAGTTGACTCCCCAACGACCCCACCAAGATCCATTGCTTTCTTGCTTTCTTTTTAGAAAATTAATAACTCTTTTAACTTTTGGGTGATTTTTTTTGAACTCAAGTTGGCCAAGTAACCACAAAACGCGCCCGCTCACATCTGCCGATGGCGGATCTAGCATGGCACCATGGTCTGCAAATGGGACTTGATTTAGAATTTCCTGTTCATTATCTATGTCAAACGCTGCCCAACCACCGGACTGACATTGCATACTGAGTAACCATGAGGTCGCTTTCCCCGACTCTTGCAATTTTTGATAAGAATCCGGTAATTTTATTCGGTTAAGAAAAATAAGAATCTCCGCCGTATCATCACAGTCCGGATAAAGCTCGTTATAAAACTCGAAAGCCCAGCCACCGGGTTCTATCTGAGGGTTTTTAATAGCCCAATCTCCCTTTTTAACTATCTGTTTACTCAAAATCCATTCGGCTGCTTTTACCAAAGCGGGATGATCTGTAGACATTCCAGAATCACAAAGAGCATTAGCCGCTATGGCAGTGTCCCATAGCGGAGAAACACAAGCTTGCATAAGCGTGCCCTCTTTCTTGTTTATCAAGAATCTTTCTACCGCTTCCAATCCCTTAACCCATTTCGGATCATTCTTAGAAATTCCCTCATAATGATAGGCTAATAAAGAATTGAGCATCGCCGGCTGAATCCCAGAGAAGTCTCCTTGTTCTTCTTGATGTTCAATAACCCAACTAAGAGCCCTTTTACGGGCTATTTTACGAAAAGGTTTCCACGGCGATTTACCAATGAACTTTATAAGTTTGTCCAGATTGATAAAAAAATTTCTCCATGAACTAAAAACTAATCCGTCCGATTCAAAACCTAACTCCGAGTCTCCACTAGTAAATAGCTCTTTAAAATCATTTCCTTCAGGAAGATGACACACTGGTTTATGACTAATAACGATCGAAAGTGGGACCACCGTACTGCGAGACCAACTGGACATCTCATAAATATTTAGAGGAAACCAATTTTTAAGCAGAATAATCTCTACAGGAACAGAGGGACAAACATTCCAGGAAATTTGGCCAAACATAGCGAGGAAAACTTTGGTAAACACACGCGTAGCTTTAATGCCACCGTTTGCAAAAATTGCTTCGCGCGCTTGAATCATTTCTGGACGTCCTTTTGAAATGCCTGCTAGACTTAAGGCCATGTATGACTCCACTGTAGAGTTGATATCACAAGGCCCTCCAAAATACAGAGGCCAACTTCCATCCTCTCTTTGTGTATGAAGAAGGTAATTGGTAATTTTTTTCTGCTTTTCTAGGTCGACCGTTTCGGTAAAGTGCATAAAAAAAACAAGTTCCGCCGTAATAGTAGCATTGGATTCTAATTCGTCGACCCAGTAACCCTCTTCTGTTTGCCGGGATAACAAAAAATTGCGTGATTTATTGATTGCTAAATCTAATCGTTCATTAAAATTCATAAAGGTATATTCTTGATTTTAAGCCAATGTATGCAAGGAAAGATCGGAAAATCATTAATAAAATCTGAAGCTATCTCAGTATTTTATTGAAATTAAACACCCAAACTACCTTAAAGAATGCTCACAGGCAGATAAAAGTATAGAAAATTTTGTTTAGAATGGATAAAATAACTGAATTAAATTAAAAAATAAAGTTTTTATGGATTGGCCTGTTTATTATGATTGTGGGAGTATTAACCCTATAATGTAGAAAAAATACTTTGAAACATCATGAAACCAGTTGACATTACGCCTTAATTTATCTAGTATAGCTCTCTTCCATATTTACTTTAAAACCCCCTATTAAATCAAGCCACTGAGCTTATGAAAACGATTTCTTTGAATGCGAATACTGTAGATAAAAAGTGGGTTGTTATAGACGCTTCTGATAAGGTTTTGGGTCGTGTCGCGACAAAGGTTGCAGCCATCATCCGTGGAAAAACTAAACCTACATTTACTCCACATGTTGACTGTGGTGACAATGTGATCATAATTAATGCCTCTAAGGTTAAACTAACAGGTAAAAAATGGGATCAAAAAATTTATTACCACCACACTGGATTCCCTGGTGGGATAAAATCAGCCACAGCCAAAGAAATGAGGGAAAAAAAGCCCTCTAGTCTGCTTAAAAAAGCGATCCAAGGTATGTTACCAAAAAATCGACTAGGAAGAGTACTGGCTGGCAATTTTCGCGTTTATGACGATAACGAACATCCCCACACTGCGCAAAATCCAGAGACAATCTCTATCTAAATCGCAGCGATCGGTGATATTCAATAACTAAATTTAATTAATAAAAATACACGGAAATATAAACTATGGGAAACAACGGTGAAAAATTTTACGCAACGGGTAGACGCAAACGAGCTATAGCCAAGGTATGGATCCAGTCTGGCTCTGGCAAAATTACTGTAAACTCTAAAGAAGTTAAAGAATATTTTATGCGCGATTCTCTAGTCATGAATGTTAAACAACCACTGACTTGCACCAATACAACAGAGTCTTACGATATCAACGCTACAGTTATTGGTGGCGGTATCTCGGGACAAGCTGGGGCATTCCGTCTAGGCGTATCCCGAGCTCTACTAGTAGCTGATTCCGAACATCGTGCAGCTCTGAAAAGAGGGGGCTTCCTCACACGTGACGCACGTGTTGTCGAGCGAAAAAAATACGGCAGACCTGGTGCTCGTAAACGTTTCCAGTTTTCCAAACGATAATAAATTTAATTCCCATTGTCTATTCTGAGCACCCAAGCGTTTTCAGAAAAAATACTACCCCAAAATCACTTTTCAGCTATTATATAAAACTGTTCAATACTAAAATAGCGCTGGCGTTCTTCCCTTTATTTTGATGACTTGCAAAAGAATTTAAGGTAGCTATTTTCTATAGGAAATTCTATGGCAAAAATAGGTATCGCAGGTGCCAGTGGCTATACCGGATTTGAGCTACTTCGCTTGCTCACAAATCATCCGAATATCGAAATAGTTTTTCTCACCTCTGAAACCTATCAAGGCGAAGATATTTCGAAAGTCTTTCCTTCAATCAGGGGATTTGTCGACAAAAAGCTATCGTCAATTGAGTCGGTATCCAGCGAGGCTTGCGATCTTGTTTTTCTTGCTCTCCCTCATACAACCTCTATGGATAAGGTACCAACTTTTCTAAGTAGAGGCACCAAAGTCATCGACCTGAGTGCTGATTACCGGTTAAAGGATCCAACTGTTTTTAAGGACTGGTACTCGTTCCCACACAATCAACCAGCGCTACTAAAAGAGGCAGTCTATGGTTTACCGGAGATACATCGAGAAAAAATAAAATCCGCACGTCTGGTAGCCAACCCAGGTTGCTATCCAACAAGTATAACTCTCGCTCTTGCCCCTTTAGTAACTGAAGACTGGGTAGATTTATCCAGTATCATAGCGGACTCTATGTCTGGTGTCTCCGGTGCTGGGCGCAAGGGATCTCTTGCAACTCAGTTTTCTGAAATTAATGAAGGAGTCTCTGCCTATAACATTGCTGTCCACAGACACACTCCAGAAATCGAACAAGAATTGTCAGCATTAGCCAAAACTAATGTACTGATATCTTTTTCACCCCACCTCGTACCAATGACACGAGGAATGCTAAGCACGGTTTATATCAATTTAAAACAAGATATGTCTTCTGAAAACCTTATTGAGTATTTTCAAAATTTTTACAAAGATGAGCCATTTGTGCGAATACTCCCATTAGGAGAGTATGCCAACTCTCATTTTACAGTATCCTCAAATTTTTGTGATATTGGTGTACATGTCGATAAACGCAACCAAAGGGCTATCATCACCAGCGCCATTGATAATTTGATAAAAGGTGCATCTGGTCAAGCTGTGCAAAATATGAACCTCATGCTAGGAATTTCAGAAACAACCGGACTTAACTTTCCTGGTATTTTCCCTTAGATATATTTACTATGAAAAAAGAATCTTTAAGCCGTGGGTTTCGAATCCCAGGATTTAGTACTGCCGGTATTTTCTGTGGAATCAAAACTAACAAACAAAAAGATCTCGCCTTAATTTTTTCTGAAGAGCCTTCTGTTGGTGCAGGTGTCTTCACATCAAACAAAGTGGTTTCGCCCACCATAACCTGGTCCCAACAAATCCTTAAAACTTCTAAAAAATTTCGAGCTATCGTGATTAATAGTGGGAATGCCAATGCTTGCACAGGGCCAAAGGGGATGGAAGACTGTAAATCTTTGGCCTCAAAGCTTTCAAAGAATCTTTTGGTTGATCCAAAAGAAATTTTTATTGCATCAACAGGAATTATAGGTGTCCCTTTACCAATAAAAAAAATTGTACAAGCTCTACCAATTTTATCCAAAAATTTATCTCCTACGGGGTGGGCTCAGTCAGCGGAAGCAATCATAACTACCGACTTAGCCCCAAAATTTAAATCGCTAAGTTTCTATATTGGTAAACATAAAATAACTATGGGTGGCATTGCCAAAGGGTCTGGAATGATTCATCCTAATATGGCTACAATGTTGGCTTTTATTGGCACCGATGCCGCCATTGACAAAAAAACTCTCGATCGTGCTCTTAAAGAAGCAAATAATAAAACTTTCAACCGAATCACAGTAGATGGAGATACTAGTACCAATGATATGGCCCTACTGTTAGCAAATGGCAAAGCTAAAAATATAAGTATTCGAGCGGGTACTCCTGCTTACAGCAAGTTTGTCGATAAATTAACAGAACTATGTTTATATCTAGCGCATAAAATTGTACTTGATGGAGAAGGGGCCACTAAATTTGTCACAATTCGAGTACAGGGTGTCAAAACAAAAACTCATGCCCATGTTGTCGCTAAATCAATAGCAACCTCATTATTAGTTAAAACTGCCTTGTTTGGACAAGATCCAAACTGGGGAAGAATTATCGCTGCAGTAGGTTCTTCAGGAGTACCTTTCAATCCAAATAAGATTAAAATTTTACTCAATGATTCAGTTCTTTTTAACAATGGAATGCCCGAAAAATCGTCTTTAAAGTCAAATCTTCGTAAAAAAATGAAGAGCAAAAATATTTTTATTTGTATCGACCTTAAATCTGGTATCTACTCAGACGAGGTTTACACCTGCGATTTATCTTATGATTACGTTCGCATTAATGCTGAATATACAACTTAAGGTACTTTGAATTAAAAATTTTTTATTTTTTAACTCTTCTATTATTGTGAAGACAAAATTACTTAAATTTTCTATATATAACTGAATAACCACGAAATCTTTTTAATAAAATACTAACCCTATTAACTTATAATTATTAAATCACGTTGCATATCTTTTATAATTTTTCGCTGACTTAAAATTATGCCATTTTTAAAAATTGTTAACTGCATGGACCCGATACTCCGGAAAAAATGCCTTAAGGTTGATAATATCGATGAAACTTTAGCCCAGTTAGCAGATAACATGATCGATACGATGTATGCAGCCTCTGGATTAGGACTGGCTGCAAATCAAGTAGGGGTATCCTCTGATCTTTTCGTTATTGATGTAGGTGTTCAAAAAGAAAAACGTGAGCCAGTTATTATTATTAATCCAGTGATTACTGCTTCGGATGAATTGGTCATGGCTGAAGAAGGTTGCCTTAGCATCCCTGACCTCTTTGCAGAGGTTAACCGTTCCCACCATGTTGAAGTTAAAGGTTACGATCTTAAAGGAAACGAGTTACGTTACGAAGCCGAAGGTTTTCTTGCCAGAGCATTTCAGCATGAAATGGATCACTTAAAAGGTATTCTTTTCTGGGATAATTTGAGCAAAGTAAAACGGAGTATCATGCAACGTAAGTTCAAGAAAAAGCTTAAAGAAGTAATAGCATGAATATTGTATTTATGGGGACTCCTGAATTTTCTATCCCCACCCTAACAAAACTATATAGGTCTCATCATAATGTCCAATTAGTAGTCACTCAACCTGATCGACCAAAGGGGCGAGGTCGTGAATCAACCCCATCTCCTGTAAAACAGTTCGCATTAGAAAATAATATCCCCATACTTCAACCTAAAAAGTGCACAGATCTTGAGGTTGTAAAAACCTTAGGTATGTTGAACGCAGATTTTTTTATTGTTGTTGCATTCGGCCAAATTTTAGACAAAGCTTTGCTAGCTCTTCCGCTTCATTTCTGTATAAATTTACACTCTTCTCTACTACCCAAGTATCGTGGCGCTGCGCCCATTAACTGGTCTATCATCAACGGAGAAACAGAAGCAGGAATAACTACTATGAAAATGGATGTGGGGCTTGATACAGGTGATATCTTACTCGCTCATAAAGTTCCAATTAATGATGACGATGATGCCCAGTCCCTCCACGATACCTTAGCGCAAAAAGGTTCCGATTTGGTTTTGGAAACACTAAACCAGTTTGATTTTGGATCATTGGAAGGGACTTCTCAAAATATAGAATTAGCCTCCTATGCCCCTAAACTTAAAAAGGAAGATGGATTGATACAATGGGATCAACCTGCTGTTAAAATTCATAATCTAGTTCGCGGACTTGCGCCCTGGCCAGGTGCATTTTCATTTTTAGAGTCTAAACGTTTTAAAATCTGTAAAACTGAAATAAAAAGCTGTGACTCGTCTAATCAGCCTGGTGTTATCTTGCGTATTTCTGGTTGTGGCATAGAGGTTGGAACCCAAAGTAAAAAAATTATCATTACAGAATTACAACCGGAAGGTAAAAAGAGAATGGACGTAAAAAGCTTTTTAGCTGGACACAAATTAAGTATCGGAAGTAAGTTTGAAAAACAATCTTCACTTTAAAATTAGCCTTTAACTATCGAGAAAAAACTATGCACCGAACTTTGATTACCGGAGGCGCTGGATTTCTTGGTTCTCATTTATGTGATTATCTATTAAATAAGGACCATGAAGTTATTTGTATGGACAACCTTCTTACTGGGTCCCTTTTAAATATAAAACATATTAAAAATGATCGGTTCAATTTTATTGAACACAACGTCACCAATTTTATTAATATTGATGGACCGTTAGATTACATATTACATTTTGCTTCACCCGCAAGCCCTATCGACTATCTTGAACATCCTATACCAACATTGAAAGTTGGCTCTCTAGGCACTCACAATGTACTTGGTTTAGCTAAAAAAAAGAAATCCGTTTTGCTAATTGCCTCTACTTCTGAAGTATACGGAGATCCTTTAATTCATCCACAAAGAGAAGATTATTGGGGTAATGTTAACCCGGTTGGCCCTCGAGGAGTATACGATGAGGCAAAACGCTTTGCCGAAGCTATTACAATGGCTTACCACCGCTACCACAATATCGATACCAAAATTGTTAGAATTTTTAATACTTATGGCCCCCGGATGCGCCTTAACGATGGAAGGGCAATACCAAATTTTATTAAACAAGCGCTGACAGGTAATGAAATTACTGCATTTGGAGATGGATCTCAGACAAGAAGTTTTTGCTACGTCTCCGATCTAATAGAAGGAATCTATAGATTACTGATGTCTGATATTAACTACCCGACTAATATTGGAAATCCTATCGAGATGACAATTAAGCAAATGGCTGATAAAATTTTGCAAGCCACCGGAAGTCATAGTAAAATCACTTATCTTTCTTTACCAGAAGATGACCCAAAAGTTCGACAACCGAACATAGATAAAGCAGTAAAATATTTAGACTGGAAACCGCGTGTTCAATTAGATGAAGGGCTGAAATCAACCATAGATTATTTTAAAACCCAACTAGGCATTGAAACCCAATAGAGAAATATAAGTCATTTTTTTAATCAAAAAAAACTAATAACTTTTTACTATATTTATAATTTAATGGATCGTGTAAGAAAATTTTTAAAAGATAGCGGTGATTTGAAATACCAAGTTGCTGATACATTGGCTGGTGAAATCTTGAAGGCTGCCCATACCATACGAGATTGTTTATCTAATGGAGGTAAATTACTTCTAATGGGTAACGGCGGAAGTGCTGCTGATTCCCAACACATTGCAGCCGAATTGATTGGAAGGTTTAAAAAAGAGCGTAAAGCAATACCTGCACTTGCTTTAACTGTTGACTCTTCCACATTGACTGCTCTTGGAAATGATTATGGCTTTGAGACTATTTTTTCTCGTCAAATCGAAGCCCTTGCAACTCCAAATGACGCCGTTGTTGGGATAAGTACTAGTGGTAATTCTAAAAATGTAATTCTTGCACTCAACCTTGCTCGAAAGATAGGCTCCAAAACGATAGGTCTTATGGGTCACGAGGGGGGAAACATGAAAGATTGTGTTGACATCGGTATTATAGTTCCATCCAATGATACGGCACGTATTCAAGAAGTACATATCACGATCGGTCATATTATTTGCGAAATTATTGAACAAGACCTTATTAATGAAAACAAAATTTAAAGCCTTTCTTGAAAGCGACCATCAACCTCGAGTCATGGTTGTAGGTGACCTTATTCTCGATGAGTATATATGGGGTTCAGTCAGCCGCATATCGCCAGAAGCACCGGTGCCTATACTTGAAACTAAATCAGAGAACCTGACTTTAGGCGGCGCTGCAAATGTTGCTAATAACCTTGTTGCCCTTGGATGTGAAGTTTATCTTGTTGGAGCAATAGGAAACGATGAAAAAGGTGACAAGTTACTCTCCCTTGTAGAAGAAAAAAAAATATTATCTCAGGGTATTTTTCGTTTTGTGCACAGACCTACCACATCTAAAATTAGAGTTATTGGTCATAATCAACAAATTCTTCGCATTGATAAAGAAGATAATCGGCCCATTACAGAAGAAACAGAACATAAAATTATCAAGTTTATCAATAAAACCCTGCCTGATATGGATATTATAATTTGCTCAGACTACCGCAAAGGCATTCTTACAGAAAAGGTTTTTAGCGCTATAACACATAGGGCTAGTAATTCAAAAAAACGAGTTCTTGTTGATCCTAAAAGCTCTAATTTTGAATTATATAAAGGAGCAACTATTATCACTCCTAACCAGTTTGAAGTAGAAAAAGCTGTCCCCATTAAAATTGTTGATAAAATAGATTTAGACAGAGCAGCTGAATACCTGTTAAACCTAACTCATGCAGAGTTAATTTTGATCACTCGGGGTAAGGACGGCATGACTCTTTATCCAAATAAAGAAAACCCGATTGATATCCCCACCCAAGCAAAAGAAGTTTTTGATGTTACAGGAGCTGGTGATACTGTCGTTTCTGTTCTTGCTATGGCACTAGCTATTGGGCTCAACTATAAAGACTCGGCTTGGTTGTCAAATATAGCTGCGAGTATTGTTATTGGTAAAGTGGGGACCGCTGTTGTCAGCTTAGCTGAAATTGATGAATATCTTCATGAAGAAATTCTCCGTACCTCAAAATCTGTGCTTAATCTAGAAGAACTAACCAAAATTGTTAGCCTTGCGAAGAGTGTTGGCAAAACAGTTGTATTTACTAACGGCTGTTTTGATCTTATTCATGGAGGACATATTGAATTTTTACAAAAGGCCCGAGAAAAAGGAGACCTTTTAGTGGTTGGGCTCAATAGCGATAGGTCTGTTAAAGCCATTAAAGGAAATGGTCGCCCGATCAAGACAGAAAAAGAACGTGCGAATATTATCTCTGCATTGAAATCCGTCGACTACATTACTATTTTTGATGAAAATACGCCGGAAGAAGTCATTCGCCAAGTACGTCCAGATATTCTTGTCAAAGGAAATGACTATAATATAGATGAAATCGCTGGGCGTGAAATTGTCGAAGGTTATGGTGCAAAAGTAGAACTCATCCCTATTGTTAAAGGACTTTCAACGACAAATATAGTCACAAAAATTCTTGAAAACCATAAGTCCAATTAGAATTCAAATACCTGGTATCAAATTATTACACTAATTTCCTAGTCGCTTAGTAGGGATAAGATAGTTTTTAACATAATCTATAATGCCCTCTTCTAAACTGTTTATCTGCATATTATAGCCAGCTTCGAGAAGCTTCTGCGTTTCTGCACAGGTATGGTACTGGTATTGATTGCGAATATTTTCTGGCATTGGCATATATTCAATTTTAGGGTCACTACCCATTGCTTTAAAAATTGTTGTCGCGAGATCATTCCAATTTCTAGCCTTACCGGACCCAATATTAAAAATTCCACAAATTGTTGGATGGTCTAAAAAAAACAATGTCATCTTAACTGCATCCTTTATATAGAGAAAATCTCTCTCCTGGCCGCCATCCTGATATTCTTTTCGATATGATTTAAATAGACAAATTTTATTTTTTTCCCTTGCCTGAATAAACCCTTTTATCACCATGCTTTGCATATTTTTCTTATGGTACTCATTTGGTCCAAAAATATTAAAATATTTTAGCCCTACAACACGATCAAGAACACCTTGGCTTTTTACCCACAGATCAAATTTATGTTTACTTTCGCCATATAAGTTAAGTGGCCTTAATGTATTAAGTTTTGATTCATCATCGCTATAACCTATTTCTCCATTTCCATAAGTTGCAGCACTTGAAGCATAAATAAAACGAATATCTTTTTCTAGGGCATACGTGGCAAGATGTCGAGTGTAATGGTAGTTATTTTTTGTAAGAAATTTTTCATCGGTTTCTGTCGTAGAAGAACAGGCGCCCATGTGAATTATCATCTCTATTGAATCTATTTCTCGACTTAGAATCTTCTTTAAAAAAAAATCCTTTCCTCTTAATTCTTTATATTTTATTGATGCAATATTTTTTGCTTTTTCAAGGTGATCTACATCATCGACTATAATTATATCTTTCCTTCCTCTCACATTTAATTCTTGAGCGATAGCACTCCCAATAAAACCTGCACCGCCGGTTACAACAATCATAATTTATCTCCACCAGACTTTAGTTTGTTTTTCTTCATAACTAATCTGTAACTCTGAATACCTCGGAGGCGACCAAATTCCCCTTGTTCTAATTTTGATGTTCTAATAATTTCCACAGGTTGTCTTCCTTCCGTGATAAATATTTTTGTCTGCCAATCTATGTTTAGAATATTTGGGCCATAAGGATGATCCAATACCCACTCATTCAATAGCCATGCATTCTTATAAACATACTGCCCACCCTCTTCAACCGCATGAAGATAAGACACTTTTTTTCCTAAATTTTTTTCGGAAGATATCAAATTAATATTAATTGAAAAAAAGGTGTCATTTAACTCATCTTCTGTCTTGGCTATTAAAATACTTGGTTCTAATAACTTTAATGCAGCCAATTCTCCCGGATGCATAGAAGGAGGCTCTAA
>TARA_B110000438_G_scaffold101206_1_pt1 | contig 12499 bp, 9 predicted proteins | sample TARA_B110000438 | Tara Oceans TARA_B110000438 (sample SAMEA4398413) | marine metagenome | biome: Polar Biome; feature: [MES] marine water layer (ENVO:01000295) within the mesopelagic zone...; material: water (ENVO:00002006), including particulate matter (ENVO:01000060) such as...... | reverse complement strand
AATTAATTATTAAATCAGCACCATTATGCGCTAAATCCATTGATGTTTCTGGGAAAAAAATATCATAACAGATTTGGATTCCAATTTTTCCGAAAGGCGTCTCAAATACATTACTCTTATTTCCTTCACCAAAATACATTTTTTCTTCAAAAGGGCCAAAATTGGGTAAAAATCTTTTTTGATAATGTCCAATATAGCCTTCAGGCCCAACTATTATGGCTGAGTTGAATAGAGATTTTCCAGATCGTTCTACGATTCCAGTAATAATATGAGTATTGAATTTTTTAGACAAGCTAAGAATTCCTTTCTGTGCTATTCCCGAACTTGGTATTTTTTCAGCTACTTCGTTATAGTTATCTCTTAAATTATATCCTGTAATGAAAAGTTCAGGAAAAACAATTAAATCTAGATCTGAATTTGATTTTTCTTGAGCCTCTATAATCATTTTTTCCATAATCTCTAGATTTTTTGAGATATCTCCAAGAATAATCGGTGCTTGACTTATTGCCAAATACATAAAGCCCATTTGCCCGTCTTAATAATAGATGTTATTACTTAATTTCAATAAGGCCTCTGTTCTGAAACAAATGTGAAACTACTCACTGATACTCAAAAAATTATTGAACAATTTATTCAAACTAGAGTAAATGATGCTGGAGCTAAAGGTGTTGTTTTAGGTTTGTCTGGAGGTATTGATTCAGCAGCCACTCTGGCTTTGTCCGTATCTGCCTTGGGTCCTGATAATGTGGTTGGTTTAATTATGCCTTTTACTAAATCTGAGTCAATTGCACTTGCATCCAACCATGCTAAAAGTTTAGGAGTGAAGACAGTCGAATACAATATTTCAGACGTAGTTAGTTCATTCAAAGAAGTGAGCGATCATTATTCTTCAAAAGCTGCTGAAGGTAATTTACATTCTAGAGTTAGAATGTCTTTTTTGTACGGTGAAGCTTTTTCATCCAATTGTCTTGTAATTGGAACTTCAAATAAATCAGAACTTTTGGTTGGATATTATACTAAGTGGGGTGATGGGGCTTCAGATTTCCTTCCAATTGGAGATTTATACAAGACTCAAGTTTATGCGATTTCTAAAGATTTAGGAGTTCCTTTGGAAATAATAGATAGGCCACCAACTGCAGAACTATGGGAAGGTCAAACGGATGAATCGGAGTTGGGGATAGATTATGGTACTCTTGATCAGATACTATTAGGATTAGAACGTCAGATTCCTAAAAAAGATTTAAGTTTGAAGAGCAGTATAGGTATAGATTTGATTATTAAAATTGAAAATTTGATTAAATTATCAATCCATAAACGGGTATTTCCGCCGGTTTGTAAAATTGGTAGAAGGACCGTTGGTTTGGACTGGCGGGAAACGATAGGAAGTAAATAATTTAAAATTTACTTATTACGGTTTTTGACGAACTAAGTAGTTATCGTATTTTATTGATTAATACTGTGGAACCAACATGCCTTTTTTGCTAAGTTATGTGGTTTTTTTACCTTTTTTAGGGTGGTAGTACCCCTAAAAATGGATAAACTGGTTTTTTTTGAATCATATGTAATGCTTATTATATGGAGGCTCAATAGCGGGAGACCGATGAAATTAACACAGATTATGGCATTGTATGATTCGCCTCAGCCACCTTTGGGGGTGGCTTAATTGCCAGCTAAATTAAATGGCTTAAAAATAGAGCGTAAGTTTACAGAAAGTGGCAAAGATCCGTTTCAAAAATTAAATTGGAATAAGAGAGATGTAGAGATTCGTAATTTTGATGGCACAGTTGCTTTTTCGATGAAAGGTGTTAACCTTCCAGACAATTATAGTCAAGTGGCAGCTAATGTTCTTTCACAGAAATATCTTCGAAAGGCAGGAATTCCTAAAAAATTAAGAAAGGTCAAAGAAAAGGGTGTCCCTATTTGGCTCCAAAAGAGCGTACCAGACCATAAAGCCATGGAAGGCTTATCTGAAGATGAAAAATATGGAGAAGAAGTAGACGGCAAACAAACTTTTAGACGTTTAGCAGGTACTTGGACTTATTGGGGATGGAAACATGGTTATTTTGCAAGTGAGACTGATGCTAGGGCCTATTATGATGAAATGTGTTTTATGCTTGCCTTCCAGATGGTTTCTCCGAATTCTCCACAATGGTTCAATACTGGATTAAACTGGGCCTATGGGATCGAAGGTCCTCCTCAAGGGCATTATTTTGTTAATCCCGATACTGAAGAGTTAGAACGTTCAACTAATGCATATGAGCATCCACAACCACATGCTTGTTTTATTCAATCAGTATCAGATGATTTAGTTAGTGAGGGTGGCATCATGGATTTGTGGACCCGCGAGGCTAGATTATTCAAATTTGGTTCTGGAACTGGAAGTAATTTTTCTAGAATAAGAGGCGAAGGTGAGCCGCTTTCAGGTGGTGGAATGTCTTCTGGTTTGATGTCTTTCCTAAGAATAGGTGATCGTGCAGCAGGTGCGATCAAATCAGGAGGAACTACACGTCGTGCAGCTAAGATGGTTTGTTTAGATATGGACCATCCTGATATTGAAGCTTTTATCAATTGGAAATTAACTGAAGAAGAAAAGGTTGCAGCTCTTGTAGCTGGTTCTCAACATCTTCAAAACCATGCTAATGAAATTTTAGCAGCAATTCAGGCTCATCCTGAAGATGATTCTCGCTTTAATCAGTCGAAGAATAAGTCTTTGGCTTTATCTATAAACTCAGCAATAAATGCCTATATTCCAGAAAATTTGATTGCCAGAGTTTTAGAATTAGGACAGCAGGGTCATACTCAAATTGAGATGGAAACCTATGACACTTCTTGGGAGGGTGAAGCTTATTCTACAGTTTCAGGTCAAAATAGTAATAATTCCGTTCGTGTAAGTAACGACTTCATGGATGCAGTAATAAATAAAAAGGATTGGAATTTATACTGGAGAACTGAGTTAGATGATGCCAAAGAACAAGGGCGCAGTCCTAAGGCTTGCAAAACTATTCCAGCAAATGATCTTTGGGATAATATTTCAAAAGCAGCTTGGTCTTGTGCCGATCCTGGCTTACAATATGATACAACAATTAATGAATGGCATACTTGTTCACCAGATGGATTGATTAACGGTAGTAATCCTTGCTCAGAGTATATGTTCTTAGACGATACGGCTTGTAATTTGGCTAGTTTGAACTTAGTTAAATATTATAATCAAGAGACGATGCAATTTCAGACAGAGGAGTACAACCATTCCATTAGATTGTGGACTGTGGCTCTTGAAGTTTCAGTATTGATGGCTCAATTTCCATCTATGGAGATTGCACAGAGAAGTTATGATTACCGAACACTAGGTTTAGGATATGCTAACATTGGTTCATTATTGATGCGCATGGGTATACCTTATGATGATAATCGAGCTTCGGCAATATGTGGGGCATTAACCTCCATGCTTGGTGGCGTTTCTTATTCAACTAGTGCTGAAATGGCAGCAGTTAAAGGCCCATTCCCAAGATATGAAAATAATAAAGATAATATGCTTAGAGTAATGAGAAATCATCGAAGAGCTGCTTATAGTGCATTAGATGAAGAATATGAAGGGCTAACAATTAAACCACGAGGAATAGATGTTAATTATTGTCCCGAGTATTTACTTAAATCTGCACAAAAGTGCTGGGATCAAGCTATAGATTTAGGAGAGAAATATGGTTTCCGTAATGCGCAATCAACCGTCATAGCACCAACAGGAACTATCGGCATTGTTATGGATTGTGATACTACAGGAATAGAACCTGATTTTGCACTTGTTAAGTTTAAGACATTGGCTGGTGGAGGTATGCTTAGAATAATTAATCAGTCAGTACCTGCAGCATTAGATCGTCTTGGATATGACAATTTACAATCTAGGGAGATTGTAGATTATATTATAGGTTCTGGAACTTTTGAAGGTTCTCCAGGGATTAATGCAGAATCATTGAAAAAGAAAGGTTTGACTCCCGATATAATTAGTAATATAGAATCTCAAATTAGCAAATTTACTTCTATTAACCATTTGGTTACAGTAATGAGTGTTGGTTCCGATTTCTGTAAAGATAAATTAAGAGTTAAGGAATCTAGTTTGGATGATTTCTCCTTTGATTTCTTAAGTCATTTAGGATTTACTAAAGAACAAATTAGAATGGCTAATGATTTCATCTTTGGACGTCTTACAATAGAAGGTGCTCCACATATTAAGGACAAAGATTTACCTGTTTTTGATTGTGCAAATAGGTGCGGTCAATATGGTACTCGTTCTATTGCCTGGAGTGCGCACATTAACATAATGTCTGCAGCTCAACCTTTCATTTCGGGTGCGATTTCAAAAACAATTAACATGCCACATGAATCAACTATAGCCGATATTAAACAAGCATACATGGATTCATGGCGTGGTATGATTAAGGCTAATGCGTTGTATCGAGATAGTTCCAAATTAAGTCAACCTCTAATGTCAGGTACGGTTTTGAAAGTAGATATAGAGAAAGAAGAAGATTTGCTTGCTGAAGGATTGATTAGTACTCAAAAGGCGGTTGAAGTAATGGCTGATGCATTACCAATGCCTGATGCTAAGCCATTGGCTCGTAAAATAGTAACTAGGTATATTGCCCAAAGGCGTCGTCTTCCAAACAAAAGAGGCGGATATATTCAGAAAGCGACTATAGGTGGACATAATGTGTATCTTCACGCTGGTGAATATGCTGATGGAACGTTAGGTGAAATTTTTATTGATATGCATAAAGAGGGTGCGGCTTTCAAGGCATTGACTAATGCTTTTGCAATTGCAGTAAGCTTAGGTTTGCAGCACGGTGTTCCTCTGAAAGAATTTGTAGATGCATTTGTTTTCACTAGGTTTGAACCTAATGGGCCAGTTGTTGGTAATGATCGAATTAAAATGTCTACAAGTATTTTAGATTACATCTTTAGAGATTTAGCTGTAAGTTATCTTGATAGAAATGATTTGGCTCATGTTAAGCCTGAAGATCTTAAACCTGACATTGTCAGAAGTGAAGGTGAAACAGTAACTGAACAAAATTTGAATTCAAGATTAAGTCCATCCGGGGATTCAACAGATGGTCATGAGATACAACTTACCTTAGATGAGTTACAACCAAGTAATGCCGATATTTCTTCGTTACAAACTAATTTAGCGGAAGCATCAGTCTCCTCATATTCATCAACATCTGAAAGTAACTCAGCAGTTGAGGAAGCTAGTAAATTTGGCTTTGAAGGCGACCCTTGTCCAGAATGTGGTCAATTCACTTTGGTATCTAATGGTAGCTGTTTGAAATGCGTAAGTTGTGGTTCAACAACTGGTTGCTCTTAGTTAGAAAAGCTAAATAAGCCCCAAGTCAACTACATTAAACAATGGGATTAGGAGAAACTCTCGATAACAGCATGTCCAAATTCGAGAATTATAACAATAGTGAAGTCTATAAATTGGGTAATTATAGCATAACTGGGCGTCTTATCTCTGGATTTGCGGGATTCTTTATTATTATTTTAATGCTAATGGTTACTTTCTCTTCAGCTGCGAACTCCTTTATGGTTTCAGATTTGGGCGGAAGTAAAGCTTACATTGGTGATTTAGTTATCACAGAGGTGGCAGGTCCCTCTCTTTCAGGTACTTTGAATTCGGGGGATTCTATAGATTTTGGTTATATTGTTAATGAAATGGACTGGGATCATGTCGATAACTTTCGTATTTCTTATTTTGATGTTGTAGTTGATTGGGATGCTAATGGCGGGGCCGGAGGTGGCCGTCAAGTTACATTTGATGTTTCATCCCAAAATAATACTAATGGACAAAGTCAAACTGATAATGGAGGTGGTGGAATGATAACAATACCATGGTCTGTCAATCAAGAAATCATGTTAAATAATGATACAATTTCAAATAATGCAGATAGCCCAGAGGCTTTATTATCTAATTTAGAAGTTCCAGGAGAATGGATGGGAGGAACTTTTACGTTTAGTCAAAGTAGTACTGGTTCAATTATTCTTTCTGAATCAGTGGACTATACTATATCCTTAACAATGTATACTTGGAATCTTGAAAATATAAGGGAGATTCAAGAATTATGATGAATTCAGATACGGATAACGATGAAGGTAATCTTCTTTTTACAGATGAGTACAAAAAAGCACTTGAAAAGGCATCTTATGAAATAGTTGGGAATCATTCAGCAGTTGAAATCTGTGGTTGGACTAAGAAAGGTTTGAATGAAGAAAGTAGTGGTTGTTATAAACAAAAATTTTATGGAATTCGTTCTCATCAGTGCACTCAAATGACTCCAGCAGCAGTTGCTTGTGATCAGAAGTGCGTTTACTGTTGGAGAGCCAATGAAATGTTTTCAGGTAAGCAAGATTTAATGGAATATGCAAAAGATGATCCCGTCGATATTGTAGAAGGTTCAATTGAAGGGCATTTGAGAAAATTATCAGGTTTTGGTGGCAATCCAAAAATAGATCAGCAAAAATTTGCAGAGTCTAAAACGGTTAGACATTTTGCTATTTCTCTTACTGGAGAACCTACTTTGTATCAGGGCCTTCCAGGAATGCTTAGAGAGCTTAGAACACGTAAGATTTCTTCATTTTTAGTAACAAATGGATTACATCCTGAAATGATTGAAAGACTTAGAGATGAAGATTCTTTGCCAACTCAGTTGTATATGTCTTTAGATGCGCCAGATGAAGCTACATGGAAGAAAATAGACGTTCCCTTAATTCCAAATTTTTGGGATAAGATATTAGGAACTCTAAAATTGATGGATGGTTTAAAAACTAGAAAAGTCCTTCGAATGACTGTAGTCAAGGGTTGGAATGATTTTGATGTTTCTGGTTATGCTGAACTAATTAAATTAGCTGGTGAAAGAGCAATGATTGAAGTTAAATCATATATGCATTTAGGTCCAGCTCGAAAGCGTTTGAGTAAAGAGAATATGTTGTCGTATGATGAAGTTCTCGCTTTTGCTAACAAATTGGCTGCTGAATTAGGTTGGAAAGTCATTGATGAAGCTCCAAATAGTTTGATTGCACTTGTAGCTGAAGAAGATTGGGATGGAAGGATTATGGATTTTGGAGATCCTTTGACTGGCCACTTGGAATCTTCTTTTACTTGTTAAACCCAAAAAAGATAAATACTAGTGTATTGACCTAAGTATTGTGAATTATATCTCTGGTATCGAATCTGCATTCAAAAATTATATTGGTGATGAATCAATAAATTTGTTGCGCGAATCGATTACTGATAAACCCATGATTTTGATAGCAGGGGATCAATTAACTGGTAAATCAACTCAAGCTAAAAATTTGGCTGAACACTTTGGAGGGGATTTTTATTCGGTGGGTAGTTTGTTTAGAGAAGCAGCTAAAGAAAGAGGCATTACTGTTGCAGAGCAGGCTCGTTTGTTATTGGTTGAAAGGGGTATTGATGTTGAAATTGATTACAAAACATGCCAAATGATTAGTGGCTCTAGCACTACTGCAAAATTGGGAGTTATTGAGGGAAGACAGCCTGCATATATGGGGAATTTCATGGCTAATTTAGGTAAGAAGAATATTGTTAGACTATACTTTCAATGTTCTATTTTAGAACAAGCTCTTAGATTTCTTAGAAGAGAAATTGGTGAGGATTTGTATCAAATTGGTAGAAAATCGATTCCTAAGAAAGATTATAAAACATTAGAATCTTTAAGAGATGAAATTCAACTTTTAGATATAAATAATAAACAGAAAACAATTGATGATTTTATGGAAAATCAAAACAGAGATAACGATGATCGGCATAGGTATTCAGAACTATATGGTTTTGATTACGGAAATCTCGATGGTTATGATTTTGTTATTGATACTAATGACAAGGAACCTGAGGTCGTATTCGATATTGTTACAAAGAAGCTAGAAGGTTTTGGCTTTCGAGCAGATTAATAAACTACCCAATACAGTGACTATTGTGGACTTATCTCTGAATGAAATAAAATTGCTAAAGTGCTTGAAAAGCGGAACACTTTCTCCTTTTGAAGCTTCCACAGAGTCAGGTCTTGGTGAAAAAGAGACAATGTCTGCAGCTTCTTGGCTTCGAAATAAGGGATTAATAGATATTTTAGAAGAATCTAAAGTTTATTATTTTGCTAATGAGGAAGGTAGAAAATATGCTGAACAAGGTTTACCTGAAAGACGAGCAGTTGAATGGCTCAATCAAATTGGGGAATCAGTGATAGATGAATTGCCTTTAGACGATAATGAAAAAAAAGTAGTCATCGGATGGCTTAAAAGAAAGAATTTTGCAAATTTAGAAAAGACAGAAGAAGGCCTCAAGCTCACGCCCACTGGAAATTTAGATCAAACGCCTGATGAGGAATTATTAGTTGAATTAAGTAGAAAAAATTTGCTGGAGGAAGATATGAATAAGGAAGGATTGTCTTTGCTCAAAGGTCGACAAGTATTATCCACGAAAGAAGAAGTTTCTCGTAACTTCTCATTGTCTGAAGCTGGTTCTAATTTTGATATAGATAGTATATCTGAAGATTTAATCGGTGAGATTACTCCAGAAATGCTTCAATCGGGCAGTTGGAAAGACTCTAAATTTCAAAAATATAGTCACGAAACAAACGTCGAACCCTCAAATATCTCGACGCTTCATCCCCTAACTCGATTTACTGAAGAAATAAGATCTATTTTTCTTGAAATGGGATTTACAGAGATTGATGGCGATTATGTTGAGTCAGCTTTTTGGAATATGGATGTTCTATTTATTCCTCAAGACCATCCTGCAAGAGACCTACAGGATACTTTTTATCTTTCAGAACCGGCTTCTTTTATTATAAATGATGAAGAATTACTGAGTAAAGTTAAATCAATACATGAAGATGGTGGAGATACAGAGTCAGTAGGTTGGGGGAGTAAATGGAGTAAAGAAACTGCTCAACAAGCACTTTTGAGAACTCATACTACAGTAGGTACTATTCGTTATTTATCAAATAATCCAAAGCCTCCAGTTAGAGTATTCAGTGTTGGTCGGGTTTTCAGACGAGAAGCTCTTGATGCTACCCATTTACCTGAATTTACACAAGTTGAAGGAATAATTGTTGAACCAAATGCTAATTTTGGCATGTTAATCGGTGTTCTCAAAGAATTTTATCATCGTATGGGTTTTGATGATGTTAGATTTAGACCTGCTTATTTTCCATATACTGAACCTTCATTAGAGGTTGAAGTTAAATTTGGAGATAGATGGTTGGAGCTTGGAGGTGCAGGTATTTTCAGGCCTGAAGTTACAGCACCATTTGGAATTGAAAGTCCAGTTTTAGCATGGGGTTTAGGCTTAGAACGACTAGCAATGTTACGTTTAGGAATTAAAGATATTAGAATGCTATACCAAAGTGATCTTCAGTGGCTTAAAGAAACAGTTTAAGCAATACTGATACTTACTTTTTTTATGAGAATATTACTTCCGTCTTGAACAAATGTTACATAAGATTGACCTGGCATTAATCCCAAGTCTTCTTCTACCCATTTTGGAAGATATATTCTTCGATTGATATCGTATTTTTTTACATCAGTAACTGGTTCATTCATATTACCCATATGGTCAGACACTCTAAAAGGGTTATGGGTAATTAGGTTCTTTTAGAGTGTTAATTTTATCATCCCATTCTTTCTAGTAGATTAATGAGTACAATACGTATTGCAGTAACGGGAGCTGCAGGACAGATAGGCTATAGTTTACTTCCAAGAATTGCAGCAGGAGAAATGTTTGGTTCCCAAGCAAAAGTATCTTTACAATTATTAGAAATTCCACCTGCTTTAGAAGCTCTTAAAGGTGTTGCAATGGAACTGCAAGATTGTTCTTTTCCTCTTTTAGAAGAAGTTATAGTGACTTCGAATCCCGATGAAGCTTTTAATGATGCTAATTTATGTCTTTTAGTAGGTAGTAAACCAAGAGGTCCAGGAATGGAACGTTCTGATTTACTTAGAGATAATGGTAAAATATTTGTAGGCCAAGGTAAATCAATTTCAGAGAATGCGGCAGATAATTGCAGAGTAGTAGTAGTTGGTAATCCTTGCAATACTAATTGTATGATTGCAGCCGCTCAATCAGATCGTTTTAGTTCAGACCGATTTACAGCTATGACTCGTCTTGACCAAAATAGAGCAGTTTCAATGCTTGCTGTTAAAGCTGAAATTGATGTTACTGAAGTTTCAAGAATGGCTATTTTTGGTAATCACAGTCCAACGATGTTTCCAGATTATTCGAATGCACTTATTTCCGGAAAACCAGCTACAGAAATAATTAATGATGACAACTGGCTGAAAAATGAATACATACCTGCCGTTGGTAAGAGAGGTGCTGCGATTATCAAAGCTAGAGGTCTTTCAAGTGCTGCATCGGCAGCTAATGCTTTAATCAATCATGTTCAGAATTTGTATACGGTTAGTGAAAATATTCATTCAATAGTAGTATGCAGTAAAGGTCAATATGGCTTTGCAGAAGGAGTATGGGCAGGCATGCCAGTCCGTACAGTATCTCCAGGTAACTATGAAGTAATTGATAATTTTAAGCATGACGAATTTGCCAGAGATGCCTTAGCTAAGACAAATAGTGAATTAGTATCTGAAAGAGAGATGGTTTCTGAATATCTTTAATCAGGTCCAGCTTTTGAAAAATCTCCAAAGCTTTCATATTTAACAAAGTTTTTCTTAAACAGATTAATTAATTCTTTGGCTTTTGAATCATATGACTTCTTATCATCCCAAGTATTTCTAGGATTTAGAATATTTGATTTAATACCAGGTACACTTTCAGGTATCAATACTTTAAAGTTTGAATCTGGTGTAAAAGAGGTATTGTCTAATTTTCCATTAAGTATTGATGTCAACATTTGTCTAGTAACTGGTAAATCTATTCTTTCACCAACTCCATATCCCCCTCCACTCCATCCAGTATTAACAAGCCAAGCTTGGGCGTTATGTTTTTTCAATTTTTGACCTAATAACTCAGCATATACTGTAGGATATTGTGGCATAAAAGGAGCTCCAAAGCATGTTGAAAAAGTAGCAATAGGTTCAGTTATTCCTCTTTCAGTTCCAGCCACTTTTGCAGTATAACCGCTTAGAAAGTGATACATTGCCATTTCAGGTGTTAATTTAGAAACGGGAGGCAGAACCCCAAAAGCATCACATGTTAGAAAAATAACATTGTTAGGATGTCCTCCTTGTTCAGAGGATTCTATATTCTTAATATAATCAATAGGATATGAGACTCTAGTATTCTCGGTTATAGTTCCGTTACTATAATCCACAGTTCCATTATCATCAGTTATTACATTTTCTAATAAAGCACCAGGTTTTATGGCATTATAGATGTCTGGTTCTTTTGTAGGATCTAGATTAATAGTTTTTGCATAACATCCACCTTCAAAATTAAAGATACCTTCATTCGACCATCCATGCTCATCATCCCCAATCAATCTTCGTTCAGGGTCTGTTGAAAGAGTTGTTTTTCCAGTTCCACTTAGACCAAAGAATAAAGCAGAATCATCATTTAAGCCAATATTTGCTGAACAATGCATAGGCATTACACCTTCCAACGGGAGATAGTAATTGAGTGCTGAAAATATAGATTTTTTAATTTCACCGCCATATTCAGTACCACCTATAATGGCTATTTTCTTTTTTAGGTTTAGGATAATAAATACCTTAGAATTCAATCCCAGTTCCTTCCAATTTTGTATATCTGTAGAGTGAGCATTTAAGATGGTAAACTCAGGCTCAAAATTTTCAAGTTCTTCTTTTTTAGGCCTTATAAACATATTATGTGAAAAATGACCTTGCCAAGATTTAAGAGTAATAACTCTCAAAGAAAGTTGATATCTTTTATCAGCTCCAGCAAATCCATCAAAAATAAATAATTCTTTTTCATTCATTTCTTCTTTCACGGACTTTTCAATTAAATCAAAAGCTTTCTCACTTAGAGGTTGGTTAATTTCTCCCCAATCAACTAAATCTTTATTTTCTTCAGTTCTAACAATAAAGCGGTCATTTGGAGATCGGCCTGTATATATTCCAGTATTGACAATTATGGTGCCATTATCAGATAATCTACCTTCTTTCCGATTCAGTTCTTGCTCTCTCCATTCCTCTTGGGAAAGGTTGCAATATATTGCTGAGGGATTAATTCCCATCTGCTTCAATTGCTGAATCATATAGGGCTGGAAACAAAACCGTATTTATAATTGCGGGATGCTTTTGACCTATTTGTGAGCATATTCAGTGAATTATTACAAAATAAATAAATAGTAAACAAGCCCTTAACTAAACCCATTTTCTAAGCTCTATTCCAGCTAAACTTTCTTTGAGTAAAAAGCTAATATTAATAGCGCTATTACCCTCTTAGTAAAGAATGACTTTAGATGGTAATCCCCGAGAGAAAAACAACCAAGGGCCGGTGGTCTAGGGGTTATGACGT
>TARA_B110000438_G_scaffold291389_1_pt1 | contig 12500 bp, 11 predicted proteins | sample TARA_B110000438 | Tara Oceans TARA_B110000438 (sample SAMEA4398413) | marine metagenome | biome: Polar Biome; feature: [MES] marine water layer (ENVO:01000295) within the mesopelagic zone...; material: water (ENVO:00002006), including particulate matter (ENVO:01000060) such... | reverse complement strand
TTAATAGAATTTCCCGATATAGATCATCAACAATTCTTTTAGATTCTGAGTTAATTTTTTGGTAATCAATAAAACTGTCTAAAATAGTATTTGCAGCATGCTTTAGATTGTTTTCAGGTAAAAATACAAAAGGTGTAAGAATTCCACGTAAACGTAATTCTATTCCATTATTAACTTCAGTAGTTGAATCATCAATTATACGAAATGATTGATCTATAACGGTACCTTTTGCATCACCAGTTAAAACAGTAACATAATGTCTCGCTCCAAAGTGCTGGTCAAAATTTTCAGATACTTCTAATTTCTGAGAAACTTGAAATTTTGAACTTATTCCTTTTTCCATTACTTCAATTTCAGAAAAAACTGTTCCATCAGTATAATTTAATATTTTTGTGTTCAAAACATTTTTTGGCAAAATTTTTGAATAATTTGAAACATTGGAAAATACTTGTATTAATTCATCATAGGGTAATTCAACTGTCCTAATTATTGTAAATTTAGCAATTGGTTCTTTAAATAATTTAGGGGATATAGTAGAAAAGGGGGAATTCATCCAATCATCATATTGTTCTCTAAAGGATAGATCAAGATGGACATAAGTAATAGAAATAATTAGTCCCAAAATAAAATAAGAAATGTAAATTCGATTTTTTTTCATTAGTTATTTTATTTAAGATGATTTTATGTATTTAAATTAAAGAATTAGAAAATATATTATCAAATTATTTTTTGAATTTTTTAATTTCATTTAATGAAAGATGAATTAGATCTTTAATTGTAGAATCTAATAAATATGATATTCCCAAATAAGATACTACACCAATTATTGCATAAATTATTACATGGAATATAAAAAATATTAAATCTTGTTGGTAATCTAATGTCATATCCATAAGAAGATAAACACCTCCAAAAGACAATAATCCTGAGAAAACATATTTAGTGATTTTTTTAAATTCTAATTTAATATCAAATAATTTTTTTGATTTTCTGTAAAAATATAAAGTCACAGGTATTTGGGTTAACAAGCCTATTACTGCCCAATAAAAAAGAGTGTCAAACTGAGATGAATTCATTAGTGATAAGAGTCCTATTGTTAACAAAATTATAGTAATGCTATGTTGAATTAATGAAACTGTAGGAATTAAAAACAGTTGACTTTTTAAATAATCTTTAAAAGATGAATTAGTTTTTCTATCAATTTCTTCAATTCCTCGAATATAAGATTGAAAACCAAGGCTAATTACATCTAAAAATTTCCAAAGAGCAATTACTACAACAACAAAAAACATTGTTTCATAAACAGGATTTAGAATAAACAAACTTTGTTTAGAAAAAGTTATAGTAACAAATGTAAAAAGTATTGTAATAAAAATTAGTAAGTTTAGATTTTCAGTAAGGTAATTACTAATTCCATCGTTTAGTAATTTTGGGTATGCAGCTTGTGCAATATGTATTGCCTGAGTAATTAATACAACTTGTATCACTGCTGCAGACCAAAAACCTATACCCTCAGCAGATTGTGTAATAAGTGCATAAATAATTACACCAAGACTAGAAATTCCAAATCCCAATGCAGGATACAGAGGTAGCCAAGAACGACGAATCCAATTTTTAAGATAGTCTAAATTAAAACTATTACATAATTTTTTTCTTGCATATAATATTAAACTAATAATGCTTGCAAGAGTTGCTATAAAAGTAGAAATAATTATTCCTGAAATTCCCATTTCAAAAAAGTGTAAAAATAATACAACTAAACCAATTTGTGCAATTAGAAAAAAGAAACGAGCATATTGAGGAGTATGAGGTTTCCACCCCAAATTAATTCCAATTAAAATATTATTCAAAATCATTACAGGTACCAAAATTGAACCTAAAATTATAATTTCATTATCGATAGATGTTTGACCTCCAATAAAAAATGCAATAAGTAAATATCCAAAAATGCCACCAATGGAAAGAAAGCTACCTGAAATAAGAGATGTTTTTTGAGAAGGGATATTCCTAGCTGTTTCCCTAGTTACCCAATAAGATATAATTGGCTCAATAACTACCATGTAAAAAATAAATCCCAGTAAAAGATTCCATATTCCAAATTCTTCAGGAGTAAGTGATCTTGTAATTATAATGGTAAAAATAAAACCAAGAATTACATTTACAATAGACATAGAAACAGCTATTAATCCGGAATAAGTAACACGAACTTCTGACAATCTAAAATAACAAAAACAGATTTAGTTTATTTCTCTTTGCTATATTTTTAATAAATTAACTCATAAAAATTAGTAAGTAATGATTTATTTTTAAGTAAAAATTATTTAAAGTAAAACATGACATCTGAAAAAAAAATCACCATATTGATTCCAATTATGAGACCACCTAATGTAACAAGTGTGGATGTTCAAGCAATAAATAAAATTATAAGTAAATTAGAAGAAAAAATACCAGTAAGACAGGTTTGGATAATTTTTCAAAACTCAAAATTTAAAATTCAAAATTTAAACAATATGGAAATAATTTATTTTGAAGATTTTCAAAATGGGATAGAAATAATAGAAAAATTTCAACCTAAATTGATATTATTTGATGGAGAATTAACAATTCCCAGTTTAACATTTGCTTTAGCTGGTAAGAAAAAACAAATACCCACAGTAGGTTGTTTCTTCATACCAGAAATTGAAAAATCAGAATCCAAATGGATTAAAAATAGAATTCAATTAATGTGTGCTAAAAAATCTTTCAGTGATACAAAAATTGAAGGTGAATTAGAAGGAGGAATTGCAATAAAATTTCTTTTTAGAGAATATATGTTTCTTTTAAGAACAATTAAAAAAATTAACTTCAACATATTTGAATGGATCAAATTTTTCATCACTTATCCAAGAGTTCAAATATTTTCTAGATTCAGTATTGCTCATCATAAAATTAATGAACCAAGTCTAACATTATGTTCAATTAATTCATGGAAAGATAAATTAAAAAACCAGAGATTTGATAGTAAAAAAATTAAAGTAGTGGGTAGTCCGCTATATGATGATTTATTCAATAAAACAAAAAAAATAGATTTTAAAGATAAAAAGTTAGAAAAAATGAAAATTTTATTTTGTACTGGATCAATGCATGAACATGGGATATGGTCAAAAAAAATAGAAGATGAATTAATAAAAAATACCATCAATAAATTAAATGAAAATCAAGATTATCAAGTTTCATTAAAAATTCATCCAATTACATCATCAATTGATGAATATATACAATTAATTAAAGAAGCCAAATTGAATGTAAAATTATATCAAAAAGAAAGTTTTCAGGAATTAATGAATGAATATGATGTGATAATCACATATGGTCCAGGTTCAATAGTCAATGAATGTGTTCTATTAGGAAAACCAATAGTATCGTTACAAATAATCAATGAAAGTTTAACTAAAGCAGCAACATATGATGAAAATATAATTAATATTTGTAGAAATTTGGATAATATTTTTAATGATATTAATGATGCACAAAATAAAAATATAAGTCAGAAAATTAAGAATGCACAAATTGAAAATATGATTGGTAAATTTGATGGAAAATGTTCAGAACGAGCAGCAAGTGAGATTTTAGAAATTATAAAATAAGTTATTATTTTTTTAAAAAATCAATTAACAATTGTAATTGACCTTGTAGAAAATATCTTACAATCAATAAAAAATTTTTTGTCATAGTACTTTTTCCCAAATTTCTCAGACACCAAATAGTAAAATTAAGATGTGGAAATAAAATATACTTTAAAGGCATTTTAGAGTTTAATCTTTCAGAAAGAGGATTGCCAAGACCTGATTCTCCATATTGATATTCATGCATTAATACTTCATCAATTACATTAATCTGTCCAAATTTTACTAATTTTAATAAAAGTAAGTATGCCCAAAGATAAATTTCATCAGTATCAAAACATTTTTTCAAAACTTCTGTTCTATATACTCCTAAAACTCCTGACTCTTTTCTCAGTTTTAATAAAATATTAATTCTAGAAGAATATGTTCCAGTAATTGATTGAACATTTATTCCCTTAGTAAAATTTTCAGGTTGCGTATTTTTTATCATTAATTTCCAATCATCAGGTAAATTTTGAAAGAATTTAATTTCACTTATACTTCCAACATAATCTTTATTATTTTCTAAAAAAATAACATTCTTTTCTAAAAATGTGCTATGTCTTATGTCATCTGCAGCAATCCATAAAAAATATTTAAAAATTGATTTTGAAAGTACAAACTCATGATTTAGAAGTATCCCAATATTTTTTTTTTGCCTAAAATATTTAATTCTATTATCATTTTTTGCATATTCTAGGCAAATTTCTTGTGTTGAATCTGTTGAAGCATTATCTGATATTATTAATTCAAAATTTTTATACGATTGTGATAGTATCGAATCTATAGCATTTCTAATAAATTTTTCACCGTTGTATACTGGCAATCCAATAGAAACAGATGATTCAGATTTACTCATATTATTGATAACACGTTAAAAAGTTAGAGTTAAATGTTATGATAATGGCAAAATTAGAAATGAGGAACTAATTTAATTGATTAAGCATAAAGAATACAAAAAAGATTTGAAATTTGAAAAACAAAATAGAACATTTGTTAATTCCATGTCAAAAGATCCTGTTGTAAAAAAAATATCTAATAAGTGGTTAACTGCATGTCACAAATACGAATATTCCTACCATTTTACATGGCTAGGACTACCAATTATTCAATATCCACAAGATATTATTGCATTGCAAGAAATAATTTGGAAAGTTAAACCAGATTTAATTATAGAAACTGGAATTGCTCGTGGTGGTTCATTATTACTTTCAGCATCAATTTTACAACTAATTGGACATGGAACTGTACTTGGCGTAGATGTAGATATTAGAGAATTTAATAAGAAAAATATTAAAAAAAGTCATTTATTTAAACGAATTTCAATGATACAAGGTTCATCAATAGATGAAAAAACTATTTCTAAAGTAAAGAAATTTGCTAAAGGAAAGAAACGGATTCTAATATTTTTAGATTCTGCTCACACTTATGAACATGTATTAGAAGAATTAAGATTATATTCATCTTTAGTTAAAAAAGGAAGTTACATCATAGTTCTGGATACTATGGTAGAAGATTTTCCAGTTACTTGGGTAAAAAATAAGGAACTCAATAAAAAAAATAATCCAAAAACAGCAGTACATGAATTTTTAAAAATTAACAAGCGTTTTAAAATAGATAAAGAATTTGAAAAAAAATTATTAATCACATGTGCTCCAGATGGTTTCCTTAAATGCATAAAATAAAATTTTAATAATTTTTTATTTATAATCAAGTCGATACTAAGAGTTTTCTTAGATTTCAGACTAATTTAGATAGTAAGTTTAAAGTGTGACACCTAAGATTTTAAAAAAAATGGATAAGAAAATTACTTTAATTGGATGTGGAGTGGTTGGTAGTCGTCATTTACAAGCACTTGTAAAAATGTCACAAAATACTACTGTTTATGTTGTAGAACCTAATAAAAAATCTCAAAATCTTGGTAAAAAAAGACTCAAGGAAATCTCCTACAATAAACAAAAACATAGTATTTTTTGGTTTAATTCATTAACTGAATTAAGTAAAGAAAGTGATGTTACAATAATTGCAACTCATGCAAGTGGTAGAGTAGATTTAATTAAAAAATTATTAAAAAAGGGCCATAGACGATTTTTAATTGAAAAATTTGTATGTCAATCTACTAATGAATATAACGACTTGCTTGCTTCTATGAAAAAATTTAGATCTAAAGGATGGGTAAATACAAACCTGCAATGTTTTGAAGGATATAGAAGGATCAAAAAATGTTTCAAACCAAATGAAACAATTTCTTTATCAGTTTTAACAAATAGTAAATTTGGTTTGAGTACACAATCCATACATTATCTTGCATTATTTACTTGGTTAACAGATAATAATAAAATTAAACTTGATGGAAAATATCTTAAAAAAGAATTACTTCCTAACAAACGTAGTAAATCTTTCAAAGAATTTCAGGGGACATTAATAGGAGTTAATAATAATAATTCTTTTTTAAAACTTACATTCATGCCATCTTTTGAAAATTCATTAATTGTAAAAATCTCAGGAGATAACATGCATTTTATTCTAGATGAATTACATAATAAAATTTCAGTGTTTAATGAGAAAAAATCTAAAAAATGGAACTTTGAATTTGAGCATGTTAGTACTCTTACCACAAAAATAATACAAGATATATTAAAAAATGATGATTGTTCATTACCTTCCTTACAGGATTCTTATAATTCACATTCAGAATTATTTCGAATTTTTAATTCACATCTAAAAAAGAATTTTAATAAAGACTTTGAATTATGCCCAATTACATGAATAAATCATCTAATAATCATAATTTCTTAGATAATATTACTAAATTAAATTTTGAACAAAAATCAGTTCTGATTATTGGTGGGGGTGAAATGGGTAAACAATATGCAAATGCTCTTACAAAGATGAATATTAAAGATGTAACAGTAATTTCAAAAACGCAAAAGGATCCAACAGAATTTAGTAATAAATTTCAATATACTATGATTTCAGAAGGATTTGAAAAAACATTACCCAAATTAAAAAAAATGGATCTGGTTATAATATCTACACCGACACAACTGCTTGTATCAGCAACAAAATTTGCAATTAAATGTGGTCAAGATAATATATTAATTGAAAAACCAGGTTCGTTATATCATAAAGAATTATCATCAATTATATCAGAATTAAAATCTCAAAGAATTAGAATTGCATATAATAGAATTCTTTATCCAAGTTTTCATAAATTAAAATCTATGATTGAAATTGATGGTGGAATTACTTCATGCACATTTGATTTTACAGAATGGGTTCATAGAATTCCTTTTGGAATTTACAAAGAAGACGAGTATCAATACTGGGGAATTGCAAATTCTTTACATGTTATTTCTATGGCCATGGAGCTAATAGGGATGCCAAAAGATATTTCTACATTTCAATTAGGTAAATTAGAATGGCATAAAGCAGGTTCAGCGTTTGTAGGAAGTGGAATCACAGAAAAAAAAATACCATTTTCATATCATGCTGATTGGGGTTCTGGAGGAAGGTGGGGAATTGAAGTTACAACAAAAAATAATGTTTATCGTTTAATTCCGTTAGAAGAACTTTATGTGTGTGCCAAAGGTAAAGTTAACTGGGAAAAAGTAGATTTCACTGTATCTTACCCTGAAATAAAGCCTGGAATTTCAGAGGAAATTGCCATTATGTTAGATTATACTCTTGAAACTGATTTTGAGATGATTTCTCTTGAAAAAGCAATTGAATATAATAAATTAGCAGAAAAAATATTCAATTATAATATTTCTTAAGATAATCAACATTAAGATATTAAAATTTATAAAAAAACAATACTAATATCAGTCCACTACTGCTTAATTCTAATTGAAAGTATTAGTTGTAGGATTTGGCTCAATAGGACATAGACATGTTAATAATTTATCACAGTATCCAAATATGGAAATTATTATTTGTACTAAAAAAAAATCTGTCAGTGTAGAAATTGAAAAAAAATGTAAGATTGTAAAATCATTAAAAGATGGAATCAAAGAAAAACCAGATATTGCTTTCATAACTAATGTTACTAGTGAACATGTATCTACTGCGATAAAATTAGCTGAACATGGAATAAATCTATTCATTGAAAAACCACTATCTCACTCCATAGAACAAATTGACATCTTAGCAGAAATCATAAAAAAGAAAAAAATTAAGGTAATGATTGGTAGTAATTTCAGATTTCATGAATGCATAAAAAAAATTAAAGAATTATTAAATGAAAATACAATAGGTGAAATAATTTCGATCAGAGTTGAATGTGGTTCATATTTACCAGACTGGCATCCAAATGAGGATTATAGAAATGGTTATGCAGCAAAAAATGAATTGGGCGGGGGTATAGTTTTAACATGTATTCATGAGATTGATTATTTACAATGGTTTCTAGGTCAAGTAGATGAAGTTGTGTCATTTTCTGGAAAATATAGTGATTTAGAATTGAATGTAGATGATTTAGCAACAGCATTATTAAAATTCAAAAAAAATGCCATTGCAGAAATTCATCTAGATTTCTTTCAAAGAAAGGAATTTCGTAGTTGTAAAATTATAGGTAAAAAGGGCATGATTTACTGGGATTCGGATAATAATTTAGTTAAATTATTTGATATTAATCAAAATAAATGGATAGAAATACTAAAAGTACCAAATTATGAAAGAAATCAGATGTTTATAGAAGAATTAGATTATTATTTAGATTGTATAAATCAAAACAAAGAACCCATGAGCGATATTAATGAAGCTAACAATGTTCTGAAAATTGCGTTAGGGATAATTGAATCATCAAAAACAAAAAAGGTTGTAAAAATTTGAATAAACAGAATATAATATCAGATTTATTTAAACTTGAAAATAAAACAGTAGTATTAACTGGAAGTTCTGGAAGGTTAGGAAGCCAATATGCTCATATTCTTAGTGCTTCTGGTGCAAATGTAGTTCTTGTAGATAAAGAAATTAAGAAAAATAAAAAATTGGAACAAGAATTAATTAAAAAATATAATACTAAAGCACTCGCATATACCACAGATATTTCAAATAAGAAAAATGTAATTGAAATGAAAAATGTAATTTTGAAAAAATTTGAAAAAATTGATGTTTTGATAAATAATGCTTTCTACAATCCTAGTCAATCAAAATATTCATCAGTGTCTTTAGAAAAATTTCCATTAGAATTATGGAATGAAGTAATTAATGTTAATTTAACTGGAGTTTTTTTATGTTCACAAGAAATTGGAAGTGTTATGGCACAACAAAAGAATGGAGTTATTGTGAATATTGCATCAATTTATGGTTTAGTAGGAGCTGATCAAAGAATATATGGAAAAACTAAATTGAATTCGCCTATTTCTTACGCTGCAACTAAAGGTGCTATTGTTAATTTAACTCGATATTTAGCAGCATATTGGAATAGAAAAAATGTCAGAGTGAATACATTATCGTTAGGGGGAGTGTTAGATAAGTCCTATATGGATAAAGAGTTTATTAAAAAATATTCTGAAAAGACGATGCTTGGAAGAATGGCAAATACTAATGAATTTAATGCAGCAGTTTTATTCTTGTCATCAAATGCATCATCATATATGAATGGCGCAAATTTAATCTTAGATGGCGGATGGACCGCGTGGTAATAATAAAATTAATCTGTATTAAGAATTTTTTTTTCAATTATAAGTTCAGCTAATTTAAATTCAAATTCAGTATCAATCATTAATCCAGTTTCTGCAGGTATTTCAAATGGTAAAGATTTTGGAAGTAACGGTTTTTTGTATTCAAGAAATTTTTTAACATTATATACGAATAAACCATTTAGTTGGTATACAATTGGAGCATCTTGCCTACTATCTGGTCTTCGTCCTTTATTTTTAACAAGTTTCAAAAAACCATTTGAATCAAGTTCCATCATGTTAAAATATGGATTCAAATGTTGTCGGTAAACCCCAAATACAGCATTACAGTGTTTTTGATTTAATAGACGAATACTTCCAACAATATCCTTAGTTCTGATGAAAGGGACGGTGCAATCACGACTAACGAATGTATCAAAATTATATCCTAATTCACATAATTCCTTTAATCCATGAACTAATACATCTGCCATAGCTGCTGAGTCAGTGGCTAGTTTTTTTGGTCGTAAAAATGGAACCTCAGCACCAAATTTTTTTGAAATTGTTGCAATTTCTTCATCTTCAGTAGAAACTATAACGTGACTAAAAATATTAGAATTTACAGAAGATTCTATCGCATATGCGATAAGTGGTTTTCCTGCAAGTAATCTAACATTTTTCCTGAGTACTCCCTTTGAACCTCCACGTGCTGCAATAAAACAAATTGGTTTAGCCAAAATTATCTACATTCGTATAATCATTTCTCTTGTTTAATAGGTTTTAGAACAAATATTATTTTTCTATTTCCAAAAGCACCAAGTTCATAATCTACAAAAATTTCAGGTATATTTGCATCATTTTTTAATTTTCTATTTTCATCAGTTGTTGTTTTAACAATAGTATTAGATAAAATATTAAATCCAGCTTTTTTGAAATAATTCTTCCATTCAAAAAATCGATATTCATGTTCACCATTTTCTCTTCTCGTTAATATTGTATTTTCAGATCTATAATTTTTAATTAGAAATTCTTTATCATAAACAATATCAAGCATTCTTTCAATTTCAGAATCAGTTGTTGAATCATTATGTGCTCTATCAACAATAATTAAAACAGAATCATTTTTTAAAACTCTTTTACATTCTAATAATGTTTTATTCAAGTTTGATGAATGATGCATAGAATCCCAAGAAACTGCAAAATCAATTGAATTATCTTCTAATTCTAAATTATCAAAAGAACCAATAACGGATATTACTTTGTCTGAATTTTTCCCTAGAATATTTTTTGTAACTATAGGCTGACATAATTTTACTACGTCTTCTACTAATTCAACACAAAAAATTTTTTTAACATCATCTTTTTTTGCAATTGTTGATGAAATACATCCAACACCACCTCCCAAATCTATTCCAATACCATTTATCATATTCAAAATATTTGGAATTTTTTTAAATATGTCCAATACATGATTTGTATCAATGTAAACATATTCATGAATTATTGATTGATATCCCTTTGATGAAGCATTTTTTGCAATTAATTGATTTCCTAAATATTCTTGACCAGAAATAAGTGATTTTGGTCTGAACCAATTTAGAAATGTCATTTTAAATCCTTCATTTTTTCATTTCTCATTCTCAAAATTTTAATCTAATCCATTAAAATAATAATAAAAATTACTTAAATTATTCAATTCCCTTTCCAATTTTGAATTTTTCATGCCAAATACCATCCTTATCTTGTTCAAATAAGTCAGAATTATACCATTTATCCATAATTTCCCAAAATTTACTAATACTAATTCCAGTGAAAGAGCAAAATGTTTCGATTATTCCTTGATCCAGTTTTTTATCATTCTCTTCAATTAATGGAATTATTTGATCTCTTGTCTTGAGTCCAGCTCTAATCCATCTAGATCCAATCTCTGTTGCTGATGAATGACCATATTTTGGATATTTCATAAATTGATTTAGTAAGTAACCAATTGAATCAATTTGATTATATGCCTCAATTGTTCCTTCTCTTTGGTATTCATGTAAAAGTTGCTTGAATCCCCATCTTTTTGCAACTTCAAAATTATGATGTGAATCCCAAGGAACAAAATAGCTTAAATAAATTGGTTCTAAATTAGATTTTTCTATTTCTTCTTTTGTAGGTATTCGTGCAGATGCTATTTCTTTTTCAGAAATTTGTTCCTCATCTAACAATTCTTGCCAAATAGGTTTCACTACATCATTTAACATTATTTCTTTAGCTGATGCTTTCTCGTCATCAAATTTACCACCATAAATATAATTTACATCTTCACCATATACAAGTAATTTAATTCCCAAATCAATTGACATTTTTATTGGAAATGCATAGATTAAAGAATCAATATACCATGTTGGGGAACCAATTTTTTCAAATGTTTTTTTAAATAAAATTTTTGCAATTTTTCTATTAGGATTAAATGAAATGATATCACATCCAAAAACTTCTGAAATATTTTCAAAGTTCTTTCTTCCTGTTTCTGTCCAATCAATATTTGATACAGATAATAATAATGGATTCATTTTCATAATTTCTTTCATATAGTAAACTTGAAAATGAGAATCCTTTCCACCTGAAACAGCAATTGTACAATCATAACTATTTCCATTACATCCTCGATATTTATCACACAGTGTTTTTAATTCATTGTGTCTTTTTTTCCAATCAGTAGTTTTTTGTTTTTCAAAATTTATACATGCGCGACAAACGCTATTTTCAAATTTTAAGCCAGGTCTAGTGTTTGGCATTAAACATTTTTTACAATACTGCATTAGTTTTGTTTCGAATCCTTATCCCATATAAAACCACATCTGTTCAATCGTACTAATTCATGTTTTTTAATCATAATTTTAGTCCTAAAACTAAGATTTAAAATAAAAAAATACTATTCCAATCTAAAATAGAAATTTAAAATAATTTTGTATAATTATTGAAAATATGTGATTCATAAATTTTTTTAATATTTATTAAAAAATTATAAACTAAATTTTTTGTTCAGTAGAATTTTCAGTGGATAATTTTGAAAAATTTAACATATCTTCTGCAGCAGTTCTAACTCCTTTCATTTTAATTCCTATTTCTTTTTCAAGTTTTTCATTACTTATTCTAATGTTAGCTCTTTTTGCAGCTAAATTTAATGATGATGAGGGAATTGGATTTATTTTACTTTGATCAAGATCAAAAACATCACATACAA
>TARA_B110000438_G_scaffold238843_1_pt1 | contig 12538 bp, 12 predicted proteins | sample TARA_B110000438 | Tara Oceans TARA_B110000438 (sample SAMEA4398413) | marine metagenome | biome: Polar Biome; feature: [MES] marine water layer (ENVO:01000295) within the mesopelagic zone...; material: water (ENVO:00002006), including particulate matter (ENVO:01000060) such... | reverse complement strand
CATGCAAACTTTGATATCGATTGTAGAACGTTGCGTTTGATTGCGGAGAGGGGGCCGGATACCAGCCACCAACCAGCGAGGGCTCTTTGCCAAGGCCAGGCGCGTGCCAGAACAACGTGCCGAGCAATTGCACACGTGCCGGATCGACATCGTAAAACGGCAATAGTGCGGCTACTTCCGTAAGTCGGCCGCCTTGTTCGGGCAGAAGGATTGCATCAAACGAAACGTCCCCAATGGTGTCTAGCCGTTCGAGACGCTGTAGTGCTGAACGAGAAACAGCGTCCCTGCGAGACGCTAATGCCGACCTTTGGGCGAGAAGCGCATTGTGGCGCCGATCATAATCGGCAAACTGGCGGACTACGTCATCGAGGTTTGATCCCGACGGATCATAATAGGCCGCCCGCGTCAGCAAGCCGCCCGTCTGCAACAGAATTTGGTTGAGCGCATCGACAACGGTTTCGCCGTAAGGCGTCGCCGGCGCCAACACAGCGAAACGTTCAATTCCTTGTGCACGGCTAAAAGTGATGATTCTGCGCACTTGTTCGTGGACCAAGAAACCCATAACAAACACACCGGGCGACGCCACCGTGGGGTCGGTTGTGAACGGTATCATGTTAATGCCTGCGGCACGGGCCTGAGGAACTGCAGCTTTGGCTGACGCGGAATATACTGGCCCAAGGAGAACCTGCGCGCCATGGGCCGCGGCCTGTGCGGCAGCGGCGGCAGCGCCATCGGGTGTTCCTTGTGTATCATAGGGCTGCAGGACGAACCGGCCGTCAGCCACATCGAAAAGGGCCATTTGTGCGGCATTCAAAAGTGCGTGACCAATATCAGCTGAAGCGCCTGTCAAAGGTAGCAAAAGTCCGACGCGAACCAGGCCATAGGGGTCACGTGGCGGAGAGGGAACTGCAGCAACCTCATCGACTTCAAAACCTGGGATAAGCTGTGTTCGACTGAGAGATGGGAGCGCGGGAGGAGAAATAGTTTGAGCCTGAGATGCCGCTATGGGCGCACGCCTTTGGTTTGCCTCGCTTGCCGGGCGTGGTACATCCGTGCTCTCACACCCGGACAGCAGAGCGCCAGTCACAAAAAGCCATGGTAAAATCAGCTGCGAAATCCGCCGTAAAATCATCAAAAGGTCCTCGCAACGCTGCGACCAGCAAAAGTACGTCTGAGGGCCGAACAGCACCGGCCCCGGTAAAGAGCGACGGTACCGTTCGCTCCAAAGGAAGGCAACCGAACGCCGTGCAGCTTGAAAACGCCAGTCAATCTTTGGAGTGTGGTCTTTATGTGGTTTCAACACCGATTGGTAATTTGGAAGACATAACACTCAGAGCAATCAAAACCCTGCAGGGCGCCGACCGCATTGCCTGTGAAGACACGCGTGTCACCGGAAAGTTGCTCAAGCACTTTGGTATTGAGGCACCAATGGTGAGCTATAACGATCACAATGGCGCACGGGTCCGCCCCCGCTTATTGAATGAGCTTGCAAGCGGAAAAAGCGTGGCCCTGGTGTCAGATGCCGGCACACCACTGATTTCCGATCCCGGACTCAAACTCGTACAATCCTGTTCAGACAACAATATACGCGTCTTTCCTATTCCGGGCGCCTCAGCGCTGTTGGCAGGGTTAGTCGTTGCTGGCTTACCCACTGACCGCGTGATGTTTGTGGGATTCTTACCGCCAAAACAGAATGGGCGTCGATCTGCGCTGGGCACCCTAAAGACGATCCCCGCGACTCTGGTGTTCTACGAAACGGGGCCAAGGATAAGCAAAAGCCTTACGGACATGGCCGACCGACTCGGGGCACGGCCTGCTGCTGTTGGGCGGGAACTGACAAAACACTTTGAAGAAGTCAAAAGAGGGCCTCTCGATCAGCTCGCCCGGTCTTATGGAGACCTTCCAGCGCCAAAAGGTGAACTGGTTGTTGTCGTTGGGCCGCCGGATACTAATTCAAGTGACGACGATATAGATATCGATGACATTCTACGCGAAGCCCTTCAAACAAGCAGCGTACGCGATGCCGCCGCCATGGTCGCTGAATTGACTGGCCAGCCACGCCGCAAACTCTATGCCCGGGCGGTTGTGCTTGCCCAAGAGACCTCTAATGGCTCAAAGCGATAGGCTAAAGAGCTGTGCGCTATGGCCGATGGGCCTAGCTGGCCTGCCGCCTTGCCTTACTGTTGTCTGGCTGGCGTGTTCTTGAATACGGCTATCGCTCTAAACGCGATACTGGTGCCGGCGAGATCGACCTCATCGCAATGCCTGGCAATATTCTCGCCTTCATAGAACTAAAGGCGTGGCATAGCATGGAAATTGATTTGAACGCGGCCACGCCCAAACAGCAACATCGCATCACGCGTGGCGCATAAGTTTACATTGTTAGTCATCCAGATCTCGCGAACCATGACCCGGGGTTCGATGTCATGATCGTGCAACCTTGGCGATGGCCCCGATGCATTGCTAACGCTTAGCGCCCCTAGAGACGACGATTAGACAATTTATGAGAACGACGAAGGCCGATTGACCCTGGTCGGGGTTTGGCTAGTGTAAGGCTATGTATATGATACACAAAACGGGTTTAGCTCAACTCGCCCTCGCTGGTTTCTGCACCACACCCCTTGTCAGTGGGCGTACACGGACTGCTTATAATATGGCGCCCGGAACAGGCGTGGGTTTTGCCGCACAAGATGACGAAGCGACCCTGCAGGGAGGCAATGTGCGCCGGTTCGTTACGTTGGTTGCTATTGGGAATACCGGCGCATGACCCCAGACGACTTAATGGCAGGCGAGTTGGGCGCACTCCTAGAAAAAGGAGAAGATGGCTTTGACCTCGCTGAGTTGGCATTGATGCTTGCCTCACGCGATACACCGGCCACCCACATTAAGCCCTATCTGAGTCACCTCAAATCCCTCTACCTATCCGTTGAAGAACGGGTTGAAAGCGAAGGGTTTGACGAGCCGGCGCCCACACCGGGTCAAATGGCTAGCGTTTTGTCGAAAGTGATTGGTGACAAGTACCGCTACCGCGGAGACGAAGATACATACGATGATTTGGACAACGCGAATTTGATGCGTGTAATAGACAGGCGCAAAGGATTACCGGTTTCCTTAGGTATTCTGTATATAGCGGCGGCCAGAGCACAAGGGTGGAACGCCGCTGGTTTAAATTTTCCTGGGCATTTTCTCATTAGACTGGAAAGTCTAGACGGTAGCAGGGCCATCATTGACCCGTTTCATGATGGCCATATTCTTGACACGCCGGCGTTGCGGGACCTTCTAAAAGTTGTTGTCGGTCCAGCCGAAGAATTAGATTCCCGTTATTATAGAACCGTTAGTTATCGGGACATTCTGCTCCGCCTACAGAACAACGTGAAGACTCGCCGGCTCGATTTGGGGCAAATGCAGGAAGCCCTGGATGCACTTAAGACCATGCAAATACTGATGCCCGACAGCGCTGCGCTCTATCGGGAAGCGGGCCTCCTCAATCTTCGTTTGGGCCACCTTTCCGATGCCGTAGCGACGCTGGAAACGTATCTAGCGCGCGCGCCTGTTGGTGCCGAACGTTCACGCATCGATACCGTGGTCCACGATATTAAGCAGCGCATACATTGATCGCACACTGGGGTTAGAAGGGCAGCCGTTATGACATTGGCCGTAGCAATACAAATGGACCCCATGGACGGAATCGATATTGAAGGCGATTCAACTTTCGTTCTAGCACTTGAGGCTCAAAAACGAGGTTTTGCACTTTTTCATTATTTGCCAAGCCACTTGTCCTTTCGTGACGGTCGGGTGATCGCTAAAGCAAACCCAATGGAGGTCCGCCGGGAACAGAACAATCATTTTAATTTCGATGAAACGCAGGAAATCGACTTGTCATTAATGGATGTGGTGTTGATGCGGCAGGACCCGCCCTTTGACATGGCTTACATCACTGCGACGCACATTCTTGAACACGTCATGGACACGACATTGGTTGTGAATGATCCCGTGAGTGTTCGAAACGCGCCTGAAAAACTTTTTGTGACTCATTTTGAAGGGGTCATGCCGCCAACGCTGATCTCGTCTGATCCTGTCGAAATCAAGGCGTTCAGGGAAGAGTACAAGGATATCATCATCAAGCCCTTATACGGCAACGGTGGTGCCGGTGTTTTTCATCTGTCGCCCGGAGATGAAAACATGGGCTCGCTGGTAGAGATGTTTTCAGAAAATTTTCGTGAGCCGATGATCGTACAGCGCTATGTGCCCGAAGTCCGGCAAGGCGACAAACGGATTATATTGGTCGATGGAAAAGTCGTTGGCGCCATTAACCGGGTCCCGGCCGCCGGCGAAGCACGATCAAATATGCATGTTGGCGGGCGCCCAGAAAAATCCAGTCTAACGGTGCGGGAAGAAGAAATCTGCGAGACCATTGGTCCGGTTCTCGAAGAGCGCGGGTTGATTTTCGTCGGCATTGATGTGATCGGAGATTACCTGACCGAGATCAATGTGACATCACCAACGGGGCTCCAGGAAATAAACCGCTTCGATGAAGCCTGCCTCGAGGCAACGATTTGGGATGCCATAGAAAGAAAATTGACCTGATTAGAAGCCGCAGCCTAGGCTTCCTCCAATATACTCAGACCATCCAACGGGGACGTCATGGAACTTGAGCAGCAGATGGCAGACGCGATAGACGCGGGGATTACCGTCTTAACCTCCTACGGCCTGTCGGTTGTCGGCGCTATTCTTATATTTATCATTGGCTGGATCATCGCTGAATGGGTGTCTGGTTCAATCCGCCGTGCAGCACAGAAATCAGAACGCATCGACACGACGCTTGGTAGTTTCTTTGCCTCTATTGCCCGGTACAGCGTCCTCACCTTTACATTGATCGCTGTGCTCTCTCGTTTTGGTGTGGAGACCACCAGTTTTGTCGCGTTACTCGGCGCATTAGGTTTGGCCGTTGGTCTCGCCTTACAAGGCACATTGGGCCATATCGCGTCTGGCGTGATGTTGATTATTTTCCGGCCCTTCAAGATTGGTGACTTTGTCGACACAGCCGGTGTCGCGGGTACCGTCAAATCCATTAGTTTGTTTACGACCGAACTCGCCACAGGTGACAACATTCAGGTGATCGTACCCAACGGGGCTGTGTGGGGAAGCATGATTAAAAACTTTTCTGGAAACACCACCCGCCGCGTCGATTTGGTAATGGGCATTGGCTATGGCTCCAGCATCGACCATGCCATTAAAACTATGGGCGATGTCATTGGGACAGACGACCGTATCCACGGCGATCCTGCACCTTTTTTTGCAGTGGGCGAATTAGCTGATAGCTCAGTTAACATCCTTGTCCGCGTGTGGGTCAACGCCCCCGACCATTGGGGTGTCAAATGTGATCTGACCAAACAGTTTAAAGAAGCGTTTGATAAGGCAGGTATCGACATCCCCTTCCCACAAACTGTGGTTCACCACGCCAACGCGCAGGACTAGATCCCGGAAGCAAGGGACGCAGCGTTAAGTATGAAAATTTTGCTAGTCCGATCAGGCAAACGGCGAGCTCTTTAGGAAGAATTTTCGAGAAGGCCTGGATCATCACATTACGCCGCGCACCAAGCTCACCGGCTGGGGCTACGAGAACCTCTGACCAATCGCATGCGCTGTTTATAAAAGATGCCGCCGAGGGAATTGCCCGTTAGGATGAAGTAATTCTGTTGGTCTTCAACTAGAGGCTCCTTTGGTTGCCTCTATCCGCACGGTCGCCTTTTCCGGCATCGACGTGCTCCCCATTATCGAGCAAGGATCGCCCGTCGTGATTGACGGCGAACGCCAATGGGTAACGTTTGATCAAACTGATTACGATCAAGCGCCCTTCGCCGACATCGGTGCGAACTTTGAAAAGGAATATCCAGTTGCAACGGCTACGGTTGGCTGGGCAACGGTGTGCGCATTTTTAATAAAAGAGGCGGTCGGTTTTTCGACGCGTGCGCTTCAAGAGTCGTGAGACACGAGTCTCACGAGAGGCTTAACCCGTGCAGTAATGTCGCTCTACCAGTCATAACCAAAGCGATGGACATGCGGCTCTAGTATTGGGCGGAACGGCTCAAACTTGTCTGCGTACCGGACCCAGCGGTATTGAGAACGGCTAAAGATAGGCTGAACCACATCTTGATAACTAGGTGTAGTGATACCCTCGCTCTGTTTAGCGTGATCCGTGTAGTTGAGAACCTGGTCATTCCAGTCCAATTCCAGGAATTCGAAAATTTTCCGGGTGGTGGATTCAAAATCTCCAACCAAACTTTCGTAGCGGACAATGTGTACGTTCAAATTGAATAAAGTGCTGGCCTGTGCCCACAACTTCATGACCTGGTCGTAAACACGTATTGCATCTTCAAAGTTCAAAAAGTTGGCTGTTGCGTCGTTTAAAAAGAAGCTCTGCATGAAATTACTGAGGCAAACATCACAAGGGTGACGCAAAGCAAAAATATACTTTGCCTTTGGGAACATCGCTTGAATAAGTCTTGTCTTGGTTAGATTGAGTGCCAGTTTATCGACAAAATGATGCTTCGGTGCTGCTCCCAAATACGCGGAGACTGAATCGGTATAGGTTTTCTTGAGATAACTCAGCTGGTCTAACGAGACAGTGGCGCCCAGTTTTTCTTGAGCTTCTTCCATAGCAACAAAGTCCTGATACACCCGTGTAAATATGGGCTTCTCACCGAGCACATCAAGGTCGGGGTGAGCTCCCAAAATTTGTTCGAGCAATGTTGTCCCTGAACGCGTAAATCCAATAAGGAATGTCGGGTCTGGACGGTCTTGAGTATCAGAGACCGTCGCGGCTGATAAAGATTCTTGCCGATAAAGTTTTTTGCGTTCGTAAACAACGTGTTCCTTGAAATTATTCGCTATGCTTTGGTCAAACCCTGAGCCGTTGCTTTGCAGCCGGTTCGCCGCCGTAAATGTCCTGAACGCCTCTTCGGAGCGTTCGGCCCTGTCGTATAGCTGGGCAAGCTCAAACAGGCATCTGGTCGCTTGTAAGGGCGTTGCTTTGTCTAATCTGAGGTCTTCGAGAAAATGTATGCCTTGTTCGTAGTCTCCCTTGCGCCTCTGCACCGTCGCCGCGATGAGGCGGCCTTCGATATTTTCTGAGTCAATTTCCAATATTTCAACGATAAGGTCTTGGAGTTCGCCAATTTGGTTTGCGCGTTCCAAAGCAATGGCAAGGTTCACTTTAGCGGCTAAGTTGCCAGGCCCCTGCACCACTGCTTCTTTGTAGTGTTCTACGGCGCTCTGAAATTGATTCAATTTTAAATACGCACCGCCCAGTCGCATTCGAATCGCAAAGCTGTCTTTACCAAGACTCAGAGCAGCAAGAAATTTTTCTATAGCGACAGTGTAAGCTCCAACCTTAAGTAAACACTCTCCAAAAAGGGACATTACCTCTGGATCTTTTGGGAACTCAGCTGCCTGCGCCTGGGCTGACTCAAGCGCATCTGCGTCATTTCTGTTGACAAGAACACGTGCGCGTTTGATTCGATCACTCATCGGTTTAGGACGGTCTGATAAGTCAGATTGATCCGGCATCAATCCGCCCCTAGGGCGATCAAGACGTTCGATCTCATGGTCAATCGTTTATACAGTAACTGTCGCTGGGTTGTACGCCATAAGGTTTCCTTCCGGCCCGCCCGCAGAACTGGGTTGCGGAAACCCTGTGAAGTTATCGGGATCAGTAGTCTGGTACCACACACCCATGGCGCGCGAGCCCAGAAGAACGCCATTGGCATGTTCGACCCGGGCTTTTTCGTAACGCTCAAAGGCTTCGGGCGCCGATGCAGCAGCTTCAAAACAACGGGCCAGGACAACTCCATCTTCCATGGCCATAGCTGCGCCCATACCTTGGAACGGCAACATAGGGTGGGCGGCATCGCCCAACAACGTCACCTGGCCCTGGCTCCATACCGGCAGCGCATCGCGGTCGAACAGAGCCCACTTATAAAGCGTGTCTTCAGGAATAGCTTTGAGGAGGCCGATAAGATCAGCGTGCCACCCCTCATGTTCCTTAAGCACTTCGTCTGTGGTAGCGGGTGTGCTCCAACCTTCCTCCTGCCAGGCGTCTGTCTTGGCGAGACAGACCACGTTCACCATGGTGCGATTGCGGATGTAGTAGCGGGTAATCGTATGCCCGGGTCCCATAGCCACCGCCGCAGGAGCCACACTCATGAATGGTTCGACATCAGCGGCTGACGCCAATCCCCGGAACGCAACTTGGCCGGTGAACTTGGGTTCGGGTGTATCGAACAAGCAGCCGCGCACTGCGGAACGTAAACCATCGGCGCCAATGACCACGTCAGCCGTGTCCATGGCGCCGTTGCTGAAGCGTACAGTCACTACATCGTCCGTTTGCTCCAAGCCGACAAAGGTGTGGTCCAGAACGATTGCGTCAGGATTTTGGGATTGTAAGTGGCCCACCATGCCGTTGTGTAAGTCAGCGCGATGAATGAGATAGTACTCGGCTCCAAACTTGGCTTTATAGTCACGGCCAATTTGCGGCTGCACCAACGCTTTGCCGGTGCGGTAATGAATCAAGCCGCCTTGGTCGGGCGTAAAACCGTGTTCCTCTAAGAACGGACCAAGACCGCAAAATTCTAGTGCATGTGTGGCATTGGAACTAATGGTGAGGCCGGCACCGACTTCATTGAGTTCCGGAGCGGCCTCATAGACGGTGGCAGAGATGCCGACACGCTGCAGTGCTAGCGCAGTGGTCAAGCCACCTATACCGGCACCAATAATGATTACGGATAGGTCTTCCATAAGCGCTCGATCTAAATCTCTACTGTGCCCGGATCGTAGCCCATCAAGGGCACGCGCATTTCGCCGGTGCGGGCAAAACCTGCGTAGTCGTCAGGATCCGTATTTTGGTACCACTCACCTTGTATGCGGGAGTCTAAAAGGACTCCTTTGGTGCGTTCTTTGCGCGCGTCTTCATAGGCCTTAAACACGTCTACAGGCGTGTCATATTTTTCGATACATCGCGCTATCACCACACCGTCTTCCAGCGCCATGGCAGCGCCCATGCCAAGGAATGGTAGCATGGGATGGGCGGCATCGCCAAGTAATGTGACGCGGCCTTTGCTCCATTGCTCAATGGGGTCGCGGTCAAACAAGGCCCACTTAAACAACGCATGGTCAGGGATGGCTTTGATGATGCCGGTGACGTTTTCGTTCCACCCTTGGTACTCAGCCAAGAATTCATCGTGTGTAGCCGGGATAGACCAGCCTTCCTGTTTCCAGGCGTCCGTCTTGGCAATGCCCACAACGTTGACCAATTCACCGTGGCGCATGTAGTAGCGCGTGAATATATGCCCCGGCCCCATGGTCACGGCGGAGTTGGCGATAGTCATAAAGGGTTCGACGTCTTTGGCGGGCACGGCACCACGAAACGCAGCTTGACCGGTGAACGTAACCTTCACTTTATCGATGATGGACTCACGGACAGCAGAGCGTGCACCGTCAGCACCAACCAAGATGTCTCCGTTGACTGAATTGCCATTCTTAAACGTGGCGGTGACGCTTTGATCATCCTGTTTAAGCGATACAAATTTGTGATCGAGAACAATGGCATCCGAATCATGCGCATAAACCGCTGCAACCAGTGCATCGTGCAGATCAGCGCGGTGGATCTGATAGTACTCGGCGCCGAAGCGGTCTTTGAAGCTGCCCTGGCTCTGGGTCAGGGTTAGCGCCTCGCCCGTTTTGTAATGGATGAGAGCACCATTGGTCGGTGTATCTCCATTAACTTCCATGAAGGGGCCAAGACCGCAGTATTCCAGCGCCCGGGTGGCGTTAGGGCTTATGGTCAGCCCCGCACCGACCTCACCCAGCGCCGGCGCCTGCTCGTAAATCGTGACCTTAATACCGAGTTTCTGCAGCGCCAGCGCTGCGGTTAGGCCGCCCATTCCAGCGCCGATCATCAAGACATGTGTATCGCGCATACCATCCTCATTGCGAACAAGGCCCTACTTATGAGTCCTTACTTGTAGCATGCTGCCACTGATTTAAATGCCGTACTCATCCCACTTGCCGTCCACAAGTTCGAACGCCTCGGGGCACATATCTTCCAGCAGAGTGCGGTTGGCTGGAGGAAAGGAGTCCGGCCCACCTTCCTCGGGAAATTGCCGGGTGGCGTCGATGATGACCTTGCTCGTCATGCCGCGCACGGGTGCGCTAGGGTCAAGCCGCATGCCGGTGACTTGAGGAACAATCAATGTACCAGGATGAGGCTGCCAGCGGGAGCCGACAGCAGACATAACATCAGTCCAATTGAGGACGTCGACATCCTTGTCGACGACGATCACCACTTTTGCAATACTAAGACTTCCCGCAACGATCTGCCCCGCGGCAATGCCGGCGCCAGCCTGTTTTTTATCGATGCTGATAATGGTGTAGCCGGTCGCATCGGTCGGAATGTGCATGGCCTGCAAACCCGGCACCATCATTTTGAAGCGCTTCTGCGCCGTGGCAGACATGGGCGACGTCAGGAAACCGCGCATCACGCCGGTGTAATTATTGATCACCCACGGATTGGACCGATGGGTCACCGCCGTAATGTTCATGAAGAAGTTTTCGTCCTTCTTGAGGCCGAGATAGCCATACATTTCACCGAAAGGACCCTCCTCTTCAAAGTCACCGTCGAGGGGAATTTCTCCCTCAATGATTATCTCAGCATGGGCCGGGACAAGAATATCGCTGGTCTCGCATTTGACGACGTCCACCGCTTTGCCGCGAAAGCCGCCAGCGATGGCCAACTCATCTTGCCCTGCGCCTGCCACTTTGGAGCTGCTCATGGCGAAAACGATAGGGTCCGCACCAATCACAACAGCCGCTTTGACAGATTTCTCACCGCGCTTCTTAGCGTTCATCAGCATGGTCCAGCCATGCTGAAACGGCTCTGGATTAATACCGATCTTGTTGGGCCCCTTAACCTGACAGCGGTAAGTGCCGACATTCCGGCCGAGCTCAGCGTCCTCAATGATGACCGAGCCACAGTTGATGTACCGGCCACCGTCCGCGGGGTTTGTCTTCAACCAGGGAAACTTGAGAATATCCACATCGTCGCCCAGTTGAACGTTCTCTTTGCACGGCGACGCCGCTCTATCGATTGGGTTGGGGTCTATTTTTGGAATTCCTCGCGTGCACATGGAATCGATTTTCTCCATGGCAGCCCGGTACATGGCGATGTAGTCATCGGTAATGGTTTCCACGCCGAAGCCAAGTGCTTCGGCTTGCCATGGTCCGTAAGGATTGCCAAGCACGGGGCCATCCATCCACTCGCCGTCAACCTTGACCCGTTCAAACAACATCGCTGGTGCCGTGTTGTAGCCCTTGCGGTCGACCAGACGATACGCCAGAGCGGTGGCTTCATATTTATCTTGGTCAATTTGAGGAATACGCAGGAGATAACCGTGTGATTCCAAAGCCGCTATGAACTCCCTTAAGGAATCGTAAGGACCTGTGGATGCAACGTTGGCGAGATCGGATGCTTTGGTATCCATGGGTGCGCCCCTCCAGCGGTGACGAAATGCGGCCATTAGGCCGTTGGTTGGACCAGCTTTAGGGGGGCTGCTCACGAGAGTCGACCGGTGCCTCGCGGTCTTGCCCCAGGTATCCGATCAGCGGGCTATATGTGTATTGTCCGCCTGAAAGTTTAACAAGACCGTTCATTGCTAAAAAGTCAGGGCCAGTTCAGCTCAACATGGGCCCAAGGGGTTGGCCGCCAAACACATGTATATGCAGATGCGGCACAAGCTGCCCACCTTCTTCTCCTACGTTGGAAAGAACACGGTAGCCACGCTCCTTTAAGTCTTTCGCTTCGACGACTTTGAGCACTGCACGATTGAGCGCGGCCATCTCCGCGTCTGACGCCTGCTCGGTAAAGTCCGTCATCGAAACGTACGGGCCTTTAGGAATCACCAGCACGTGCACCTGCGCCTGCGGCTCTATATCTTCGAAAGCGAGGGTGTGATCATCTTCGAAGACTTTTGTGCAAGGAATCTCACCGCGTAGTATTTTGGCAAAAATATTATTGTCATCGTAAGCGCTCACTTATCACCCCTGATGTCTTTGCTCTTGCTCTTGTGCTTACCATTGCCATTGTCAGCTTCCCGTATTCCAGACTTGCCAAACCGCTCATCGAGAATTGCGTACACCTCTTTGGGTTTTACATCTTTTGCTGCCCATAACAGGAGCAGCATGTAGAGCAGGTCCGCGCTTTCTGCGAGCAGGCTTTCGCGGCTCTCGGCAACGGCCGCAAGAGCTGTTTCAACGCCCTCTTCACCAACCTTCTGGGCGATTTTTGTAATACCCTTGCCAAACATTTTGGCCGTATAGGACTGCGATGGATCAGCATCTTTTCGACTGCACAACACATCGTAGAGCCGGTCAAGAATAGCTGCGTCTAATGTGTCTTTCTTTTTACTCATGCCGCCTCCGATGACGCAGGCTCGACCGGTCGCACCGGAAGACCCGCCGCCGCTAAATGGGCCTTAGCCTCACC
>TARA_B110000438_G_scaffold272925_1_pt1 | contig 12540 bp, 12 predicted proteins | sample TARA_B110000438 | Tara Oceans TARA_B110000438 (sample SAMEA4398413) | marine metagenome | biome: Polar Biome; feature: [MES] marine water layer (ENVO:01000295) within the mesopelagic zone...; material: water (ENVO:00002006), including particulate matter (ENVO:01000060) such... | reverse complement strand
AAAAAAAAAATATGTTTTGTAGACATTGTGGGAAAAAAGGAAATAAAGATGCTATTGCTTGTTTAGGGTGTGGAATTCCACCTCTTAAAGGTAAAAAGTTTTGTAATACTTGTGGAGAAGCAACAAATGAACTAGCTATTATCTGCGTTAAATGTGGAACTTCATTAAAAAATACCTCATCTAGTAATATTAATTTCAAGATCGGTCAAACTAGCGGAGAGCCTAATCCAGATCCTGTTGATGGGGGCATGGCAATACTATGGTATCTGATTTGCTACCCTATAGGCTATTCTCAATGGGGGCAGGCTACTAAAGGTTGGGTTAGCTTATTACTCATCTTTATTAGTTTCGGATTTGGAGGGATTATTTTACTAGTAGATTATATTATGTGTTATAATGCTCAAAAAACAAGAAAACTTGGAGAATGGGAGTTTTTCCCAAGTACATAGGCTACCTATCAAGAAATTTTTATACCTCAGCTTATTTACAACTACTTCACTTGTATTAGTGTTGGATTATTTAGGTAAAATAAATTTTGTTTGCCCTTTTTATTCATTTTTTAATCTTAAATGCCTTACATGTCATTCTACACGTGCAATAAATGTATTGCTAGTTGATCATGACATAATAGCAGCACTAATTCACAACCCTCTAATATTTTTATGGATAACTATTTTCGGAATTAGCTTTATAGATTTTTTTTCGTTTACTTGTCTACAAAAAAAAACAAATCTGTTTCAAAAGTTTACTATATATATTCAAAAGAAAAAATATTTAACTATTTTTTTTTACATTATTTGTATTCTAAACTTATTATACCTAAACAATATTATTTAAAATAATTATGCGAAAATTATTATCTATTCAAAAACAATCTTCTTTTCAACTGAACCATCTTCATAAATATAAAAAAGCGGATTGTTTTTCTTTAAAGTAACAGATCTACCTAGAACATCACTTATCTTAATAAGTTTACTTTTTTTATTATCAACTTCATCCAGGAATGTACCAAAACAATTTGAAATTAAACTATTTCCATCTAAATTCCAGTTAGCATCAATGGGTATGCATAAATGATCTAAAGCAGTAACTGGAACATCTGTAATTCTTGGAGTATTAGTATAATCATACACCCAAGTAGAATCAAAATTATACCAATCTGCACTATTAATATTCCCATTATTATTATTATTAGAATAATCAATAACCTGTGTAGAATTTGAACCATCAGTTAATTTCCAATACCCAATTAAGTCATTAAAGTCAGGATGAGTATTATCTAAATGGCTACAATGCCAGGAATCAATAGTTTGATGATCTATTAATGCATCCCAAATTCTCACTTCAGAAATTGATCCATTATATGAATATGCCTGATTAATATCTATTCCAAAAAACAAACCAGCATTTGTTGTAAGATTTCCAATTAAAGAAATATCAACAGAATCTATCATTTGACCATCTTCATACATCTTCATATAACCATCTCTATCAAAACTAACACTAAGAGTATGCCATTGATTATCAGCAATTAATCCTCCAGTATTAATATCTGCACGATTTACACCATCACCAATATTGACCTTCCATTGAGGGCCAGATGGATACTTGAATGAAAAAACAAATCCAGTATTATTACCTGAAGCCCAATCTTTATTTCCGATTATAGCTACGTCTTCAGCAAAATTTGTTCTAACCCTGCACTCTAATGTAAAATCTTGATTCATACCAAAATTTAAAGTTGAACTTGATGGAACTTGGACATAATCATCAATACCATCAAATTTTAATTCGACAGTATCAGCTAAACAATTAAATACACTATCAAAAACTAAACTACTATCTTTTAATATGATTTTTTGAGAGATTGTATTTCCGCTTGCAAGCACAACAATATTCTCATGTCCAATACTTGTTCCACCATGAGATGTTCCTACACCACCATGATCGCTAGTAACAAGAACTAACCAATCCTCATTTATATAATTTGGACGCTGAACAATAGATTGCATAATAGGGTTAAGTAAAATATCCACTCCTTCGATTGCTGTAATATACTGACTTACATTTGGTGAAAATCCATAAGCATGACCTGCGTGATCTACATTGTCAAAATGAAGAAATAAAAAATCAGGATTATCATTGGTAATATAATTAGCAGCTTCAATACTAACAGAAGAATCTGATGAAACATTTAGTTTAAAATCAGCATGATTCTGAACAATATAATCATTTATAGGATTCCAATTACAAATTGATGCTGTATTTATATTACTATCAAAATCTTCTATATACTTAAAAACTGGAGGATAATTTATATAATCGGTTCCTGAAAAACTATTATCAAATGATAGATGTTTATTGGACCATACTCCACATAATATGGCTGACCATCCTGGTCCACTAACAGTAATATCATCATTTAGAGCATCTGGACTAAATATTCCGTTAGATATAAGATTATCAATGACTGGAGTGTTTGCCTGAATAAGCGCATCAGCTCTACATCCATCAATACCAATTATCAATACCTTTTTAGAGGTTTGACTAATAATGAATAAAGGAGAAAAAAGAAATATAATTAGAATTTTTTTCATAAAGTTAACTTATATATAATTATTTAGATTTACATCCATTCAACTTTATCATCAATGTTTGCTCTCTTTAAATTCCTTTTTGGCAACTCATCATAACAACCAATATAAAAGAGCCCTAAACATTTCTGATTATTTTGCAAATTAAGAAAACTATCAAGCTTACTAATAATGTTAGGCGTACTCCAATAACAACCTATTTTATATGCTGTACAAGTCAACCACATATTTTGTACACTCATAGATGTAGCAGCTAACTCTTCCCATTCAGGAAGGATATTATTAATATCTCTATTCATACAAATACATATTACATGACTAGTCAAGTGAAATTTTTGAATTATATTACTTCTCAAACTTTCCGATATTTCTTGTTCAGATTTTAAAATTATTATTTCATCTGCTAACTTCAATTTTGATTTTTCAGAGAAAACTTTAAAAAACCATGGCTGAGTCATTCTATGTGTTGGTGCTGTATTTGCATTTAGCAATAGCTCCATAATAACCTCATTAGAAACAGTCTTTCCATTAAACTGATTAGGATAAACAGATCTTCTATTTCTTATAATATCATTTAATATTTCTAGCATATATTATTTTTATAAAGAAATTAATGAGGTAACTTATCTTTTAATAAACCGTAAAGAAAAGTTCCAAAAATAGATCCTAGTATAATTAGCATAATTGGCCATACTCCTTTTCCAAGCAAAACAAATAAAGGACCAGGACATGCTCCGGTCATTGACCAGCCTAAACCAAAGATGAAACCTCCGATTATATACCTTGTAATACCTTTATCTTTTGAATTGAAAATTATTTTATTTCCATCAAAAGATTTAAGATTAAAGAATTTAATGACTTGTACAGAAAGCAAACCTAAAGCAAGTGCAGAACCAATAACTCCGTACATATGAAAAGATTCAAAGCTAAACATTTCATAAATCCTGTACCATGATATAATCTCTGCTTTACTCATAATGATGCCAAAAATAATTCCTAATACTAAAAATTTTAAAAATTTCATAATTTTTTTTTAAGTTGTTATATTAAGTTTATAAAAGATCATTATAATAAAAAAGGAAGAATAAAGTGAGTCATTAATAGACCCCCAATAAAAAAACCAATAACAGCTATTAATGAAGGTAATTGCATATTACTTAAACCAGATATAGCATGTCCAGAAGTACAACCACCAGCATATCTAGTTCCAAATCCGATAAGTATTCCTCCAAAAATTAAATAAATCCAGCCATATAATGAATTTAATGCTTCTATACCAAACAATTCATCAGGTAAATAAGAACTTCCAGGGGTTTTAATTCCTATCAATTTAAGATGATCAATTGTTGTTTGATTCAGATCAATAGTATAATCATTCGTCATATAATTATGTGCAATAAAACCTCCAATTACTGCACCAAAAACAAGTACTAAATTCCAAATCTGATTTTTCCATTCAAATCTAAAAAAATCTGAATACTTTCCAGCTCCAGCAATAGCACATATAGTTCTAAGATTTGAAGACATTCCAAAGGATTTTCCAAATACAATCAATAAAACCATTATCAAAGCAATAATTGGTCCCGCTATATACCATGGCCATGGGTTATAAATTAATTCCATATAAATTATTTTATTTATTTTTAATAAGCTCTACAAAACTGAAAGCTTGTTCTCTACCAAAAGGAGTTAAATGTATAGTGTTTAATTTATTCTTGCAAGTAAAATTCTTTAAAAACAGTTTACACAATTCATTAGTAGAATATCTTTTAACATTAAGAGCACAACATCTTTCAGGTCCTTTTTCTGAAAAAGTACCTAAAATAAGTTTACCATTTTCTGTAATTCCTTTTAATACAGTCTTTGAATAAGAATTAATCTCATCTGGTTCTATCATAAAATGAAAAACAGCTCTATCGTGCCACAAAACATATTCTCTGATTGGCTTAAAGTCACAAATATTAGAAACTATCCAACTTACTTGACTTGCTCTTGCCCCTAATCTATCTTTTGCTCTTGAAATTGCAATATCTGAAATATCTAGAACAGTAATGTCCGTAAAGTTTTTATTTAAAAGAAAGTCTACCAAAAAACTATCACCACCTCCAATATCTATTATAGGATCATTTTTTAATATATTCGATTTTAATATAAAATCTAATGATGTTTGCGGTACTTTTTGATACCAACTTACTTCCTCTATTCTTTTAGAATTATATAAATCATTCCAATGTTTTTTCCTTAAATCTTCCATCTATTATCTGTTATTAAACTATTTCTCCATCCCAGTCTAGCATGCCACCAACCAAATTATACGTATTAAAACCACTTTCTTGCATATAGCGACAAGCTTGACTACTTCGATTACCACTTCTACAATATAGAAAATATGTCTTTGATTTATCCATTTGATTTACCTCATACAAAAAATCTCCTAGTGACATAAAATCAATTTGTTTAGCGTTCGGCTGCATCCCTTCTAAACACTCTACTGGTGTTCTTACATCTATCACAATAGCATCTTTTGTTTCTGCAACTAATTTTTTCCATTTTTCTTTAGATATGTTTTCCATAGTATATTTATTTAAAGTGTGCTAGGACATATATATTCACTTGTAAGAATACTTGTTTGCTTAATTGATGAGAAACCTCCTTCAATGTCAATTACATTATGAATGCCTTTTGATTTAAGAATTGAATTTGCAACCATTGATCTATAACCTCCAGCACAATGAATATAATTATCTTTATCAGAGTTAAATTTAGATAAATAATTTTTCAAATCATTTAATGGAGTGTTTTTAGCGTTAATTATATGTTCTGATAGATATTCGCTATTTCTTCGAACATCATAGATATTTGTATTATTGACATTTAAATTTTCAAAATTATTTGCTGTTATAGTAGTAATCTTAGCAATTTTTTTATCTGCTTTTTCCCAAGAAATAATACCTCCGTCTAAATAACCAATGACATTATCAAAACCTACTCGAGAAAGTCTAGTTATAGCTTCCTCTTCTCTAGATTTATCTACAACTAATAAAATTGGCTGAAATACATCAGAAAGAACTGCCCCTACCCATGGAGCGAAGCCACCATCTAAACCAATAAAAATAGAGTTTGGAATATGAGCTTTCGCAAAGTCATCTTGATGTCTAACATCTAAAATTATAGCTTCAGTATTCAATAGAGTAGATTCAAATTTCTCTATAGTAAGTGGGTTTTTACTCATTTTAATAACTTCAGATATATCTCTATAACCTTCTTGATTAAGTTTAACATTAGATGGAAAATAAGAAGGAGGTTCAGGTAAATTATCAGTTAATTGTTTAATAAATCTAGATTTAGATAAAGAACCATTTAATGAGTAGTTCATTACTTTTTGATTAGCAAGCGTATCTACTGTTTCTTTCATCATATTTTTACCACAAGCAGACCCCGCGCCATGACCTGGATAAACTAAAATATCATCTGAAAGTGGTTTTATTCTTTTATTAATTGAATCAAATAAAGTTCCTGCTAAGTCTTCTTTAGACACACCCATATATCTTTGAGCTACATCTGGTATACCAACATCACCTAAAAATAAAGTATCTCCAGTAAAAATACAATGCTCTTTTCCTGATTTGTCTTTCAATAAATAAGAAGTACTTTCTAAAGTATGACCTGGTGTATGTATTACTGTTAGAGTAATATCTCCAATTTTAAAAATTTGGTTATCATCAGCAATAATAGAAGGAAAACTAGGATCAGCATTTGGCCCATATACAATTTTTGCTCCAACAAGATTAGCAAGTGTTAAATGACCACTAATAAAATCTGCATGGAAATGAGTTTCAAAAACATATTTTATCTTAGCATCAGATTCTATTGCTAAATCAATATATTGAGATACATCTCTTAAAGGATCAATAACAGCTGCTTCTCCATTACTTTCAATATAATATGCCCCTTGTGCTAGACAACCTGTATATAATTGCTCTACTCTCACGTTATTTTTTTTTAATTATTCAAAAATAATATTATTCAACTCATATATGAAATAATCCTGATGTTATAATTTCTTCTACAAGAATAAAAACAGCCACTATTAAAACAAAGAAACCAAATCCTTTTTTAAGTTTTTTTCCATCAATAAATTTATTCATATATAAACCAATAAAAATCCCTAATATAGAGAATATGGTAAATGGTAATAATAATGACCAATCAATCTGAATCCAAAAATTTGGTTTTTCAATATCACCAATAGATCCAAAAGATTTAATAGCAATAATCATCAAAGAAGTTGCTACTGCTTTTTTCATCGGTAATCTCGCAAAAAGAACTAAAGCTGGTATAATCAAAAAACCCCCTCCAGCTCCTACAATACCAGTCAAAACACCGACGATCAATCCTTCAATAATAAGCATTGGAATATTATATTTTACCTCTACTTCATTATCATTATCATTACTGGCTTTTCCACGTATCATAAAAAAGGCTGCTAAAAGCATAATAATGGCAAAGAAAATCATAATTGCCATATCTTTATTAAGAGTAATATTATGATGAGAAAATAAAGTATCTGGAATATTAGGAAGTATATACTTTCTTGAAAGATAAACACCAATAAAAGCAGGAAAAGCAAAAATTAAACCAGTTTTAAAATCTATTAATTTATGTTTAGCACTTATAAGCGCACCAACTAATGCAGTTGTACCTACTACAAATAATGAATATGCTGTTGCCGTTTCTGCGGGAATTTCTAAAATATATGTAAATATAGGAACCGTCAATATGGAACCTCCTCCTCCAATTAAGCCAAGAACAATTCCTATAACTAAAGCTCCAAGAAACCCTAAGATTGCCATTTTTAATTATTTAGTCAAAACAAATTTAAAAAATAATTAGAGAATATAACATCCATTTTATTACATAATCTTTTATTTTTAAAAGACTAATGTATGTAAATTTTTATTTAAATTTCTTGCAAAAATAATACCTAAATAAGAAATCATGTTGCAACAGTTTGATGAACGAAATAGAAATATTAAAATCTGGATTAATGGAAAACTTTATAGTAGAGATCAAGCTAAGGTTTCTGTTTTTGACAGCTTAACACAAGGAGGAGATGCAGTTTGGGAAGGCATAAGAGTCTATGATGGGCGGATTTTTTGCTTAGATAAACATTTAAATAGACTAATGGAATCAGCAAAAAGTATGGACTTTAAAGAAACACCTAGCATAGAAGAACTTAAACATGCTATTAATAGTACGCTGAAAGCTAATAAAATGTTTGATCAAACACATATACGGCTTACACTTTCAAGAGGAGAAAAGGTAACCTCTGGAATGAATCCTGAATTAAATCAAACTGGATGTACCCTAATTGTTTTAGCAGAATGGAAACCAGCAATCTATAATGGAAGCAAGCTTAAACTAGTAACTTCAAATATTAGACGTAACTCTCCTTTATGTTTAGATTCAAAAATTCATCACAACAACCTAATAAATAACATACTTGCTAAAATAGAAGCAAATCATGCTAAAGTTGATGATGCTGTCATGTTGGATTTATATGGGTTTGTTGCAGAAACAAATGCTACTAATATTTTTATGATAAAAGAAAACAAAGTCTTTACCCCACTTCCAGATGCTTGTTTACCAGGTATTACTAGAGGATTAATAATTGATATATGTAAAAGAAATAATATCGCTATTTCTGAAAAAAATATTTCCGTTACTGAATTATATAATGCAGATCAAGTATTTACAACTGGAACAATGGGTGAACTTGCTCAAGTAGATGAGATTGATAGAAGAAAAATCAATAACAAAGGAAAACTATTAGAGAAAATTCAAAAACTATTTAAAGAACTTACACTTATATCTGGAGAAGAAATAAAATAATATGATAATTATTTAGCTTAAATTAAACCTAATTTATAGCAGGACAATGCTCTTTTTCGTGCTAAATCATGATCAACAATATATTCAAGATAATTATCTTTTTGAAAATCTTTAATCCACGTTTTAATATAAATAAAATCTTTATCAAATTTCTTTTGCTGGGTAAAAGGGTTAAATATTCTAAAATATGGAGCTGAATCACAACCCGTTCCTGCTGCCCATTGCCAATTACCATTATTTGAAGATAATTCATAATCTAACAATTTTAGACTAAAATACTCCGCTCCCCATTTCCAATCAATTAATAAATGCTTACATAAAAACCCAGCAACAATCATACGTACCCTATTATGCATATATCCAGTTAAATTTAATTGACGCATGCCAGCATCTACAATTGGATATCCTGTTTTTCCTTCACACCAGCTCAAAAACTCCAGTTTATTATTTCTCCACTTAACTGAATCATATTTTTTTTTGAAATTAGAATTCAATACGTGCGGAAAATGAAACAAAATCTGCATAAAAAATTCTCGCCATATTAATTCTGACAAAAAAACAGTATCATTATTAGATATATCATTAATTATTTTCCTAATACTTACGGTACCAAATCTCAAATGAACACTTAAATAGCTTGTACTATCTAACGAGGGATAATCTCTTTGTTGAGAATATTTTGCCAAATCATTTAAATTATAATCTAAAACAACAATGGTAGAGCGTGAGAAATTAAGCATTTCTAAAGATGGAAAAATAAAGTTAAACTTAAGGAAGTTAGTAAGATTCAATGTTGTATTTACAGAGATCATTGACTTGCTGAAATTTAAAAGCCATTTGTTTTTATATGCAGTATATACAGTATATGGCAAACCATCATCCTTTAATATTTCATGAGGGTCAAAAATAACCTGATCCTTAAATTGAGAAAATTTTATATTATATTTTTTAAGAAAAATATCTATTTTTTTATCTCTATTAAGAGCATATGGTTCATAATCCTTATTACTAAAAACACAATTAATATTGTACTTACTTATCAATTCAGTAAAAATATCACAAGGATTCCCTTTAAAAACTAAAAGAGAAGATCCATAAGATTTAAGTAAACTATCAATACTTTTTAGCTGACTATATATAAAATTAATCCTAGCATCATTTTTAGGTAACCTATCAACTATCTGATTATCAAAAATGAAAATAGCTATTACCGGATCCTTGGAGTTTAAGGCAGCATTAAGAGCGGTATTATCCTCAATTCTCAAATCTCTTCTAAACCAAAAAATATTTTTTTTCATAACTACAAAAATCTTCTAATAAGTTTAGGTAAGTAAATCAAATCAAATATTATTGCAATAATAGCAGAGATGATGGTAATAATACTTAATTGACTTACAGATTTAAACTCTGATAGTAATAAAGGTATTAAGCTTACAATGACGATAATAGTGGTCTTAATTACAGCACGAGCTGTAATTGTTAATGAGTGCTCAATAGCCTGATCCTTATCCATCCCTCTTTTTACATTAAACCTATAAGAACTAAGGATATGAATAGAATCATCAACAATAAGACCAAAGACTATTGCAAAAATAAAAGCATTAGATAAGCCAAAATAAAAATTTGAAAGGCACAAAATACCTATTGCCACGAGAATAGGAAAAACATTAGGGATTAATGCTACAAAGAAATATTTAACATTAAAATTATTTATTATAATAAAAAGAAACCCAATTGTTAAAATTGCAACAAGTAGGCCGTATAAAATTTCTTTTGTTAATTTATCACCAACCTGATCAAATAAATAACCTGCACCGCCAATTTTAAGGTTTAAATCAAGATCAACAGCCTTTTCTTTAACTGTATTATATACTAAAAAACTTTTTCTAGAGCCAATATCTGTCATTCTAGTTTGTATCTTATATACATCTTTTGTTATCTTTTTAAATAATTTTCTACTTAAAAATTGAGGATTTTCAACTAACCGATTTATAGAGAAATCTAATGAAAATCCCTTTTCCTCTAAAAAATCTTCAAACTTAATAAGCTGATCAATTTTAACATCCTCTGAAATTGGTATCTTAAATGATATAGGCTTAATTCCACCAAAATTTTGATTAAAAAAATCTACCTCCTTAAAAAGCTGAGATTTTGTATTTACCTCATCAGTTAAATAATTATCTACGCTAACTTTTGTCATCCCATAAAATGCAAAAACAACCATAGTTACTATTATAATATTTAAGTAAAACTTATTCGTAAAATTTATTATTGATCTTATGAAACTATTTATTAATTTATTTATTTTTTTATTACCTCTAAACAAGTGGAAATTTAAATCTACACAAATAGAGTAACTGATTATGATAATAAATAAAGAAATTAATATGCCTAATGTAGTGATCAAACCAAATCTAGTAATTGGTAGGACTTCAGAAAAACAGAAACTTAAAAAACCTATTGCTGTGGTTAAAGAAGTTAGACCAACTGGAACGCCAATATTCTTCACCTTTTGTTTAAAAAACTCTTTTTTATTCTTTATAACTATATTATTATCATTTATTAAATGCATAAGATCTGAGACACAGACAATAAATATGATGGCAGGCATAATAATCATTACTAATTCAATTCCACCATATATTAACTGAGATAAGGAAATGCTTATAACAACACTAAATAGAACACTTAAAAGAGTAATAATTACAAACCTAAAATTAAAAGTAAATAACCACAAAATAAGAAAACAGAAGATGGCGCTTAGAATAGTAAGAAATATGAGTTCACTAACAACCTTCTCCTGCATATATAGTTCGCTAGGAATTTGACCTGAAACATATACATTCTCAGGATTTATTGAAAAAAAATTATTTTTTATACTACTAATTATATTTCTCTGCACTTTTTCATCTAGACCATCCTTAATTTCTACAATAAAAAACAAACTTGAAAAATTCTCAGAAAAGAACAAACTTGGTTTAGAACTAAGTTTTTTAATAGAAGCGTTATAACGTTTAGCACTATTAATATCTAATACATTAACGGAATGAAAAAACAATCCTGAATATATCATTCTCTTATCACTAAAGACACTGCGTTCTAAAGTAATAAGGGTGTCATTTTTAATTATATTATATACTGAATCTAAATTTTTTATTTCGTTATACGAAATAGTGTCATCAAATTCTATACCAATTAAAAGAAGATTTTTATCATTAACTGATTCTTTAAGTTCAACCTGAATATCATCGGCATATTTTAATATTCTTTCAGTCTCAAAAAATATCTTAGGATTTGATAATAAATATGATGAATAGATAAAAACACAGAAAATAAATAGAAAACAAGAATATTTATATTTCCATATAAAGTCTAACATCTACAATTATAATTTAATTGAAGACATTCCTCCATCAACATTAATAACTTGTCCTGTTATCCAGGATGATTTTCTTGAAAGTAAAAACTCAATGGCATTAGAGATATCCTGTGGATTACCAGTTCTTTTTAAAGGATGTTTTTCACTCATTAATTCTATTTGTTTGTCATTTCTGAAAAATCTCTTTGCAAGTTTAGTATTTACAAGTGAAGGAGCCACACAATTTACTCTAATTTCTGGAGACCACTCAGCAGCAAGGGTTCTTGATAAGGCTTCAAGAGATGACTTACTCATAGCAATTGAAGAATGGAAGGGCATTCCAATACTTGCTGCTACTGTACTAATAAAAACTAAAGACGCATTCTTAGATAATCTTGATTGATAGAATTTTAGAAGCTTAACTAAACCAAGAACATTAATCTCAAAGTCTGATTTTAAATCTTCCAATTCTAAACGCTTAAAAGGTTTAAGTACGATAGTTCCTGGAAAGTATACAATACCATCAAGATCATCAACTTCTAAATATGTAGAATCATCTAAAACATCAAAGTTATTAATATCACTAAATTCATCATTTGAGCTTAATCTAACAAACTCATAATTATCATTATAATTTTTAAATAAGTTACAAGCAATATCACTACTTGCACCAACTAATAAAATTTTCATTTTTTT
>TARA_B110000438_G_scaffold89537_1_pt1 | contig 12552 bp, 14 predicted proteins | sample TARA_B110000438 | Tara Oceans TARA_B110000438 (sample SAMEA4398413) | marine metagenome | biome: Polar Biome; feature: [MES] marine water layer (ENVO:01000295) within the mesopelagic zone...; material: water (ENVO:00002006), including particulate matter (ENVO:01000060) such as...... | reverse complement strand
TTTTATATTTATTTTCAATAAAAGAAAGAAAAATAATGTCTGAAAATGAGATCGTAACAGATGAAATGAAAGAATTTATTAATTTAGAATCAAAACCTAGAGTTCATGAAGTTGAAAAACGTTTAGTTAAAAGATTTGCAGAAGCAATAGGAGATGAAAATCCTATATATTTTGACCAAGAGTATGCAGAAAAAAATGTTGGAGGTTTGATCGCTCCTCCTACATTTCTTAGATTGTTTAAAACAAATCAACTTGAAAAAAAATTTCCAGAACCATTTTCTAATTTAGTTGATGGGGGATCTTCATATACTTTTTATTGTGATATTTTTGTCGGTGATAAAATAAGTGCAGTTTCTAAAATAACCAATTTATTTGTTAAATCTGGAACTATGGGTGATATGTTATTTAAAGTGACATTAATTTCTTATACAAATCAAAATAATAAACTTGTTGCTACACAGGAAGTTGTCACTATAACTTATGGGAAAGGTGAAAAAACCTTTCTATGATTATAGATAGACAAAATTTTTACGAAGATATAGAAGAAGGTTTGATAATTGGACCTGTAATTAAAAATATTGATAGAAAACAACTTGTAATGTATGCAGGAGCTTCAGAAGATTTTAATGAATTTCATTATGATGATGAGATCGCAAAAAAAGCAGGGCATAAAGGAATTATTATTCATGGAGCATTAAAAAGTGCATGGTTGGCTCAACTTCTAGTAGATTTTATAGGCCATAAAGGACGAATTAGAAAATTTAATGTATCCTACAGAGGTGTAGATTTTCCGTATGAAAATCTAAAATATTATGCTAAGGTCATCAAAAAGGAAATTATAGATTCAAAAGGAATCATAACCTTGGAGTTAGCATTAGAAAACTTAGAAGGAAAAATTACTACACCTGCTAACGCAGAAATTGAATTACCGGTAAAAAATAATTAAATTTTAAAATTTTTAAAGATGAGGTTGAAATGTCAGATATTTTGAATGGAAAAGTAGCAATTGTAACTGGTGGAGGTAGAGGTATAGGTAGAGCTGTTGCTGAAGACTTAGCTGCTCATGGAGCAAAAATTTTGGTTGTTGATCCTGGATTAACTTTAGATGGAAATATGGAAAATGCTTCTTTAGCAGATGAAGTAGTTGAAGGAATAAAAAAAGCTGGAGGTGATGCAAAATCTAATAAATTGTCAGTTGCTTCATTTGAAGCTGGAGAGGAAATAGTTCAAGATGCAGTTGACTCTTTTGGTAGATTAGATATTGTAGTTACTGTTGCTGGGATCTTAAGAGATCGAATGATTTTTAATATGACTGAAGACGAATGGCATGATGTGATTGATGTTCATTTAACAGGAACTTTTTCAGTTGTTAGACATGCTGCTCCTATATTTCGTGCACAAAAATCAGGAAGAATTATAACTTTTTCTTCTGGGTCAGGACTTTTTGGGAATCCAGGACAATCTAATTATGGTGCAGCAAAATCAGGTATAGCAGGGTTTACTAAAGTTGTGGGTAAGGATTTAGGTAAATATGGTGTAACTGCAAATAGTATTGCTCCTAGTGCAGAAACTAGAATGACTGCTTCTGTCCCTGAAGAATTTAAAAAATCAAGATCAGATTTATTCAAAGAATCTAGAGATCCTAGAGATATTGCTCCTTTTGTGACATATTTAGCAAGTGATTATTCTGCACCTATTAATTCTCAAATTTTTCATGTTTCAGGTGGCACAATTAATCACCTTACTCTTCCAAGAAGAAAAGTTACTTTATTTAATCCTCTTAATAAAGGTAATTTTAAGCAAGAAAATTTTGATATAGAAGGAAGAGGTTTAGTATTTGGATTTGGAGATAAAAATAATGATGGACCTAAGCCTTTAGAGGGTCAAGTAGCTATAGTTACTGGTTCAGGAAGAGGTATTGGTAGAGGAATAGCTCTTGAATTATCTAAATTAGGTGCAAAAATTGTTGTTAATGATGTTGGAGCTAGTTTAGATGGTAGTGGAAATGATAAAGGTCCAGCACAAAGTGTAGTTGAAGAAATATCTGAATTAGGTGGAAAAGCAGTAGCATCAACAAGTTCTGTCGCATCAGTATCTGGAGGTAAAGAAATTGTTGATAAAGCTATTGAAGAATTTGGAAGACTAGATATTGTAATCACTCCTGCAGGTATTCTTAGAGATAGAATGATTTTTAATATGACCAAAGAAGAATGGCAAGATGTAATTGATGTTCATTTAACAGGTACATTTTCCGTTGTAGCTCCTGCTAGTAAAATATTTAGAGAACAAAAATCTGGAAGAATTATAACTTTTTCTAGTGTTTCAGGATTAATTGGTTATAGCGGGCAATCTAATTATGGTGCTGCTAAAGATGGAATTGCTGGATTTACAAGAGTTGTAGCTAAAGAACTAGCAAAATATGGTGTTACAGCTAATGCTATTTCTCCTGGTGCAAATACCAGAATGACTCAGTCCATTCCTGATTCCACTCGAGCAATGAGAGTAGGGGAATTTAAGAAAGCTTCAGAAGATCATTTCACCTCAGATCCTGAAGGTGTTGCTCCTGTAGTAGCATGGCTTTGTACTGATTCTGCATCACACATTAATGGTGAAGTAATCCATGCAATTGGGAATAGAATTAGTTTGTTTAATAAATATGAAACCAGTAGATCTATAGCAAAATCAGGAAGATGGACTGTAGAAGAACTTGCAAATGCGGTCCCTGAAACTTTTGGTCCTGACTTAATTAACCCTGCTCCTCCTCAGGAGTAATTTTAATTTCTAAGTTACTAAATTCTTTTAACCAATATTCTTTAGTTGTAGTCATCTTAAAGAATTCGTATTTGCCTTTTTTTGTTTTTTGAGGATCTATAAAACCAGCTTTTTTAAAAGATTTTTGAGCTCTAATATTTTTTATTAAAGTATGTAGATAAATATTTGTTATATCAGTTTCAGAAAAAATATAGTAAATTAAACTTTTAGCTGCATCAGTTCCATAACCTCCACTCCAATAATTTTTATTTCCTATCATTATTCCAAATTCACAGGATTTATCCCATCTGTTAATATCATAAAACATACAATTTCCAATATGTTCTTTGTCAAAACTATAAATTGAAAATTTTTCTGACCATGGAGAAGATTTTGCTAAGTCATTAACAGAAATTCTTTCAAATTGTTCAAATGATAAGTTTATAGGAAGAGTTGCATCAAGATCAGATAATTCAGTATCTGTTCTCCACTCAAAATCATTTAATATATCCTTTTTTGATTTAGGACATATGATAGTCTTTTCTCCCTTTAAAGAAATAGAATTTTCCGATTTAGTTTTAATTTTTGGAATAAAAAGCTTTTTCCACGATTGAGATTTCATTTTGATAAGTTAGTTTTTTCTTTGCTTCCTCAAGCGACATCCATAAAATTTTGTCAAATTCATCATCATGATCATTTATGCTGCCACTTATTTTACTCATTAAAAAAAAATGTACAGTTTTATTATATTCTGTATTATTTTTATACCTCGAGTTACCTAAATATTTATTTATTTTATAATTAACTTCTCCTAATTTAGATATTATTTTTGGATTAATTCCAGTTTCTTCAAAGACTTCCCTTATTGCAGTTTCTTCAATACCTTCATCATTTTCAGGTGTCCCTTTAGGTAGGCAATATAAATCTTCATTTATTCTATAACATACTAAAATTTTTTTATTTTCTAAAATAACTCCACCTGATGACCAAATTTTTATTTTTTTTTTCATAGTATTTTCTAAACTAGTACTTATTAGAATAAAATTCTAATTTATCTTATATATAATTGATATTATTGGATTTTTCAAATATTATCATAAAGGTTGTATTTGAAAAAATATTTATGTTAAATAATATTAATTCTTATATTCAATTATAAATAAGATTTAGAAATCAATTTTAATCAATATGGTTCAAAAAGTTAAATCAAAGGATTTTGTAATAAGATTTGCAGGTGAGGGTGGCCAAGGGTTAGTCACATCAGCAGATGCTATGGGAAGAGCTGCTACTGGAGCAGGTTACTATATTCAGACTTTTTCTACTTTCCCTTCTCAAATTATGGGTGGGCCTGCTTCATCTCAGGTAAGAATTTCTACTACTCCTGTTTTATCTAATGGAGATTCAGTAGATGTTTTAGTAGTCTTAAATCAATATGCATTTGATAATCATATAGAAGAATTGAGTGAAAATGGAGTTTGTATATATAATGCTCAAGACTGTGTGCCAACTGGAGAAGGTAATTACTTTGGTATAAATGCTGATGAATTAGCAAAAGAATCTGGTAATAATAGAGCTGCAAATATGGTTATTTTAGGTGCTATTTCAACTCTGATAGATTTTAAATTAGAAAGTATAGAAAATTTTGTTCGTGAAAGATTTACTAGAGGTCGTGAAGGTGACGATGCAATTATTAAATCAAATATTGTCGCTTTGGGTCTTGGTAGTGAAGTAGCGAAAAAAAGTGGATTTAGCGTAGGCTCATTAGATGATCCTTTACCTCCAGATTATGATCAAATAATGATAACAGGAAATGCAGCTTTATCCTTGGGAGCAGCTTCAGCAGGCCTAGATAGTTATTATGGTTATCCAATTTCTCCTGCAACAACAGTTCTTGTCTGGATGGAACAGAATTTAATTAACAAAGATAAGTTTGTTTTTCAAGTTTCTTCTGAAATAGAAGCTATAAATAATATTCTTGGATCAGGATTTTCTGGTAAAAAAGCCATGACTGCTACAGCTGGGCCAGGTGTAGCTTTAATGTCTGAAGGAATAGGATTAGCATGGATGGCAGAAATCCCTTGTGTAATTATTGATGTCCAAAGAGGCGGGCCAGCAACTGGATTGCCTACAAAATCTGAGCAATCAGATTTATTTGCTTGCATGTTCCCTGCTCATGGGGATGTTAGACTACCTGTTTTAGCTCCTGGAACAGTAGAAGAATGTTTTTATGTTGGAGAACTATCTACTAATTGGGCTGAAAGATATCAAGGTCCTGTAATGGTTATGAGTGAATTTAGTCTTGCAGAAAAATCTGAAAATATAAAAAAACCTGACTTGTCAAAAGTTAAAGATGAACGTAGAAACTCTGATGTTAATTCAAATGGATATAGAAGGTATGAATCATGGGATGGTAAATTATCTCCAATGGCAATTCCTGGAGGAAATGTTTCATATGTAGCAAATGGATCAGAGCATGATGAAATAGGTGATACAACACATCTTCCTAAACATCACTTAAGGTTAACTGAAAGAAGATTTGCTAAACTTAATCTCTTAAATGATGCTCCATATGAAATAGAAAACTCTGAAAGTGAAATTGCTATAATGCCTTGGGGTTCGAGTAAAGGAGTTGCAAGAGAGGCATTTGAGAAACTTATTGATCAAAATATAAATCTTTCTTGGATATATTCAGTGTCATTAAATCCACTACCTCCAGATGTACTAGAAGCACTCAAACAAAAAAAATTAGTTATTGTTCCAGAACTAAATTATCAAGGTCAATGGTCATCTATTTTAAGAATGGAAGGTATTAACGCTGTTTCAGTTACTCAATATACTGGATTGCCATTTAAACCAACAGATTTAGCTAATAAAATTTTAAATAAAATTAAATCTAAAGGAGAATAATTTTGAGTGACAGAAATTCAGAGTATGATTTTAAGTGGTGTCCAGGTTGTGGAGATTTTGGTGTAAAAAGAGCTTTAGAACAAGCTATTAATACATACACTGAAGAATTTGAAATCCCTCGTACCTCAAATGTTATTGTAGCTGGTATTGGTTGCTCTGGGAATATGGTACATCTGCTTGATGGAGAACAACCTTTCGGTATCCACGGTATCCATGGAAGAACATTACCAATAGCATTTGGAGTTTCTACATCACGACCTGATTTAAATACTATAATTGTTGCTGGAGATGGAGATTTTTTATCAATAGGTGGTGAACATATAGGACCCTCTGCTGCAAGAAATCCTAATATTACATGTATAGTTATGGACAATGGTGTTTATGGTTTAACTAAAGGGCAGAGTTCTCCAACATCAGTTACAGGACAAATTACTACATCTACTCCTTTTGGAAAAATGGAAGCAAAAATGAAACCTCTAGAATTATATTTGTCATATGGGGTTAGTTATATAGCTTCTCATTATTCCAGTAAGCCAAAAGTTTTAGCTCAATTTATTATGGAAGGTATGAAGCACAAAGGTTTATCTATTATTCATGTACAATCCCCTTGTACTACTTACAATGATACCTACGATATTCTTAAAGGTGATAGGAAAAAAGGAATCCCTGGAACTGCTTTTATTGTAGGCGAAGATCATGACCCTACTGATTATAATGCTGCTTCAGCTCTTTTACAAAAAGGAGGAGTCCCTTTAGGGCTTATTTTTAAAAAAGAGCCACCAACTATTAATGAACTTCAAGATAAAATTATTCAAGATAAATCAAAAGATATTGAAGATATCTTAGCTTCTTACTCTATTTAAGCGTAGTCTTCTTCAGTTTGATATTTTGATGGACATCTAACAGATAAATTTGTTGCTATGAAATAATCTTTAGATTCAAAGTATCCTTGCATTATAAGTTCAGAGTATTCATTGAAAAATACACTCCCTATTTCTCCAGAGTAATTAACTTTTATATTATTTTCATTATCTTTATCTTTTAAATTAAAAGTAGCAGATAAGCCATCTGCTGACCTAACGTAGGTATTAGCTACAAGAATTCCTTTTAATCCTATTTGAGATTTCTCCTGGATTTCCTCAGTATTTTTTACTTCAAAAACAGAATAATATTTATAAGTTGCTTCAGAAAAAGCTTGAGCTCCAAAAAAAATAAGCGACAAAAAAACTACTATAAAAATTGCTCCAAAAGTAATTTTCTTATTTTTTACTTCTACTATTCTTTGTTTAGGTTTATTTTTCAATTAATTAGTTTTTAGTTGATAATATTTTAATTCTATTATTAATTATAAATATAAATCCAAAAAATAAAATTCCAAGGAAAATAAAACTTGCACCTAAATAGCTTAAATTATTTTTAATATTTGATGATTCGTAGCTTACTAGGCTAGAAATATTTGTTCCATTATGGGTTAATGTAATAGGTTCTAAGCTATGCTGAGATTCTTCTAATAATTTAACCACATAGTCAGAGTTTTCTCTAATATCACCCACCCAACGTTCACCTGATTGTGTTTCAATACCTATTTCGGTAGATTCATTTATAGCCAATTTAAATAAATTACCAAAATTATCAATAACATGAATATCTATTATTTCATTATTTAATTCTATATTTTGTATAAATCCATTAACAATATTTTCATTTTCTTGGGCTTCAATTATAGAAAAATTACCAAAAAGTAAAATTACCAAAGAAATTCCAAATATATTTTTTAATTTTCTAATCATAATTTATCCTTTAAATTTATTAAATTATCTATTTTAATAACTTTGTAACGTAGTTGAGTAAGGACTACAAATAATAATGTAAATGCTATAACTGAAATTAATAAAGTAATTCCGTAATCTGCTCCAAAAGAAGATTCCTCTCTTGATAATGGTCCAATGACAGTCACAGGATGAGCCTCTTGCCATAAATTAGCTGCGAAATAAATTATTGGACTATCAATTGCTCCAATAACTGCAATAATAGCTGCAATTTTTTTCATTTGTATGCTGTTAGTATATAAGGATCTAAATAGAATATATGCAGCATATATAAGTATCAATATTAGTGTTGTAGTTAACTTTGCCTCTCCTGTCCACCAAACACCCCAAATTGGCTTTGCCCATATTATCCCACTTATCAAAGCTAAAACTCCAAACATTACTCCTACTTCAGCAGTAGATTGAGCTAAATTATCCCAAAATATTTTTTTGCTAAATAGATAGTAAATTGATGAAATAGCTACAATGACTATAGCTATCATTGAACACCACGCTAAAGGGACATGAATAAATACAGTTTTAGCAACTGGGCCTTGAGATATGTCGATTGGGATCCACCAAAATACCATCCAAAGCATATAAGTGAAAATTAAAAATGTTATTATTATGAAAAATTTACTAAGCATAACTTTTTTTTTATATTTTAATTGTAACTCTATAAAGTTTACAATTCATCGTAAAAAAATACTAATATAAATTTTTACTCTTGAAAAATAATATTGGAAATTAAGAAGCCTATTGCTAAAAAAAGCAAATCATAAGCAATAATTAAACCATACCAACTAAAATTTTGTATATCATCATTGATTATTTGTACTGTCAAAATTCCTCCTCCCATAAGTAAGGGAGTTACTAAAGGTATAAATAAAAGTGGAGATAAAATTTCTTTTCCTCTTACTTTTGCAAATAATAAAAATGTTATAGTCCCAATAATACTGAAACCAAAATTTATTATAAAAATTAGAAAAAGAAAATAAGGACTATATAAATCATAATTTAAAATAATATTATTAAAAATAATTATTATAATGCTAGCTATATTTATAAAAATAAAGTTTGTGCAGAATTTAGAAAAAATGATAATTTCTTTATCTATCGGTGATGTAATTAAATATTCTATACCTTTATTTTCAAACTCTTTATTCATAGATTTATTAATACCAAGAATTATAGAAAAACTGATTGAAATCCAAAATATAGTAGAAAAAAACTCAACAGAATTTCTTGCATTCGAAGTAGTAGCTACTACTACTAAAACTAATATGGAATAAGAAATTATAGAAATAAAAATCTCTTTAGATTTAATTTCTTCAACAAAGTCTTTAATAATTATCAATTTAATAATATTCAATATTTTATATAAATTTTTCATAATAAAATTTCTTTTTTATACTTTAGATACGTAGATAAAGATTCATTATTATGAGTAGAAAATATAATTGTTTTTTTATTATTAGTTAAAACTTGTAATTTTTTATCTAACTCATCTAAAGATTCTAAGTCTAAACCTAATTCAGGTTCATCAAGTAGATATAAATCATAAGAAGGTATTAAAGATCTAAAAAGATTCATTTTCTTTTTTTGGCCATTTGATAATTCATCAGGATACTTGTTTTCAAAAAGATTCAATCCTAGAAAATTTTTATTCTTTTCATATAAAGTTTTGGCATTTAATTCTCCTATTATTCCAAAATAAAATAAAATATTATTTTTAACATTCAAGTCTTTATAGAAGATAAAGTCACTTGAACAATATGAAATTATAGTTTTAGACTTTGATGATTTTAAATTATCTCCAACTAGTATTATTTCACCCTCATCATAAAAATATAATTGAGCCAAAATTTTAATTAAAGTTGATTTACCACTTCCATTTTTACCTGAAATCTTTACCAATTCACCCTTATTAACTTCAAAAGAAAGATTTTTAAATATAGTTATACCATTAAATTCTTTTGAAATATTATTTACATTTAGGTATGATTTTTTCATAAAATTTTTATTTATTTATTGACCTTCTATAATTGTAGACTAAACTAGTAACAACTAAATGTTATAGATAATTTTTTTAAATAGATTAACGGAGATAAATATGAAGTATGCAAGATTTCAAGAATCAAATGAAATTTCTTATGGAATTGTTGATAATGGTGAAATTATTCAAATTAATAATAATCCTATATTAGGATCCTATGAAAAAACTGGTAAAAGTTTTAATGAAGCAGATGTAAAAATTCTTTGCCCTAATCCTAACCCTTCTAAAAGTTTGTGTATGGCTTTAAATTTTGGATCTCATTTAGGAGAAAGAGGTGCACCAACTAGACCCGAACCGTTTTATAAAAATACAAATGCACTAATAGGTCCTGGTGATCCCATAAAATTACCGAGTGATGCAGGTTTAGTTGCTTGTGAATCTGAATTAGTAGCTATTATTGGTAAGCAAACTAAGAATGTTTCTGAACAAGACGCATTAGATTATGTTTTTGGATATACATGTGGAAATGATGTTTCAGCTAGACAATGGCAAGGTGGTGATGATTCAGATATTCAATGGTGGAGAGCTAAATCATCAGATACATTTGGACCACTTGGACCTTATATAGTCACTGATATTGATCCTCAGAATGTAGGTATAAAAGGATACGTAAATGGGGTAGAAGGACAAAGTTGTCATACATCTGAAATGTTATTTTCTACAGCAAATGCGATTAGTTTTATTAGTAAATATGTAACTTTATATCCTGGAGATATGCTCTGGACAGGAACATCTGGAAAAACCCCTCCAATTAATCCTGGAGATACAGTGACTATAGAGATAGAAAACGTAGGAACTTTAGAAAATCCTGTTGAAGCTGCTTAAATTATTCCTAACCTAATAGCTTTTGCAACAGCTTGAGTTCTATTTGAGGAATCTAACTTTATACAAATTATTTGTACTTTGTTTTTAATAGTTTGCTCAGCTAAGTTCATTTTTTTAGCTATGTCAAATGCTTTAAGGCCATGTGATAAAAGTTCAAGAATTTCAAGTTCTTGATCAGTAGTCTTAATATTATCTAAGTTATACATAAACAGAATAATTTATAAGTGACACTATTTTTTTTAAACAATAGAATAATAATAATGCAAAATTTTTTAATTGTTAAAAAACTAACTGAGAAAAGGATTGTGTTTCCCAGAAAGCTGGGAAATTTTTAAGTGATGAATCAAAATATACCAAAATATAAACTCTTTGTTTTTTTTGCCCTTTTTCTAATTTCATTGGGTTTAATTTTTTTTCTCGGATTGTTTTTGAAATCTGAAGATATAAATAAATTTTTATTTTTTGGTTTTGAGGCATCAGCTGATATAAGTTCAGTTTTTTTAAACTTTTCAGATTTATTAAGATCTGGAATTTCATTTAGTGCAGGCTTAGTTGCTGTTTTTAACCCTTGTGGCTTTGCTTTGTTATCAGTGTATTTCTCTTCTTTTTTAAATAGAAATAAAACAGTTGAATATAAAAATAACTCAAGCAAATATTTTTTAAAAATTTATGATCCTATATATGTATCTACTATCGTAACTATCGGTTTTATCATTATCTTCTTTATTTTTGGGATTGCATTAAGTGCAGGTTTTTATGCCATTAAAAGTACTTTCTCTTATTTTGGATTATTAATATCTATTTTCCTTTTTGCATATGGATTTTATATTTTGTCAGGTGGAAATATTTATTTCAATAAACTACAAAAAATAGCTAATCTATTGGGTTCTAAAAATACTGATAGCTCAAAATTCTATTTTATATATGGTTTATCATATGGAATTACATCTTTATCGTGCACCTTGCCTATTTTTATGTCTATTGTTTTTAGTTTGTCTAATATGTCTAAAATAGAATTTTTATTAAGGGATTTTATATTATTTTCTGTGGGTACTTGGGTTGCATTATTATCAGTTTCATTTGCTTTGCTGTTTTTAGATATAATCGTCCAAAAGATTAAATTTTTCTTGAGTCTTTATAAATATATTTCCTCTCTTGTTTTGATAATATCAGGTAGTTATCTAATACTTTATTGGCTTAGTGATTTTAAAATATAAATTTTATCTCAACTTTTCTTTATAAATTTATGTGAAAACTCACTTATAGTTCACTTATAGTTGTTATAATAATTATCTGGATTGTTGAATATAAACAATCTAATGTAAATTTAGTTAAGGAAAAATTTTGACAACAAAAAGCGAAAAAAAATTAGTATCTATACAAGAGTTGTTTGATGCAGGTTCTCATTTTGGACATCCTTCAAGAAGATGGAACCCTCAAATGACTAAATACATTCATTCCAAAAGGAATGGTTCCCATATTATAAATTTGTCTAAAACTCAAGAAATGCTATCAAATGCAATGAACTTTTTACAAGAAGTTGTTTCAAAAGGTGGTACTTGTCTTTTTGTTGGAACTAAAAAACATGCTCAGAATATAATTCAAGAGAATGCTGAAAGATCTAATTCTTTGTATATTAATCAAAGATGGTTAGGTGGTTTGATGACTAATTTTAAAACTATTGAAAAAAGATTAGAAAGATTAGTTGAATTAGAAGATTCATTTGCCAAAGGTATTGTTATATCTCAAACCAAAAGAGAATCACAAAAACTAGATGCTGAAAGAGGAAGGTTAAATAAGTTTTTTTCTGGAATAAAAGAAATGAATAAATTACCTTCTGTTTTATATGTTGTTGATATTCATAGAGAAAATATAGCAGTTGCTGAAGCTAAAAAATTGAATATACCTGTTGTTGCAATGGTTGATACAAATTCTAATCCTAATGAAGTTGAATATCCTATACCTTCTAATGATGATGGTTTAAGATCAATACAATTGATCACAAACTTAGTTACAGATTCAATTATTACTGGGCAAGAACAATATAAAAAGATTCAGGAAGATCAACTTGCTGAAGAAGCTGAATTAGAAAGATTAGAAACTGAAGCTAGGAATAAAGCTCAAGCTGAAGCTTCTAAACGTCAATCTCAGAAAGTAGAGCCAAAAGCTAAAGCAGAGCCAAAAGCTGAAGCAGAGCCAAAAGCT
>TARA_B110000438_G_scaffold151915_1_pt1 | contig 12560 bp, 12 predicted proteins | sample TARA_B110000438 | Tara Oceans TARA_B110000438 (sample SAMEA4398413) | marine metagenome | biome: Polar Biome; feature: [MES] marine water layer (ENVO:01000295) within the mesopelagic zone...; material: water (ENVO:00002006), including particulate matter (ENVO:01000060) such... | reverse complement strand
ACGATACCGCATTGTAAAGCCATAACTCTTGTTCTCTTATCTTAATCGGATTGTTGTTGTGGAGGTTTTAATTTATGCGTTGGTTAAAAATCTATTCTGTATGTAATAGGCGCATAGCTTCTTCCCATTCACCCATTGCCGCGTGTGGCATTACACGAACCGCGTCTTCGATATCAGCCATAATAAGGTCTGCTTCAGATTGCGACGGATTGTTTAAGACATAATTCGCGACCATAGATTTGTGGCCGGGATGCCCGACACCAATTCTTAATCGATAAAAATCGCGTTTACCGCCAATAGCACTGATGATATCTCGTATGCCGTTATGTCCACCATGACCCCCATCTTCCTTGAAGCGGGTCACGCCCACTTCAAAATCGATCTCATCATAGGCGACCAGCATATTTTTTGGCTCGATCTTAAAGAAATTACAAATCGCAGCAACTGCTTTACCACTGTTGTTCATAAAAGTGGTGGGGAAAAGAATTTTGATATCTTGCCCGGCAATATTAATGCTGCCGCACTCGCCGAAGAATTTGCTTTCACCACGTAAAGATCCACCATAGCTCTTGCAGAGATGGTGGAGGAAAATTACGCCCGCGTTGTGACGATTGGAATCATGTAGTGGGCCTGGATTACCCAGACCCACTATGAGTTTCAAGGAATTGCCTGGCATGATTTTTACCCGATGTGAGTAGTTACCTGGCTATCTGAGTAGGTTTAAGAATTGTTGTCGCTCTCTTCACCTGAATCATCAGTGGCATCCTCAGCGGAATCGTCAGCTGCGCCATCTTCTGCGCCGATTATTTCTTCCTCAATTTCAGCTTTCTTCGCTGCTACTGTTGCTACAGAGAGGTCGCTCTCATCGCCATGACTAAGAGCAACACTGGTTACATTCTCAGGAAGAGAAATGTCAGAAAGGTGAATAGATTCGCCCACATCAACTTCGATCATATCGACTTCAACGAATTCGGGGAGATCTGCTGGTAGACAAGATACTTCGATTTCATTCAAAGTCTTAAGAATGTTACCGCCACCTATCTTCACGCCCACGCACTTGTCTTCGTTAAGAAAGTGAATTGGAACTTTAACCACAATAGCCTGTTTCGCACTTACTCTCAGGAAGTCCGCATGCATAATTAAGGACTTGGCAGGGTGGCGCTGCAACGCTTTAATAACTGCCTGCTCTTTCTTGCTATCGACATTGAGAGTAATAATGTGTGAAAAGAATGCTTCGTTTTCAGTTGCCTTGATTATATCTTTGTGAGCAATAGTTAATGAAACCGGGTCTTTACCAGCGCCGTAAAGTACGGCGGGTATGTCGTTGTTCAAGCGTCGTAGGCGGCGGCTCGCACCTTTCCCTAGATCCGTTCGAACTGAGCAATTTAGCTCAAATTCAGCAGTAGACATAAGTCTTCTCCAATTAGACTGTAATTTGCCTGCGACCAGCTAATTACAGGGTTTATAAAATGAGGTTACAGATTTGATTCTGTGCCTCTAGTTATCCGTAAGTTGTTTACTAAAACCTTAAATTGAAAAATAATTTAAGTGTTATCAAACATCGCACTAATGGATTCTTCGTTGCTTACTCGGCGAATTGATTCAGCCAACAGCTTAGCCATTGATAATTGTCGAATTCGTCCACAATTTAATGCGGCTTCACTTAATGGAATCGTGTCCGTCACTACAAGTGAATCTAGACTGGACGATTCTATATTCTCTATAGCGGGTCCTGACAATACCGGATGAGTACAATAGGCCATTACTTTATCGGCACCGTGTTCTTTTAATGCGTCAGCTGCTTTACACAATGTGCCTGCAGTGTCGACCATGTCATCTACGATTAGACAGCTGCGATTATCTACATCACCAATGATATGCATTACTTGAGCAACATTCGCTGAAGGTCTCCGCTTATCGATGATAGCTAATTCGCAATTAAGTTGTTTCGCCACAGCTCTTGCTCTTACCACTCCGCCGATATCTGGTGACACTACAATGAGGTTTTCATATTTCTGCCGTTCTATGTCGTCAGTCAATACGGGGGATCCGTAGACGTTATCCACCGGTATACTAAAAAAACCTTGAATCTGCTCTGCATGTAGATCGACTGTTAAAACTCGATTAACACCAACGGCACTGATCATATCAGCCACTACTTTTGAGCTAATTGCTACTCGGGCAGACCTAACTCTCCGGTCTTGTCTGGCATAGCCAAAGTAGGGAATTACCGCAGTGATGCGATTTGCTGAGGCACGATGTAAAGCATCCGCCATTAACAACAATTCCATAATGCTGTCATTTGTTGGTGAGCAGGTTGGTTGAATTATGAAGACGTCCTTGCCTCGGACATTTTCATTCAGTTCAACTGAAATTTCGCCGTCGCTAAATTTACTAATGCTGGCGTAACCAAGAGGTAAACCAATATTTTTAGCAATGCTATCCGCTAATGCGGGATTCGCATTACCGGTAAAGACCATTAAATTGTTAGCCACGCTTAGTACCTATTAGTTACTGTCAGTGCGGGTCAGAATGTAATCAGTACTTCTGACAAATAGTCTAAATTCTAAATTTGGCTGGGGTGGCTGGATTCGAACCAACGCATGCAAGGATCAAAACCTTGTGCCTTACCACTTGGCGACACCCCAATTCTTTTCGATCTTCCTCTTTGTGCGATTTGCTTTGCTTATTCAGTCTTTTGTTCGAGGACCTGAAAAGCAGGCATATTCTAAGCTTCGTTAAATCTGTGTTCCAGTGAATTTATCCCTTTGGCAACGAATCCGCTGAATTGTTCTGGCAGTTTCTTCAGTCTCTGCCGTGCTGATTCTTCATCATCATAGAGAGCAAAGATACTGGAACCGGTTCCAGTCATTTTTGCTTCGCCAAATTGGCTTAGCCACTTTAGGGCTTCATGCACCTGTGGATAGAGCTCTCGAGTGACAGATTCACAGTCATTTCGGGACCTGCCTGCCAGAAAGTCGGCCATTTTGATGGCTGGGGAGTTCCGTGTCAAATGTTCGTGGCAAAAAATTTCAGCAGTGGATACCGAGCAATTCGGCGTTATCACCAGATACCAAGACTCCTCCATATCCACGGGCTGTAGCTGCTCTCCAATCCCTTCAGCCCAAGCTGATTTTCCTTGGATAAAAATAGGTAAATCGGCGCCAAGCTCCAGACCGATTTCGCAAAGCCGTTTTTCACTCAGATCTAGTTTCCAGATTCTCTTTAAGGCTATCAGAGTTGCCGCGGCGTCAGAACTACCTCCTCCTAAGCCAGCACCGCTGGGAAGTTTCTTTTTAACAGTAATTTTCACGCCCTCAGCATTGGGGCCGGATAGCCGCTGAAGTCGCCTTGCTGCCTGCATAATCAAATTGTTATCCATTGGTATACTGACTGAGGATATAGGGGCGGATGTAGAAACAGAGTTAGAATTTTCCGTATCAATCAAGGAGTAGTCACAGTGAAGTGATATCACCCCTGACTGAGTGGGTTCGAAAGTTAATTGGTCACCAAAGTCAAGCAATTGAAAGAGAGTTTGCAGTTGATGATAGCCGTCGTCACGCCGTCCAGTAATGTGTAGGAACAAATTCAATTTGGCCGGAGCTAATAAGGAAAACGCGGTTGTGAATGAAGAAGAGTTAGCAGACATTATGATTAAGCGTCGCCCAGGATCCAATTCAAACCGAAAAATCTAAGGCGAATATCATTTTCTGGTCTGGTTAGTTCAATACGCCGTGGCAAGGTATAGCTGTCGTATTGCCGCGGGTCAGTGTAATTTATAGTCCAGCCGAATTGTTTAATTACTGTGAGCTGGCTCAGCTCATTAAAACTCAAATCGGCTTCCGATTGCGGTGCGGGAAGGCCTTTGATCCAGAATTCAAGATAGGAAACCGGCAATTCATAGCCAAGTTGTTGCAGTATTAACTCTTCTGGACTATTGGCAGTGAGAACTTCACTGCCAGATTCCATTGTGACGAAGCCTGGTCGTCCGACAATTTCAGTGTTGCCCGCATTGAAGGTTCCCCAGAGGCGGATATTGTATTTAACATTTTGCTGTATCCACTTTATGCGGGGAGTGTGTGATTCATTGTTATAACGGACATCAACCCTGCCACGAAATTGCCAAGAATCTAGGTTATGTAACAGATCTTGCTGTCGGACCCAGTCGTTGTTCTTGGAGGCAGGGGGAGCAGTAGCACAGCCCGTGAATAATAGTAAAAAGAAGATAAATGAAGAAATTGCTCGGAGCCATCTACTTTCAATCTGGTAGTGGCGCGGGAGTACGCGTCGGGTCATGACCTTCATCGTGCGGATTGAAGTCGCTCCATAGCTTCCAGAACGAGCTCACTATCAGGGCTCTCTTGCAAAGCTCCGTTCCACACTTGCATGGCTTCATCTTGACGGTCCAGGGCCCAGAGTACTTCACCGAGGTGCGAAGCCACCTCTGGATCTGGGAAGGCCGCGAAAGCTCGTCGCAGATTTTGTAGAGCATCGTCATAATGACCTAGCTTGTACTGAGCCCAAGCCAAACTATCAATTATCGCAGGATCATTTGGAGAAACAGCGATTGCTCGCTCGAGCAATTCCAAAGCTTCTTCATAGCGGGTAGTTTGAGCTGCCAACATATAACCCAGATGATTAAGGGCGCGCGAGTCATCTGGCTTCATGGTAATGATTTGTTGAAGGTCCTTTTCTGACCCTGCTTGGTCGGTAATTGAGTCGTAGTAAAGCACGCGAGCAAACAAGAGGTCTGTTTCATTGGGAAACTTATTAAGTGAATTATCAAGCAATGCCAAGGCTTCATCACCATATTCCGCTTGAATAAGTAGGCTAGATTCGACTGTGGTTAGTAGAATTTCCAGCCGAGGTTGTCCCCTTGAAATTCTGCTAATCCAATCATGAGCATCGTCGAGATCACCCATTTGAATCGAAATACGGGTCGCCTGCTGTTGTGATGCTAGGAAGTTATTAGTACCAGGTCGCACTTGACGATAGTGTTCTACAGACTTTGCTAGATTGCCTTGCTGTTCGTGCACATAGGCAAGGTAAAACTGACTCTCATCAGCCTGTTGGTCAACCGCTATCAATTGAGTAAAAATCTCGATAGCGTTGTCGAAATTTTCCATCTCCAATTCTAAAAGAGCAATTGAATAAAGAGTTTCCCAATCCTGAGGATCTCCTTCCATTAACTGACGAAATTGGTCAGCTGCGTTTTTGAATTCATCATTTTGAATGAGATAGCGAGCATAGTTCATTCGCAGCTCGCGAGCGTCCGCAAATCTGTCCACGCCTTCACTTAGTGTGTTCAAGGCTTCTTCGCCTCTGTCCATAGCTTGAAGAATTTGTGCCTGTAAGAGAACCAAGGATGGATTGGTATCTGTGAGATCAATTAATGCGCGAACCTCTGCCAAAGATTCTGTATACAAAGTACTTTGTGCAAGCATCTGAGCGAGGGCAATTCGAACACTTGGTTGAACGGGGAAATCTTTATTAAGCTCACGCAAACTTTGAATTAACAAGCCACGATCTTGCGTGTTCATGCTTCCAGTTTGTGCGGCAATTACGGAGAAATCTATATCTCCTCCCAACTCTATAACTTTACCCATATGGGATATTGCTTGGTCTAAAGAACCTCTCTCTAAAAATTGAAATCCGACCATTAGATGCGGTTGTGGGTTACTTGGTTCGATTTCGATCCAGAGGAGGCCTAACTGGAGCATTGCATTGACGTCATCATTTACTGATGCAAATTGGACTGCCCGTTGGATAATTCCTAAATCACGGGTTTGCCGCGCCAAATCAAAATAGCTTTCACCCGCTTCGCTGAGCTCGCCACGCTGTGCGCCCAATTCGCTTATTATTGCTGTATATAGTTGCTCTTCGGTGAAGTTGCCGTATTCAATTTCCTTAGCTTCGATGGCCGGTTCGACGCTCGTGGGTTGTGGATTCTCAGTGGGTCCGCCGTCAGCAATAGCAGAATTTTCCGGCGACTGGGTGTAAGTAGCGCATGCACTCAGAATTGCTGCAATTAATAGCAGAAAACAGAAGTTTATTAATCTCTTCGCATACATAATGTTTATTGTAGCAGTTTGTTGATTAAGCGGCATATGGTCTTGATCTTCTTATGAGCTTACTGAAGTTGAGTTTATTAGTGCTAGAGGACCGGACTTAGCCTGCTTTTGCTGTACTGAATTCCCGATAACCTGCTGTGAAATTAACACAATAAGGGTATTCATGATTCAAAACTACAGTAAAATCAGTCCTTAATGGGAACATAGTCTGATATTTAGTAACATAGCTTGCTTTCTATGCACAGGGCAACCTCGAGCTGTCGCCATCCCTAGCCAAATAACTATAACGGACTGCAGTAATGGATTCTCAATGGCATTGGTATTAATCGGAATCAATCACACCACAGCAGGTATAGCACTGAGGGAAAAGGTTGCCTTCCCTCCGGACGTGGTCGCCGATGCTTTGGGTCAATTAGGAGGTATAGCAGATGTTCGTGAAGTTGTTTTGGTGTCTACTTGTAATCGAACAGAGATTTATTTGGCGTTTCAAGCTGGTGACGATACTGCCATCGATAATCGTGAGTTAGTAGATAGGCAACAAATTGTTGTTAGCTGGCTGGCAGATTACCATAAACTGGATGTTGAAGAGTTGGCTCAGAGTAGTTATTTTTTCGGCAATGAAGATGTTGTGCGACATCTCATGAAAGTTTCTTGTGGATTGGATTCCATGGTGTTGGGAGAGCCCCAGATTTTCGGTCAAATAAAATCTGCGTACGCGGTTTCGAAAGATTTGGAAGTTGTAGGGGGAAGTCTTGGCAAAGCTTTTCAGCAAGCTTTTACTATTGCCAAAGAAGTTCGTACAGACACAGCAATTGGCGAAAACCCTGTATCAGTTGCCTACGCCGCAGTTGCTTTGGCTGAAAGAATTTTTTCAAAACTTAATAGTCTGCAAGTCTTGTTGATTGGCGCTGGCAGAACTATCGAATTAGTTGCTAAGCATTTGGTAGAAAAAGGTGTGCAGGAAATCATCGTGGCGAATAGAACTCTTGATAACGCCTTGGATATTGCATCACGTATTAATGGTCATGGAGTGCTGCTATCTGATATCCCCGAAAAACTAATTGCGACGGATATAGTAGTAAGTTCAACCAACAGCCAATTACCTCTTTTAGGAAAAGGATCAGTTGAGAAGGCATTGAAGCAGCGGAAACACAAGCCCATGCTCTTAGTGGATTTGGCAGTACCCAGAGATATTGAAGAAGAGGTTGGTGAGATTGCAGATGCTTACTTGTATAGCATTGATGACATCAGTAACGTAATTGAAGACGGGGTTAAGAGCCGAGCTGAAGCGGCGGCGGAAGCGCATTTGATTATAGAGCGTGGAATTGAGGAATATCTTAAACAATTACGGTCGCTGAACGCTGTTGCAACCTTGCGGGCGTTTCGAGCAAAGGCTGAAAAAATTAGAGATCTGGAACTAGAAAAAGCTATTAAAGCTCTAGAGAGCGACGAGTCACCAGAAGAAATATTAAATAACTTGGCGCGTGGGATTACCAACAAATTAACTCATACACCCAGTGTACAAATGAAAAAAGCTAGCGCCGAGGGAAGGAATGATTTACTCAAACTAACTCAGGAATTATATGATTTACAAGAAGAGAATTCAAAAAACGATAACCCAAAAAACGATAACCCAAAAAGTGACTCATCATAATGATCGGCTTCGTTTGATTCCAGAAAGCAGTAGAGAAATGACTAAAGGTTTATGAAAGATTCAATTCGCACAAAACTAGAAAGCCTACGGGATCGCTTTGGGGAATTAGAAGCACTTTTGAGTGATGCTGAAATAATTTCAGATCAGAATAAATTTCGAGAACTATCGAAAGAATATGCTGAAATTGAGGAACTAGTGCAGAGTTTTAATCGGTTCAAGACTGTGAGTAATGCTCTCATTGAAGCAAAGGAAATGCAAAAGGATGCTGATCCTGAAATTCGCGCAATGGCAGAGGATGAAATTAGCGTTACTAATGAAGAATTGGATGCCCTAGAGCTAGGCCTGCAAAAATTGCTCCTACCCAAAGATTCAAAAGATAGTTGTAACGTTTTTCTAGAAATTCGCGCAGGTACCGGTGGTGATGAGGCAGCGATTTTCTCGGGCGATCTTTATCGTATGTACTCTCGCTACGCTGAATTGCAAAAATGGGGCTTAGAGCTGATTACCGAGCGGCAGGGGGAACATGGCGGTTATAAAGAAATTATCGTTCGAATTGAAGGTAAGAATGTCTATGAAAAGCTGAAATTCGAATCTGGGGCCCATCGGGTGCAACGAGTTCCCGATACTGAAACTCAGGGGCGAATCCACACTTCGGCTTGTACTGTGGCGATTATGCCTGAATTAGAAGAAGTTGATGAAATAGAAATCAATAAAGGTGATCTGCGAGTCGATACTTTTCGAGCGAGCGGTGCTGGCGGTCAACATGTCAACAAAACAGATTCTGCTATACGTCTTACTCACCTTCCTTCAGGCATAGTGGTGGAGTGTCAGGATGAAAGATCTCAGCACAAGAACAAAGCTCGGGCTATGTCTCTGTTGCAGGCAAAGTTATTAGATCAAGCTCAGTCGGCCCAACAGCAGGAAGAATCCGATGCTCGTAGAAAATTAGTCGGTAGTGGAGATCGTTCCGAGAAAATTCGAACCTATAATTATCCTCAAGGTCGGGTGACGGATCATCGAATTAAACTGACTCTTTACAATCTGTCGGAGATAATGGCAGGTGAGCTGGGCTCTGTTGTACAGCCCCTAATCAATGAGTATCAAGCTGATCTCTTAGCAGGATTGGCAGCAGAAGGCTGACTTTAGCAGCTATGTCTTTATCAATAAGCGAAGCATTAAGCGAGTCAAAACAATTATCAGGGTATAGCGATAGCTCGCGCCTCGATGCTGAATTGTTTCTTGCAGCAGCTCTTAACCGCAGCCGTGAATATATCTATACTTGGCCTAATGGCGCAGTCAGTAGACGCGAATTAAATACTTATCATTCTTATTTAGAAAGACGTCGAGGCGGAGAACCAGTGGCTTATATTCTTGGGCGGCAGGCTTTTTGGGATTTTGATTTAACAGTGAATGAAAGCGTCCTAATTCCCCGCCCAGAAACAGAGCAACTGGTCGAGTGGGCCATCGATCTGCTCGATTGTTGTAGCTCGGATTGTGTTCATATCGCCGATCTTGGCACTGGCTCCGGGGCTATTGCTTTAGCTTTGGCGAGCACCAACCATTTGTGGCAGCTTTCTGCAGTTGATGTTAGTGAAGACGCGCTTAAGGTCGCCCGGATGAATGCGGAAGAACTAAACCTGACAAATATTGATTACATTCATTCATCATGGTGCGATGGCTTTACTCAAGACAAATTTGATTTGATTGTGGCCAATCCACCCTATGTGGCTATAGGTGACCCACATTTGCAAGAAGGAGACCTGCCATTCGAGCCCAAGCTTGCTCTGATTTCTGATGAGAGCGGTAAGGGAGATATCAGACGAATTGCCGAAAGTGGCCGAGAATTTCTAAAAGATGATTCCTGGCTCCTTCTAGAGCATGGTTATGATCAAAAAGAGGAAGTGGGAATAATTTTAAAAAATTTGGGTTATAAAGAAATCGAGTGTCGCCAGGACTATGCTGGAATAGATCGAATGACAATTGGAAAATGGTTAGCTTGATCTCCGATTTATTTAAATTAAAAAAATAGCTAAGAATTTATTCTAAATGATTGATGAGCAACTCCTAAGATACAGTCGTCAAATAATGCTGCCGGACATGGATATTGCTGGCCAGCAGAAGCTCGTCGACGCTAACGTGCTGATCGTTGGGATGGGAGGCCTTGGTTGCCCTGTGGGTATGTATTTGGCAGCAGCGGGGGTAGGGCATCTGATTCTCGCCGATGATGACACTGTAGAAATTACCAATCTGCAAAGACAAATCGCCCACAGCCAGGCTGACATTGGCTCATCAAAAGTAGAATCCGCGGCCGAAACGTTGAAAGGTCTTAATCCGAAGGTACGTATTACGGCGATGAATCAACGACTCGAAGAGAAAGACCTTGATAATCAGATGGCTACGGTCGACGTAGTGGTGGATGCTAGCGATAATTTCACTACGCGTTTTGCCATCAATCGAGCTTGCTCAAAAGCTAAAACGCCTTTGGTATCTGGAGCTGCAATTCGAATGGAGGGGCAGGTAACAGTGTTTGATCCTCGTGATGCCCAAAGCCCTTGTTATCAATGTCTCTATAAAGAAGGAGATGATGAATCAGCGAGTTGTTCCGAAAACGGAGTTTTGGCACCAATCGTTGGAATTATAGGCTCAGTTCAGGCTCTGGAGGTCATCAAAGTGATCACTGGAATTGGCAAATCTCTAACTGGCCGATTGTTGTTATTAGATGGAAAAACCATGCAATGGCGTGAAATGAAATTACCGCGGGACGAAAATTGTCCTGTTTGTTCTTTTTCTAAGTAAAATACAACGCCTAAAGCCTTTCATTGCAGTGTTAGGGCCATACGGCTATTATGCCCACCCCGTACTGATTCCCCAGTTCCAGGTAGTAATCAGACAAGCTTACTTGTCAGAGAATTAAGAGATGGAACCAGAAGTAGATCTACAACAGGTACCCTTTGATCGCTTTGAGTTACATAAGCCATTACGCGATGCCATAGCTAAAATGGGTTTTGAATTTTGTACGCCGATTCAAGCGGAGTCCCTAGTTCATACCCTGGCTGGCCATGATGTAACAGGTCGGGCTCAAACTGGTACTGGGAAAACTGCAGCCTTCTTGATTACGATTATTAATGATTTGTTATCAAACCCTATAGAAGAAGAAAGATTTCTCGCGGAGCCGCGCGCGCTGATCGTAGCACCAACTCGAGAACTGGCTATTCAAATTGCTAGTGATGCCAGTCAGCTAACAGAGTTTTCTGGTTTGCATACGGTAACGCTTGTCGGTGGCGAAGATTATCAAAAGCAAAATAAAGCTTTGGCTCAAGAGCCGGTAGATCTTGTCGTGGCTACGCCTGGCCGCCTTATAGATTTTGTCCAAAACGATAACCTTTATTTGGGTATGGTCGAGTTGCTAGTTTTGGATGAAGCTGATCGTATGTTAGATATGGGGTTTATTCCACAAGTTCGACAAGTTGTTTCACGAACTCCAAAAAAAGATTGTCGTCAAACATTGCTATTTAGCGCCACCTTTACGCCTGTGATTCTAGAAATGGCTGAGCGCTGGGCCGTTGATCCTATCATGGTAGAAATCAATCCCAAGAAGGTTGCAGCCGATGCCGTGGATCAGATCGTTTATCTTGTAACCACGGCTGACAAATACAATTTGCTCTATAATTTGATTTCCGAAGAGAAAGCGGAAAAAGTTATGGTTTTTAGCAATCGCCGGGACCAGGTCCGCAAGCTTGCGGATAATCTTTACCGCAATGGCGTTAATTGTGGAGTATTATCTGGAGAGGTTCCGCAAAATAAACGAATCAAGACATTGGATGCATTTAAAACAGGCAGCATAAAAGTTCTCGTTGCAACAGATGTAGCGGGTCGTGGACTGCATATCGATGATGTTAGTCATGTGGTGAATTACACTTTGCCAGAAGAAGCAGAAGACTATGTTCATCGCATTGGCCGAACAGGCCGTGCTGGTGCGATAGGGACTTCGATTAGCTTTGCCTGTGAAGAAGATTCCTTCTTGCTCCCGGCTATTGAAGAAAAACTAGGCAACAAATTGAATTGCATTCATCCTGATGACTCAGCATTGGAGCGTGCACCCGCCTTTTCCCGAGAGTCAAAATTTAAACCACGGACTGATAGTCGTAATTCCAGCAAGCCGAGAAATAATCGGCGATCCACTCATTCCTAGTTTTAAATCTTGATTTTGGATCGTAATTTTACATCCCAACTCTAGATCATTATCAAACGATCTGATTTCCTTTTAGACTAGTCGCATATAGCTTGTATGCTCTGCTCCAATGCTCAATATTTTTGGAGATTGGCATACTTACGGCGCTTTTTATTTCGCTTTTCAGGGAATCTATGGAGGCACCGAGCGATATTTCACACGAATCTCTGACATTGTTTAATTTACTGCTAAACCCTTCAGGGTGTTTTGATGTAGCGGCAGAAAAATCTTTAATAGCAGGAGAAATATTAGGATAGTTTGCCCGCAAGAATCGGGAAGCAAAAGATAGAAAAAATGCTCATGAAATCATTGCCTTTGAATATAGTGTTTTGATGTTGAAAGCTACTTTCTAGTCCCGCCAACTGCAGCCAATATTTTCGCATACTCAGCAGATTTACGATGTTCTGACACTAGATCTAAGAAAGTTGATCCGTCTTGGAGAGAAGTGTTGATGTTTCTTCCTGCTTCAACAAACAAAGGCACGAATCGTGAAAACAATTCCGCTGTCATTCCGCGATAGGCTTTGAGCAAGATATTATAATCAGCCGGCATTCCTTCCGGTGGGGCTAGTTCCAAGAATGTTGAGAGGCGTTCATCTGACCAG
>TARA_B110000438_G_scaffold45039_1_pt1 | contig 12575 bp, 12 predicted proteins | sample TARA_B110000438 | Tara Oceans TARA_B110000438 (sample SAMEA4398413) | marine metagenome | biome: Polar Biome; feature: [MES] marine water layer (ENVO:01000295) within the mesopelagic zone...; material: water (ENVO:00002006), including particulate matter (ENVO:01000060) such as...... | reverse complement strand
TTATAAAATGGAGTGGGAGCCATTCTTATGACATTGGGCTCACGCCAATCACCGATCACATTCTTCTCTGTTAGTGAGTTAAAGATTGCCTTTCCATTGAATGAGCTATCACGAATCACGAGTGATAGCTGGCACCCTCGACCCTGTATTGGAGTAATTGATTCAATTTGTCCAGTAAACGCAGTTTGAATTAGAAAATCCATGTAACTGGTTAATTGTATCGATTTTTCGCGTAATTTTTTAAAGGAGGCTTCTTTGAACATATGTAATGATGCTATGACAGGCGTTAAAGAGAATACAGGCGGATTACTGACTTGCCATAAATCTGCGTCTTTTGCAGCCACGAACTCTGTTCCCATTTTAAAGCGAGTCTCGAGATCGTTACTCCACCAACCCAAGAGTTGCTCATCTCCATTGCCACCATGATGCATTTCATGAATAAATGCCCCACCAACCGAGCCTGGGCCACCATTTAGATATTTGTAAGTACACCATGCCGCAAAATCAGGCGCCCATTCATGCAGGTTGAGCTCAACATTACCCACTGCATGTGCAAGATCAAGCCCTACTTTGCAGCCGGCTTTTCGTGCCATTTCACATATTTTCTGCATCGGCATTACTTGACCACTGTAATACTGAATTCCAGGAACTAATATTAATGCAATTTCATCACCATCCGCATCGATAATATCTTGAAGATCTGCAAGTAGTAACTCATCATTTTTAGGGCTCCATTCGATTAAAGCCTCTTTTGGATCATAACCATGAAGACGAATTTGAGATTCAGCAGCAAATCTGTCTGATGGAAATGCAGTTGATTCAATCAGTATCTTAAATCGTTTACTGGTCGGTCGATAAAAAGTGGTCATCAGCATGTGTAAATTTACGGTCAGAGTATTCATAGCAATGACTTCATGCTCATGACTGCCCGTTAAGTCAGCGAAACCTTCCCTGGCTTGTAAATGGTAGTTTAGCCAGGGTCTGCTAGCTTTTGTATGACCATGCACACCATATTTACCCCAATCATTTAACTCTTCTTGTATATATCGACCAACAGATTTTGGCTGCAGACCAAGTGAATTTCCACATAGATAGACACAGGAATTACCATTTTTATCATCTGGAAATAAAAATGCTGATCGATAATGACTTAATGTGTCTTCTTTATCTAATGATTGGGCATATTCACGATCAGTTTTAAAATTAAAATTATTCAACTTCGTAGTCCTTTCGATTTAAGTTAAGCCATTTTAAAGCTGTATCAGCATAAAGCCAGTTATTAGTTGTTTCATTTAGTTGCATGCTAGCTATCATTTTACCTGGCACTTCCTCTCCCAATGGGAAAGGGTAATCACTACCAAGTGCAATGCAGTCAGCGCCGAATAGTTTTATCATATACTCAAGAACTGCAGGTTCATGCACCAGAGAATCAACAAAAAATTTTCCAATATAGTCCCTTGGATTATGTTGATTATGAGTAGCAACAATATCAGGTCTTACATTATACCCGTGCTCTAGTCTGCCTATAATACTTGGAAAAGCACCACCTCCATGGGCAAAGGCAACTCTTAGCTTTGGCAGCCTTTCAAAAACACCACCAAATATTAGTGAGCATATTGACAATGCTGTTTCAGCTGGCATTCCTACCAGCCAGGGGAGCCAATAACGATTCATCCGGTCACTGCCCATCATCTGCCATGGATGAACAAAGATGGCTGTATTTAGATCCTGTGCAGCTTCTAAAATTGGAAAAATTCTTGAATCATCGAGGTTCCAGCCATTTATATGTGATCCAATTTGAAATCCTGCCATGCCTTTTATCTTGACACAACGTTCCATCTCTTTAATGGATAGATCAGCATCTTGCATTGGCAGGGTTGCAAGACCAATATATTTTTTTGGATAATTAGTTACAATATCAGCGATATGGTCATTTAGGATCATTGATAAATCTAATGTATCCTTTGCTTTTGCCCAGTAATTGAACATTACTGGTACGGTGGATAAAACTTGAACATCAACATGAGCTTGGCGACATTCATGTATTCTTATCTCTGGATCCCAGCAATTAGGCTCAACATCACGAAAATGCTTTCCATCCATTACCATACGGGCACAACCAGTGCCGCAATGCTCTAATTGCATGAAGCCACCATACCCATAGCGTTCTTTTAAGTCCGGCCAGTTTTCAGGCAATATATGAGTATGTATATCAATTTTTAACATATATATTGCTGATTACTCAGCAGCCATCACTTCACCGCATTTATTGCAGGTACGATTTTCTTCAGAGCTATAATATCGTTCAAATATCGGTGGTAACTGACCAACTATATCGGTGATTGGTATATATTCTTCATAGAGTTTGTTGTCACATTTTTCACAAAACCACAAAAACCCATCAAGTTCACCTTCCGTACGTTTTCGCTCAACTACTAAGCCCACTGTATCTTCATACCTCTGAGGTGAATGAGGAACTGTAGGTGGCAATAATAATATCTCACCTTCTTTGATTATAGTTTCGACTCGCTTTCCGTCTTGGATAGTTTTTAGTAGCATATCGCCCTCGAGCTGATAAAAAAATTCAGGACCTGGATCATAATGATAATCAGTTCTGGCATTTGGCCCACCTACGACCATTACAATAAAATCATTATCCTCAAAAACTTGTTGATTACAGACGGGCGGCCTCAGAAGATGTCGATGTTCCTCAATCCAGCCTTGGAAATTAAATGCCATAAGTGATTTCATGTTTTTCTCCCTTTTTGATATTCAGTAATCATTATATGGAATTTTATTACTGATGGCTTATTTTTATCAATTGGGATTTTTCATCTAAGTTGATAGCAGTTAAATCTCTACCCCATACATAACCAGTATCAAGACAGATGAATTTCGGTTTTACCATTAAACCCAATGCTGACCAGTGTCCAAAGACAATGAGTGTCTCTTTCCAATAGTTTTTTTTGACCTCAAACCAAGGCTTTAAATTCTCGACATACTCCATCGATCCTCCTTTGTATTGGAAATCCAGTTCATTATTCTTTTTAAGCATTCTCATGCGGGTAAAGGTATTGATAACAAAGCGATGCTTTTCAATTCCCTTGAGCCTCTCTGACCACATATGCGGCGAATTACCATACATAGAGGTGAGTAATTGTTTGCAGTTATCTCCCTTAAGAAGAACCTCAACCTCACTTGCGTATGATATTGCCTGCTCGATCGTCCACTGAGGATGAATTCCAGCATGCACTAAAATGCGATTATTATTTTTACTGAAATGGACTAAAGGTTTGCACCTTAACCACTCCATTAATGGTTCTCTATCATGCGCATTTAAAATCTCTTTTAGACAATCAGATTCTTTACTCAGGGGTATAGCTTCAAAATGTAATGCTAAGAGATGTAAATCATGATTACCAAGAACAGTTGTCACTGCGCCTTCAAGATTTTTGATAAAACGCAGTGTTTTTAGAGAATCAGGCCCACGGTTAACCAAGTCACCAGTTAACCATAGCTGATCTTTTTCTGGACTAAAGTTAATTTTATCTAGGAGCCGTCTGAATGCATCATAGCAGCCTTGTAAATCTCCAATTGCATAGACAGCCAATAGAATTTCCTTTTTTAGTGAATAACACCAGGGACTGCTAGAGTGAAAGGAGCTATAGGCGCATCAAAATTATTGCCATCACCTGCTTGCATATTATATTTACCTTGCATCGCTCCAACGGGCGTTTCTATGATTGCACCACTTGAATAACAAAATTGTTCACCTGGTTTTAACTTAGGTTGCTCTCCCACAACACCATCACCTCTGACTTCTTGAGTTTTTCCATTAGAATCTGTGATTACCCAATGACGACTCAAAAGTTTAGCCGAGTTATTACCTTTATTTGAGATCGTTATTGTGTAGGCGAAAACATAGCGATTTTCATCAGGTTCAGATTGTTCATGAATATAGTTAGTATCCACTTTTATATTGATATTAGAACTTTCCGACATAATTATTTGTTACTCATTTATTGTATTTGCAAGTTTTGACCAGGTTAATATTGGAACTTCTTCGGCTCTTTGGGTTGGGCTCAAATCCATTTCTATCATTATTTTATCAGAGATTAGTCCTTTTAGTGAGTTTCTAAGCGTTTTTCTACGCTGAGAAAATGCTTGTGTGACAATCTTTGAGAGTGTAGCTGGGTTTTTGATTATGATCTGATTATTTGGTTTTGGTTTTATTTTAACTACAGATGAGATGACTCTTGGTGCTGGATTAAATGCCTTGGCTGGTACGTCAAAAAGATTATATGTATCCATGTATGTTCCAAACATTATGGATAACCGACCGTAATTTTTTCCACCTGGGGACGCTGCTAAACGGTTAGCAACCTCTTTTTGAAGCATGAAATGTTGATCATAAATATTATTTTTAAATTGAATTAGATGAAACATCAACGGGGTAGAAATATTATAGGGAAGATTACCTATTATTCTTAATTTTTTTCCAATACTTGAATAATCAAATTTGAGTGCATCACCTTGGTGGATAGAAATATTAGGGTAATGTGAAAATTTTCTTTCTAGAGTAGGGATGAGATCACGATCTAATTCAACAATATGTAGGTTTGGTTTAGATTGGGCTATTGGTTTGGTGAGGACGCCATTACCAGGGCCAATTTCGATAATTACATCATCAGGTTTCGGATTAATATTGCTAACGATCGCATGCACAATTTGTTGATCAATTAAAAAATGTTGCCCAAACCTTTTTTTCGTGTGGTGCCTTTCATTCATTATTTAATCATTTCAATAGCTAATTCTATAGCGGCTATTAGACTATCAGAGCTTGCTTTTCCTTTACCTGCAATATCAAATGCAGTCCCATGGTCGACAGAAGTTCTCACAAATGGCAAGCCAAGAGTAATATTAACAGCCTCACCAAATCCAGCATATTTTAGAACAGGAAGACCTTGATCATGGAACATCGCAAGAACAACATCACTGTCTTTTTCAGCTTTCAGGAAGATTGTATCGGCAGGAATTGGACCTTCAATATTAAAATTTTTGTTTTGAAATTCTTTTATGACAGGCTCTATGATTTCTTGTTCTTCTGAGCCAAGGTGGCCATTTTCACCAGCATGTGGATTGAGTCCACATACCAAGATGCGAGGACTTTTTATTTTAAAATATTTCTTTAGATCTGCATGTAAGATATTAATGATCTTTCTGAGTTTATCTTTTGTTATATGAGAGGAGATTTTCGATACAGGTATATGAGTGGTCGCAAGGGCAACTCTTAAATTGTCTGCAGCTAACAACATTACAGGAGTATTTGCATTGGTTTGCTTTGCAATAAATTCGGTATGACCTGTAAATTTAATACCAGCTTCGTTGATAACAGCTTTATTGACTGGTGCTGTAACCATTGCTTTGTATGTTCCATTTAGACAAAAATCAATAGTTTCTTCTAGACCGTCCATAAGAATAAGTGAATTTTGATAGTTAGGTTCCCCACAAATAACTTTTGAGCTAAAGGTTTTGGTTCTTATATATAAGGTATCTTTGGGTAATCTCTCGGGTCTAATTACACTTGGCTGCCATTCAATAAAGTGTATAACTTTATTTAATTCTTTTGCTCTTTCTCTTATAACTGCTGGGTCTGAGACAATTACTAAGTTCTCGCTCCACTCATGATTAATGAGATCTAGACAAATTTCAGGTCCAATACCAGCTGGTTCGCCAACCGTAACTGCAATAAGATGTTCAGGGGGTAGATGATGCATGAGGTATAGAGCTTAAATTTATTTATTATTTAGATTCTTTTTTCAACAAATGCTTGATCTCTAATACGTCGAATCCAAATCTCAGATTCATTAGCAAGCTTGCCATTTTTTATTTGTTGCGAGCAATTAACTTGCTTTAATTCTTCCGTATTGTCATGCGTTCTTCTTCCAGTAACCTCTAGTATATGCCAGCCAAAACGTGAGCGAAAAGGTTCAGATATAACACCGAGTTCACTATTATCGACAGTATTCTGGAATTCCTCTACGAAAATACCAGGACTAACCCAGCCCATAGACCCACCTTCATTGGCTGACCCTGGATCTTCAGATAGGAGCTTTGCAATTTCACTGAATTTTTTACCTTCATTTATCTGTTTTCGGGCATCATCAAGTTTTTGTTTTGCCGTTTCGTTGTCAATTATTTGATTAGGTATTACCAATATATGCCTGACTTCACTTTGCTCTATTTCACTTCGCTCTATTTTACTTCTCATCTCATTTATCTTGATGATATGAAATCCGCTTAAGGCTTGCATTGGCTGTGAGTACTCACCTTGCTTTATGGTATTCACAATATTGGAAAATAATGTTGGCAACTGCTCTCCTTTGCGCCAGCCAAGTAATCCACGATCTATTCCAGTTTGGCTGTCAGAATAGGTGATGGCCATTTCTCCAAAATCTGCACCATTATCAAGTTCTTTAATTACATTATCAGCAATTACTCTTGCATTGTTATATTGATCGGTTGTCGCCGATTCAGGAACCGATATTAGTATGTGCGAAAGATTATAGTCAGAAATATTAATAATATTATCATCCAGCCTCGCAAAACACTGATTCATCTCTCTTTCAGAGACATTAATTCTAGAAATAACATCTATTTGGCGTAATTGTTCAAAGATTAATTGGTTTCTTAGGTCACTTCGATATCGCCCATAGTCTATGCCATCTGCGGTAAGTAGAGCCGGAAGCTCCTCAAAACTAATGTTATTCTCTTCTGCAATAAGAGAGATAGCCCCATTTAACATTTGGTCAGAAATTTGAATGCCAATTTGACCAGCGCGTTGCAATTGTATCTCTTCAATAATCAGTTGCTCAAGAAGCTGTTCTTCCATGATATCTCTTGTCGGTAACTCGAGCCCCTGAAGCTCAGCTCGTTTTGTAATATTTGTAATTTGAAAATTTAGTTGGCTTCTCAAAACCACCCCTTCATTAACAATAGCTACAATTGAGTCTAGTTCTCTTTGGTTCTCTTGTGCGATTACAAAAGTGAAGTTCATTAATGTTAAAAATATAATGATGGAGTATATAAATTTTATTTTATTCATAATTTTTTATTGAATGTAGTTTGAGTAACCTAGAATACCACGTTCTAGGAGTTTATCTGCTTTTGTACCAATACTGGTCATACCTTTCAGCACAAGTTGTATACCTAATGAAGTATCTTCTTGTCCATCTCTTGTCGAGACGTATTGTCTATATACCATTCTAACCGCCCAACAACAACTCTCATATTCAAGACCATAAAATTGTTCTAAAGTTCTTTTGTCTTTAATTGAGTAATTGTAGTGTCCTAATACATTCCACGTCTCAGAAATTGGCCATGACCATGAAATATTCCCTTGTTCCAACAAATTTTGACGAAATCGATAACCAAAATTTAAAATCCTATTATTTTCTGATCGATATTGAATGCGAGCCTGGGATCTAGCAACACCTGAATTTTCATTATTCCATTGATGGGAAATATCAAAATTTAAATCATCAAAGATTAGAAATCTAAGTTCAGCTATAAAATCTGAATTTGAACTAGGAATAAAATTTCTACCAGGGAGAGTGACTTTTTGATTGTTGAGATAAAAAGATTTACCTAATGTTACTGAAATTACCTCCTTACCATCTTTATTATCAATAACTTTTGAACCAAAACCAAGACTGATTTGTTCTGTATCAGCGATTCTATCAATACCTATAAAACGATTTTTTCGGAATAGTTGAACCAGATTTAAATCTGGTTCAATAGTGTCAAAAATAGGCAAATTTTTCTGATCTCGATAGGGTGTATTTAGATACAAGAATCTGGGCTCAAAGGTTTGCGTATAATTTTCTAATGGGCGTTCAAAAAATAATCCTGCATCTAAACTTGCAATAGGTATAGTTCTAGAAGGATCGGAGATTTGATCTTTTTCAAAATTCTTTAACTGATATTGAGTATGTTTTAGAGCAATTGATGGGTTAACATACCAACCCTCTTTTTTTATTTCCCAATCCAGTTCTGGTTGCGTATCAATTCGCCACCCAGTTACACCGACATCGCGATCAAAAAAAACAATCTCACTATCTAGGCTAGCAGATATGCCTAAGGGTTTATATGGGAGAGAGGCGTTAAATTTTAGTTGCGGTAAACGTGCATAGGGTCGGTCAGTTAATAGAATACTTTTATCAATAGTTTGAAAATTCTGAAAGCGAGCAAGAAATGACCAATTCTCACCAAATGCGTCCATCATTATATTTTGGTTAAGATGGGTAATGCTGGTCATACTTAAATTGCCCCCTAAATCCTCAAAGTAATTTCCATCTGATGTATTTCCATAATCAATAGTAGTTCTAATCCCGTTAGCGAAATTAGTTTCATTATTAAATTGAATATAATGCCTAGATGCACCAAATATATTGTCATTATTGAGATAATCTAGCTTAAGTTGGCTTTTGTTAGTGGAGGATATATACCTAAACTCGTTACCTAATTGAAAACCACGACCAGTAAGGATTCTTGGCGTTATTGTGGCATCATAATTTTTTGCAATATTCCAGTACCAAGGTAATCTAATTTCATTTCCACTTCTTCCACCACCTCCTATCTCAGGCGCCAGAAAACCTGATTTTCTGGCATCACCAAGAGGGAATGAGATTTTAGGGATATACAGTATTGGGATATCTTTAAAGCTTAGGGAAACCTTATCCGCTTGTGCTTCACCTTCATCAAGATCAAGGACAATGTTTTTTGCTTTAATAAACCAATCATTCGAACCAACTGGACATGTCGTATAATTTACATCACGTAAGTTTAAAATTCCTTCTTCTTGGAGCTCAATCGACTCAGCATTTCCTCTTGAGATATTATCTCCAAGAACAAATGTTGCTTCATTAAATAATATCTCACCACCTAAGTAAGAGAATAAAGCAGATTCGCTGGAAACCATTAAGTTATTATTTTCAAATTGAACATTACCCTCCAGATTGAGTGATTCTTTATCAGGATTGTATTTAGCTGAGTTAGAAGTTGTAATACTTTCATTTGATGTTATGACTACATTCCCAGTTAAATTGGTAGCCGGCTGCAAGCCAACATTTAGATAGATATTGTCTGCTTCAAAATTAATAGCATGATTACTTTGATTTTTTTTATTAAAATTTAATGGTAGATTGCACATATCATTTTGCTGTGCATAGACATTCGCAGATGAGAAAGCTAATGTTAGGGCTATTAATTGAAAAGAATGTTTAAACAAAAAATATAATATCCATTTGATTGGCATTATTGGTGTTCGGTATCAAGCTTGTTTTACTCATAAGTGTATTCTATTGAATTTTTCGTATTAAAGGAAAAATAATTATCCAAACAATAAACTCAGATATACGTTACACAGACCTCCTGAGTTGGATAAAAAGTCTCCCGGGTGATCCTTATGAGAATATTGAAATTGCATCTTCAGACGCTAGTTTCAGAAGATATTTCCGGGTCTGGCAAAATGAAGTCTCATTTATTGTAATGGATGCACCGCCAACGAAAGAAAATAGTATAAAATTTTTAAAATTTTCAGATTTATTTCGAAGTATAAAAATTAATTGTCCTGACATACTAGAATCTAATCTAAAAAAAGGTTTTTTGTTGTTGACTGATCTTGGGTTTGATCATTATTTGGCTGCCCTAGAAAAAGATCCAGAATTACTAGAGCCTCTGTATAATGATGCATTAACTACTCTTCAAATTCTTCAATCTGATGCTAAGTCAATTATGGGGCATTTTTCACACTATGATGAGAATATGTTAAGGGGAGAGACAGATCTTTTTTCTGATTGGTTTTGCTTAAAAGAACTTGGTATTTCTTTTAATAAGGGCGAGCTATCTCAGTGGAAGGATTGTGTTGAAATTCTTCTTAAGAGTGCTTTAAATCAACCTCAAGTTGTTGTTCATCGTGACTTTCATTCTAGAAATTTAATATATAGAAAGCTAAATAATCCAGGTGTTCTTGATTTTCAAGATGCAGTTATTGGTCCAATTACATATGATTTAGTTTCATTATTAAGAGATTGTTATATCTCACTTCCAGAGAAAACCATCCATCAGATGCTTGAGATTTATTACTCAAATCTTGATACTTCATTAAAAGATAGGATGAGCAAAAAAAAATTTATCAGATTCTTTGATCTAATGGGAATTCAAAGACATCTCAAAGCGGTTGGAATATTTGCTCGATTAAAGCATCGCGATGGTAAAAATAATTATCTCAAAGATATCCCTAGAACAATAAATTATCTTTTTAACATTACAGCAAAATACCCTGAACTTGAGTTCTTAAATATTTTTTTGAAAAATAAATGCCTAACATATAGGGATTCATGAAATGAGGGCAATGATTTTAGCTGCTGGACGTGGTGAGCGTTTGAAGCCATTAACAAATTGCATACCAAAATGCTTGGTGAAGGTAAGGAATGAGACGCTCCTTGAAAGGCATTTTCATATGTTAAAAGGCGCTGGTGTTTCTGAGGTTGTTATTAATTTAGGGTGGTTGGGAGAAAAGATTGTTGATTTTGTTGGGACGGGCGCAAGATTTGGCTTAGAGGTAAATTATAGTTATGAGGATGATAAAATATTAGAAACTGGAGGAGGTATTGTTAAAGCACTACCGATGCTTGGTGATAAACCTTTTTGGGTAATTAATGGAGATATTTTTACAGATTACATACTTCCTGATATTGATTTAGGTCAAAAATTTTTAGGTCATTTAATTTTAGTACCAAATCCAACCTATAAAACTATAGGTGATTTTAATCTTATAGATAATAAGGTGGTAAAAGACAAAAAATTGCCATTTACATTTAGTGGCATGGCTCTTTATGAGCCAAAACTATTTGAGAAAGAAATAATAAGAAGATTTTCAATCGTTCCTATATTAATTGAATGTATAAAAAATAAATGTTTATCAGGAAGTTCTTTCAAGGGTGATTGGCATGATGTTGGCACACCAGCTAGGTTAGCCAGGCTAAATAAATCTTAAGGCTAAATAAAAATTAATTTAGATTTCTTGTAGTGCACTGATATTTTTTTCTAGATGGCAGACCATTTTTTTTTGAATTATTTTTTTATCTTCAGTGATACCTAAATTTTTTAGATTGGTAACATCTAATCCTTTGAAACCACAGGTATTAATGCCTTGAAAGGGCTCTAGGTTGACACTATGATTAAACGCAAGACCATGATAACTGCAGCCCTTGCTTATCCTTAGACCGACACTGGCGATTTTCTTTGAATTTACATAGACTCCTGGCGCTTCAGATTTCCTGATAGCCTCTATATTGTATTCGGCCATCAGATTTACGATGGTTTGCTCGAGTGTCGAGATAAGTTGACGAATGTTTAAATTTAATTTCGTTAAATCAAATAAAACATACATCATTATTTGACCTGGTCCATGATAGGTAACTTGGCCTCCTCGATCGACTTTTAAGATTCTAATTTGCCCTGAATTAAGGATATGTTTTGAGTCTCCATTTGTACCTAATGTATAAATATCATGATGTTCAGTAAACCAGACCTCATCATTACTTCGATTTGTTCTTGATTGTGTGTAATTCTTCATCATTGACCATACTGAATCATAATCAGTCATGCCAAGATTACGTATTTTGAGTAAAATTTCTTTTTTGTGTAGGTGAGTTGATGACACTACAGCACATATAATATGTGATCATTTTTCGATAAATCGACATATATTTCATCTAATTCTATTTGATTATTGACATTAACAATAAAAGTAAGAGCTATATATTTTCCTTTTTTACTGGAATTCTTCTTAGTACTATTATCGGGAATCTTTTGTGAGTGCTTGATTAATATCGACTTAGCGGCACTATAAAAATTAGCATCATCTCGACCTAATACCTTTATTGGGAATTTACACGGAAAGTCTATTAATGATTCTGATTTAGCCTGCTTCGTCATAATTTTATTATTCAAACCAAAGTTGCATTGTGTCCTTAATTTGTTGCCATAGAGTACCCGTAGGGTTAGTGTCTAGAGCAATTAATGGCTGTGTTGCTATGATTGAGTCATTAAGTTTCACAATGAGTTCTCCTAAGATCTGTCCTTTTTCGATGGGACCTATTATTTCTGATTGAATATTATTTTCAATACTTAAGTTATCAAAACTACCTCTTGGTAATGTTAAGTTAAGGTCCTCTGAGATCCCTAAAGTTACTGTCTCAGATAAAGTTTTCCATGATCTTGCTTCGGTGATCTCTTGCTCAGATTTAAAAACAGACTTAGTTTCATGAAATCTAAAGCCATAATTTAGCATTGCTTGACTACCATCAATACGTGATTTTGCTGTGGCTGTTCCTAGGACGACTGAAATAAGTCGCATGCCATCTCTTTCGGCGGATGAAACAAGACAATAGCCAGCTTCATCTGTACTACCAGTTTTCATGCCATCGACACTTGGGTCTCGCCAGAGTAATGAATTTCTATTTCTTTGTGTAATTCCATTGAATGTAAATTCTTTTGTAGAATACCAT
>TARA_B110000438_G_scaffold277121_1_pt1 | contig 12593 bp, 12 predicted proteins | sample TARA_B110000438 | Tara Oceans TARA_B110000438 (sample SAMEA4398413) | marine metagenome | biome: Polar Biome; feature: [MES] marine water layer (ENVO:01000295) within the mesopelagic zone...; material: water (ENVO:00002006), including particulate matter (ENVO:01000060) such... | reverse complement strand
GAGGAGTCGAACCCCCGACCTCTGGTTTTGGAGACCAGCGCTCTAGCCAGCTGAGCTACGCTCCTAAGTTATATGAAACTTAATTCTATCAAAATAATCTTATTACACCGTAATAAAGTTAGCTATAAATATAATAATGAAATTCGATTAGTGATAAATCTTTAAAAAAAATAGGCATATTGTAAATATTTACAATATGCCTATAAATTAATACTCAAATAGCTTTTGTACCTGTTTCACCAGTTCTAACTCTTATTACTTCTGTTATTTCAGAAATAAATATCTTTCCATCTCCTATATCTCCAGCTTCACTTGTTTTTGCAGAAGATATTATAGAATCAATTACTTGTTTTTGTTTTGATTTATCTGTAACAGTCGTAATAAGTACTTTAGGTAAAGAAACTCTATTTGCCGTAGATCCTCCTCTCCCTGTAAATACCTCTACTCCTTTTTGAGTACCCCTTCCACTTACATTGCTATAAGTAAAACCTGTGCACCCAGCTTCAGACATAGCTTCTAATACAAGATTTACTCTTTCAGGTTTAATTATTGCATCTATTCTTATCATCTTTGCCTCCTTTTTTTTAAAATTACAAAAATTTAATTCGCACCATCACCGACTGCAGCTTGTTCACCATGTTCAGCTAAATCAAGGCCCTGATCTTCAGATGATTCTGAAACTCTTAATCCTAAGCCTGGAATTTTATCTAAAACAACTAAAATAACAAATGAAACTACAAAAGAATAAGCTAGCGTTCCAGCTGCTGTATAAATTTGTATCCATACTTGTGCTGCACTACCTTCAACTAAACCTTTAACTCCAGCAATACTTTCAATGGCAAAAATTCCAGTAGCTATACAGCCCCATAGACCTCCAATGCCATGAACAGCAAAAACATCTAATGCATCATCCATTTTAGTTTTATGTATCAATTCGACTGCAAAATAACAAATCAAACCTGATCCAAGACCTATAGCTAAAGCTCCTAAAGCATTAACAGCTCCTGCTGCTGGAGTTATTGCAACTAACCCAGATACTGCTCCTGTTGCAACTCCGACTCCACTAACCTTACCCGTTCTAAATAAACCAACTAGGCCCCAAACTGTAGCTGATGTAGCTGCTGCTATTTGTGTAACAAGCATAGCATTTACTGCATAACTATCTGCAGCTAATGCAGATCCTCCATTAAAACCAAACCATCCAAACCAAAGAATAGATGCTCCAAGAAGTACATAAGGTACATTATTAGGTTGTAAGCCAGGGTTTCTTCTTCTACCAACTAAAATAGCTGCTGCTATAGCTGCAGCACCTGCATTGATATGAATAACAGTCCCACCTGCAAAATCTAATGCGCCAGCACCATCAGCACCAATCCATCCACCACCCCATACCCAATGAGCAACAGGAGCATAAACTAATGTCACCCATAGTACTGTAAAAATCAAATAAGTTTTAAACTTAAATCTTTCAACGAAAGCACCTGTAATTAGAGCTGGAGTAATAATTGCAAACATCATTTGAAAAAGTACATCATAAAGAGGAGCTATTGCTTCTCCATCTGTTGCAAATGTATTTATTCCTACTAGTCCTAACAAAGAAAAATCACCTATAAAATTAGGTATTAATTCACCGTTTCCATAAGCAAGACTATAACCCCATAAAGTCCAAACAATAGTAACAACACCTATGGTTAAAAAGCTAAGCATAATGGTGTTAACTAAACTCTTTACTCGCACTAAGCCTCCATAAAAAAAAGCTAAACCTGGTGTCATAAAAAACACTAGAGCTGATGCTGTTAGCATCCAAGCTGTATGTCCAGAATCCATAATTCCCTCCTTAAAGATCATGTTTAAATTTAAATATAAATATTTATTTATAAATTTAAACTAAGAGGTATATATTTTTTTCTTGTTACATCTGTCTGCCAATTGTTACATCTATGTATCATTTGTGTAACAATTTTTATATTCATAGTACTTTAGCGTAGCTTTTGAACCAAAAGATTAATAAAAAAGGCAAAAAAATCAATAAATTGTTAGAATTACAAGAATTAGGATCAGATATTTTGGATTCAATTACAAAATTTTCTCTAGGATTATAAGGTCCTGCCCCTATACTTTTTCTCCAATTTGTATCTAAAGAAATAAGATCAAAACCATAAGAATTAATTAGTGCTTCATCTAAAGTCATTCCTTTTGATAAATTATTTAATAAAATATACATTTTATCCTGCCCATAATTATTTATCATATATCTAACCACACTTCTAGATTGTCCATATGATACTAATGTTAATTTAGGGTCCCCTGGAAAAGTTCTTAGTTGACTTAAAGGTTTTAATTGATTTGTGCCAATTCCCCAGTCTAAATACAAATCATAACTTACTGTTTTATCTCTGTTAGCATATTCCGACAAACCTTCATTTAACCACAAAGGTAAATTTATAGATCCATCAGTAGCTCTACCTACTAAAACATGCATTATTTCGTGAGTTGAAGTTCCAATATCATTCCTTCCAGCTAATACTAAAACAACACTAGCTTCATCAAAAGCTTGTCCTGCAGTAACTAATTCCCTGTCTGTAGTTTTAGATTTAGATCTAACTGCTTCAATCATTTCTGAATAGTTATTGTATAAAGTAAGAGTTATTTTTTCTTCAGTTTTACCTACAATAGATTCCATATCTTTTATTAAAGATTCGCATTCTTGAAGTAGCGTTTTAGCTCTACTTTTAGAGTATCTATAATAAATAGTTACATTATTTCCTTCTATGAAATCCCAATCATCAAATCTGGTATCAAGCATAACAAATTCATTACTTTCAGTTGAAATTTGAGAGCCATCTTCAAAATAAATAATTAAATTCCAAGTAATAGTAGAGCCTGGTGGTATGTAACCATTAGAAGTATTTATTCTGAAATCCATTACTCCAGAAACTTTATTGTTTTCATCAGTCTGAAAATCCATATATCCATATTGTAAAGTTTTTCTATCTCCAGTTTTAAAATTAACTTTAATATCATTAATTTTCTTTTTGCTTAAACCTTTAAATAAGAATGAGATTTTTTCAGGAAAAACTACTGAATAATTTATACTTTCAACTTGAAAGTCATCATTAGTTTCAGCTTTTAAAACTAAACTAGTTTGAAAAAAATATATTAAAAAAATTAAAATTAAAAAACTAAACTTTCGCATTTTTTAAACCTACAATAAGTCTCCATATTGATCCTGTAAATGTTCCTATTGCCAAAATATATAATGCTATTATTGGTTGTGAAAAAATCAAGAAAACTATTAAAATAATAGATCTTTCTACTCTTGTAAAAAAGCCTGCTCTATTTTCTATTTTAAGGCTTTCACTTTTAGCTCTAATATAGCTGATTAGTTGAGAACAAAGCAAAGAAATAACACACAAAAAAACAGCTGTCTTATCTAGAGAATTAAATAAATAATATCCTAATAATCCTAAAAATATTGTGGCTTCGCTATATCTATCAATAACTGAATCTAATAGATTCCCAAATATAGATTCTTTACCTGAAAGTCTAGCCATTGCTCCATCTATAGAGTCTAGAATCGTACCTATAGCTACAACAAGACCACCTATTAAAAATTCTCCTCTAAAGATAAAATAAGAGCCAAAAATAGTAATAAATAAACCTGACATTGTAATTATGTTAGGAGTAAAACCCAATTTGATAAAAATCTTTGATATAGGATTTTCATACAAATCTCTAGTATAAGTTCTAATGATTGTTCTTAATTTTTCCACAATTTGTTATTTATAATTTGTTATATATTTTTATTATTTCAGAAACTATTTTTTCCCAAGAGTAATTTTGAACATTTTTTAAACCATTTTTGATATTTTCTTCTGTTGAAAGTTGATTTAGAAGGATTTTTGAAATTAAAATATTTAATTGGCTACTCGAATTTGAATTATAAAGAAAACCATAATTATTTTTTAATAATAGATGTTTATAGCTTTCAATTGAAGATGCAATTAATACTGATCCTGATGCCATTGCTTCTAATAAAATAATTCCAAATGATTCATTTCCAATTGAAGGAGCACAAACTAAATCAACATTTTTATAATAATCAGGAAGTTTATCTTGAGTAATATTTCCTATAAATATTATATCTTTATCATAGTTAGGAGGTGTGAAATATTTTTTCATCTTATCTTTATTTCCTGGTCCTACTACAATTAAATTTAAATTATGAAATGTTTTTTTAAGATTTATAAAACTTTTTAAAAGAATTTCAAATCCTTTTCTTTTTTCATCAAATCTTCCAACAAATAGTATTTTCTTATGATCATTATTAAGTTTTTTTGGAATATTAGTAGATTTTGAAAAATTTTCAATATTTATTCCATTCGGAATAATTATTGAATCAAATGAAAAATATCTTTTAATATATATTTCTGAAAATTTTGACACACAAATTTTTATTGAAAGTTTTTTAATAAAATAAATAAGAATTTTATTAAAAACTATATATATATAGTTTTTTTTATCAGCATAGGAATGAAAAGTTCCTATTAACTTAATTTTATTTAAAAATAAATTAATAATAATTTGTGAAGGTGTTAATGGTTCATGTAAGTGAACTATGTCAAATTTATTTTGTTTAAGAAATTTTATACATAAAATCAACTTAAACAAATTCAAAGTTATTCTAGACACTGAACCTGAAAAAGGGAAAGAAAAAGATTTTCCTAAGCTAAAAAAATCTACATATTGAATTTCATATATATTTTCATCAGATAAAGGAGCAAAAATAGTAACTTTATGCCCCTTATTAATTAATTCTTTAGCAAACTCTGAAATATGAGATTGCACACCTCCAGGAAAAGAGAAGTCATACGGGGAACAGATAGCTATTTTCAATTTATTATTATTCTATTGCCGAAAAATCCTCTACAGCTTTTCTAGCATCATCATCTCTCATTTGATTTGGAGGAGATTTCATAAAATAAGCACTTGGAGCGTCAATAGCACCAGATATTCCTTTATCAATTGCTATTTTTGCACACCTTATTGCGTCTATAGCAACTCCAGCTGAATTAGGGCTATCTTCTACTTCTAATTTTAGTTCTACATTTAAAGGTACATCACCCCAAGAAGTTCCTTCTAATCGAATGTATGCCCATTTTCTATCTTCTAACCAAGGGACATGATCAGATGGTCCAATGTGAACATCATCAGTTGGTAATTCTTTTTCAAGTTGGGATTGAACCGCATTAGTTTTAGAGATTTTTTTACTTTTCAACCTTGATCTTTCAAGCATGTTTAAGAAATCTGTATTTCCACCAAAATTAAGTTGATAAGTTCTATCTAATCTCACTCCTCTATCTTCAAAAAGCCTAGCTAAAACTCTATGTATAATAGTCGCACCAACCTGGCTTTTGATATCATCTCCAACAATTGGGAGACCTTTATCTGAAAATCTTTTCTGCCAATATTCTTCTTTAGCTATAAATACAGGTATACAATTTACAAATCCACAACCTGCAGCAAGAACTTGTTCTACATACCATTTAGTAGCTTGTTCTGATCCAACTGGGAGATAATTTATAACTACATCAACTTTTCTATCTCTAAGTATTTGAACTATATCTGCCGTTTGAGATCCAGGGTGTTGTTTATCTTTTTCAATTTCAATAATATCTGATAAGTATTCTCCCACTCCATCATGAGTCATTCCTCTATCAACAATAACACCACTTTTTGGCACTTCATGAAATTTCAATGCATTATTATTATTTGTAAAAATTGCTTCTGATAAATCTTTACCTACTTTATCTTTATCTACATCAAATGCAGCTACTATATTTACATCTCCAATAGAATAACCACCTAAGACATTATGCATTAAACCTGGAACTTTAACTTCGTTAGTTTCAATTTCAGAATATTTATTTATTCCTTGAACTAAAGAAGATGCACAATTTCCAACTCCAATTATAGCTACATTAATTTGACCCATAATAATACTCCAAAATTTATTTTCGAATTTAAATTATAACTTAATAAGCAAGTGCAGATCCATCTTTTCTAGGCTCTGTACCAAGTGATATAACCCCTGTATTAGAATTATATAATGCAAGTTGAGCTCCTCCAAATTTAATTCTTTCATTACCACTCACAATTTCAATTTCGTGACCTTTGCTCTTTAATTCATTAATAATTGAAGGATCTAAATCTTCTTCTACTGAAATAGTTTTCATATCATCAACATCTAATGAAAATCTTAATGAATCTAAAGCATCTTGTGGACCAAGTCCATAGTCTATAATATTAGATATTACCTGCAAGTGCCCTTGAGGTTGCTGAAATCCTCCCATTACTCCAAATGATAAAAATAATTTATTGTCTTTTGTAACCATACAAGGAATAATAGTATGGAAAGGTCTCATATTTGGTTCTAAAAAGTTAGGATGAGATTTATCTAAACTAAATAATGCACCTCTATTTTGTAAAGCAATGCCCGTTCCAGGAACAACTAATCCTGAACCAAATCCTTGAAATGTAGAGTTTATTAGAGAACATCCCATTCCATTTCCATCAATTGCAGTAATATAAACTGTGTCTCCGTTTGTATCAAAAGTATTATGAGAAACTTGATTCATTACATTTTTAGGATTAATAAGATCAAATCTTTTCTCTGAATATTTTTTAGATAATAATTTATCAATTGGTATGTCATTTTTTTTAGGGTCTGTTACATGCCATAAAGCATCTGAAAAACCTAATTTCATTGATTCGATTAAGTAATGGTAGAAATCACTACTTCCATGTTTTATTTTTGTGAAATCAACGTTTTCAATAATATTTAATGCAATCAAAGCTGCTAATCCGTCTCCATTAGGAGGACATTCAAAAACATCATAACCCCTATAATTAGTTCTAATTGGGTCTGTCCAAAAAGATTTATAATTAGATAAATCTTTTTCATCAAGCCAACCACCTTCTGATTGAATAAAATTTGAAATTTTTCTAGAGATAGATCCATTATAAATAACTTTTGATCCATGTTTTGAAATCTCATTCATAGACTCAGCTAAAGTAGGTAAATGAATTATTTCACCTTCATTTGGAGCTTTTTTATTTTTTAATAGTTCAGCTCCTGATTTTCTATACATTAATTTTTCTTCATTTTCTTTCCATTGCCAAGATATTAGTTTGCTAACAGGATAACCTTCTTCAGCTAATTTGATTCCTGGTGATAAGGAATCAGATAAAGAAATTGTTCCAAATTTTCTTAAAATTTCCTCCCATCCATTTACCGACCCTGGAACAGATACAGAGTACGGAGCATATTTACCTTCTGTAGGAATGGACTTTAATCCTTTATCAATTAATTCTTGAGGATTTGAGTTTCTTGAAGAAGTTCCTGAACCGTTAAATGAACTTATATTTTCTGTATTTGGATCCCAAATCAAAGCAAAAATATCTCCACCTATTCCAGTAGACATAGGTTCGACAACCCCTAAAGTAGAGGCCATAGTAACAGCAGCATCAACAGCATTTCCACCTGCTTTTAATACATCAATTCCTACTTGAGATGCAATTGGTTGACTAGTAGCAACTCCACCATTTAGTCCATGGACGGTAGATCGTCTAGATGAAAAAAAAGTCATAATATACTCCTTACACGTTTTAGTGTACACGTAATAGTTTATCTAAAACGTGTAGTTTTAATTCTTCCTTGGATTTAATATATCAGTTAATGCGTCTCCTATTATATTCCAACAAAATATCATAACCCAAATAATAATAATTGGTGATAATAATTGTTCTGGATGACTTTTTAAGACTGAAACACTTGAACCTCCTCTACCAGAAACATCAGCTAACATTGCTCCTAAGCTAGGCCTTGGAGGCTGAACTCCTAGACCAAAAAAAGAAAGAATTACTTCAGATAATGCTACTGCTCCCAATCCAAAAGTAGCAGTAACTATCAATGGGGCTATTACATTAGGTAAAACATGTCTAGTAACAATTCTAAATGTACTTGCTCCAGATGTTCTAGCAGATTGAACATAATCAATATTTCTTATACTAAAGACCTGAGCTCTAATTAACCTCATTGTTCCAAACCAACTTAATGGTAGCAGCGCTATTCCTATTACTAAATAATCAATAATTCCACTACTTACTAATCCAGAAATATTTAAATTATCTTCAATAGAATAAAAAATATTAGTTATTCTAGGACGTAAAGTACTAGCTAATAAAATAATTAATAGAATATCTGGAAATGAAGATACTAATTCTCCTGTTCGCATTACAATAAAGTCAAATATTCCCCTATAATATCCTGCCAACAAACCTAAAAAAAGGCCTAAAATTAAAGAGCCCGTGAGCAAGCCTGTAATAGTGACAATTACAGTAGTTTGAATTCCCCAAATAACTCTAGATAATATGTCTCTACCAAGTCTATCTGTACCTAAAATATTTTCAAAATCTGGGCCTGCTTGAGTTTTCAACAAATTAGTATCTGAATAATCATACGGAGCTAAAAATGGAGCAAAAATACCTACTAGATAAATTGTAATGACTAGAATTGCACAAATAACTCCTAGTTTTTTTCTACTAAAGTTACTAAAAAATAATTTAGTAGACGATAAATTTTTTGGATTATTATTCATCATTCCATATCTATCCTTGGATCAATAAGTGTATAAATAAAATCAATAATTAAGTTTGCAATTACTAAAGCACTAGAGCCTATGAGCACAATAGCCATAATAACTGGATAATCTCTAGAGTATACAGAATCTAGAGAAATTCTACCAATTCCAGGAATTCCAAAAAGAATTTCAACTATTAAAGATCCTCCAAATAATCCCGCTAATGAAAATCCCATGATAGTTACTACAGGAAGGAGAGCATTTCTAAATGCATGCTTCCATAAAACCATATTTCTGCTTACTCCTTTAGCTCGAGCTAGCTTGATATAATCAGAGTCTAGAACTTCAATCATGGAAGTTCTAATTAATCTTACAAATACAGCAGCTCCTGGAATTCCAACTGTTAAAGCTGGTAATATGATTCTTTTATCAAATATTCCTCCCCAGCCTGAAACTGGAACTAAATCAAGTTGCAAAGCAAAGATTAAAATTAAAAATGGTGCTGTAAAAAAAACTGGCATAGCATAAAAAATTAAAGCAAAAATAACAACTAGAGGATCTTTCGGTGAACCATAGTTTATAGCTGCATAAAATCCCATTGGTATGCCAATAATTAGTGCAATAACAAAAGAAATTATATTTAATTTCGCAGAAACTATTAATTTTGGTAGCAGTAATTCAGATACAGCTCTATTTTTAAACACATAAGATTCGCCAAAGTCTCCAGTTACTGCATTAGCTACATAATTGGCCCATTGTATGAAGAAAGGGTCATTTAATCCCATTTTTTCACGAATTCTATTAGCAGATTGTTCATCATAATTATTACCAAGTTGAACTTCTACTGGGTCTCCAGGACCATAAACTCCAAGAAAAAAAACTATAAGAGATACCAATAAAAGTAAAATTGGCATCCAAAAAATTCTTCTTAAAATATAATTTAACATAATTTGCTTATAATAAATTTATATTCTCAAATTCAAAAGTAAATTATTATTCTATATATAAATCTTTATATTTTGGGACAATTATGGATGTGAACTCGTATCCTTTTACCCAAGGTTTTACTAAAGCATAACCATCGGTGTCAAACCATAAGGGTAAAATAGCAGCATCATCTACTATTATTTGCTCAGCTTGATTATACAAAAGGAATCGCCTATTTTCATCTATTTCAGTTCTTGCTTCTATAATCAATTTATCTACCTTAGGGTTAATATAATTTCCATGATTTACATCTGATTCACTGTGAAAAAGCACATCAATAAAATCCTGAGGATCTGGGTAATCTGCTTGCCATCCTGAACCTGCCCAAACTTGCAATCTTTTTCTATTCATATCTTGTAAGTAAGTAGCCCATTCAACTTGTTGGATTTCTACTTCAACTCCTAATGTTTCTTTCCACATATCAGATATAACTTCTGTATCTAAACCAGGAGATCCTCCTGTGCCTGGAATAGTTATTATAATTCTAGGCCTAGAAGAAGGATCAGAATATTTTGATTTTGATAAATATTCTTTTGCTAATTCAACATCAAATTTAAGTCCTTTAATTGATGGGCTATACCCTGGAAAACCAGGTGGAATGACAGTATGCGCAGGCTTAGTTAATCCTGAATAAATCTTTTCTGCAATCAATTCTTTATCAACTGCATAAGTTAGAGCTCTCCTGAAGTTCAAATCATCAAATGGGGGAGTATTTACATTAAATCCAATATATGAAATTGTAAACTGTGGAGGAACATCAACTAAGTCTTTGCTAAGAGGATCATTAGGGTCTTTAACTCTTTCTAAATCAGCAAGACCTACTCCTGTAATATCAATTTCATCATTTTCATACATTGCCATAGAAACACCACCAGCTAAGTTCATCACAACTCCATCTACCTTAGATTTCTCACTCCAATATAGATCATTTCTTTTTAACTTTAAAATTTGACCTATTTTATATTCTTGCAATACAAATGGACCAGTTCCAACAGGACTATCAATCCAATTTTCTCCTTGAGATTCTATATATTTTTCACTAAGTACAAAAGCTGTGGGATATGTTAATTTAGCTAAGAAATATGTTTTGGGAGCATCAATCGTAATCTTTAATGTTTTTTTATCAATTACAGATACTCCAGAAACTTCTTTTACAGATCCTTCGCTTTCAATAACTTCTTTTACTCCTATAATATCTCCCAAATAAACATCAGCGTTATAAGATCCAGTATCAGGATTAGCAGCTCGTTCTATAGACCACTTAAAATCATCAGCCGTAACATCATCCCCGTTAGAAAATTTAATTCCATCTCTAAGTTTAAATGTATAAGTTTTTCCATCATCTGAAACTTGCCAAGATTCTGCCAAATCAGGAACAATTTCTAATTTTTTATTAAGAGTTACTAATCCAGAAAAAATTTCTACAATTATTGAAGCAGATGTTGTATCAGTAACCAAATGAGGATCAAATGTAGGAGGATCTGAAAAGTTTATTCTAAAAATATTTTCAGAAGGTTTAGATTTAGAAGGATTATTCTGTGAATCTTGTATAAGCCCAGGTGCAACATTTGAGTTTTTCCCTATAGAAGAATTTTCTTCAACTACTTCGTTTGAGCTACAAGAAAAAATAAATAAAATAATTAATGTAAATATATAAAACTTTAATTTTGAAATCATTTTTTGTTCCTATTAATAATTTTGCTTAAATATAATTTTATATTATAAATATAAATATTTTATGAAGAAAAATAATTACTAGAAGCTAATTCATTAAGATTGGATGTTTAATTCATTAAGATTGGATGTTTTTAAGAAGGAAGCCTTCTATAAAAAGATCTATGTTTCCATCAAGCACTGAGTCAATATTACTAGTTTCAACAGATGTTCTATGGTCTTTAACGACTGTATATGGATGCATCACATAAGATCTTATTTGAGAACCAAAGTCAGGAGATATATGTTCTCCTTTAATTTCTGATGCTTTTTGTTTATTCTTTACTATTTCTAGTTCCATTAATCTTGATTGTAAAATTTTCATTGCTAAATCTTTATTATGTAGTTGAGATCTCTCATTTTGAACAGATACATTTAATCCAGATGGCAAATGATTTATTCGAACTGCTGTAGAATTCTTTTGAACACTTTGTCCTCCGGCTCCACCGGCTCTAAAAACATCAATTCTTAAGTCTTTAGGATCTATTACCACTTCTTCTTCTGCCTCAAGTTCAGGCATAATTTCTACTAATGAAAATGAAGTGTGTCTTCTATTTCCTGTATCAAAAGGAGAAATTCTAACTAATCTATGTGTGCCTTTTTCAGATTGAAGCATTCCATAAGCATTTTCTCCTTCAATTCTTATTACTGCTGATTTTATACCAGCTTCTTCACCCTGTGAAAAATGAATAATTTCAAAATTAAATTTTTTAGAATCACACCATCTTTTATACATTCTAAAAAGTATTTCTGCCCAATCTTGAGAATCTACTCCTCCAGCACCCTGTTTAATTCCAATGATTGCATTACGTTGGTCATACTTTCCATTTAATTTTAACTCTACAGAAACTTGATTGAAAATTTTCTCTAATTTCTTAATACTTTCTAAAATTATTTTTTTACTACTTTGGTCATCAAGTTCAATAGAGATTTCACATAATTCTAAAATTTCTATTGAATCATTATCTAATCTTATAAACATTTCATAGGAATTTTTTTTAGATTTTAAGCTTTGCAAAAATTTTTTTGCACGCATATTGTCTTTCCATAAATTTTCATCTGAACTTTTTTTTTCAAGTTCAATTATTTCATTTGAAAGTTTATCTAAGTCAAACATTCCTCAAAATTTCGATTATTTTTTCTCGTAATCTTGAGGCTTCTTCCTTAAGTTCATTTAATTGCATATTTTTATAAAGTGTAAGAAATTTTATTTTATTGTATTCTATTATAATTATATTTCAAAAAAAAAAA
>TARA_B110000438_G_scaffold25855_1_pt1 | contig 12602 bp, 10 predicted proteins | sample TARA_B110000438 | Tara Oceans TARA_B110000438 (sample SAMEA4398413) | marine metagenome | biome: Polar Biome; feature: [MES] marine water layer (ENVO:01000295) within the mesopelagic zone...; material: water (ENVO:00002006), including particulate matter (ENVO:01000060) such as...... | reverse complement strand
ATCAGTCAATCACTAATAAATTGGTTAATCTGAAAACTGCCAATAGAAAACGTTAGAGCGATAGAGATCTTTTTACCCTGAATATCGCACCCAAAATTTTCCTCCTGATGCTTTCATCGCTTATCAGCAAAACTCTATTCTTCAGACAATAGTTCGATTATTGGGAGATTTACATTGACACGGAACTCAAGAATTGGGGTGGAATAATTGCAGGACTTCAAACAGCTGCTCGCAATATTATTCAGCGTTGCGAAATGTCACAAATTGCCGTCGGAGGAATCCTGTTCAGATTTGAGAGAGACGCTTTTTGATTCCAGGCGAAAATGGTGCGGAATAGTTGAGTATATGGCTTATAAGCAATAAATTTCAGTGCTTTTTTCAAGTCGAAAATGGGTGGTCTCAGTCCGCGGTTCAAAAAGCCTGAATCCTAGACAATACGGGGTTATTTATGGTTATATCATTGATCTCGCAATACCGAGTTGTAATACTAATTAAAACAAAAGGTAGAAACATGAAGATTCAATGGCTGCTTATAGCAATCGCAGTATTTATTGCAGGTTGTTCGCCTGCTGAAAACACATCTAGCGAATCTCAATCTCAACCAGCGCAGGTGGCCGCAGCGGCTGAAGCGCCTGGTAACGATATTCCACGCACTCCCAGCGGAAAGCCAGATTTCAATGGGATTTGGCAAGCGCTAATGAATGCTAATGACAATGTTGAGGCTGCGCCTCCAAAAGCTGCTTACCACCTGGTTCCTGGCGATTTTGTTCCTGTGCCAGGGCAAGAAGTCGTTGCTCTCGGTGCCGTAGGTGCAGTTCCGGCTAGCTTCGGAGTTGTGGAAGGTGGCACGATTCCTTACAAGCCTGAAATGTTGGCGAGACGGGACGAAAATCGTGAAAACTGGCTGACCCGAGACCCTGAAATTAAGTGCTATATGCCTGGTGTTCCAAGGGGTAATTATCAGCCACATCCATTTCAGATTTTTCAGAGCGAAAGTGCCTTCTTTATCGCTTATTCATTCGCTGGTGCTGTTCGAAACGTATTTTTGGAAGATCCAGGCCCAGCTCCTATAGATTCCTGGATGGGACAGTCCTATGGATACTGGGACGGAGATACTTGGGTAGTGGAAGTCACTGGTCAAGATGATCGCACATGGTTTGACCGGTCAGGTAATTTTCACAGCTATGAGATGAAAGTAACTGAACGTTGGACATTGATTTCTGAAAACGTCATTGAATACGAAGCGACTATGGAGGATCCTCAAACCTTTGAGCGCCCATGGTCGATTAAACTGCCCCTATATCGCCGCCTCGAAGAAGGTTACGAGCTTCCACAATTTAAATGTGTCGAATTTGTAGAAGAACTTATGTACGGTCGATATCGTAAGGGTAGAGAGAGCGAACTTGGTTTCTAGAGGCATTTAGCCAAAAAAGGGCCCTATTTAACGTATTTCTACTTGGAAATTCAGTGGGCCCTTGTATAAAATGCGGGATACTGTCCGCTTAACCGATATTTAGCATTCTGGGCGAGGGGAGAGTACGGAAACCATCGTCAGAGTGCTTAGAATTAAGATAACAATGGGGTGTAACTATATGAAGATTAAATTACTGGCTTTAGCAGCTGTAACCGCAGTAGGTGTTGTTGCCATTAAGCCTCCGGCAACTGCGCATCATGCGTTTTCTGCTGAATTTGATGCGAACCTACCGGTGCGTCTAGGCGGCCCGATTACTCGCGTTGAGTGGATTAACCCACACACTTGGATTCATTTGGAAAATAATGATCCAGAGGCTACTCGTGATCCCGGTCCTTGGATGGTTGAAGGCGGCACGCCGAATACGCTTCTGCGTCGTGGTATCAATCGAAACTCTTTGGAGCTAGGGCAAGATATCGTTGTAACTGGATACCAGAGTAAGGATCGGTTATGTGAGCCGACTTGCCGTGCTAATGGTCGTGACATAACCTTTCCAGATGGACGCAAGTTGTTCATGGGTTCTTCAGGTACTGGCGCTCCTCGTGATGGTTCGGATGTTTCTGAGCCAGGACAAAACTAGATTTAAATAAATTTAGTAAGCTGTATTTTAAAAAACCTGGCACGTAAGTGTCGGGTTTTTTTTATGCCTTATAGAGTTGTTCATTTTCAAACACTCTCGCGTAAGCTCAGCTGTAATTTCCCCAATTTTCTGCTAACTGCTTGCTTTCATGCCGCTTCATAAGGCTAATAAAACTGCTGTGTTTAATTGTTGAGATAGAATCAAATTGAAAAATAATTCGCAGCAGTTATAAGCTGTATAAGCAAAAATTAATATCGCTGCGAATTAAATAAAGCTTCAGGTGGACAATCTAAGCCTTTCATAGGTAGAGCAGTTAGCGCTAGCAGAGTGCTAAAAATTGCAACATTGCACTATAAAAGCGAAGTTTGTTTTCTAGAACAATGGAATTGTACTGCGCTTGAATGGAAATTTTGGGCAAGCAGCATTAGGATGTTCTTGGTCAGTTACCAAAGCATTTAGCTATCAGCGATTGGTGCTATGGCTCTGGAGTAATCCCCACCGTCCCGGAAAACAGTCGAATCTAGAAAAAACCCTGATGCGTGCAGGCGCACCACTACTGTACGGCCACTCCGATTCTCCCAGAACCAGCCATGGATGCCGGCAAAAGGTGCGTGAAATGATCCAGTGCGACTTTCCGCATCTCCTTGTTCAAAGCTTTCTGCGTATTCTTCGCCGAGCCCTGCTGGTTCCGCGTGCATGTCAAAATAAACTTCGGAATCTGCGGTCCACGTAAAGACCATGGGTGCATCTAAGTCCATAGTGTATTTGTATTCCACTGATTGAAAGGGCCCCAATTCAAATTCGACATAGTCGGTACGATGCATTTCTACTTGTTCTTCAAATGGAGTTTCTGATCGTGAAAGGGCAGTTAGACCAAGTAGGTCTCCAGTGCCGAGGGGATCAGTACCGAATTCCGCTGGCAATATTGCCACCAGAAGTACTAATAATCCCACAACGAAAGAGATGCCAGTCGCTATTAAGATATTTCTGGATGATGGTGCTTGATTAGTATCTGGTTCAGTCACGAGCGCTCCTGATTTAGAAGGGAGGTAATAGCAGATAAGCGCTCATCTGATAACCAGCTAGCAGGAAGCCGCCAGTCATAAGCGCGGTATTGGTGGTGAAGGCATGGCGGATGTAACTTGTATTAGTGCGCCAGATGCTCAAAAGAATAAATACAGCAGATAGAGCAAGTATCTGCCCTATTTCAACGCCAATATTAAAACTGACAATGTTTGTTACCAAACCGTTGTCTGAAATTGTAAATTCTTGCAATTTAGTTGCTAGCCCTAGGCCATGAAAAAGGCCAAACACGAAAACAGCAATTTTTGTGTTTGGCTCAAAACCGAGGAGTCGTTTAAATCCGCCGATGTTTTCAAATGCCTTATAAACGATCGATAAGCCAATGATGGCATCAATAATGTAAGCATTAACTTGTAAGTCGGCGAGAACGCCTAAGAGCAACGTGATGCTGTGACCAATGGCAAATAGAGTGACATATTGAACGACATGCTTTGGCCGGTATAAGAAAAAAATCACACCGACTAGAAACAACAGATGATCGTAACCAGTGACCATGTGTTTGGCGCCCAGATAAATAAACGGAAAGACCGCGGGGCCGTCAATAGCTTGTACGAAGTTCGCGTCTGAACCTTCTATCGTATGGCCAAATGCGTTTAGGGTAAAAAGCGCCAAGAATCCCGTTGTCAGGATTTTAAACAGCAACTGTTGTCTAGGACTTAGACTATCCATCGAAATTAGTCAGCCTCATCGTCAACAAAGCGATTGTTAATGTCTGGGTTGTAGGCCTGATGACATGCAGTGCAGACGCTATATAGGTCTGCACCTGCTTGGAAGAAATCTTCTTCATTTTGAGTCCTTGCTGCCTCCATAGCCAACATGCCAGCTTGGCTCAATCCTTCTGAATAAATCATCCATGCATCGTTATCTTCTGCTCGCCCGGGGAGCGCTAACATGTTGCCAGATTCAACAACTATAGCTGCTTGTGCGCGAACATATTCCCATCCATCGTCGGTTGTGGGGAAGAGTTCTTCATAGCCGGAAGCGTCAACAACCCATCCCCCTGAATCCCAAAGGATGTCCGAAGCAGGTTCCAGGACTAAAGCCATAAGCTCTTGAACATTCAAAGAGGTGTTGTAATTCGCGTCAGCTGCGACTTCCTCTTCAGTTGCACTTTCCGGGGAGCATGCGGCAAGGCCAGCAACTAGCAGGCTTGTCAGGCCGGTATATAAAAACTTAAAATTTTGATTAGTCATTAAATTAACCTGCAATTTTGTGTATTCGAGACAGCTCGAATGGGTTTAGCTTTAGTTCAGTATACTGCAACTGCTATCATGCTAAGGCTATGTCCGTTAAAGGCTGTAAAGTCTGCCTGAAAACGCGCTTTTAATCCACTTTTGTGCCGGTCTTGGCAGGCAAGAAAACGATCTATGTTATCGAAATTTCAACAGTTTTCTATAGCTCCAGCTCTCGGGTTTTGTCTATTACTCTTTGGGTTCTGGGGTTTTGCGAGTGCCGCTGAGGTTGTAATTCAGAGCACTCCAGATGGGGGGTTGCAACCTCGTCTAAGCGTCGATAATCAGGGTGGTGTCCATCTGCTGTATTTCAAAAAACGCATTAATACACCTGCCGCGCGAGAGGGAAATTTATATTATCGCCAGTACAACGTCGAATCAGGTCAATTCGGTCTGCCAGTAAAAGTTTCCAGTGATGCTTTTGCTATGCAGACTTTCTCCATCGCTCGCGCATCCATGACAACTACTGATGATGGTCGAATTCACGTGCTCTGGTATTACCCCCGTTCTTCAGAATTTATCTATAGTCGAAGCAACCCTGAGCGAACCTCGTTTGAACGGCAGCGTTCTATTGTTCAAATTAATACAGAAGGCATAGACGCTGGTGGAGATATAGCTGCTATTGGCTCGCAAGTTGCAATTATTTGGGGCGCCGGGGATCTAAGCCTTGAGCATCAACGCACTATGTTTGCCAGATTTTCTTATGATTCAGGGGTCAGTTTTGGTGAAGAAGCGTCGATTAGCAACCCTGACCTTGGTGCCTGTGCCTGTTGTTCGTTGGCGGCTGAATATCTCAACGATAACGATCTATTAGTTGCCTATCGCTCTGCAATTGACGGCATTGGCCGCCATATGCAATTGTTGACTGTTACTAGTGCAGATAAAGAGTTATCTGGCGCTTCCTATGGCTCAATGCGTGAATTGCAAAAGTGGGACGCTTCTTACTGTCCGTTGAGTACTAATGACATAGTCAGGGGAGATAACGGTCAATTGTGGTTGGCGTTTGAAACAGAAAGCAGAATTGTTCAACTGGATTTAAGAAATCAAGAAGTCATTGCCAAGCTCGCTGAGCCTTACTTAGAAACACGTCAGAAAAACCCCACAATAGCAATCAACAAGGAAGGGGATCGTCTTGTTGCTTGGGGAGAGGCTATTAGCCATGCTCGTGGCGGGCGTATGAATATGCGTATCGTTGATAAGGAAGGTTTTAATACGGGGTTCGAGTTAGCTGAAGAAATTAGAATAGATGACTACAGTTTTCCAGCGGCTGTTGCTTTTCCTGATGGAAATTTCCTAGTCCTTCACTAATTGATTTTACTTTATAGATTAATTGCCCGGAAAGGGTGGCCGATTGATTTGCTGCCTCAGCAATTCGTTTTCAAGATTCTTTAACTGTTGATTCGTTTCTGAGCGACTACGTTTTTGCTGCTCTAATACTGAGTTCTGTAAACGTTGGCGTTCTGCATTGAGCAATTGCTCTTGTTCAAATTCGTTTAATTGTCGATTGCCTAATGTTAAGGAACGATTTTGAAATTGCTCTCCTTGCAGCAGACTAAAAGCGCTAAAGACATATTCAGTACGTTTCTGCAAAGCATTTTCTCCGCAGACTAATTCTATTCCACTAAGCAGTCGCAGATTAGTCGCAGCGTCTTCAGCTCTAAAATTGCTATTAGTATTTTCACGAGTTATGAATTCTTCGCGCCAAGTTTTTAATGCTTCGCAATGAGTTAAATAACTCTCCAGCAATATGCCATCTACAGATTGCATGAAGGTTTCGCAACGGTTAGTAGCTGCATTAGTATCGCCTCGTTCAAACATATTCAAACAGGCCTGTGCTTGACTATCGAGAGTAGTTAGGGACTCATTGGCAGACTGAATGCGTGATGCCAGGCTAATTTCCTGGGCTAAGAGAGGTGAAAAAGATAGTGGAGATAATAATAGTGCTCCAATGCTTAGAATTAAGTATTGGCAACTAGAGTTCGAACGCCTATTCATAAATCTCAAAGCGTTTTTTCCATTTTTTAAAACGCTTGCGACAGTATTTTTCCAATTGCTTATGGCTAGAAAACCAATATTCGCTGGCTTCTTCAATGGACTCATCAAATTCACAGTAATCATTGGTGTACTCCCGGCAAACCCAGGGTCGACTGTCATAAATACTACAAACACCGCCAGGTAGCAAATGGCTGCAATGGGTGAGGATGTGCAAGAACCAACCATCGGAATCTTTAAATACACTTATACCCTCATGAGAAATTTGCCAAAGAAGATGATCGAAATCTTCTTTCGTTTTAGGCGCTTTAATCTTTTGGTTGATGGAATTGCAGCAAATTGACTGAGTACATTTCTGGCATTTTGTGTCGATTTCGACTTTGCTTGCATCAACTACTTTTATTTTTTCCTTGGCATTCATGTCTCAGTCCACTAAAAACGCTAAAAAAAGTGTAATCTTTTAAGTGATAAACAGCTTGAAAACGGGGGGCATTCTAACACCGCTTATGTAACTAGCTGAATGAATTTGGTGAATTGTTTGGGAATACTTGGCACATTTTAGAATGATTCATGATCATTTTAGAAAGTTATTCAGACTATATTTTATTCCAACGGCAAATTATTATGGCTTTGCAGCTGCGGTTATAATATCAGGCACTTACAGTGAGACAATTACTGTAATCACCAGATTGAGGTCACTCAATTTTTGAATAATGGAATTTCAGGCGAACGGCAAGGCTTATGGCCTAGCATCAAAAAAGGCTAATTGGTTAGTAAGAGGAATGATATGGAGAAAGACAGAATCAATAACCGATTTCTTGTCACACTTGCAAGTTTTGCGATGGCCGTCACTAGTTGTTCAACTGAAGAAACAGTGCCCACTGCCGGCGAAATCGATGTAAACCCTGAAGCAGCGCTCATCACACTAGAAACCTTGTCGACAAAACCCTGGTTAGTGAGTGGTGGTGATGTCTTGGTTGAGGTATCTGTTCAAGCAGGAACGGCAATAGATCTCGTGCGTATTACCTTAAATGATGAAGATGTCACAGCCCGATTCATCACAATTGCCTCTCAGCGGAAACAAGCGCTACTGAGCGGCCTGCCTGAAGGAGAAAGTTTATTAAAGGCTACCCTCAACAATGAAAATCAATCTACGAATCTCAGATTAAACAACTATCCGATAAGTGGTCCGATAATTTCGGGTCCCCATGAGCAGCCGTACTACTGCCGGACACAGGACTTTGAGCTGATTGGTGGTGAAACCTTGGGTGAACCCCTAGACATAAATTGCTCAATACAAACTCGTGTAGATTATGTTTTTTGGTCTGACGAGCTTGAAAAATTTGTAGCACTGCCAAATCCATCTGCCTCTATGTTGGCCAGTGAATCCATAGTTCCAAACACTGAAATGTCTCAAGTCGACTCCCTCGAATTCTCTCTGGAAGACGTTGGCATGATTACTCTAGAATCAGGTCAAACTCTGCCCTTCATAGTGCGGGTAGAAACTGGAGTAGTTAATCGCGCTATTTATCAGATTACTATGCTGCATGATTCTCCTCAGCAGACAATCGATCCTTGGAATCCTAGTCCCAACTGGAATGGCAAATTGGTATACACCCATGGCGGCGGTTGTCGAGGGGGTTGGTATCAACAGGGGAATGTTACCGGTGACGTTATGCGCAGAGGGCTGTTTGCGCAGGGTTATGCACTTGTTTCATCTACGTTGAATGTTTTCGGCCAAAATTGCAATGACCTTCTAGCTTCTGAAACGCATATCATGGTTAAGGAGCGATTTATTGAACATTATGGTGTGCCAGAATACACGATCGCAACAGGCTCGTCCGGAGGTTCTTATCAGTCCCATCAAACTTCAGATAATTACCCTGGAGTATTTGATGGCATTATTGTTGGTGCCAGTTTTCCTGATGTGACTTCTGCAACAATATTTACCTTAGCTGATTCAAGATTGCTTAATTATTACTTTACTGAGCTTGATGTTGAAAGTTTCACCCTTGAACAACAACGGGCAGTCTCAGGCTTTGGTATTTGGGCTTCAATTCCGAACCTGGCTGGAGGTGCAGCACGGTTAGACCCGGTTTATCGATTAGATACTCCTTTGGAAGAGCAAGGTGGCGAAGTACGTCTCGCTGCGCTGGAGTCTCAACGCTATGATGCAACCGCGCCTCAGGGTATTCGTGCCACGGTTTATGATCATACTGTCAATGTTTATGGCAATGTTAATAATGGGTTCATTGCACAGCGACCTTTAGATAATGTTGGTGTTCAATATGGATTAGCTGCGCTCAATACGGCTCTCATTTCTCCTCAGCAGTTCATCGACTTAAATAGAGACATAGGTGGTTTCGATCGAGATATGAATCACGTAGCGGCCAGACATCGTGCAGATTCCCAAGCCAGGAAGCGCGCATTGGAGTCTGGTCGAATTTTAAATGGGGGCGCTGGCCTTGCGCAGACGCCTATCATCGACTATCGCACTTATCTCGATCATGCAGAGGGTGGCAATATTCATATGCTGATCCATCAATTCTCTACTCGGCAACGATTGTTGAACGAAAATGGACATGCGGACAATCATGTGATGCAAATAGGTGGGTTATGGGGCTTTGATGAAAAATCACCAGACTTGGCTGAGTTGTTTCGCCAAATGGATCGGTGGATAACAGCAATGCAAGGCGACAGCAGCGATAGTTCTCCTTCGGAAAAAGTAATTACACATAGGCCAAGTAGTCTCCATGATGCTTGTTGGGATAACACAGGTGAGGAGCGAATAAAGATAGAAGAAGAACAAACTTTTAGAGGCAGCAGTCGTTGTAACGAACTGTATCCAGCCTATCTAACGCCGCGCCATGTTGCCGGTGCTCCGTTGGCGAATAACATTGTGAGCTGTCAGTTAAGACCAATAAATATTGCGGACTATGCCGTGGGTTTTACTCAAGCTCAGTACTTAGAATTAAATGAAATATTCCCAGAAGGCGTATGTGACTGGTCTATGGGCGATCTGAGTTTAGCCTCTCATCAAGGCTCATGGGTTTCCTTCGGCCCATCGCCGATTAACCGGATTTACGAAATAGATTATTAAATTCGGTTACTTAGTCAGTGCAGCCAGCTGCCGCTATCTTATTGTGTTGGAAGTTCAATAGGGGCTTAGCGCACAGCACAGTATTTGATCCTTGCTAAAATACTTAATGTGTTTTACTTTTCGTTCAGTCAAAACAACAGCTTAGACGAATCCGATAGAGAGTTTACTATGGCACTAATTAGAAGCTTGATTGCAGTTTTTATAGTCTGTTTGAGCAGTGTTAGCTTGGCGCAAAATTATCAGCCACCTCGCACTGCCACTGGCAAGCCAGATCTTCAGGGCTACTGGACTAATGCCTCGATTACTACGATGCAGCGTGCCAGAGACCTTACAGATATTGGGCTGACTATTCCAGATGATAGTTTGGAGCAGTTAACAGCGAGTAATCACCAAAACGTGCGCCAGGCTACCGATGATGGCCAGGTTCAAGGGGAATTACCTGACGGTACAGATTTAGCTAGTGGCCGAGGCTACAACGCATTTTGGGTCGATCCTGGGTCACAATTTAGCAATGTTCGTGGTCAATACCGCACATCCTGGATAACGTTTCCGGAAAGCGGACGTATACCCTATTCTAGTGAAGGCAATCAATTACGTCGTGCGGCCCGAGAAAAATTCTCTGGTTATGGAGGTCCTGAAGGGGCACCTCTAGCCGAGCGCTGCTTGATTGGGTTCGGTAGCACTTCTGGCCCGCCGATGAACAGCGTGCTATACAACAATATGTATCAGATCGTACAAACTGATGAGTATGTGATGATTCTTATTGAAATGGTCCATGATGCTCGCATTATTCCAATTAATGGCGAGCATCGGCCTGATGAGTTAGGACAGTGGATGGGAGACTCTATTGGTTGGTGGGACGGCGATACCCTGGTCGTAGAAACAGTCAATCTGCATCCTCAGCAAAAATCTCGCATGATGGCCTCTCTTTCTGATGAAGGAAAAATTATCGAGCGATTCACTCGGTACTCTGATGATCAAATTCTCTACGAATTCGAAGTTAACGATCCTGTATATTACTCAGAAGATTGGGGTGGAGAGATTTCGTTTAATGCAACTGAAACCAAATTGTATGAATATGCTTGTCATGAAGGAAACTATGGGCTTTCTGGGATCCTAGCTGGTTATCGCCGTCAGGAAATGGACGCTGACTAAAATTTTCTCAAGATTAGATTTGGTGAGTCCAGAAACTTGCCGGCCGATCTGAAAGGTTAGTTTTAAAGAACCTTTTGAGGAGAGTAGCAGTACTTTCTGAGGAGCTAGAGATTAGCCTGAATTATTGCAATAGGGTTTTTTTCAAGATTTAAAAACCTCGACATAATGAGATACAACAATATTTGGTAAAGAGAAGGGGCCGCTTGCCCCTTTTTTTGTCGAGAGCGAAACAGGAGATTATCTAGGCATCTTCTTGTAGTCTTGCCGACTTAATGAGTCAGAGAATAGATTAAGTAATTAATACCAAGACGGTAGGCTGCATTAGCATATTCAGTTGGGTACCATTGATCATAGGTGTGCTCCCAGCCATCACCCATATCTGAATTCCAATTGACTAGCACCATGACTCTGCCATCGTCATCCAGTATGGCATGATTGGTTGCTATATTGATTCCTGCTTGACCAAATCCCTGGCGTCCACCGCGGCCAGGAATCATTTGCGCTCCTTCGATATCGTAAAAGGTATGAAAAATTTCATGATCAGAATTAAGTTCAACCAACTGCCGATCAGGAAAGATGCGAGAGAAATCAGCAAAAAATGCATCCCATTGTCGCTCGCCCCAGAAGTCATCGATTAGTAGGAAACCACCGCGCAGTAAGTATTCTCGCAGGTTTTCCAACTCTTTTGGTGACAGAGATAAGCCACCATTGCGGCCCATTTCGAGGGCATAGAGAAATGGGTAGTCAAAAATCTCTTCAGAGTCAAATCGCAAAACTATAGGTTTGCTCATAACCCGCACATTGGTGAGTCTGGATACTCCCCTTAAGAAATTCTCATCAGCCGCTGGAAAATCTGTAGCCCAAGGACCCCCGTACCAACCGCCATCATAGTAGCTGTCATACTGAACGCGGGCGAAGGCGAACTCACCACCGATATCATAAAGATCCGGGTTGTCTTCCTGAGCATCGACTGCCGAAAAAGTGCCTAGAAGGCAGAAGATTAGAAGGCTGTAATATTTTCTCATGGCAAATATGCAAACAATTGGGACGATTCGTGACTAGTTTGTATCGACAAGACGAATAGATCAAGTTATTGTCAGAAATGAAGCCCACCAGGGTTTTTAGAGCTTATGAAACGTCCTTTCTTAAAACTATTCGAGTCTCCGTTCATAGTCCTGCTATGTCTGCCAGCGATGGTGTTTGCTCAAAACAATACTGTCTCTGTCAGTAATGAAAGTTTGCGCGACCTGCAGCGTTATCAGACTCAAATTGAAGATATGGAATCTGAATATGGCCCCTTCGATAATCGCTTATTGGAGCCACTTGCCAGCATAATCGATTTCTATATAGAGCAGGGTGACTTTGAGGAGGTTGCAGAAATTCAAACCAGGCAACTCTCTATAATGCGCACAACTTTGGGTTTTGAGAATCCAGAACTAATTCCGATGGTTCGCAGGATGATCGAAGTTCAACAAGTCTTAGGAAATTGGGACACAGTTAGTGATAACCTCGAACATATTCGATTTCTTGTTGCGTCCAATTTTGGAACGCAATCTGAAGAATTGCTCTTGGCGATGGAAAATCAAGCACAATGGTTGTTAACAAGTTTCTATCTCGGCGAACAACGGCGACAGTCTGATAATTTTCTTGATGCGCGCGATCTTTATCGAGATATCTATCGCCTGTCAGAGAAAGTCTATGGTGAGGAGTCTGAAGAACTTTATCCTTGGCACTATAAACGCGCCTACAGCTTGGCTTTGTTGGTGCAACTTCTTAATACCGAAGACAGTTTTTCTGGCGAGATTTTTAACGACGTAGTGCGATCTGATGGCCCCAATCAATTAGAATACGGCCTGCGAGGGGGTGTGGTCAGCGCAAGTCCTTTTGTGGGGCTAGGAAGACAGATCGCAGTCGTCGATGGTGATGGGCTTCTGGGTGAGGGTTATCTTCGTCAAGGTTTAGGTTTTATCAATGACATTAGAGATATTG
>TARA_B110000438_G_scaffold292098_1_pt1 | contig 12606 bp, 11 predicted proteins | sample TARA_B110000438 | Tara Oceans TARA_B110000438 (sample SAMEA4398413) | marine metagenome | biome: Polar Biome; feature: [MES] marine water layer (ENVO:01000295) within the mesopelagic zone...; material: water (ENVO:00002006), including particulate matter (ENVO:01000060) such... | reverse complement strand
CCTTATTAAGTCAGCTTTCAGGATCTGGATTTGGCTATCGAGGCGATCTGATGCTAATTCTACCAGAACGTCACCCTTTTCTACGCGGTCTCCCACTTGAACCTGCATTTTGTGCACACGCTCGGCAATTCTTGTGGCGACTACACCAGACTCTTTCGCTACAAACCGCCCAATTACGGGCATTGTCTGAAGAAGCGGTTCCGATATTACTTTGTCGATATCGACTGCACTTGCCCGTTGTTGGCTAATAACTGCTGATGGTACGAGAAATACGAATAAGAATAATAAGAAATTGGAGATCATTGACCACTTGATTACGTTTTTTTCAATCATTAATCAAAACCCAAAACATTCATAGTTAGTCGAAGATAAAGTAGCTGCTAGAGCAAAACCTGTGCATTTTTCTAAATTTTACAAGTATCTTGATGCAATTATTCCCTCTTCATTGATTAATCATAAACCTCGCCAACTTTAAACCTTTGTTATCAAAAAAATAGTAGTCCTTACTCAAAATATTCTGTTTAACAATAAAAAAGTTGGCAGTACTCAACCAGTTTAGTATTTTAAAAGAATATATTTTGCTGGCTACAACAACTACAGCGACTAATGGGGTTTGATGACGATATTATTCACACATCAGTCATGTCTTCTACATGACGTACCGGCTGGACATCCAGAAAATCCCTCAAGATTAAAAGTATTAGAATCCGCGTTTGCGGCAGACGAATTCAAATGCTTAGATCGTAGAGAAGCTCCGTTATGTAAAATTGAGTCAATAGCCTTAATGCATTCTCAAAGTTATATAGAAGACGTGACTAAAGTTATTTTTGAAAAAGAATTTGTATACCTAGATGCAGATACTTCTTTATCTCATGGATCAGGCGAGGCTGCACTTAGAGGATGTGGGGCAGTTTGTGCAGCCGTTGATGCCGTGATGACTGATGATGCTAAAAATGTTTTCTGTGCTGTTCGTCCGCCAGGGCACCATGCAGAAACTCGAAGGGCTATGGGATTCTGTTTGTTTAATAATGTGGCTATTGGAGCGGCTTATGCAAAAGAAAGATTTAAAATTGATCGGGTTGCAGTTGTAGATTTCGATGTTCACCATGGTAATGGGACACAAGAAATGTTCTGGTCGAAACCTAATCTTTTATACGCATCGACGCATCAAATGCCATTATTTCCGGGGACAGGCGCTACATCAGAAATTGGCGATTACAATAATATTATAAATGTTCCATTATCCGTGGGTGCTGGAAGTCTTGAGTTTAGGACTGCGTTTAATCAAATTATTTTGCCTGAATTAAGAAAGTTCAAGCCAGAGTTACTTATAATTTCTGCTGGCTTTGATGCTCACGCTAATGATCCATTGGGGCAATTAAATTTGTATGAAGATGATTATGCGTGGGTAACTTTGGAGTTGTTATCAATAGCGGAAAAATATTCAGAGAGCCGTCTGGTTTCAGTGTTGGAGGGCGGCTATAATCTTGATGCTTTGAGGAGTTCTGCGTCTATACACGTGCGTCAACTCATGTCAGTGTGAAATATATTTTTGTGAGACTTGGATCATTTAAACACAATAGCTTTTGGGAGAGCTAAATTGAAGGAAGAAAAAAAAGCCTTGGAAGCACTGAGTTTTGAAGATTCTTTGTCAGAGTTGGAGGCAATAGTTGACCGATTGGAAAGTGGACAGGGTTCTTTGGATGATGCCATCACAGCATACGAACGTGGGGCCCAACTTAAAAGGTACTGCCAAATGAAATTAGACGAAGCCAGAATGAAAGTGGAGAAAATCAGGTTGCCCGAGAACAATGGGGAACCGGAACTGTCTAATTTCGAATAACAAGTCCAGAAATTTGTTAAGAACTTATGACAAAAATTCCTTTAAAAAAATTATTAAGCTTGTCTGCTTCTAAAATAGAAGCAACTATGAGTAATTTATTGCCAAAATCTGCCGGTATAGAGGCTCCTCTAGTCGATGCTATGAGATACAGCGCTCTTGGAGCAGGGAAAAGGCTTAGGTCTTTTATGGTGCTTCAATCTGCATGCTTGTTTCAGGTAGACCAAGTGTATGCGTTGAGAGTGGCCGCAGCCGTTGAGTTTTTACATGCTTATTCGCTCATACATGATGACTTACCTGCTATGGATAATAGTGATCTTAGGAGGGGAAAGCCCAGTTTGCATGTAGCATTTGACGAGGCAACAGCTATTTTAGCAGGGGATGCGCTACAAGCTCTTGCCTTCGAGGTGCTTTCGGCTGAAGAGACGCACCCGGATCCCACTATTCGCTGTAAATTGGTAAGTGCATTAGCTTCCGCTTCTGGTGCTTCGGGAATGGTGGCAGGACAAATGATAGATTTAATAGGTGAAAAAGCTTTGTTGCCATTGGATCAAATAACAAGATTACAAAACCTCAAGACGGGTGAGATGTTCTCTTTCAGTGTACTATCAGGGGGTATGTTATCTGGAGCTCGGGATAACGAACTGGATTATTTAAGACGATATGCTGATAAATTTGGGCTGGTGTTTCAAATGGTTGACGATTTGTTGGATGTAGAGGGGCTGTCTATTGATGTTGGTAAACCTACGGGACAGGATGCGATTGCACACAAAGCCACTTTTGTCTCGGTTTTAGGTGCAAAACAAACTAAGCATAATGCAGAGATTTTAATTGAAGAAGCGGTCGCTATGCTTGATAAGTGGGGGGCAGAGGCCGATGTGTTTAGGGAATTAGCCCGTTACATATTGATAAGAACCAAATAAAGAGGGTTGATAATGGATCAGAGCTTGACGCCATTGCTAGATAGAGTGCTTTCTCCGGCAGATTTAAGGCAGATGCCTTCAGATGAACTAAGGCAGTTAGCTGATGAGTTACGGCAAGAAGTTATTGATGCTGTTTCTGTAACTGGTGGTCACTTAGGGGCAGGACTTGGTGTTGTCGAATTAACTGTGGCTCTGCATTATGTATACAATACGCCCAGAGACCGTCTGATTTGGGATGTGGGACATCAGGCATACCCGCACAAAGTGATCACAGGTCGTCGAGACAAAATAAGGACCCTTCGTCAAAAAGGTGGGCTTTCTGGTTTCACTAAAAGATCAGAAAGTGAATATGACCCTTTTGGTGCGGCCCATAGTTCAACCTCTATTTCTGCTGGTTTAGGAATGGCTGTGGCCCGCGATTTGATGGGAAATGATAATCATGTGGTTGCGATCATCGGTGATGGAGCTATGAGTGCTGGCATGGCCTACGAGGCAATGAATAATGCGGGTGCTTCTAATTCTCGGTTGCTGGTTGTTTTAAATGATAACGATATGTCAATCGCGCCTGCTGTAGGTGCTATGAGCGCTTATCTCTCTCAACTTATCAGCTCAAAACCATACAGAAATATAAGGGAACTTGTTAAGCAAATTGCTCAGCATTTTCCAAAACCAATTGAAGTTACGGCCAAAAGAGCTGAGGAGTATGCACGTGGCTTGGTTACAGGGGGAACCTTGTTTGAAGAATTAGGATTTTATTACATTGGCCCTGTGGATGGGCATAATTTGGATCATTTACTGCCTGTACTTGAAAATATTCGAGATGCTTCTCAAGATAAACCTGTTTTATTGCATGTAGTAACAGAAAAGGGCCGAGGACATCCCTTCAGTAAGCAATCAGATGAGAAATATCATGCTGTTCAAAAATTTGACCTCGTGACAGGAACGCAAGTAAAACCAAAGGCAAATGCTCCTACATATACTGATGTTTATGCTTCTGCATTAATAGCAGAGGCATCAGAGGACGCGAGTATTGTTGCAATAACAGCCGCTATGCCTTCTGGTACCGGAATAAACAAGTTTGCTGAAAAATTCCCAGAGAGAAGTTTTGACGTTGGCATAGCTGAGCAACACGCTGTGACATTTGCTGCTGGTCTGGCGACTGAGGGATTAAAGCCATTTGTTACAATTTATTCTACATTTTTGCAAAGAGCCTTTGATCAAGTGGTTCACGATGTTGCAATACAGGGATTGCCTGTTCGATTTGGGATTGATAGAGCTGGGTTAGTTGGTGCGGACGGAGCAACTCATGCTGGCTCATTTGATCTTGCTTATTTATGTTGTTTGCCCGGGTTTATAGTTATGGCTGCTGCAGATGAGGCAGATTTAATGAATATGATCGCTACATCCGCTGGAATAAATGATAGACCATCAGCTGTTCGTTATCCGAGAGGAGAGGGAGTTGGTATTGACCTTCCTAGTAAGGGCGTTCCGTTGGAGATAGGAAAGGGTAGAATTATTCGGAAGGGCAATACAGTAGCGATATTGTCGCTTGGTGGAAGATTGTCAGAGAGCCTATTGGCTGCTGATGACCTAGCTACGCGTGGTTTGTTAATAACGGTGGCGGATGCTAGATTTGCCAAACCTTTAGATGAACAGATGATAGAAGAACTTGCTTCAACTCATGATATTTTAATAATAATTGAAGAAGGTTCGATAGGTGGCTTCTCCAGCCATGTGCTGAATTTTTTAGCAAATATGGGACTATTGGACGGTGCATTAAAAGTGCGTCCGATGTGCTTGCCGGATCGATTTTTAGATCATGATACACCCGAAAAGCAATACGAAGAAGCAGGCTTAAGTGCCGGGCATATTGTGAAAACAGCCCTAACCGCATTGGAAAACCAGGGCTCTGTTAGTCCAGTGCGTGCTTGATATCTACTCCCCCAACGATCAAAATTTTAAAAGTTAGTTACTCTACACAGGATACATGACAACTATGGTTGGAGAGATGTTTCGTATTGATCAATTGTTAGTCCGGAGGGGCTTTTCGAGATCTCGTACACAAGCTAGACAGCTAATAGATGCGAGGTACGTTATTTGTAATGGGTCTATAATTAAAAAAGCTTCAATGCTGTGTGATGAGGGAGCTAATTTAGAAGTAACAGCCAATATCCATCCATGGGCTTCGCGGGGAGGGCAAAAATTGGTTGCTGCTTTGGACTCATTTGGAATAGATGTTTCAGATTCAGTATGCCTTGATCTTGGTGCATCCACGGGTGGTTTCACGGATGTTCTAATTTCCAGGCAGGCAAAAAGAGTTTATGCTGTCGATGTCGGGAGTGGACAACTTGCTAGCCATCTTACTAATAACGAAGTGGTAATAAATCTTGAACAAACTGATGCTCGCAATTTAAGTTTGGCCTTAATACCCGACCCCATTGATATTATCGTTTGCGATGTAAGTTTTATATCTCTTAAGAAAGTTTTACCGGTGCCAATGGAGTTTGCTCGGCAAGGCGGTAAATTAGTTTGCTTGCTAAAGCCACAATTCGAAGGTGGGCCAGGAAAGGTAGATAAGAAAGGTATTCTTCGTGATGAATCACTTCGGCAATCTATTTTGGAGAGTACATCTATTTGGTTAGATGGTTGTTTGGAATGGCATTTCGAGGGCTCTATAGATTCGCCAATAAAAGGAGGTGATGGCAACATCGAGTTTTTATTAGTATGCTCGAAATCAAGTAAGCCTGCATGAACACCTATAATATTGATTCGATGAAAATTTCTTTCACTAGATCATCATATCTAGTTTTTAGTTGTTTGGTCGCGTCAGCTTTAAATACCCGAATGTCTTCGGTTGTTGGACGACCTTTTTCCCACATGCGTATCGCTAAGGGGTAAATAATGCCCTTTAGTGCCATTTTCTCTACATTTAAAGATCGTCGAGCTGCTGGACTATTTGTTTGTATCGCAACACGAAGTTTTCCTTCGACTAGTCTTCCCTTGACGTACAAGGATATATAAAACATCGGTAATGGTAAAACGTCGCGGCCCACCATAAATTTATATACTTTTTCCTCATTAAATTTTTCATCTCGTTTTTTTTGATTTTTCTCTTTTTCTTTTCTTTCTTTCGTTAGTTCATCTTCCTCTTTTTCTTCTTCAGCCGCTGTTGGGGATATGAAAGTGGTGCAATATAGCCCGAACAATATAAAAATTAAAAACAACCTGAAAATTTTTTTCACGAACGCCTCCCGGGATGAGTTTTCATTTGTCGTTTCTTAAATTTATAAAATTCTTCCTTGTGATGCTAAGTACCGCACTGGGCATGGAAACGCAAAATGTGATCAGCTAAAACACACGCCATCATCGCTTCTCCGACTGGAACCGCTCGTATGCCAACACAAGGATCATGTCTACCTTTTGTTGTAACATCAACTTCTGCACCATATTTATCAATCGACTTTCGGGTAGAAAGAATTGAGCTTGTGGGTTTCACAGCAAATCGAACAATCACTGGTTGCCCTGTTGTTATTCCTCCCAATATCCCACCAGCGGTATTACTCAGGAAACTTGGGTCTCCATCAATTATACGCATTTCGTCTGATGCTCTTTCTCCAGGTATGGATGCAATATCAAACCCAGCGCCAATTTCAACGGCTTTTACTGCGTTTATTGACATCATCGCGCTTGCTAAATCACTGTCGATTTTTCCATAAATCGGTTCTCCCAGGCCAACTGGAACGCCAGTAGCAACCAACTCTATTATCGCCCCAGCTGATGAGCCTGATTTTCTTACCTTATCTAAAAAAGTAGACCACTGAATTGCTGCATTTGGATCGGGTGACCAAAATGGGTTTCTGTCTACTTCATCCCAATTCCACTTTTCTCTGTCTATTTGATGAGGGCCAATTTGCACTAGTGCCCCTTTTATCGAAATATTAGTTTTAGTCCGAAATGCTATTATTTTTCGGGCAATAGCTCCAGCGGCAACTCGCATTGCCGTTTCTCTGGCTGAGGAGCGTCCGCCACCTCTATAATCTCTAATGCCATATTTTTTTTCATAAGTATAATCGGCATGTCCTGGCCGAAATTTGTCTTTTATGTCTCCGTAGTCTTTTGAGCGCTGATCTTGATTTTCTATTATAAGACCAATAGGGGTTCCTGTAGTTTGGCCATTAAAAACTCCAGATAAAATTTTTATACTATCCGGTTCTTTTCTTTGAGTTGTGAAACGAGATTGGCCAGGTTTGCGCTTATCGAGATAGAATTGGATATCATCTTCCTTAAGCGGAATTAACGGTGGAACCCCGTCTATTATGCAACCTATAGCTGGCCCATGGCTTTCGCCCCAAGTAGTAAATTTAAATAATTTTCCGAATCCATTACTAGCCATATTGAGTTTTCCAAATGCAATTAGACAACCGATATATTAGACAACCGATATGTCGGGTGCATCCACTGCTTTCATTCCTACCACGTTGTAACCGCAGTCAACATGATGTATTTCCCCAGAAACCCCACTTGCTAGATCGCTCAAGAGATACATTGCTGCTCCACCTATATCATCTAAGGTAACATTTCTTTTCAAAGGAGAGTTATATTGGTTCCATTTTAATATATATCGGAAATCTCCAATCCCTGATGCTGCCAGGGTCTTCATAGGGCCAGCTGATAATCCATTTACTCTTATACCATCACCGCCTAAATCTACGGCCAGGTACCGAACGCTTGCTTCCAATGCTGCTTTGGCCACACCCATCACGTTATAGTGCGGCATAACCCGTTCAGCGCCATAATAACTAAGAGTTAGAAGACTTCCTCCATCGACCATTAAGTCTGCTGCCTGTTTTGCGACCGAAGTAAACGAGTAACAAGAGATGTCTAAAGTTTTTAGAAAGTTGTCACGCGTGGTGTTGACATACTCTCCTTTTAACTCATCTTTATCCGAATATGCGATTGCGTGTACCAGAAAGTCTAACTTTCCCCATTTAGCTTTAATGGTTTTGAACGTTTCCTCAATGCTTGAATCTTCTGTGACATCACATTGCATAATCGTCTCGGATCCTATGGACTTTGCTAAAGGTTCTAATCGTTTTAAAAGGGCATCTCCTTGATAGGTGAAAGCCAATTCCGCCCCATGATTAGCGGCAGTCTTTGCAATCCCCCAGGCAATCGAGCGTTCATTCGCTACTCCCATGATCAGGCCTCGTTTCCCAGCCATTATGTTTGATGCTGCACTCATTTAAATCTCACAGTTCTTTCTATTCAGATTTGAAATCTCATTACTTACAACAATTCCTATGTTACACCAAACGTAATATCGGGCAAATGCAGTCATAAGGATTTATTAATTGTTTTTGAACTATTACTCGTTTTGATCATGCTTTAAGAGCTAAGTTTTCGGGATCGTAAGGACTTTCTGCTATTAACTTAGCCGGTATCATTTTGTCTAAAAGTCTAACCCTACAATCTTGGCCGACTGTAGCATATTTACTTTCAACATAACCTAACATCAGTGATTTTTTAATGTAATGTCCGAAGCCTCCCGACGTACCCCTGCCTACTACTTTTCCTTCTACGAATATGGGTTCATTGCCAAAAGAGTCTGCATCATCAGCTTCTATTTCTATTGTGCAATATCTATATGGTATTCCGGTCTCCTGTTGCTCTACTAAGGCTTGCCTGCCGGTAAAATCACCCTTATTTAATTTTATAAAGCGCTGAAGATTGGCTTCAAGAGCTGTATTTTCGGCATTTAAATCGGTACCCCATAATCTATAAGATTTTTCTAATCGCATCGAGTCCATCGCTCGCATTCCTACATTTTTTATACCAAACTCTGCGCCTGCTTCTTGTAAAGATTCAAAAAGTTGGAGCTGATATTCAATTGGATGATGTAATTCCCAACCCAAGGATCCGACAAAATTTACTCGCATCGCTCTAACACGGGGACAAAAGCCAATAGGAATTTCTTGCATGGTGAGCCATTTGAAGGCCTGATTGGAGACGTCTGCATCAGCTATCTTTTGAAGGACTGCTCGCGCATTTGGCCCAGCGAGGACAAAAACTCCGTATTGATTAGTTTTATCTGATAGATAAACTGAACCGTTGTTGGGTAAGTTTTTTTGCAGAAAGTCTATATCAATATTATGCGCAGCTCCTGGTCCCACTATAAAAAACCGCTCTCCAAGTATCCCATCTGTTAAGCGTGTGATGGTGAACTCAGAACGTACAGAGCCTGATGGGTTTAGCGCATGAGCCAGACTTAGATTCCCAATCTTTTTGGGGATACTGTTAGCAACTAGCTTGTCTATATATTCTCTAGCCGAAGGACCTTCAATTTCAAATTTCGAAAACGAAGATAGTTCTATTAATCCAACATTTTCTCGCATGGCGCAAACTTCATTCCCTACATGTTCAAACCAATTGGATCTTCTGAATGAATACTCATCTTTGCGCGTCACATTAGCCGGGGCAAACCAATTAGGACGTTCCCAGCCAAACCGTGCGCCCCAAACAGCGCCAGCTTTATCGAGCCGATCGTATGTCGGAGTTGTTTTTGCGGGCCGGGCCTGCTCTCTCTCTTCCATAGGAAAATGATTCACAAAAACATGTGCGTACGCTTCTTCATTTTTTATTTTTGCAAAATTTTTGGAAACCACACCAAATCTTCTGGGGTCTACACCAAGCATATCTACAGTTGGTTCGCCATTCACAACCCATTCAGCTAGCTGCCAGCCCGCTCCTCCTGCTGCAGTAACCCCAAAACTGTGACCTTCCGATACCCAGAAATTCTCTAATCCAAAAGCAGGTCCTACCATTGGGTTTCCATCGGGTGTGTAAGATATTGGACCATTTACTATATCTTTTATTCCAGCATTCTCAAAAGAGGGTACACGGTACATCGCAGCTTCTACATGAGGCATCAATCGTTCAAGTGCCCCTGGGAAAAGATCTTTTTCAAATGTTTCTGGGACGCCGTCGGCAAAGCAGACTGGGGCTCCTTTTTCATATGGGCCAAGTATCCAACCCATCCTTTCTTCTCGCAGATAATATGATGAATCCGACTCTCGCAAAACTGGGAGCTCAACATTACCCGCTTCTCGATATACTTGAAGTGTTGGATCTACATCCGTCACAATATACTGATGCTCAACAGGGATTACCGGTATTTCTAAACCGACCATCTTAGCTGTGGTTATTGCATAATTTCCAGTGCAACTTATCACATGTTCACAAGTAATATCGCCTCTATTGGTCTTAATAACCCATTCGCGGCTTGAATTGCGTTCGATCCCTGAAACGTTAGTTTGTTGATTGATTTCAGCACCAAGATTTCGTGCCCCCTGGGCTAATGCCATTGTGACATCTACGGGTGCAATATGGCCATCAGTAGGATGCCATAAGGCTCCTATCAATCCTTCCATATTTGCTAACGGCCATAGTTTTTTTATTTCTGAAACGCCAATTAAATGGGACTCGACACCAATAGTTTCTGCCGTACACTGATAATTTCGGTACTCATCCATCCTTTCCCTATTTCGTGCAAGTCTTAGATTTCCGTTTGCATGCATTCCGACAGCCTGGCCTGTCTCCGCCTCTAACTTTTTATATAGTTCAACAGAATATTGATGGAGCTGCCCCACTGAATAGCTCATATTAAATAGCGGTAAAAGGCCTGCTGCATGCCAGGTAGACCCAGCCGTTAACTCCGTTCTCTCGACCAAAACTGCATCGGTCCAGCCCAGTTTTGCAAAATGGTACAGTGCACTTATACCAACTACACCTCCTCCAATAATTACAACGCGCGCTTTTTCCCTCATTATGGCTATCCTTTTCGCACATAAACCTTCTTAGAAAACCAAATTAAACAGGCTGGCAAACTATGCAAACAAAAAAGACGCTGACTTGCGCTTTACAGGTAGCTAGTCGTTGCTTAGGGTTCATCTTATATGGGATGGGAGCAATACCTGATGATCAAAGCAATTCATATCGACCTGGGGTGGTGGCGGTGGCTCCACATGACGGGGACAATACCCGATGATTAAAGCAAATCGAACGAGCATAAAAAATGAAGATTAATAATAACCCTTTAGTTGAGTTTGTTGACGTACAGAAGACCTATGACGGCGAAGAACTTGTAGTTAAAAATCTGAATCTCAAGATAATGCCGGGGGAATTCTTAACTATGTTAGGGCCATCAGGATCCGGAAAAACAACTTGTTTGATGATGATTGCTGGCTTTGAGGCCCCCACGCATGGGAAAGTAATGTTGGGGGATATTGAATTGAATAACGTACCTCCTCACAAGAGAGGCATTGGCATGGTTTTTCAAAATTATGCCCTGTTTCCGCATATGTCTGTCTTTGAAAATTTGGCATTTCCATTAGAAGTTAGAAAAATAAGTAAAAACGAGACAGAAAAAAAAGTTATGCGAGCGTTGGACATGGTTGAATTGGCACAGTTCGGTGCTAGACGGCCAGCTCAACTATCTGGAGGACAGCAGCAACGTGTTGCTCTAGCTAGAGCACTAGTATTTGAACCTGATTTAGTTCTGATGGATGAGCCTCTAGGTGCTTTGGATAAAAATCTACGTGAGCAAATGCAATATGAAATTAAACATATTCATGAAAATCTTGGAATGACGGTAGTATATGTAACGCATGATCAATCTGAGGCCCTGACAATGTCAGATAGAATTGCAGTGTTTAATGATGGCGTGGTTCAACAATTGGCATCACCGGCAGATTTATATGAACGTCCGGAAAACGCTTTTGTTGCTGAGTTCATTGGAGAAAATAATCGACTTTCAGGAGAGCTTAAATCAGCAGACGGTAATACGTGTATAGTCGATGTTGCAGGCCAACCTATTTTGGCTTTAAACGTTAACGGACAACAAACGGGTGAAAGTTGTATTTTATCATTAAGACCCGAACGAATAACCCTAAATCCAGAATTAGGAAGGTATCCAAATATTTTTAATGCAAAGGTTCTAGAACTGATTTATTTAGGCGATCACATACGATGCCGAATGAGTGTTTGTGCAAATGATAATTTCATCGTTAAAGTTCCTAATACTAAGGTAGTCTTGTCCTTAAAGGAGGGTGAGGACGTGAGCGTTGGATGGCATAGTGAAGATTGTCGGGCTTTAAAGGCTTAGTTATTTAAATTTGATATTATCGATGCTGGGAGAGAAATGGGATACGGTCTTTTGTTAATAACAAATGTTAACACTTCGACTGGCTTTCCTCAGTATCGTTTAACCGCCGAGAAAATCGGCATTTGAATAAGGAGAATAAACATGAAACTCCCAATAAAAACCGGTGCTGTTATATGTGGTCTTATGACCTTTGCTGCAGGCCCAGCCTTCGCGGCAGATGCATTGACCGTCGTCTCGTGGGGCGGTGCATATACGAAGAGCCAATTAGAGGCGTATCATAAACCCTACACAGCTAAATTTGGAACCAAAATTCAGTCTGAAGACTATAATGGTGGGTTAGCTGAGGTTCGAGCCCAAGTTGAAGCAGGAAAGGTGACCTGGGACGTTATTGATGTGGAAGTGTCTGACGCAGTTCGTGGATGTGACGATGGATTATTTGAAACAATTTCATCTAAATCGTTACCCAAGGGTGCTAATGGGGACTTAGCAGAGAAAGATTTTATTCCAGGCGCATTAACCGAATGCGCAGTGGGCTCGATTGTTTGGTCAACTATTTATGCCTTTGACGCAGATAAGTATTCTGGCTTGAAACCATCTAACCTAAATGATTTTTTTGATGTTAAGAAATTCCCTGGTAAGCGTGGATTGCGTAAAAATGCTAAAGTTAATCTAGAATGGGCACT
>TARA_B110000438_G_scaffold92433_1_pt1 | contig 12628 bp, 13 predicted proteins | sample TARA_B110000438 | Tara Oceans TARA_B110000438 (sample SAMEA4398413) | marine metagenome | biome: Polar Biome; feature: [MES] marine water layer (ENVO:01000295) within the mesopelagic zone...; material: water (ENVO:00002006), including particulate matter (ENVO:01000060) such as...... | reverse complement strand
ATTTAAGAGGTTATTTATTCACTATTTTAAGAAAGAACAGAGTTAGAGTAACTTACAGATATGGTGGAGAAAACTTTGCAGGTGACTCAGAAATACCATTGGACATTGCAGATGCAGTTATTAAGATGACATCAATAGAAATAATGAACACATCATTCCGTATGGATGAGATACCAAGTGGAGGAACAGTATCTCCAAGTGAGTCAAAAAGATATTGGCAAGAAGATATTGAAACTTGTATATTAAACAGACGAGAAGTCTTTGTGATTCCTTAAATGGCTTTTCCCGTTTTAGGACGTAAATTAAGAGCCATGAAAAGGGAAAGAGTTCTTAAAGAAAAAAATCTAAAAATACGTACAATTAACGATGAATTACTTCATTCATATCATTCAAAAATATATAATACAAAAACAAAAAGAGGTCAGGCAAATGACATTCTTGGAATAGATGAGATCTATTATGATGGTAATGCAATAAAAATACCACCAAATATAGACCCAGAATCTGTATTATTACAGGATGGTCTTAATGATAACATTCTTGCATTGATTGTAGACTCCATACAAAACCCAGAAGAACAGTTTGCAAAGAATGAATTACCAGATGATGTTATTCAAGGTTTGGAACATTTGCAGAAATTTAGACAATTAAATCCATCCAAAACATCTAAATTAAGTCATAATAGTGTTATGGGAGAAAATTCATCTCGTAGAATATATCCTGATGGATGGGAACTATCATATTATCCTGCTGGTAAAAAAGGAAGAAGAGGTAAACAACATCATGGAAAACCTAACATTGATGCTATAAAAATGTGGGTTGAAGACACCAAACTTGGTGGAATGTCACAGATGCAACTTGAGGATGAGTATAGAAAAGTAAAAAAAACTGAGGGTAATGTAACTTGGAATGATGATAAAAAAGAAGCTTTGATTGACAGTATAGCATATCTTGTTGCTAGAAAACTGTGGTATGTTGGAAGAAGATCAAGTAGAGAGACAGATGATCAATGGCAAGACCGTACAGCACATATGAGACCAGAAGCAGGATCTTATGAATCAAATGAACAATGGGGTGAAGGTGGATTTACTTATACTAGAGAATATGTATATACTAGTGGGGAGCAATAGCTGTTATGACAATAACTACATATGATGCAGTAGATGACATTATATCACTTATTAAGACAAAATGGGCTAACCTCAGACCTCCACACATAACTAGAGTATGGGAAAAGAGAACTGTAGGATTTATAGATGACAGGAGTGATGAGATTATTGTATCCCCAAAAGGTGAGAATATAGAGTACTTTGGTTTTGGTGGAAGTTCATATTGGCATGAACAGATACTAGAGTTGGACATTCGTACGTATCAGGATATAGACAGACACAACAATGTTGTAAAGGAGATAGTAAAAATTATAAAAGATAACATTGTAGGCACAACATACACTGATTTAAGGGTAACAGGTTCATATAGTAGAAACTTCCAGTATCGTAACATGTTTAGTTATGTACTAACACTGTCATATAGAAAGGCTAACCCTACTTAAAAATCTTTATATACCTTGAATCCTTTATGAAATTATGACTAGAAATGTATCAAGCACCTCATCTAGAATTAATACTGGTGGAGCTGTAAGTTTAGGATATGGATTTGAAACTGGTTTTAATACAACTCAATCAACTATAGGTAACATATTTGGTCTAAATCAAAAGGTGTCAAATTTAACATTAAATACAAGTCAAGTATCTCTTAATAAATTAGGTCAGGTAGAACCAACTAAATTTTACTTTGGTCAACAATCAGGACAAGTAGGTGTTGGTTTTGTTTTTGATGATAATGAGGCATTTAAAATATTTAGATGTATATATGAAAACTCTGGTAGTAACATTCAATCAAGTTCCCCTTTTAATTATCCAGCATCATTAGGTGAAAACACAACTGGAGACGGAACCCCTGCAACAATAACAACCAGAATACAAATGCAAAACGGTTCTAACATGATAACAAGAACACTTAGTGGATGTGTTGTTACTTCTATTGGCATAAGCACAAGTATAGGTGAAACCGTAAACGGTACAGTCGATATGAGTTTTGCACAAGAAAGTACTGGTGATGTAGAAACAACTGCAAATATTACAGCACAAACACATTCATCAATTGCTCAAGGTGGTACACCTTATACATTTGCACATGGTAAAGTAAAGATGGCTACAGGTGCATCTGATGCATATGTAGAAGTATTTGATATTCAAGATATTGACCTTTCATTCTCACCAAACGCTGAAATGCTTTATGCATTAGGTAGTCATTATGCTCGAAATGCATTTAGAAGAATATTTGATGTAGGTGGAAGATTTAGAACAACTCATAAAGATGGTGCATTATTACAATATGTTATTAATCAATCAATTGCAGGACTTGAAACAGAGACAGTTGCAGAAGGCACTGGTGCAGATGCAGGTGTTGGATTAGAACTAACATTTACAAACGGTTCTAATATAATGGAAATTGAATTTGGTGGAGTTTCACTATCTGACCATAGTACTAGTGGACTTGAGCCAGCAGAGCCAATATACGAAGAAGTTAACTTTAAGGCAAAATCATCACATATTAAAATTACAACATAAGATTTATAAATACCCGATATTCATAGTATTTAATGACTTTAATACCAATTAAGATAACATATATGGGAAAACCTGCCGTAGTTGAATTTGAGGATTCTTTGACATTTGGTGACACTGAGTTATTAATTGGTAGTTCTGTTGATATTACTGATATCACAAAACCTAAAATAGACTTGCAAAGGTACAGATTGAATCTACTTGTGCTTACAATTAAAAAAGCACCATTCAAAACTGGTGATACCAATGCAATAAAAATGACAGATTCTAAAATAATAAAAGCGATACTAAAGGAGATAGTGAAGGTACACCCTTTAACGACATATATAGAGGACTGGATGGAAACGTTCGTAAGCTCAGAGGAATTGAACAGTTTAGATACTCAATCTACTACCACTGTGCCAGCCAGTTCGGATGGGACAAAGAAACGGTTGACAAGCAAGAAATAAACTATTTAAAGAATTTAATGTCCACACATGTTGATGTAATGAATGAGGCTAAAAAACAAGGTGGTATTCCTCCTATATCTAAAAATATGAGTAAAAACTTTAAATAGAAATAACTATTAGTTATATATAATGACTGCACAAGATCGAAAGACTGAGGAATTAATAGCAAAGGCATTCCAAACAATGCTTGAGAAAATTATACAGACTGAGACCAAATGGAATGGTGAAATAATTAAGGGCATTGCACAGCAGTCAAAATGGATTGGAATCACTTCTGCTTCAATAACAACTTCTAAGGAAAAAACAAAACAATCCAGATTAGCAATAAAAGAAATTGACAAAGAAATTGAGGCAAAAAGATTAGCAACTGAAGAAAATAAAAAACTTATTAAATTTAGAAGTGTTTTTAACATAGCAAGAGAAAAAGAACACGGTGCCCAAGTAAGAAGAAACAAAGAATTACAACATCAATTAAATAATACTGGTAGTGGTCTTCAGTTTTTAACTAATTCAATAAAAGGTAATTTTGGATTTCAATCAGCTCTTGGTAATATTACTAAATCTTTGATGAATGGTAGAGCATCTTTTGATGCATTGGAAAAAAATACTGTAATGTTGGCAGATGCACAAAAACGCTTAGACGATATAAATAAACAAGTATTTCCTGACAAAGATGAAAAAAAAGCAGCAGAGGATGAAGTAAAAGGTTTAGAAACGGAAAAAGAAAATATAAAGAATCGTGGTATTGGAACAGGTGAAACAACAAAACCATTATTTAATGTACTATCAAAAGTGGGAAAATTCATGGAAAAGAAAGCACTTCCTATTGGTTTAGGTATTGGTGTTGCTGGTATACTTATAAGTGTTATTGTAAAGGCTTTTAGTGCTTCTCCACTTTTTGCACAAATGATGAAGATGATGAAATTTATGGTTACTCTTATTCTTATGCCAATAGGTACATTCTTTGGAGCTTTGCTTAGACCTATACTAATATCATTACTTAGAAAAGTTATAGTTCCATTGTATGCAACATGGATGCCAGCAGCAATGAAATGGGGTACAGCATTAGGTAATTGGCTTAATTGGGATTATGGTGGTAGATCAGAAACTGACAAAGATCTTATATCCATGACTGGAGATTCAGAACCACTTAAAAAAGGTGAAAGTGGATTGGCTAAATGGTTAGAAGATTGGATTTTCCATGGAATAAATCCTTTTGATAACCCTGATTTCGATGCAAGTAAAAATAGTTCTATTCTTGCCAATGTGGGTTTGTCAACTATTGGTTCTGGATTAACAGATGTAGAAAAAGAAGATAAAAAAGAAACACCAGAAGAAGAATTAGCAAGAATACGAGCAGAAGAAGCAGAAGTACAAAAGGAATTAAACAAAGAATTGAGTTCGTTAGAAGAAGATAAAGTAGTGGAAACACATGACCAAGATGCAATTGACCTATTTGCTCAGTCGGTAGCAGATGCAAATCAAAGAGAGGCAGACAGACTTGCTGCTATTGAAGCTGGTAAGGCTCCTACACTAGAAGAAGTTATTGAAGAAATGGAGAAAATTGCTGGTGCTCGTGACAGTTTGTCAGATGAGTCAAATGCAATATTAGCTGAAGTTGACAAGTATAAAGAGCAAACTATAAACAAATTACCTGAGATTATAATACCAGCAGCAATACAAACATATGCTGAGAAACAGGCTGAAAAAAATGCATCATATGGAAATATGGGAATTAATAGGGGTGATCCTAGTAATAGAGGAGAAGACGGTTCTTCAGTAGTTGGTGGTCTAGGAGAATTTGCAGGTAAGACTTGGCAAGATTACATACCAGCAGCAAATGGATTTAGTGGAATGGTTAACAAGCCTACAATGTTTTTGGCAGGAGAAGCAGGTTCAGAACATGTCAATATCACACCTAGTGGAGGAAGTAGTGGAGGTGGAATAACTGTCAATATAGGAACTATGAATGGAAGTGATAATGACCTAAGAAAGTTAAAGCAAACTATATTAGAAGTCATACAACAATCAAGTGCTAACCGAGGAAGATTATGACACATATGTATTTAATTAAAGGGATAGGAGTTCCACGAGAAAACACTACTATAACTGATTACTTTCAAGTATTTAGAATAGATAATCTTAATAATTTAAATTGGTCAGTAGATACGCCTGTAACACCAATGCCATTACCTGAAGATACACACGAAGAAAACATATTGGTAAAGATGGAGGGTAACACAGCAAAAATGGATTTGTCTTGGACATTGACTGGATCTACAAATTTTGGAAAATTGGAAAAAGATGGTGGTGTTTATACTTTTATTAACGGTGAGGAATTAACAGTTTATGACCAAATAAATTTATTCAAAGAGACATTTGTTCCTATATCAATAGGTGATTCATATACCATGTTAATTACAAATGATAGTGGAGGAAGGATAATGGAAGATGAAGGAACCATAGCAAATATGAGTTTTAGTGTAAGTGGAAGTTCTCCTGTAGTTTGGAATGCAAGTTGTGCATTTTATGTAGGAAACGTAGTTGCATTGCTTGAAGCAGATATTCCACCAGCCCCAACTCACGTAGTTATGGAACCAGTTAGTGGTAATCAGATAAAATTTACCATTACTGCATATGACGGATATGCAACTGTACCTAGTGGAGATAGTGCAGTTAAGGGATTTGCTTACAAATATAAAAAAGTACTTAATGCAAATGGTGTACAAGATACTATTGGTACTTGGAGTGAAGTAATAGATGTTACACAAGATCCAGCAAGTACCAATGGTTTAATTCACACTTTTAATCCAGATGGAGGTGCAGGAAACTATAAGTTAAAGGTAGCACAAATTAATGAAAATAACAAAGATGCCAATCAATATTATTGGAAATATGCAAAAATATCTGGTGGTGACGATGAAGTAACATTAACAGGATAATAATATGTCTAATGTAAAAGCTGTTGTAATCAGAAGGGATTCTAGTGGAAATATGACCAATAGGGTTATGACCACACCAAAATCAGTAAATGTAATACAAGAAGGATTAAGAGCCTCAGACAGTATGACCATGTTATTATCTGCCGAACATAATGTAAGACAGGGTGATGAGATATACTATATTCAGGACGTATTAGACACAATAAACCTTAAAGCATTATGGAATTTCTATGGTGGATTCAGAGATGAAAGTGGATATGAGCATGATGATGTATATGTTGCTCCACATACAATGCCTGATTGTGTTTCTAGTAGTTTGGTAGAAAATGAAGCTTCGATTGATTGGAAACATAAAGGATATTATAAATTTCTTATAAATGCAACATCTGATGACGGTATAAAGATAGAAAAGAAATTCAAAAACAATGACACAAGTGCTTCCAAAATTCCAGTAATTGATATGTCAGGTGACTTTGATATGATTTTTGAATTTAAAACAACAAATAATACAGATGGTCAAACATTATTTGATAATTATGACCATGCAACATCCAGTGGTAAAGGGTTAAAAATAGTCATAAACCCAGCCAGTACCAATATAACTATTACGGCAGATGACGGAACAACTGAAACAGTCATGGTTGCAGGCAGTATAACAAGTTATAATACAGTAGTATTTGTAAGAATTAGAAGACAAGAAGGGGTATTCAAACTATATTTGGGTGATGTTGAAAAAACTTTGACAAACAGTACAAATTCTGGTAATCTTAATTCTAACCAAGATATTCATTTTTTTAAAGAATATAATGAAAGTACCAGTGCATATATTGCCAATACAGGTTGGAAAGGTGTACCAATACAATTTAGATTATATAATACTGCATTGTCTGATGATGAGGTAAAAAAATTACGAGTAAGTAAACCTGTAAATACAACAATGAAATTTGGTGGAAAAATTTGGAAAATTGATGATAAATTAAGTAATAAAAAATTAATATGTTCCAGTCATGCAAAAGAACTTTTAGGTACACAAATAGGCACCAAGTTGTTTAATTCTGTTCCTACAGCAACATTAACTTCTGGTGGAGCAAGGTCATACAATAGATATTATGCTACAGGTAGTAATAGCAATACCAGACCAGACATGGAAGATATAATACAAGACATATTAAAATATGTTGATGATGGTGTTTATACTTATTTTGCAAAAGAACCTAGTACAAGCTTTCAGGGTGACTTTATTGCAGAAGGTTCATTTTTAGATATTCTTAAAGTCATGATGATAATTGATAGTGATGACCATATGTTTGTTGTTACACCCAGAAAAGTTTTACTTATTAGTGATGAAGTTGAAACGAACCAAGTTATAAACAACAACGGTTATAATATTATTTATTCAGGCAAGGATGATACAAGTACATGTAATTCACTGTTTGTTACTGGAAGAAGAAAAATGTACACATATACAAAGACATTTACTAATCTTAACATAACGCAAAACACTTGGAGTGCATCACAAACATTTACAGCACAAGATGGTTTTAGACCAGTTGTTGAAAGAATTGTAAAAGTAACAAGATCTGGAACTGAAGTATATGGTGATTTTAGAGCTGGATCCATTGTTACAAACACACCTACATCTGATACCTATAGAGTATTAGAGGATAACACTATTCAATTTTGGAATGATTCTACTGGAAATATACAGACTTGGGTAATTGTATATGAATATTCATACACATATGATCCAACTGTTTCATATTCATTATCACAGTCATCAACACAGCATAGACAAGATTCTACATCCATAACAATTAATGGAATATACCATAGAAATTTTAATATACCACAACTCGTAAGTGGATATGATATAACAACATTTGCAACTCGTTATATTGCTGATTTTAAAGATATAAATACAAGACAAAGAGCAAAAACCTCAAGATTAGTAAATAGTTTGACAGTGGGTCAAAAAGTAAGATTTACTAATAGTGAAGGCACTACAATTGACAGTGTAGTAAGGTCAATAGAATACTCATATCCTCAAACTATTACAATTATAGAGTTAGGTGAATATCTATTTAGTGGATTTGACGTCGAAAAACAGACTATTGATTCAGTTAGAGCCTTAGATTCATCTACAAGTATCAGTAGATATTAGATAATAATCTTTATATACACCCAAGCAATATGATAAATATGAAAGTTACAGGCGATTCAGTCGAAGATAGAATAGAAAAATTCAATTCATTTAAAGACCACCTCCCAAAATATCATAAAAGAGGAGTTCAAATCAACGTAGCAGATAACGTTACTGCTTTACGTACCAGAGAAGAAACCGATGGTACATTACACAAAGAATGGCAATTTACACATAATCTAGTTACATCAACTGGAGATATTTACTATGCTAATAAAATATGTGGTAAGAAAGCAAACGGAGACCCTTATGTCGATGCAGGAGCAGCAGGTGCAGGATTTGCTGGTGACGGTCATTTATTCCATCACCCAACTGTAAATTCAACAGCAAACGTAAGTAACGGTTCAACTTCAAATGCACTTTATGGTGCTATGATTTTAGGAACTGCAACCACAACCCCACATGAAAATAATACATATGGTGTAATTGGTGCATCACCAGCAAGTGGAAATACATTCCAATCTGGTGCTTATGATGCAACTCGTGTAAGTGGAATAAATACAACAAAAATATTGAATGAAAAATATCCTAGATTCGATGATAATGATGCAGATAATACAGGTGGAGCAACCGACCAAGTAACATGGGCTTACTCATGGACTAAAGGAGACTTTACTACAGCAAACGACCTAACAGGTGGAGTTATTGTAGATAGAGCAACACTTGCAACACCAGCAAACGCAGCAAAATTACTATGTCACTTTAACTTTGCAAGTCCTTTCGAGAAAACTGCAAACGACACACTCAAAGTCTTCGTAAATCATACATTCGAAGGAGCAAATTGACCTTATGCCTAAACGGCTAAGCATGGGTGGATTATTCAAACTCTTAGAAAAACTTTATGGTAACACTCAAATTGGTGCAGATTCTAAAATTCATACCAATGAACAAGTAAATGTGGTGCTAGGAAAGTAATATGGTTACTCATGGTAAAAGAATAGCATATGGTCGTAATCAAAATCGTGTTGCTCTAGGAACATATCCAGATGACACCAGTGTACCAGTAAGAACAAGTCATTGGAATCAAGATCCTCATAACCAAGCAGTATTAGGTTTTACTAAAATTACAGCCACATTGGCAACTGATATATTACAAACAAAAGATGATTCTTCAACAACCTTAGAAGACGACGGTAATACTTATTCCAGACAGTCAACACTCATTGAAGTTGTTCCTCAATCTGGGTCTTCTACAGATGTCATATCAAAAATTAATGTTATAGATACTCTTGAAAATGACATATTATACTTATATAAAGCAACAGAATCAGATGCAATAACAATACCATCAATAACTCCTTCAGCAGCAGGTCATATTAAAACACAACTAAGTGGTGGAGCTACATTAAATCATGACGGAGTACCAATTATGCTCATTAGAAGAGGAGACTACTGGTATGAGTTTGGAGCAGACGGAGCAGCAGTAGCAATCACATTCACACCAACTTCAACTGATACATTACAAAACAAAGTAATAAACACTTCCAATAATACGCTTACGGTAGCATCAGCAGATGTTACAGGATTATCAACATCTTTAGGATTAAAAGCACCAATCGCAGATCCAACATTTACAGGTACAGTAGGAATTCCAAATATCTCAAATTTAGAAACTACCATAACAGGTAAAGCTCCGTTAGCAAGTCCAACATTTACCACAGCAGTAACATTACCAGCAACAGATTTAGATGGAAATAATTTGGATAATATTCAAAATTTAATTCATGATACATCAGCAACAACTCAAGCCTTAGACTTTAACGCAGACCAATTACAATTTGATACTATTGATGCTAACACTACATTTACAACAACAAATAGAGCAATAGGTAGGTCTAAGACAATTAAACTAACTACAGATGGTTCAACTAGAACATTTACATTCCCAGCATGGAAATTTGTAGGTGCTAAACCAACAGAACAAGCAGCAAGTAAAATTGGTATTTTAACATTAACTTGCTTTGGAACAGCCGACACAGATATCGTAGCAGCATACGCAGTAGAGGAGTAATAAATGTCTCATAGAGACAGTTTAATTAAAAAGAATAAGGAACTATCCAAGCCAATGGACTTGATGAACGTTGGGTTTGTTGGAGCTGCTGGTGGTGAACCAGACCCAGTATATTATGATTTTTTTGAGTATCAACAAAATGATGGAACAAAGGATGGGTTTTGGAAAATTCACTCAGAACCTAATAGTTCTTGGGCACATAATTCTAATTCTGGTATAACTGTGGCTGCTAATCTGGGTATAACTTTAACCTATGGAAATGCAGACCATGCAAATATAACAGGAGTTGCAGCAGCATCCATTACAGGAATAGGTGTTGATAATAGACATACACCATGTTACGTATGGTTTAATAGGACGGTTCCATCAATTTTAGTTGTTACAGATGGTTCAACTACAAGATCATTCGGTGATCCTATTATGAGAAATACACCAACAACAGGTGGACAATATATCAGTGATTCAAGATTCCAAGGTATTAGTATTAGTAAAGTAGATCTTTGGTTAGGTAAGAACGGAACAGGAGGAAATGCAACAATAACTTGTAAAATAAATAATACAACTCTTGGAACTGCACATACAAATGATATCAACGGATCAGGTACATATTCCCCAACAGAAGTCACATTTACAGGATCAGCAATAACAACACCAAACAGTGCTTTTAGTATAGAGTTTATAATGAGTGGTTATTCAGGAAGTCCACCATCAGATTATTGTATGTTTGGTCATAGAACTGGAGATTTATTCTCAGGTGGTTATGCAACACAGAGTGGAAGCCAGACAGGAACAGGTAAAGATCTTTGTATGAAGGTGGAATATACATGATAAATGGAAAATTTTTTACCTATGAGCAAACTTTATATCTAATAGGAGTAAATGTTAGATAATGGCTCGAAAAGCACTTTATAAACACGCAAAAGTAGTAACAGTGCCTGATGATGGTACTTCCCCAGTAGGCTCAGATGAGTGGAATGCTAACCCTGATGCAGAGGGAATGCTTGGTTTTACACCACAAACAGCAAATTCTTCAACAATAGTAACATCAGCAAATCCAAGTGGAACAATTACACCAACAGATTCAGTAACAGTAGTGGCTGCTCATACAGGAACAACAGGAATAATTACAAGATTAGTAAATACAAATACAAGTCAATATGATTTATTATATTTATTCGCAGATACAAATGATAATATTACATTAACAAATACAGCAAGTCCATCAACAGCAGGAGATGTTCAAACAATCAGTGGATCAAATGAAACATTATCAAAAGACAAACCTACAATCTTAATGAGAAAAGGAGACTTTTGGTTTGGATATGGTGGAGGAACTGCAAGTGATTTAGATACTACTAACTTTGCAGCAGCAACTATTGTGACACAGGCAGAGGGTATAGCAAACAATGATGTTGAAACAAAATTACCAACTTGTGCAGCAGTAAAAGATTTTGTAGATACTCAAATAACAGCAGAAGACTTAGATACAGCAGGAGATAGTGGAACAGGAGCAATAGACCTTAACAGTCAATCATTGACAGTATCTGGTGGTTCAGGTATAACTACAACAGCATCAAGTCAGGCAATAACAATAGCTGGTGATGATGCAACTACAAGTGCAAAAGGTGTGGCAAGTTTCAGTTCTGATAACTTTGCAGTATCAAGTGGAGCAGTTACAATAAAAACTGGTGGTGTTGTAGAAGCAGAAATAGCAGACGATGCTGTATCACTTACAAAGATGGCAGGATTAGCAAGAGGTAAAATTATTGTAGGAGATGCTAGTGGAAATCCATCAGCATTAGCAGCAGGAGCAAATGATACAGTATTAACAATGGATGCAAGTGGAGATGTTGGATGGGAAGCACCTTCAGGTGGTGGAGCTCATACTGAACAAGACTTTACAGTTCAAGCAGCTCATGCCACTGATCCTGCTAGTGGAACAGCAACATTATATGTTAAAACAATTGATTCTAATAATGAAGGTCTTTTTATAAAGATGAAGAAAAACGGAAGTATTCAATTCGTACAGGTAGGATAACCTCGTGGCTATTACTTATCACGCAGGTAGAAGAACACAAGGAATAGCAGGTATAGATGTAGCAGGTTCATTTACAAGTTCAACTGATGCCCATAGTGCAGCTTTATCATTAGGTGGTGGAAGTGGTTCGGGTAATACTAAAGTAGGGTTTGAAGTTCAAACAGGTCACTTTCTAGTTAATAAAGGATTAAAAACACTTACTTTTGCTTTAGATAGGTATAATCCTGTATCTGGTAATGGATATGTTGCTGTTTATAATAGTTCAGGAACACAAAAAGGTTCTAATTCATCAACATATAATTTGGCTAATTTAACACAATATCCAAGTCCAGTTGATTATACATTTACTTGGACAACC
>TARA_B110000438_G_scaffold13625_1_pt1 | contig 12633 bp, 11 predicted proteins | sample TARA_B110000438 | Tara Oceans TARA_B110000438 (sample SAMEA4398413) | marine metagenome | biome: Polar Biome; feature: [MES] marine water layer (ENVO:01000295) within the mesopelagic zone...; material: water (ENVO:00002006), including particulate matter (ENVO:01000060) such as...... | reverse complement strand
ATTTTGTAATTTGATAAACCTTAGTTTGGCTCTCAGAAATAAATTGGATGAGAAGTTCACCGTCAAGCCCTTGTTGATATAAATAAAATTTCCCCTCATCCCATAAATTGCAAACATATCCACCCCAAAAAAGTTGCCATCTTTCATTAATTTTTTGTGAATAATTTATATTGAATAAATATCCAGTTTGATTAGCATTTTTGAAATGAAATTGCGACTCTACTTTAAAAATATATTTCAGTTGAAATTTATACCATTCATCAATAGCGTAAAAGTTATCCCAAGAGATGAGTCCATTTTCAGCCAATGAACTTGACTGACTTATGGTTTCAATTTTCCGATACCGACTTAATAACTGGGGGGATTTCCCCAAAGATAGTTGAGACATATAATCCGTTTTTGTATCTATTAAACTCCCCTCTATTTGTTGCTGAGTGGTTTCATAATTGATCCATCCTGATAATTTTAGATGTTTAGTTTTATGGATTCCATGCAGCAATACGCCATTTACATTTGATGATTTCCCTGCTCCCGTCTTGCCATCAACAGTTTTCCAATCTTGTGGGATTAATATTATTCGCAGTAACCATGTTGGCCATGTGGATTGACTAAATATTAAATTATTGATAAAAGCATATTGATTGTTGTTTTCTGCAAGTTCGCCAGTAATATTGACAATATCCCATTTTTTATTCCATGCCATTGAAGTTGATTTAAATTCATTTGCTTCAGTATAATTTATAGAAATAGGCCCACTTTTTAGTGAGATACTCTGTAGGTTTTTATCCATAATGATAAGCGTTTGCAAATTCAATAGTTCTACCGCATTTCCAATATACCAATTTTCTAATTTGGATTGACCCGACAACTCCGACTTCAATTTAAATTGATCTTTGATCAGTGATGACACCGATAAAAAACTCCGCATCCGACCGTATGGACTACTCCATATTAAGCCCTGTCCAAAAGATTGACGAATATTTCCAACATAGAATTTTCCATTAGTGTATGGTTTTATATATGTGAATTTATTAGGGGAAATTTCAGATTCATTTCCTGAGAGTCCTAAACGATACAAAAACTGATTATAATTCTTTATTAGCGCACCCCTAAAATACCAGTTGTCATATTCATGCTGCGGCTTTATACGGATGCGTAATCCAGAATTGAAAGTTTCTATAGCATATTCATTACTTTGAGAGCTAATGTTTATGGGATCAATATCTTGCGATGTTACAATGGCAAGCAGAATGTTAATATATGTTGATTTGCATACCAAGGGATTGCCCTAATTGAGGATGATATAGAAAAAATGGTTCTGCAGATAGTTTGGTAAATCGTAGTATGCTTGAAAAAAATATTTCTGAGGAACCACTGAGATAGCCGATTCGAATATAGAATTTATCTTCTAATAATGGATAGGTAGAGAATAGATTATGTTCGCTGGGGAATCCCACCTCTTTTTTGATATGGTAATTATAGTTGGCATGTTGAGAATTTTGCCATAAATACTGAATTGCAAAAGATTGTGGTAATTCTAAATCTGTGTTAGATTGATAAAGATGACCACCCAAAATAGAGATATTTGATGATTGTGAAATTTTCAGATTTATGTTAAATGAATTTGTAAACGTGGTGATTTTATCTAAATCAATAATATCTAATTCATGATAAGAAATCCCAAATTTGATAATAGCTTTGGCTGTCCATTTTATACCCACCCAATGTGAGGTGGATAATTCAGAATACAGTGAATCACCCATATAAAATAAATCAGATGACAATGTATAGTTTTTAATTTTTGTAGATAACTGTAGTTGAGATGTATGTAAATATGACTGCCCAAAGGGTCTGTAGGTGGTGAATGAAATTTCACGATTTTCTTGGGTGGAATGTGGAAATAGGCAATTTACTTTTGAGGGTAATTCAAAAGCGGACTGAAGAAATGATAATAGTAATAATAAAATAAAATACATGAGACATAAAAAATTTAATGCCCCAATATACAATGTTTATATTATATGGAAAAAGAGAAAGTGGAAGTAATAGAAAAGAGAGATTAGAAAGTAGAGGTTAGATGTTAGATAAAAACAAAAACGTCTTAAGGGGTTTTCCTAAAAGCTATCACCCAGAACCTAATCCCTCCCCATCTCAGATTGTCGAATTTATTTCACTTTTCGATTATCCACAACTCTAAAGACTTTTTCACCAGGCTTCACCATTTGAAATTTTTCTCGGGCGATTTTTTCAAGGTAAGTATCATCAGATTTGATTTTAGCAATCTCTTCAGTGAGATGTGATTCTCGTTGAATCAGATCATCAATTTCATATTGAATTCTAATTCCTTCTCGTCTAAGTGAGTACCATTTTAACAGGCCTAAATCATTAAATAAAAATATTCCTAATCCAAAAATAGTAAGGGCAGCTAAGAGCCATTGTTTATTGAAGCGGGGTTTTTGTGATCGGCGAGGACTCAGCCTAAATACCCTCTATTTGCATATATTGCATTCTTACCCAATGATTCTTCAATTCGTAGCAGTTGGTTGTATTTTGCAATACGATCGGTTCTCGAAGCGGAACCCGTTTTGATTTGCCCCGCACCCGTGGCCACTGCAAGATCGGCAATAGTGGTATCTTCCGTTTCGCCAGAACGATGTGAAATGACGGTGCCATATCCAGCTTCTCTGGCCATCTTGATGGTGTCCAACGTTTCAGTAACACTGCCAATTTGATTTAATTTAATTAGTATGGAGTTCATGGATGATTCTTCAATGGCACGTTTGAGCCTTACGGGATTTGTAACGGTAAGGTCATCGCCCACCAATTGAACTGAATCGCCTAATTTTGCATTTAGTGATTTCCATCCATCCCAGTCATTTTCATCTAATCCATCCTCAATAGAAACAATGGGATATTTTCCACAGAGGTCTACATAAAAATCAATCATTTCATCTGATGCCAATTTTCTATTTTCAGACGCTAAATTATATAATTTAGAATCCTTTTCATAAATTTCACTGGATGCTACATCCAATGCTAAAAAGAGTTCTTTCCCAATTGTATAGCCAGTTTTCTCAGCGGCTTCTAATATTACTTCCACAGCTTCTTCATTTGAGCGTAAGTCGGGGGCAAATCCACCTTCATCACCCACAGCCGTATTTAAGCCTTTTTTCTTTAATACGGATTTAAGATGATGGAATGTTTCGGTGCCCATTTGTAATGCTTCTGAAAATGATGATGCACCTAATGGAAAAATCATAAATTCTTGAATATCCACACTATTATCGGCGTGACTACCGCCATTAATAATATTCATCATGGGTGCGGGTAAAATGAATTCTTCTCCCGTATGCATATATTCAAAAAGAGGCTTGTTTTCAGATTTTGCTGCCGCATGAACCGTAGCCATGGACACCCCTAAAATTGCATTTGCGCCCAAACGACCCTTATTGGGAGTGTCATCTAAATCAATCATGGTAGTATCCAGCGTGCGTAAATCATGAGCATCCATACCCATGACAGCTTTTGCAATTTCACCATTCACATTATTGACTGCATTTTGCACCGATTTACCCATGTATGCATTGCCACCATCGCGAAGTTCTACCGCTTCATATTCTCCAGTAGATGCACCACTGGGTACGGCCGCGCGACCAAAACTATTGTCTTGTAGTGTTACGTCTACCTCTAATGTGGGGTTTCCTCGAGAGTCTAAAATCTGTCTGGCATGAACATGCTTAATCTGGCTCATTAAATAAAATCCTTGTAAAAAATTGAATTGAAATTTACCCCAAAACTAAGGAGAAAATATCTGTAAATTTCACTCATTCATGACGGAAAAATTCCATTGAGCATAACCATTAAAAAATACACCCCTACCGATTTTCAGAAATGGGATGCCTTTGTGCAATCTGCAAATAACGGAACTCTATTCCATTATCGCTCATTTCTGAGCTATCATATTGACCGCGAATTCGAAGATCATTCCCTTATTTTTGAGAAAAAGGGGAGGGTGATTGCTGTATTCCCTGCGGCAGAAATAAAAGATGAAAGTGAAACCGTATTACATTCCCATCCGGGAGCAACATTTGGTGGATTCATTTACGATCAGTTATCATTTGAAGATGCGAATTTGGTGGTTGAACTATTATCAGAATATTGTAAATCTGAAAAGTTTACCTCCATTTTTTTAGTTCAAACACCGCAATTGTATAATACACGTAAGGATGAAACCATTGAATACGTTCTTTATTGGAATGGTTTTGAGACGGAAGAAACTTATTTTTCCAGCTTCATAGATTTGACCTGTGAAAAAGAAGCAATAAATCTTGTGAGTTCCCGGAAAAAAAGATATTTAAAAAAACTGCCGGTTGATGGAAATATAAGATTTAAATGGAACGGGGATTTTGATGATTTTTATCCCATTTTATGTGAGAATAAGAAGAAGCATGGTTCCATGCCAACGCATAGCAAAGCTGAATTAGAAAAGTTGATGGACCTAATGTCCGAAAATTTTCATCTGTTAATGATGTATAAAGATGATCAACCGATTGGTGGATCTTTTAATTTTATTGCAAATTCACAAGTGGGTATAATTTTTTATAATATGATTAACTATGAATTTGAGGAGTTTAATCCGGCATCATTCCAGATATTAGAAACTATGAAATGGGCAAAAATTAACAATTTAAAATATTTAGACTTTGGCGTTTCTCAATTGCCTCAAGCAGAAAACCCCCTTACGCCAAGCCCGAACTTAATTAGATTTAAAGAACAATTTTCTTCAAAGGGAATGTTAAGGGTTGCGCTTAGGAAGAATCTAAAATGACCATTGTAAATTCATTTTGGAAACAGTCCATGATTTATGGTGTGGGTACAATTTTAGTTCGCGCGGTTTCGTTTGTCTTACTTCCATTATATACTACAATTTTTACAACCGCTGAAGCGGGCTATGTATATTTATTATTTACATTCATTGCCTTTGCACAAGTATTCTATAATCACGGTATGGATTCGGCTTTCCTTAAATTTATTTCACAAGAGAAAGCAAGTAAGGGGTCTGTATTAAGTACATCACTATTGATTCTATTACTTTCATCGGGAGTATTTTCTCTTATTCTATATTATTTTTCTGCTTCCATTAGCCTTTTTTATTTAGAAATAAATGAACCCTTTTGGATTCGCTTATGTTCTTTAATTCTATTTATTGATGTGCTGTCCTCTAGAATTATGGCGTATTTACGCGTCATTAATCGCCCCATTTATTTTTCTACTATAAGCATTGTGAGCGTTGTAGTGACGATAGCATCAAATATATATTTTATAACCAACTTGAATATGGGGATTCTGGGGGTACTTTATGGTACATTGGCAGGTTCCTTGATTCGTTTTGTTTTGGTAACCCCATTATTAGTAGCAGAGGTTAATTATAATTTATTTAAATTTGATTTATCTAAGAAGATGTTCACTTTTGGATTGCCATTTTTCCCCGCTGCATTATTTTTTATGATAATGGAGATGGCCGATCGATATTTATTACTTCAATTTGCTGATGTAGAGACAGTTGGAATATATAGTATCGGTTATAAAATGGGAAGTGTACTCATGTTCTTGATAACGGGCTTTAATTTAGCATGGCAACCGTTGTTTCATAAAGAGCAACAGAATGAAAATAGATTAGAAATTTTTAGCACTATTGCCACTCAGTTCTTGGCATTTATGATTTTAGTGGGAGGGTTAATTTCAATTTGGTTACCATTGATTGTGCAAATTCCAATCGGAGGTGGACATACGCTTATTGGAAAAGACTTCTGGGGCTCTATTAACATTATCCCAATTATCATATTATCCTATATATTCTATGCCGCATACATTTTACAAATGCCATCCTTGTATGATGGAAAAAATCAGAAGTGGTCTCCAATACTTAGAGGTTTGGGTGCAGCAATCAATATTGGACTAAATGTATTATTGATTCCCAAGTATGGTGGAATGGGCGCTGCAATTGCAACGCTATTGGCATATTCAATCATGTTTTTAGCATTATTTATGTTAAATAGAAAATGGTTTCCCATCTCATTTAATTATGGAAGAATTTTACTTCTTCTGAGTATTTGCATCATGGGGTTTTATTATGTAAGCGTTAATCCTGATGAAGTTGCTTGGCGTTTCTTAACATCAATAATAATTATAAGTGGTGGATTTCCATTATTAAAAAGCCTCTATAAAAATCAGATTCAAAATTCATTAACCAATAAATGAATACCCTTTTATTTTTAGGTGATTTTTTTAAAGATGCACGTTGTGTTAATATGGCGGATTCCATTATTGATGTAGGTAAAGATGTCGTTATTATTGATGCAGGAACCGGCTCCGAAATCTATCGTAATCAAAAAATTCATCATATTACTCTCCCCGATTCAGGCATTTATAAATATTGGAAATTCTATCAAGAAAGTAAGAATTTATTAAAACAAATATCCCCTCAATGCACTATTGCTGGAGATTTATATTCATTGCCATCTGCAGTGTCTCAATCCTCATCCAAATTAATTTATGACTCCAGAGAAATTTATACTCAGTTAGCAGGGTTGGCAAGTAGCCCAATTAAGCAATTTTTTTGGAACTTTATTGAATTTTTTTTTATTTATAGTGCTTCAACAGTTATTGTTACTGCCGATAGTGATAGTGAGGTATTAAAGTCGATTTATGGAGATATCCCCTGTATCACATTAAAGAATCTCCCATCACAAAAAAACCTCCCCAATTCCCCAAGAGATTTACATGCTGAGTTAAATATTCCTCCTTTAGCCCCCATTTTTCTGTATCAGGGGATGCTTCATAAAGGTCGTGGGATTGAACAATTATTGCCACTATTAAATATATTTGATGATGCCCATTATGTGATTTTAGGTGATGGTCCATTAAGAATAGAATTAGAAAAATTATCCGTAAAACATGAGGTGCAAAATCGAGTACATTGTTTGGGGAGTGTTCCATATTCAGAATTAATGCGTTACACCGCCAGCGCAACCATAGGGTTTTCATTGATAGAGCCCATAAGTGAAAGTTACATGCATGCATTACCCAATAAAATTTTTGAGTATGCAGCGGTTGGCCTTCCAGTTATTGCAACCGATTTACCAGAAATGAAGACTGCCATTTCAGAATTTAAATTAGGGTATTGTGTAAAATTTGCTGACAAGAATGCATTGATTGATGCCATAAAAAAAATATTGCAACAGGAGAATATTAGTAAGACCCAACCCAACCCTCAGTTATTTTGGGAAGCGCAAGCAAATAAATTTTTAGAGATTATATAGCATCATGCCTAGAGTTACCGTAATCATTCCCACTCAAAATAAAAGAGATTCCTTAAATAGAGCGGTTCAAAGTGTTATTGATCAATCATTTACAGATTGGGAATTATTTATTATCAATGACTCTCAAACAAAGATTGAACCATATTTAGACTCTCGAATCAAGATAGTTTCCAACGAAAGTGAGATTGGTGCAAATGGTGCCAGAAATACTGGAATTGATTTTGCCTCTGGTGAATACATCGCTTTTTTAGATGATGACGATGAGTGGTTGCCACCTAAATTAGAAATTCAATTGGAGGCAATGTGTAGTCAGAGTAGCATTCTGTCTTTTACAGGTAAAAATATTTATCTAAATTCAAAATTTCATAAGTATAGTTTTAGAGATGCTCCAAATTGGACATTATACCTTTATAATTTTGTAGGCACTACATCAAGTATTATGGTTTCAGCGCATATTATTAAATCATTACAAGGGTTTGATGTATCGCTTCAGCAACTTCAAGATTATGATTTACTTTTACGAATTAAAAATAGTGGAAGTTTTTCTGGAATAAATAAACCTTTAGTCAATTATCACATGGATGAATTTGATAATCATGTGTCTATTAATTGGGGTAATTTTTTTAAGTCTTCTATTGTAATTTGGTTAAAACAAAATATGAGTGGGAAAGTTCTTTTTCCTATTGGCATATTAATGACATTTATTCATAAAACAAAAAACGCCATCAATTGACAGCGTTTTAAGTAAAGTAGTAATTCAAATATTTTTAAATATCAAACTCACCCGAAGTAAGATCTTCAACATCTGCTAATTCATAATCTTCATGATCCACAACAATGGTAGACTCAGTAGTAGCAACGGTTTTATTGGGTTGTGAACTATTTTGATTTGGCTCAATATTGGCCATACCAAATAGAAGGGGTAATGATGCTGCAATACCCAAACCTAATGATTTAGCAATGCCATCAGAGTGGAACACAATGGCTCCAGATGGATAGGGCATTTCTTCCAATCCATAGAGGAAGAAAACAGATATTGCCAATAGGAAGCCGGCTCCAGATAGCACTTGGGCAAACTCTTTATTATCGAATGAATCTGTGCTAAAGCCAATAAACATCCATAAAAGGATTGAGCCTGCCATAAAAATTGTGGCATATGTAAATTGGTTATCGGTGATATTCCACAAGTAAAGGAATAATCCCCCCGCTAAAACCAGCCAAGATATAGCTTTTGAATCAATGTACATTCATTTCTCCTGAGTTCATGATGAATTCTTAGCGTCAAATTTCTAACATAATCACAAAAATACCAAGAAGTTAAATTGATTTTGTGTTCTTTTAGTAAAGTCAATTCTCGTTGTAAATTTCGTTATATGGCGAAACAAAATCTTGTAAAAATTGGCGTTATTGGCGTGGGCCATTTAGGGCGATTTCATGTTCAACAATTATCAACACTCGAAAATGTAGAATTAATTGGAATCTTTGATGTAAATATGGAGCAATGCAAAAAAGTAGGTGCTGAATTTTCTGTATCAACTTTTACTGATGCCACAATACTGATGCAAAAATGTGATGCCGTTTCCATTGTTACCCCCACCACTTATCATTTTGATACTGCAATGCTGGCTCTATATCTGGATTGTCATATTTTTATAGAAAAGCCCATTACTGAAACGATAAATCAAGCTCAACAGCTTTTAGATAAGGCGGAAGCTGATCATAAAATAATTCAAGTGGGTCACATTGAGAGATTTAATCCTGCATTCTTACATGTAAAAAATCAGAATTTAGCACCAAAATTTGTTGAGATTCATCGTTTAGCACCTTTTAATCCACGTGGAACAGATGTGCCGGTAATACTTGATTTGATGATTCATGATATTGATATTCTATTGAGCATGGTAAATTCCTCAGTGAAAGATATTCAGGCCAGTGGCGTCAAAGTAGTATCCAAAACTGTAGATATTGCAAATGCACGCATTTCATTTGAGAATGGATGTGTAGCAAATATTACCGCCAGTCGAATTTCGCAAGGTCCCATGCGAAAGATGCGTATTTTCCAAGAGGCAACATACACTACGGTTGATTTTTTAAAGAAGTCGGTTGAGGTGTATCATGTGGAAGATGAACTCCCTGCAGATGTTGATGAGAATTCAGTTTTCCCCCTTGAAGGCCATGATAAAAAATATATCATTTATGAGAAGCCAGAAGTATTGGAACATAATGCCCTTCGAGAAGAATTACACCATTTCGCCACAGTGATTCAGCAAGGTGAGCAACCTGATGTAGATGGACAAAGTGCAGCTGATGCCCTACACGTAGCCTTAGAAATCCAAAAAATAATTGATGAGTCCATTGCGTAAATTTTTTGTAATTGCAGGTGAGGTTTCAGGGGATATTCATGGGGCATTACTGATGGATGCCATGAAACAGCTAGACTCCACCTGTGAATTTACTGGGATCGGCGGTTCAGAAATGGAAGTTGCAGGACTTTCATCACTTGTCCCATTAGAGAAAATGTCAGTGATGGGATTTGTAGAAGTACTGAAACATCTCTGTTTCTTTAAAGATATAGAAAGAAGAGTACTGGAAAGTATTGCCACAGAAAATCCCGAACGTATCATACTTATTGATTATCCAGGATTCAATCTTCGCCTTGCTGAAAAAGTCAAACGCAAATTTAACATTCCCATTACCTATTATATTAGTCCACAAATTTGGGCATGGAAAGAAAAACGCATCAATATCATCAAACAATATGTGGATCAAATGTTGGTGATTTTTCCTTTTGAGAAAAAGTGGTACGCAGAACGTGGAGTAGATGTTGAATGGGTGGGGCATCCTTATTTAGAGGAGTGGAAATCCACTCCAAAATCTGATTTGAAATCACAATTAGGGTTAAACCCTGAAAAACCATTGCTCACATTATTTCCTGGGAGCCGCAAGCAGGAGCTTGATAACCATTTAACCATATGTTTTGACGCTACAAAAAAAGTTTACGCAGAGATTTCTGATATACAGATAGTCTTGGGGCTGGCACCCAATGTGGATATTGAATCAATACAAATTCCTGAAAATATTATGATAGAGCAGACACACCCTCGACGTGCGTTAGAAGCGGCCGATGCAGCTATTGTGGCCTCTGGAACATCCACCCTTGAAGCTACAATTTATGGGACACCCATGGTGATTATTTATAAGATGAACCCCCTTTCGTGGTGGATTTCAAAATTATTGGTTAAAACTAGATTTGCAGGAATGCCAAACTTAATTGCAGATAGAATTATTGTACCCGAATTATTACAATCTGCCGCATCTCCAAAGGCAATATCAAAACAGATTATTAGATTGATAAATCCGGGACTTGCGCGAGATAATACGCTACAAAATTTAAATAATGTACGCGAAGCATTGGGTGATGGCCATGCCTCTTCAAAAGCGGCCACGCTTATTTTAGGAAAGTCTGCATGAAGCATTCAAAATTCATGAGTTATTTGTGGTCATATTTGGGTCAATTTATGTTTGCCATTGTGTATCGCACCAGTCGCTGGAAGATTAGCGGTGAGGAACATTTTAATAATGCGCTAGCATCAGGAAAGCCCATTATGCTCTGCGTATGGCATGGTCGATTTTCTTTCCCTGCATTTTGGTTGGCCAAAAATCATATTCATGCCTATGCCATCGCCAGCCGCCATGGAGATGCCGCCATTATCGCTCGAATTTTTAAGCGGTGGGGATTTGGTCTCATTCGGGGTTCCAGCAGCCGCGGTAAAAAAGATAAAGGTGGTCGGGATGTGATTCGAGAAATGAACCGAATATTTGATGCGCCGGGCACCAGTATTATTGCCGTTACGAATGATGGTCCTAAAGGTCCACCTCGGATTGCAAAACCCGGTTCATTGGCCATCGCATTGAAAAAAAATGTACAAATTATTACCATTACGGGGTCTGCATCCTCATATAAAGTATTTGGCTCATGGGATAGATTTCGAATTCCCAAACCATTCAGTACGATTTATTTGAATATTGCTCCATTATTAGAAATGCCTGAAGAAAAATTATCTCCAGAAGACGAGATCAAATATTTATCTGATTATATGAATAAGTATCAAGATGAGGTGGATGTATTGGCTGAAAATAACTAAATGAGATTTCTGCTCCTCCCTTTGGCGATAGTGTATGGTATTATTACCATGTTACGAAATTTTTGCTATGATTATGGAATTTTCAAAATAGCGAAAGTATCAACACCCGTAATCTCGGTGGGCAATATTACGGCTGGTGGAACAGGCAAAACGCCCATTACAATGACCTTAGTAGAATCCGCAAAAGTTAAGGGATTTAAACCCGGAATCGTAAGCCGTGGTTATGGGCGAAAATCAAATGGTTTACAGATTGTACATGATGGAAATGAGTTAAAAACTACGGTGGAAATTTCTGGTGATGAACCTTTTTTGATGGCCAGTCTATTGAAAGATGTGCCCGTAGTTGTATCTGAAAATCGGGTTGATGGCGCAGAAAGATTAATTCAAGATTTTGATGTGGACTTGATTATTTTAGATGATGCCTTTCAACATCGAAAAATTCACCGAGATATTGATATTGTGCTCATGAATGCCACTGAAAAATCCAATGCATATCATTTACTTCCGGTGGGACAATTACGTGAAATGCCATGGGGGCTAAAACGCGCAAATTATGTAGTAGCAACCAAAGGTGATGCCAGTGAAGTTCCACCAATGATGCAACACTTTATGACGAATACAATCCAGTCCTCCCAAAATTTCCAGGCTAATAAATATACATCTAATGGTTACGAAAATGTAGAAAATTGCAAAAATGAATCTTGTGAATGTGTAGCATCACCCATTTTTGCATTCTGTGGCATTGCCCATGAAGATTCTTTTTTCAAGACCTTAAATGAAATGAAAATAGAGATTTTAGATTTTATATCTTTTAAAGATCATGTAGAATATGATGATGCAACTATGGCAGCGCTTACATCAAAAATTAAGGCATCAAATACAAAGACTGTCATTACCACTGAGAAGGATTTAGTGAAACTCCCCAACTCATTTTTTGAATTATACAATGTTCATGTATTGGCCATGAAAATGGAATTACCCTTAGAATTTATTGATGACATTTTTGACAACTTGAAAAGGTAGAAAAGTCAAAAGTGGTCATATGTGGTCATGTATGAATTTGGAGGGTCGTACATAGTCAATGTCTCATAAATAGTATTAATTATAATTATTGACGAGCGGGAATAGGATTTGAACCTATGACCTTCGGGTTATGAGCCCTCGGA
>TARA_B110000438_G_scaffold302343_1_pt1 | contig 12645 bp, 2 predicted proteins | sample TARA_B110000438 | Tara Oceans TARA_B110000438 (sample SAMEA4398413) | marine metagenome | biome: Polar Biome; feature: [MES] marine water layer (ENVO:01000295) within the mesopelagic zone...; material: water (ENVO:00002006), including particulate matter (ENVO:01000060) such as...... | reverse complement strand
AATGGCTCGGTTTGTGAATCGTTGCGCAGGTATGCCTCAATTGCAACACCTGGGACGACTTGGCTGGAGTAATAATCCCGGACGGTGACGCTGCCGTTGATGGTGTGTCCACCCCAGATGACAGTTTCATATTCGACCTCGAATATCGCGCGCACGCGCAAGAACAGTTCCGCACTTGTGTTGGCAGAATTGAGATGTCGTGAATCGTCACGTTCACTGCTGAGTTCAAGTGTTAAGTCACCCGGAGTGATGTATCGATCTGCTGTGAACTCGATGATGAAACCACCTGTTAAGTTGTCCCAAATCAGATTGGATGTTGGTAGAGATGTGTTTCCATTCATCAATACCAGTGTCAAGCCGGTTAGCGAATTCCCATTGCCACCAATTTCATCGATACGCCCCTCAATTCGAATGGGGTGTGTCGAGTCACTCCGAATCGAATTATCTGATACGAATGTAATCTGAATATTCACGTCAGCCCACGTTGTAACCGAGACATTACGATCGCTTCCCAACCAGGATGAATCACCTGTGTAGAGGGCTGTAATGAGATGTTCACCACGTATACTCGATAGGTCAACTGGTACAGATACTGTGAAGTTTCCATTTTCGTCGGTAGTGAGTGTGGTAAATGAGGCACCATCCAATGCGATTTGCACGGTGGCATTGCTGATACCCGGCAGACCGACAACATCGCTATCGTATAATCGTCCATTAATGACCCAATCAAATCCGCGGGTAGCATCACCACCGTTGTTTGCACTCAGTGTAAGGGCGGAGTGGTGCGCCACCCAAAGGGTACTGTTGGCCTCACCACTACGATACCACCCTTGGGCAGGTGCATAGACGTCGATGATGTGGCTCCCCAATGACATCGAAGAAGGTATCGTCCAATTCAGTGCCCAAACACCGTTCACATCAGTTGATGCGTTACCGATGAGCATCCCACCAATTCTGACATCAATATTATGTCCTGAAATCCAGCCAGCCGGTAGATTGTCGCGTACAGTTCCAGTGATGGTCACTGTGTCTCCAATCGCTGCAGCATCTGGTGAGACTATGTCGACATTGACCGAACTGTAAACTTGCCAGTCAATGGTAGCGCTTGATTCGAGATAGAAGGGCGCACCTGCATATTCGACATCCATAGTGACTGGACCAAGAGTCATATCAGATGGCACCGGATAGAATACATCGAATGTACCGTTCGTACCAGTAGACACATTGGTTAGGAATACATTGTCAAGATAGATACCAATCGTCATGTTTGTGACGGGACGATCTACTGAATCCAGCAAGACTCCACTGATGGAAATCAATTCTTCACGGTCGATAGGACCCCCACCTGCGATTATGTCAATGTGAGTGGGCTGTGTTGCGTTGAACAGTGTATTTGCATTTGCAGACAAGTAATATTCGGGGTTGACTGAATCCCCTGCACCGACGGGGTCGACCCAAAGGTATCCACCGAGGAAGCGGACCTCTACATCATGTGCACCCGCAGTAGTACTCTGAGGTAGAGTGTAGGTTAGTGAATAGACACCTGTTGGTCCATTTGTAATAACGGCCCAAGTACTACCAACATCATTGCCATCGATGAATAGGTGAATGACACCTCCCGATGCATTTCCGTCACCATCCAATAGAGGCATTCCCCATTCATCAAGAAGGGTACCATTGACGATGAGAGTTTGGCCCGCAATCAAGGTTCCTTCAACACTATCGATGGTCAGAATGGTTGGTGCAAGTATGACTATGCGGGAATCATCTGCATCTCCAATGACACCGGTTGTACCATTCAACCCACCATAACTCGCATCGATCAAATGTGGACCGGGTGAGGTTGTATTCAGTACTGTAATCAAAACTGACCCTAATCCATTGGAATCAGTTGTTACAGATACAGGAGTGTTCATACCCACTGGGTCTATTGTCACTGTTTCATTTTCAATCGGATTACCCGCATTATCAATAAGTGAAATATTCACTGTGAAATTATCACCGCGTATCGTCCTATCTTCGAGGTTGAGATCAATCGGGCTGGTGATAGTCAATACTGAATACCCCCTACTATCGAAGGTATTGTTTCCACTGCTAGACCCATAGAAGTTGATTGTGGGTGTATATTCAGCAGTAATCGTGTGTGTTCCGCGTGCGAAGTCCGCATTCAGAGTGACCCAAGCCCACCATGAGCCATTGCCACCTTGGGCGGTACCATTGGCGACGGTGAACGTATTTGTCCACCCATCGATATCGAATGTGAGTGTGGGCAGCATTGGTGTACCATCTCGTTGAATGATCGCTGAACCGTTGTCTGAGACCAACGTTCCCGTGACGTTGAATCCACCGCCTGCAATTGGGTTGTCGAGAACGGAGTCTACCACGAGGAAGGTTAGTGAACGAACGGTTACTGTATTGATTGGACTTATATCTGCAAGCATGTGCCACGTGCCGTTATAATGCAGTGTGATGGTGATGGGACCCAATGGTTGGTCACTTGGAATCGTGTATGCGAATCCTACACTCCCATCTACATCCGTAGTATTCTCAGGCATCCAAGTATCGTGGAATTGTGCTGCAACCGATGTGAAGTTGATAATCCGTGGCGCACCATTGCAAGTGCTACAGCCAAAGTCAGTTTTTTCAACCAATTTCCCACCGAATTCAACAGTATCACCACGTGTGACAACAATACCTGAAAGCGGATAGATATTTTCAAAGTCGGTGACACCCATAACAAGGATTGTCATGTTCCCTGTATCAGTTAGGTAGAAGGGATTCGAACCATTGATGACCGAGACGATGAGTTCGTGATTTCCACTGACAATTCCATCGCTATTTGGATCTGTATTCACAGTCAAATTAAATGTCCCATTGATGGCTGTTGTGTGTCCAGAAGCCATCAATTCTTCAGTATCATCAAGCCAGAATACTTCGATATCCACGGGCCCTGAGAATGGACGAGTTGGGTCGATTGAGTCTTCGATAATACCGGACAGTTGGAAACTGGTTCCCGCCACTACTGTTGTAGGTACACTCTGATCGAAAACCACCGAGGTCAATACTTGAACTGTAACATTAGCCAATGTGTGATTACCGATGTATCGCGCACCGTTGTTTGTTGAAAGGGTGTCAGATAGATCATCATACATGACAGCCCAAACATCGTAGTAACCAGGTTCCTGGCTGAGGGGTACGGTCCACGATAATGTCGCTCGTCCGTTTGAATCGGTGATGAAGGTACCCAGTGTGGTGTTGGCGCCGTTGGCATCCCAGAAGAATTCAACCGCGACATTTGAAATGTTTCTCAAGCCTTCTTGGCCAGCTGGTGGCATCGAATAAAATGCTGCGACATCCCTGACATCCACCTCGAGTATGAGTTGGTTGTTCACTTCGACAAGAACCGCTGTGGTATTGAGTTGAAGGGTTGCTTCAGATTCGGTTCCAATGTCCAACTGATGTGGCATCTCCAAGTTGTAGTAAGCACCACCCGGTGGTGCACCCGCTGCAAAATCCGCAGTGATGCTAATTCCCCAGATTCCACCTGGGAAATTGATTGGCATCATGAACGAAATGTTGTACAGACCGGTTGTGGAGTTGACTGGAACTGTGCCAATAGGAATGAAGGTGGGCGGCGGAGGGTTGCCCATTGGGTCGTTAGGACCCACACCAGGGAATTCAAACTCGAAGATCAGTGAGGTCTGATTTCCAGTGATGACTGTATTGGTCAAATCATCTTGAATATCGCCCGTAATGTAGGATGTATTGCCAATATGGACCCAATTGTCGGCCAGGGTTGCACTAATCAAAATGTAACCTGTAATACGCACACCACCTTGACTGTTGGTAGATTTGTACCATGGTGTTGATGAGGTATAGTTGGTATACCATACATAATCGCCGACCGGTGTGTTGGCGTCAGGTGTCCAGTCAATGTTGAGACCACCAAATTCTACATCTGCAGAACCATTGGTGGATATTAGGTTGCCATTGAATTCGGAAAGGTATGTACCGTTGGCAGGCAATACATAATTGCCACGGTGATCGGTCAATCCAATGTTCGTAGTCGTCGCTTCACCTCGTTGTAATGGATTGATGTTATATTCGATAAAGAGGGTTGTTTGCAAGCCATAACTCAAGCCTGTCAAGGTCGCAGTCTCCTGTAAGCCTGCGATATCAGTGGCACCAAGAGCATCGGGGATGAAGAGTAGTTCGACATCTAGGTATCCAGGGTCCAGGGTTTGAGCGAAAGCTGCAGAGAAATTCCACACAATACTGAAATTCCCTGGACTAGTGGACCAAGTCGAGGAATTGAGGGTCCACGAGGTGATATTTTCCATCGGCCCGGTGGAACCATTCATCCGCATCTGCAGCCAAAGTGTACCTTCCATCGGCACAATATTTTGTCCACGGCTGAGAATGGTTCCATCGATGAATAGGTTCTCATCGATTGATAGCATTGAGACGTTTGCCCCAGGCCCTTCCAATGTAGCCGTCAGATTAGGGGCTGCACTGATGTTGAAATTCAAGTTGTATGTACTAGGCAACGCGTGATAGGTTGGTGGCGTGACCAAGTGCAAACTATCCACATGCCAACCAGGGAATTCGATGGTTGCAGGGAGAAGAGCGATGACTTCGTTCTCATCAAGTGTGACATTGAATTCGTAGTAGCCATCCTCACCAACCACAGTTTGTAGGGATACTGCGCCATCCACTGTACTGGTGTAATTCATGAACAAAACGAGCGAACCGACATCACTAGGATCGTGGAATGGAATGTTTTCCCACCGCACATTTCCTGAAATCAGTGTGGTTGTACCTGCACCAACGATGGGCTCACCCGGTTGTGCTGGTGTATCTTGTGTAATGTTGAGAGTGTCAGTGACATTGATGGTCCACGCGAATGTCTTGTACGAATGTTCGACGTAACCACCTTGGCTCACTTCAACAACCAATGACCCAAATCCGGGTTCAATGATTTCTGCAGGAATGCCCCGGAGTGAGAAGTTGCCAACTGAACCGGTCATATCACTACCAAGTTGGCGTGCTCCAGTCGCACCAAGGCTAGGATTAGTTCCAGCCTCAGCAGGAGGCATGAGGAACAATCGCACAGTGTGATTTTCAATTGCTGTGTTGTTTTCTGTGTATTCTAGAGTGCCATTAAGCCAGATGTTTCCAGATGAATGATCGCGCTGGACGGTCAGAGGTCCCCACGTCTCATTGACAATCTGGGTCGGAGTTGCTGCAGGACAGGGGTCAAATGGGATCCAACCCATGTCAAACGAATTACCCGCTGGGTTGGCTTGTAAGTGTACTTCAGACCATGCTGCTGTATTTGCACCAGTAACTGTGTATCCTTGTCCATTCCAGAATCCACCATGGAATCCTGTGACCTTGCGGGCTGGTAATCCAGCAAGGCGCAGCATGGTGGTGAATGCGGTCGCATATTCGGTGCAGCGGCCTTCCTTGGCAGCAACGATGAGGTGGAAAGTGAGGTCCTCTCCAATCGGCAACGCGCTACCATCATGATTACGCAAATATTCATGGGTTGCATTACCATTCAAGAGGAAATCTTGCAGGGCGACAACTTTGTCATATGCACTGACTGCACCGGCAGCAGTGATGACATCGTTTGTGATGTTCAGCACCTCGGAGAAGTGATGGGTTACATCGGTGAATTCAGGGGGTAAATCCATCGCGTACGTGCCCGCGCCCGCGTAAGGAATAGAATTGTTCAACTCAGCTGATTCATACCAAATTTCAGGTGCATCGACGAACAAACCTACAACACTCGCATCTTCGACCTTGATGTCATGAGTGATATTACCGTGACTTAGATTGGCTAGGGTATCGGCCCAACCCTGCACACCTGTTGTCGCGTAAGGATGGGCAAGATTTGAGTCTGTCACCGGATTCACAAATTGAATCCCCCAACTCTCAGTCGAGTTGTGGTAACTATTGTTAGCAACCCATTGGTCATCAGTAAATCCTTGAGACATCGGAGTCCAAATTTGAGTGGACGAATTTTTCCCGTAGGCGCCACCTGTATACGAGTCGTACGTGTGTACGCGCCAGTAACGATCGAGTGTTTCATCAACACTGAAGGTCGTGTTATTTGCAAAGAATACAATCTCGTTCTGAATGACATCGTCGGTCGGATCCCAGGGATTGAAATTCCCACCAATGCATCCGAAAATCCACATAGGCGGTGGACATTCTTCGCCATCAATCATTCCACCTCCATCAGTATCGGGGTCACGCCAGTCAGTTCCAGTGATATTTTCAACACTGTCTGGAATACCGTCGCCATCTGTGTCAATGGGATTCTGGTCATCACCCGGGTCATTCTGTGGATTTGTTCCATCGAGATATTCTTGCCCATCCCAAACACCACCTGCATCAGTATCAGGAGTCAGGTAATCTGTAACGTAAGAATCAGCACTACCATTGCCAATGATTCCAGGGATGAAATCCAGGGGGCAACCGGTATTATTTTCAAAATAATCATTCAGTAAATCGCCATCAGTGTCCATGTTGTTATCACAAGGCTCCATGGGGTCAGTTCCACCCATCACCTCATCGAAATCATTGACACCATCATCATCAGAATCCACATCAGTAGGAAGTGATGTGAATCCAAAGGTCCCCATCAATTCTTGCCAATCTGCAAGCCCATCGCCATCCGTATCCGCATAATCATCATCACAATGCTGTTGAGTGGATCCAATTGTGCCACTTTGAATCGCATCGAAGTGACACCAAGAGCCATTTCGATTGACGGCATCAGTGGTTCCAGCAGGTGGAGCCAAGGCTACACCAAAGAGAATATTCGACTGTGTCGAAGCGTAAGCGAATGACGTGTGTTGGCCACTCGAATCATTGTAAAACCCAGTCCCACCATTTGGATTGAAACCTGATGCGTTTGCAAGTGTAAGGCGTTGTAACGAACCACTGTAACCTGAAATCAAGGATGAAAAATCGATCATTGAATCACAGGGGTCAGTACCATGTGACCAATTTCGCTCATCACCATCACCAATCCCACCAAAATCTGTATCGAAGACATTCCACTGTGTACAGGTCAGATTCTCTTCCCAATTCTCAATGCCATCATTGTCGAAATCACCTGCATCTTCGCGCCGGGTTGGATCTGTTTCATTGGCACCAACCAGTCCATCTCCATCCTTGTCCTCATCGCCATCATCGAGTAAATCATCGTCTGTGTTGTTATCACGGGGGTCACTGGCCTGTGGTGGATTTCCATATGCTCCGCCTACCTCTATACCATCGTTGATGCCATCACTGTCAGTATCGATATCAGTTGGATCAGTCAACAGGACCAAGGCTTCGTAGGAATCATTGAGGCCATCACCATCAGTATCGGATTGCATCGGATTGGTGGAAAATACACCATCAACCTCTGCAGTAAGTGTAACACACCCACCTGGGCCGATGGCCAGAACTGGATTGCATGGAGAAATGGTCTCAGTACGCCCACTACCAGCTGGACCAGGTTGGAAGTAATCCACCCCGCTTGAACTGGTGTCCCATGAGGGGTTCATGTATTCGTAAATATTGACGAGCCCATCATTATCAGGGTCGCCAAACATACCATCATCATTGGATGGGCTGGTCGCGTTGAGTCCATTGGCTACTTCCCATCCATCAGGCATGCCATCATTGTCCGTATCCCAGCCATCTGGGTCTTCGTCGATATCACCATCACCGTCATCATCATCGCTTCCGCAATTGGTATCACCGTCATTGTCACTGTCTGCAGAATCCACCAGACCGTCGTAATCATTGTCGATATTATCATTGCAAATATCACCCATCGGATCTTCGTCAGTTCCATCGGTGCCTTGACCCGGTGTTGCCTGCATTGCAGTCTCTTCGTCCCAATTTCGGACCGGGACGGTTCCATTCCACCATACGCCATTGTCAAGAATACTACTCGTGCTGGTCAAATCCCAGTTCACAGGTTCCAGGTAGGTATACTCCTGTAGATTGGTTAAGCCATCACCATCTGGGTCACCAGCGGCCCCATCATTTCCAAGACTGGATGCATCAAGTGGATCCAACCCATACTGATATTCCCAACCATCGGGCAACCCATCATTGTCGCTATCCCAATCTTGGGGTTGTGTGTTAAGCAGGAATTCAAGACCCATGGTCAGACCGTCACCATCTTGATCGTTTGTCGCAGCAGCTTCCCATGCCGCATATTGGATTGCAGCAAGGCTGGAGAAAATCATCAGAAGAGTCAGGCTGAGGGCGCGGAATCGTTGCGTACGCAGAGGAAATCCTGAGGCGGCCGAGGTGGAGGATATGTTCGTAGACATGGCTGTACCCAGTCATCTCCGTGCCCATCAGGGTATTAAGGCAAATGGAGCGACGTTCGGACAGAATGCGACCCTCCTATGGAGGGTCATGCCACCAATACGCCTTAATCGAAGTCGACAAGCTCAATATCTTCGTCGCTATATGAATCGTCATCTTCAGCATTGACTAGATCAGGCAACTCCAATTCAGAGTCGTCTTCAGCTTCATCCTCATCAACCCAGACATCGATGTACTCAATGCGATTTTTACGCCCAGTGACAGCAGCGACTAGAAGAATAACCACACCCAAACCAATGGCGATTGTCGATGGCCTAGGGTGCTGCAATTCTTTCCAAATGACACCAAATACACCATTGATCGAGACGCGGATTGTAACATCCATTTCGGCCGTATATTCAGCAGGGTAAGATTCGTCCTCCGAGAACGGCGTGGCGGAGACCAGAACTACCACATTGTCATTGTTTAGCGCATCATCGCCTGCCCTGATTCTAACCGTGAAGAATTCTTGAGAAAATGCTTCGACGGTGACCACAGGAGATGTTGTGTTTGCCATGAATGCAGAGGCGGTCCAACCCCCACCTACTACTTCAGCGCCCAGAAGCACCATCACATCACTATTTCCATCATTCTGGACAACCATTGTAATCTCCTCTTCCATACCAGGTTGGAACACTGGGATTTGTGAATAAAGTTTGATTTCAATGGTAGGGTCATCCTGACCGATTTCGACAGTAAGGGGGAGGTCGAAATAGCGAGCAACTGACACATCGGTGATATCTTCGCGAATGCGCAGATAGATTGTGTGGTTGCCCTGAATTACTTGACTTGTGAGAGTGATGTCGAGATTGGCCAATGCGGTATCACCGGGTGCCAACTGAACACGAGGCGAAGGGTCACCATTATTGTCAGTGATATCGTACTGCCATAATCCGTACTTTTCGTTAGCCGAGTCGGGGTACAAATTCACATCGATATTACGGTCAAGGTTCTGTGGATTAACAATCAACCAATCTGTGACTGCATCACCCTCCGTCACCGTATTTGTAATCTCGACCGAGAATGAAATCTGATCTGCGTTATTGAGACATATTTCAGCATCAACGTAGCCCAGTGGAGTCGCATCACAATCCCAGACCACCTGAGCCTGGATGCCAAATGTGCGTTGAATAGTGAAGGCGATGCGTGCCTTCTCAGTCGAATTCCCCATACTGATAATCTCAAGTTCAATTAAACCACTATCCGGGTCATCGCGTGAAGTCGATGGTTTGATTTCCAAGCGAATTGTCTGTGTTGTGTGGCGATCAAGATTGCTGGTATGGAACGTACCATCCCCATCATCCTCATCTATACGCTGTCCTGTATCGTTGTCCCAAAACCGGAGATTTGCATTGGTATCTTGTTTGACATCGATTCGAAATTGATCGGTGTCAAACCCAGTATTGAATATCTCTAGATAGAATGTGGTGAATACACCGTCCTCAACGTAGCGATGGATGTTTTCATCGATATTTAGTGCACCCGTACTGTTTGCATATTGATTGTCATGAACTTCGGGCCAGAGGCTGACCATGGGTGGAGCGTATGTGTCTAGCTTTTCCAAATCGAGTTGCAATGTTGTCTGGTGGACAAGTACCGAGGCATTGTCATAGGCTACCGCTCTGATTTCAAGGCGGTCAGGTGCATTGGACAAATCGTCCGATGCAGTCAGCAGGAGTACTGGATGAGCGACTTGTCCACCACCTGAAAGGTCGTAGGTTTGATCCGCGCGATCAAATTCAACAATCCAACTCGAGGGTAGGTTTGACAAAACGGCCAACTCAACGGTTAACGCAAAGGCGTTCCCACTAGCACCAACGTGACGCAGATCAAGATTTACGGGGGTGGTTGAACTGGGTGCAATATATTCGACAACCCTGTCACTTCCATGTGTGAGCGAAACACCATAGGAACTCATCAGTATATTGGAGTGGTCTATTGTGAATGATTTCCCTTGGATATTCTCAACCTCAAGATCGAGTTCGTACCAACCTGATGCAAGACCACCTGGGTAAGTCCAGTTGTGTTGGGCCCGAAGCGCGTTGTTATCGGTGACCAACTCCTCATCATCGAAAGTATGCGTATGTGCCACCTCCCCTTGATCGTTAGTCATAAACAACCGCGCAACTTCGATATCTTCACGGCCAAAAGCATCCCGTAGTTCCAAATTGAACTGCATGATACGCATATCTGGTGAATCATTGGGGAACCATGGATTTTGTTCAGAGCCAACTTCTTCATCGGTCCAAACACTCTCAGGTCGATGTACCTTGACTTGAGAACCACTTAGCGGTTGAGCATCAACCTCTATCTTGGAGAATCGACCGGATGCTGAATCGATTTCATTCCACGCAACCCATGCATCGCAATCGACCGATCCAAATTGACGTCCACTGGTTTCACTGTCACTGCCGTTAGGTGGATCTGGTGTACCACCACCTGAATCGCAGTCCATGTCGGCCGAAACGACAACCTTCAAGCGATCATCAGCATCGACGGTGAAATCACTGTTTGAATTCCAACTCGGGTGGAAAGGTCGCTCATCAAACCCACAGGTGTTTCCACCTAATGCAGATGGAGTACAAACCTCAGTACTCCAATCTTCAGTACCAATAATCGATGTGCCTGCAATGACAGACACTGTCCAATCGACCGTCGAGCCTTCCTGTCCAGTCGCCTTCAAGAAAAGGACGATGTCCAATTCGTATTGGTTGCCGTTTTGAGTCCCCGAAATCACCAAGTCAGAAAGCATCTGGTCGGTAGAGAATTCGACATTGGTTCCCGATGCAGATTCTTCTTCTTGGTCACCGCTATCTGGGCGCTCGGTTGTGATTCTCCCATCCGTTGGGTGACCACCAGGTGCAGATGCAAAGTAGAGATCGTAAGAGATTGAGCCCGAATCACTCCGAACTGGTAATTCATTGAGGGATTGGGGCGCTGGGGTCAAGTTGACCATGAGTGAAGATAGCATGATAGCGACCAATAGAATGGCCATCGTGCTCTTACCCCGGGTCACACCTAGCATTCGCTCACCTACGGTGACCCGTGACATACAGCCCATTAAACGGTTTGCAGGACACGCTTGATTGAGACGTCACTCTATTGACGTTCATCATAGATGCCAAAAAAGCGGATTTTAGTGCAGGGGGTGGGATTCGAACCCACGAAGGCATTGCCCCCGGAGCTTAAGTCCGGTGCCGTTGGCCGGGCTTGGCAACCCCTGCGGACTGCTTGAGTCGCACTCGGGCTTTGAACGCTACTACTGGTTCAATGACCATCCACCATCAACATCGATGACCTGGCCGGTGATATAGGATGGACCACAAGCCAAGAACAGAACGGTCTCGGCAATTTCTTCTGTAGTACCCTGCCTTTTCATAGGTATAGATGAAATTATTGCAGCCCTTTTAGCGTCTGATTCCCAATCTTGAAAACGAATCGCACCGGGGCCCACAGCATTTACCCGAATAAAGGGTGCAAGCTCTTGTGCCAGACTCCGCGTCATTGAGAGTAAAGCTGCCTTAGAGGCGCAATAATGACTGAATTCAGGCCAATCACTACGACCACTAGCATTGTCGAGAATATTGATTACTGAACCCGGCTGATCAACCCCTTCAAATCGAAGATGGGGTGAGGCATGTTTAATCAGCATCAGAGGAGCTTCTGCATTGACTTTCCACATCTCCCTGGCTGCACTAGACGTCATCTCTTCAAGTGAAGTTTTTTCATATATAGAAGCGTTGTTTACGAGAATATCGAGCCGGCCTGCATGCTTGATTACTGACGCGATTAATGCCCCGCTATTCCCTTCGCCTGCGAGATCAAGACGGACTACGAAAGCCTCCCCCCCTGCGGCCGTTATTTCGCCGGCCAAATCCTCTGCAGCAGCGAGGCTTTGATGGCAATGAATGGCGACAACGGCTCCCGCATTCGCAAGTGTCCGACAAATTTGGGCCCCAAGGCGTACAGCACCCCCCGTCACCAACGCAACCTTGCCCTCAAGTACGGCGTCCATGCCACTTGGAGTGGTCGCTTATCTTTCAACACTCCGAGCCCGACCCTAGGGTCGGGAAACAAAGGATTAACCGAGTCCGATGGTGACAGGTTCAACAGGAGTGGTGCGTATGACCGAAAAACGTCTACCTATGGCGAAAGAATCCAAGCCACTGACGGCCGTGGAACGCCGTAAGAAAATGCGCAAGAGATTGCCATCTTGGTTCAAGACATATTTGCCAACCGGCGATGCTCAAGCCGCATTCAATAATG
>TARA_B110000438_G_scaffold83290_1_pt1 | contig 12653 bp, 12 predicted proteins | sample TARA_B110000438 | Tara Oceans TARA_B110000438 (sample SAMEA4398413) | marine metagenome | biome: Polar Biome; feature: [MES] marine water layer (ENVO:01000295) within the mesopelagic zone...; material: water (ENVO:00002006), including particulate matter (ENVO:01000060) such as...... | reverse complement strand
GACCTTTTAGATCCTTTTAAAAAGAGTTAAGATTGACATAGTCACACACGGAAATAAAAATAATGACTACATTAGAAAATTTTTTAAAAATAAATAATAATAGAAAAATTTGGACTACTTCAAAAGACCAAAGTGTTAGACAGGGACTTATTTTAATGTCAGAAAATAATATAGGTGCCATCATTATCGTTGATAATAATGATTTTCCTGTAGGTATATTTTCAGAAAGAGATTATGCAAGAAAAATTATTTTAAAAGGTAAGAGTAGTAATGATACATTATTAGGTGAAGTTATGACCAAAAAATTAGTCACAGTTACAAAAGATTATAAAATTGATCAGTGTATGGAAATAATGAATGAAAAAAGAATTAGACATCTTCCAGTGTTAGAAAACAAAAAAATTGTTGGAATTATTTCAATTGGAGATGTTTTAAAAATTATGATGAAAGAACAAAAAGAGCTTATAGATCATCTACAAAAATTTATAACTGCTTAAGATGAAATCAAATAAATTCAGACATATTGAAAATATTTTGTTATAATATTAACAAAAAACGAATCAAAAAGGAAATATTTATGGAATGGTTACTAATTGCTGCAGTCGTATTCATGTTAATTAACTAATAAAGTTGTTTTATTGGTGTTATTATTTATTAATAAACTTTAATTTCGTTAGAATTAATATATCTAATCGCGAAATAGTAAAATTTAATTTTTAGATAACAACAAATCCATATAGTTTGTTCTTTTGAACAGGTCATCAAAATTCCTATAATTCACATCTCCATAAACATTATTTTCTTTAAAAATTATTGAAAAATTTTCTTTTAGAAAAGGTTTCATAAAAATATCAAAATTAAAAAAATAACAATATATGTTAATTGGCAATATATGGATCAGGTTGGTTTCCTTTACAACTATTTTTTCAAGTGAGCTAATTTTATTTTCATAAAAATGTGTTGCGGAAAAAAAAATATATTTTTTTGAAACTTTTAATATTTCTTTAATTATATAATCATAATTATTAATATATTGAATTACTCCACCAAAATTTACGAAATCATATTCATATTTTGTAAGTTCATCAATATTATTAAGTATAGTAAAATTTTCTAAATTATATTTAGATTTTAATTTAATATAGCTTTCATTTATATGTGATTGATTAGATATAAAGTAATTAATATTTTTAAAATGTTTTTTTAAATAAAGATAAAGATCTATATTTTCTCCACCAAAATCTAAAAAATTAAATTTTAAATCAGATCGTTTAAATAATAATTTAATAATTTGATTGATATGAGGAAGAGTATTAAAGCTAATTAATCTATTTGGCTTAGAATCATTAAATTGTTTTATTAATTGTTCTTGAAATTCAAAATTTGAACCAATTTTATAATTATTATCAGGTATATTAGATAGTGTAGTTGGAACAAAATATATTCTATATTTTTTAAAAATTTTTCTCAAAATCATTTTTGGTAGTTTTAATGCAATGTTTGATACTAAAATTTTATTTAATAATTTAGGTTTCATATATTTGTTTTATTTATTATTATTAATTAGTATATATAATAAAATTTATGAATATTAATAAAAATATTTTTACTGATCCACCTACAAAAGAAATTTCAATTGATGATTGTCTTTTTTATCATGTACAAGAAATTCCAGGCATGTCAGAGCCAACAAAAGGATCATTCGACCTTAGAAAAGGAGTAAGTGATTATCTTGGTCATGTTAATTTTAATAATAAATCTGTTCTTGAACTAGGACCCGCAAGTGGTTTTTTAACTTTCCACATTGAAAGTTTGGGTGGTCAAGTAACTTGCATTGATCTTTCAACTAAAAATGATTCTTGGGATGTTGTTCCAAATTGTACTTTTGATTGGAAAAAAAAGGAAAAGGAACATATGAATAATGAACTTCAAAAAGTTCAAAATGCCTTTTGGTTTGCACATAGAGCTCAAAAATCAAATTCTAAAGTTATAAATTCTCATATTTATAATCTACCAGAAGAAACAGAAATGCATGATATTGGAATGATGGGTTTAGTTCTTTTACATTTGCAGAATCCATTTAAAGCGATTCAAAATATTTGTAGCCATACAAAAGAAAAAATTATTATTACTGATTATGTAAATAGAAATGGAACCCTTTCTATAAAAAAAAAAATGAATATTAAAAATTTAATTAAAAATGTAAAAAAAGTACTTACTCCAAAGAATCCTATTATTGAATTTTATCCTGATTTAAGTACGCCGCATGAGTTTGACGTGTGGTGGACAATCTCACCAGAAGCCATGATAAAAATGGCTGGAATTTTTGGCTTTGGAAATAGTAAAATTAACTACCATGTTCAGTATCATGAAGGTAAAGCTCTAGATATGTATACTGTAGTTTGTGAAAGAATAGTTCCTTTAGAGAATTGTCATTATAAATAATTTTTTGCAAAATATTCAAATTTAGGTCAATTTTTTTGGATATTTACAATAATAGAATATTTAAAAATAATATCTCTTATTACTGTTTGATACCAATGAAATTTTAATGCCTGAAGTACATTTAATTTTATTTAATTATTTAAAAATGATATAGTAATTTTTTCCAAAAAAAAAATAATGACAAAAAATACTAATTCTGATTATAAAGCTGATTCCATAAAAGTATTAAAAGGATTAGATGCCGTAAGAAAGCGTCCTGGCATGTATATTGGAGATACAGACGATGGGACAGGACTACATCACATGGTTTATGAAGTTGTGGATAATTCTGTAGATGAAGCATTGGGAGGTCATTGTAATAATATAAATTTAGAAATCCATAAGGATGGAACAGTTACAGTTAGTGATAATGGCAGAGGCATACCAGTTGATATGCACAAAGGAGAAAAAAAATCTGCAGCGGAAGTTATTATGACTCAACTACATGCTGGAGGAAAATTTGATCATGATTCTTATAAAGTATCTGGGGGATTACATGGAGTTGGTGTTTCTGTTGTTAATGCACTTTCTGAAAAACTTAAACTTACAGTTAATCGTGATAATAAAATTTATTATATGGAATTTAAAAATGGAAAATCTGTTGCTCCATTGAAAGTTATTGGAAAAACTAAAGATACAGGAACAAAAATTAATTTTTTGCCATCAAAAGAAATCTTTGCAATAACAAAATTTAATTCTACAATAATTCAAAAAAGAATGAGAGAATTAGCTTTTTTAAATAAAGGAATTAAAATAACTATATTAGATAATTCGCAGTCAAAACCGAAAGAATTTATAAATAAATATGATGGTGGAATAAATGAATTTGTAGAATTTCTAGATCAAAAAAAAAATAAACTGCTCAATAAAAGTGATAATGATTTATTTAAAAAACCAGTATCAATTATTGGTGAAAAAAACAAAATAATAGTTGAATGTTCGATTAAATGGAACGCTGGATATAGTGAAGATGTAATGGCTTTTACTAATAATATATTTCAAAAAGATGGAGGCACACATCTTCTTGGTTTTAGAAGCGCCTTAACAAGAGTTATAAATAAGTATGCTTCTGAAAATAATCTTTTAAAAAAAAATAAAGTAACTTTAACAGGGGATGATGCAAGAGAAGGTTTAACTTCAGTTTTATCCATTAAAATGCCAGATCCTAAGTTTTCATCACAAACAAAAGATAAACTAGTTTCATCAGAAATAAGATTAGTAGTTGAGTCTATCATAAATGAAAAATTATCAGTATGGTTTGATCAAAACCCAAGTATTGTTAAAATTATTTTACAGAAAGCCATCCAAGCTGCTGTTGCAAGAGACGTTGCCAGAAAAGCGAGAGAAAATGTTAGAAGAAAAGGTACACTAGAGTTGACAGGTTTGCCTGGAAAATTAGCTGATTGTCAAATAGGAAAATCAGAAGGCACTGAGTTGTTTATTGTAGAGGGAGATTCTGCCGGTGGTTCTGCAAAACAAGGAAGAAACCGTGAAAACCAAGCTGTCTTACCTTTAAGAGGTAAGATTTTAAATACTTATGTTGATTTAAATGGGTCGTCAAAAAAAAATGGATTTGAAAATGAGCAACAAAATAAAGCTTTATCTAAAATGATATCATCAAATGAAATTGTTACGCTTATAAATGCAATTGGTGTTGATCCCAAAAATTTTAAAATTGAAGATCTGAGATATGGAAAAATCATAATAATGACAGATGCCGATGTTGATGGTTCACATATAAGAACTTTACTTTTAACCTTTTTTAATAATTCACCTTTTTATGAACTAATAGAAAATGGTAATATTTATTTGGCACAGCCCCCACTCTATAAAGTAACCAAAGGATCAAAAAGTTCTTATATTAAAGACGATAAAGAATTAGAAAATTATATTTTAGAAAATTCTACTGAATTAAAAAAAATTAAAAAAACATCAAAAGATTATTTATCAAAATATTCTGGTGCAAAAGAAAAATTTAACATTCAAAGATTTAAGGGACTGGGGGAAATGAATCCTGATGAACTTTGGAATACAACTCTAAATCCCGAGACAAGAAATTTATTACAAGTTAAATATACAAAAGATAGTAAACTTAAATCTAAAGATGACCAACATTTAGTTCATACCCTAATGGGTAATGATGTTGCATTAAGAAAAGATTTTATTGTTAAACATGCTTTAGATGTTGCAAACTTAGATATTTGACAAAATGATCTTTTTTAAATCTGGTAAAGATTTTCATTTAGATAAAAAAACTTTAGTAAACTTAAGATGGATAGCCCATATTGGACAATTATTAGCAATTTTATTAGTTAAATTTTATTTTAATTTTGATTATCCGGAATATTTTATTTGTTTACTAATAGTTATTTTTGGAATTTTGAGTAACATTCATCTCCAATCTAAATTTGATAATAATCAATTAAATAACTCTCAATCAACAATCTATCTTGCCTACGATATCATCCAGCTTGGAATATTATTATATTTAACAGGTGGCATTACTAATCCTTTTGTGTTTTTGATTATAATACCCTCAGTTTTTTCATCAAAGTATTTAAATCTAGTATCTTCAGTTTTTTTAGCTTTTTTAACAGTGTTGATTTTGATAATAATATCTATCTATTATTTTGAATTACCACATCCTGAGGGTGTTCACTTACACATTCCATCATACTATTATTATAGCATTCCAATTTCCGTTGCGATTGGTTTAATTTTTTTAGTATATTTTGGAATAAAATTTGGAAATGAATATAGATTGAGGAAAGAAGCACTAGATAATATTCAAGTAACAATGGCAAAAGAGCATGAATTAGTTTCTCTTGGAGGACAAGCCGCTGCTGCGGCCCATTCTCTTGGAACTCCCCTATCTACAATTTCTTTAATTGCAAAAGAACTCAAAGAAGAATTGGGTGATAATCCAAAATATTCAGAAGATATTGATTTATTAATCAGTCAAAGCAATAGAAGTAATGAAATTTTAAAAAGTTTATCATTAAATCCACATGTTGAAGATGAATTTTTAGAAGATCAAATCTCAATTGATGGTTATTTGAAAGAAATAATAAATTCTTTTCAAGAAATTAGTGAGAAAAAATTTTTTTTAATAAATGATCAAAATAAAAATTTAATTAAATTTAATAGATCTTTAGAAATTAATTATGGTTTAAGAAATTTTATTGGAAATGCTAATAAATTTTGTAAAAAAGAAATAAAAATATCTATAGAAACAAATGAAGAATATTCTAAAATTTATATTTCTGATGATGGGCCAGGATTTCCTAAGGATATTATTGATAAAATTGGTGAACCCTATATTAAATCAAAGCTAAATGAAGATTCTAGTAAAGCTGGGATGGGACTTGGAACCTTTATAGGAAAAACTTTATTAGAAAAAAATTATGCACAAATTAAGTTTAAAAATTTAGAAGAAAATAAAGGTGCACTAGTTGAAGTAAAATGGCTTAATAGTAATTTAAAAAAAATTTAGTTTAATTTTCTTTTTTTTTCATTGTTAAATAAATTGCTTAATTCACCTATCATTACATCACCTAGTTCTTGAACATCTGTGATTTTTATTGCTTTAGAATAGTATCTAGATACATCATGGCCAATTCCTATAGCTAATATTTCAATATCAGTCTTTTCTTCAATAAATTTAACCGTTTGTTTTAAATGTTTTTCTAAATAATCACCTGAGTTTACAGATAAAGTTGAGTCATCAACTGGTGCTCCGTCAGAAATTACCATAATTATTTTTCTCTCTTCCCTTCTTTTTTGAATTCTATTTAGTGCCCACAATATTGCTTCACCATCTATATTTTCTTTAAGTAAACCTTCTTTTAACATAAGGCCTATATTTTTTTTAGATTGTCTCCAAGGAGCATCTGCTGACTTATAAATAATATGTCGTAAATCATTTAATCTGCCAGGGTTAGAAATTTTTTTGTTTAAATTCCATTTTTCTCTTGATTGTCCACCTTTCCAATTTTTTGTAGTAAACCCTAATAGTTCTACCTTTACAGAACAACGTTCTAGAGTTCTTGATAAAATATCTGCACATATTGCAGCTACTGTTATTGGTCTTCCTCTCATCGATCCGGAGTTATCAATTAATATTGTTACAATAGTATCTTTGAATTCTAAATCTTTTTCTTTTTTAAAAGATAATGAATTAAAAGGATCAATAATTATTCTTGGTAGTTTTGAACTATCTAATAGACCTTCTTCTAGATCAAATTGCCACGATCGGTTTTGTTTTGCCAGAAGTTCTCTTTGAAGCTTGTTAGCAAGTTTTGTTATTAAGTCTTTAAATCCTGTTAGTTGTTGTTCAAGATTTTTTCTGAGTCTCGTTATTTCTTCATTAGTCTCAAGTTTCTCTGCTTTTGATATTTGGTCGAACTCTTCAGTGTATATTTTATATATAGGTTTACTCGTACCATCTTTTCTTTTTTGGACAACTTGTTGATTACTTTGTTTTTCAGAATCTGTATCAACTAAACTTTCATTCATTTTTTGATCATTAAAATCATAATCAGATTCCATTCCCTGTTGAAATTTTTGAGATTCATTTTCACTATTATCATTGTTAGACTCAGGTTTTTTGTCATTATCTTCTTGTTCAGCTTTACTTTCTTCTTTTTTATCATCTTTATTTTCGTCTTCAGGCGTATTTATGCCAGTTTTCAAACTTTTTATTAAACTTGCAAAAGTAGTATTGTAGATATCTTGATTATTTATATTTTTTTTCAAAAAATCTATTTTATTTAATATTGCTTTATCAAATTCATCTTTCCAAAAGCTTAATATTTCATTTGATAATCTATTTAATTTTAAATCTAAAAAATTTTTTAACAAATATAATTCAAATGCCTCACCAATATTAACATCTTCTCTTGATTTAATTTGATCTTTTCTTTTTAATTTTTGGCTTAATTCATAATTTGCAAGTAGATTTTTTTTTATACCTTTTAAATTATCAGAGCCAATTTTTTCGTATCTAATTTTTTCAGATAAATTATATAATGTTTTACCTATAGCGTTTCTAGGCAAATTCTTATGATAAATATTTTTATTAGAATGTTTGATCTTTAATGCTTGAGTATCACTCATGGCTCTTATTTTAACAAAATCATCAGAGGTTTTTAAATTATCTAGCTGAAAAAAATTTAAATTTTTTGAACTGGAATTTTTTTTTTCAAAATTAATTTCTATTTTTTCTTTTTCAGAGATTACTTTAACAGTTGAAGATATAGCAATTTTAAATTTTTCTTTTCGTGCTTCGTCTTTGTTCATTTAAATTTTTATATTTACCGTCGATTCTGGTAAATCCTCAGCAAAACATCTTTGATAATATTCTGCTATAATACTTTTTTCTAAATCATCACATTTGTTTAAAAATGTAACTCTAAAAGCATAGCCTATATCTTTAAATATTTGATAATTTTCAGCCCAGTGTATAACTGTTCTTGGACTCATTACTGTAGATATGTCACCAGCCATGAACCCTTTTCTGGTTAAAGAAGCAACTTTTATCATATTTGAAATTTTTTCTTTACCTTTAGTGTTATTCATTGCTTTATTTTTACCTAAAATTATTTCTAACTCTTTGTCAAAATCTAAATAGTTTAATGTAGTAACAATATTCCATCTATCCATTTGACCTTGATTTATTTGTTGAGTGCCATGATATAATCCCGTTGTATCACCCAGTCCTATTGTATTGCTTGTGGCAAATAATCTAAAATTTTTATTTTGTTTTAAAACTTTATTTTTGTCTAATAAAGTAAAACTACCTTCAGATTCCAATACTCTTTGGATAACAAACATGACATCTGGTCTTCCAGCATCATACTCGTCAAAGACAAGAGCAACAGGATTTTGGATAGACCAAGGAAGAACCCCTTCTTTAAATTCTGTTATTTGTTTTCCATCTTTTATGACAATTGCATCTTTTCCAATTAAATCAATTCTACTAACGTGACTATCTAAGTTAACTCTAATACATGGCCAGTTTAATCTGGCAGCAACTTGCTCTATGTGAGTTGACTTGCCAGTTCCATGATATCCTTGAATTAAAACTCTTTTATTAAAAGAAAACCCAGAAAGAATTGCTAATGTAGTATCTCTGTCAAATTTATAGTTTTTATCTATTTCTGGAACATATTCACTTTTCTTTGAAAATCCTTCAATTTCCATTTCTGTTTCTATACCAAATGTTTGATTGGCAGAAATTTTTATATCTGGTTTAATTTGAAGTTCTGTTGTCATTTATTTTTCTTTATAAGTTTCTTTAAGTTGAGAGTAAGCTAATGTTATTGTTTTAAGCTTGTCTTCAAATTTTGTATTACCAGCATTCATATCAGGATGAAATTTTTTAACAAGTATTTTAAATTCGCTTTGTATTTTAGGCCAATTTGAACCGACTTCTACATTCATAATATTAAATGCTTTAATGTCTTCAGCAGTAAATTTTTTTATATTATTATTTTTTTTATCAGAGAAGCTTTTAAAAATACCTTGCTTGTTTTTTAAAGCATCATTCCATAATATATTAAAAAAATTGTCAGAAGAGCCAAAATTCTGAGTGGGTTTATGCCACGTTATATCAGATCTAATAAAATCTAGGATTTGGTTTTCAGACATATCACTGAAATAATCCCAGCTTTTATTAAATTCTTTTATGTGATCAAGGCAAAACCATCTAAAGTCTTTACTATTATCTTTTTCTTTAGGGGCTTTAAATTTACCTAAATTATTACAATTTTTCCAGTCGCAAATATTTTCCATTTTATATATAGATATAATAATATTTTTATGAAAATAAATAAATTAATTAATATTTTAGAGCAAAAACTTAATGAAAATTTTAAAATAAGTAACTTAAAAATTGAAGACAAGTCATTTTTACATACTAAACACAAATCATTTGATAAAAAAAAATTTCATATAAAACTAACAATTAAATCTGAAGAGTTAAAATTAATTAAAGCAATAGATTCAAATCGAAAAATTTTTTCTATTCTTAAAAAAGAAATTGATAATTATATTCATTCTTTGCAGATAAATATTAATTAGTTTAGTTTTTCAGTTAAAAATTTTTTAATCCTTTTGTCAGTAAAAGTGGTTATAATTGGTTTGGAACCAATTTTTTTTAATAATACCAAATTTATTTTTTTATCGAAATTTTTTTTATCAGATTTCATAAAATCAATAATTTGATTTATATTATTTTTTTTAAAATATTTTTTAATATTCATTTGTAAATTCAATTTTTTATAATGATTTTTAATTATTTGAAGTTGATTATAGCTTAACATTTTATTTAAATAAGAAAATTCTAAAGCACAAATCATTCCCAAAAGAACTGCTTCACCATGGCTTATATTTTTAGAAAAACTATTTGTTGATTCAAAAGCATGAGCAAATGTGTGTCCAAAATTTAAAACAGCTCTCAAGTTTTTCTCCGTTTCATCTTTTTGAATAATTTTTGCTTTTATTTTAGAGCTTTCAAAAATTGCCTCTTGTATCAATAGAAAACTATTTAGTTTTATAATTTTACTTCCGTTGTTTAAAAGCCATTTAAAAAGTTTATTATTTAAAATCAAAGCATGTTTTAATATTTCTGCATAACCACATATTATTTGTTTTTTTGGTAATGATTTTAATAATAGTATATCAGTAATTACTAAATCTGGCTGATAAAAACTTCCAATAGAATTTTTTCCATATTTTGAGTTAACCCCAGTTTTACCTCCAATTGATGAATCTACTTGAGCAAGAAGTGTTGTGGGAATATTTACAAATTTTATTCCACGTTTAATAATACTTGCTGAAAAAGCAGCTATGTCTCCCAATATACCACCACCTATTGCTACTATACAATCGTTTCGATGAAAGTTTTTTTTTAATAATTTATTAACAATCATTTCAACAGTTTGAATGTTTTTAATTTTCTCATTGGTATTTATATTAATTATAAAAATAGAATATTTTTTTAAGGAATTTTTAATTATATTAATATTTTTTTTGGGAACATTTTGATCTATTATTAGAGAAATTTTTTCTGGATTTATTTTATTAGAGATTAAATATTTATTTAAGTTTTTAATTATATTATTTCCAATAATTATTTGATAATTTTTATTTTTAGTTAAAATTTTAATTTTTTTTATTTTCATTTAATGTAATTATTATATTACTTATTTCATTTAATGTAAGTTTTTCACATTCTATTTTGTGATTAGCAAGTTTATAGAATTCATTTCTTTCTTTAACCAATTTTTCAATATTATTTATACCAATATTATTTAATAGTGGTCTTTTAGTATTCAATTTTAATCTAGATTTTAAAATTTTAATGCTAGTTGTAAGCCAAAAAGATTCAGTTTTTAAAAGGACTTTTTCTCTTATATTTTTACTAACAAATGCTCCTCCACCTAAAGAAATTACACAATTATTTTTTTTTAGATAATTTAAAGATGTAATTTCTTCTTTTTTTCTAAAATATTCTTCACCTTTTTGATCAAATATTTCTTTTATTTTTAGTTTGTTTTCTTTCTCAATTATATGATCTATATCAAAAAAATCTAAATTTAACTTTTTGGACAACAATTTGCCTACTGAGGTTTTTCCAACACCCATCATTCCTAGTAAAACTAAGTTTTTTTTCGATATCATATTAAAATTCAGGTTTGAATTTACATAATTATGTCTTATTTTGCGTATCTAGTAATAATATAAAATAATATATGCAATTTAATAGAAAAACAAGTAGCAGATTTCCAGGTACGATTATGAGCTTAAGCATTAAAGCCATATTCATTTTAATATTTTTTTCAGTTGTAATATTAATTTTAGATAAAATAAATCTTCCTGCACCTAATAAAAATTTAAAAATACAAATTCCTAATGAACAACTTAAAGTTCTTAAATAGAAGAATTATCCAATTTATATTATTTATATTTATACTTCCCTCTCAAGCAGAGGAAGCAATAGACATTTGGGATATAGAAAGTTCATCTGATAAAAATAATAATAAAGTTATTGTTGAAGAAACGAAAGAAGTAGAAACAAATATATTTCAAACAATCAAACCCTTGGTAAGTAATATAAAAGAAGATAAAAATATAGAAAATAAAAATAAAAATATTTTTGGTTTATTCGACCCTGAAGAAAATAATTTAAATTTAAACATGTGGGTAAATTCAGAAGAAAAAAAAATTTTAAATAAATTAAAAAAAATAGACTCTCTTGAATTATCAAATGACTCTAAAGATATTTTATTCAATACATTATTCACCAATGCATATCTTCCAGGAAAAGATAAGGATTCATTAATATTCTTAGATTATAAGTCTGAATGGTTAATTAAAAATAAAAAAAATAAAATAATTGAGAATTATTTATTAAAAAATAAAAATTTAAAAAATCAATCAAAACTTATAGAATATTTAATGAATGATTCTCTTTCTGAATCAAATGTTGAAGAAGCTTGTGAAAAAATAAAATTTATTAACAGCAATTATTCAAGCGATTATCTAAATGTTTTTTCTATTTATTGTTTAATCAATAGTAATAAAATTAATGAAGCTCAATTACAGTTTGATTTATTGAAAGAAAATAATTTTAAAAATGAATTTTATGAAAAAAAATTAAAATTTTTATTAGGTTATTTAGATGAGCCAGATAATTTAATTTCTGATAAAAGTTTGTTGGAATTTCATTTATCTTATATTGTTAATAGTGATTTCAAATATGAGCCCACAAAGAACACAAGCAAGGAAATTTGGTTATATTTATCAGCTTCTAATTTAGTTTATAGTTCAGAAACTATAGATACAGAAGATGAAGAAAAAATAAATTTAATTGAACAAGCTACAGCTAAAAATTCATATAATTCAAAGGAGTTATTTAATATTTATAAAAGATTAACTTTTAATTTTAATCAATTTGTAGATATTGAAAATAGTTATAAATCTATTCCAAATTATAAAGCTAGGGCTTTGTTGTATCAAGCAACACTTTTGTCTGACAATTTAGATAAAAAGTTTATGATTATAAAAAAATTAAATGATCTATTTGAGAAAGATAATATTAGCAATGCTCTTTTATTTGAAATGAAATTAATATTATCTCAAATTAATGAACAAGAAGTTCCTGAAGA
>TARA_B110000438_G_scaffold231132_1_pt1 | contig 12685 bp, 8 predicted proteins | sample TARA_B110000438 | Tara Oceans TARA_B110000438 (sample SAMEA4398413) | marine metagenome | biome: Polar Biome; feature: [MES] marine water layer (ENVO:01000295) within the mesopelagic zone...; material: water (ENVO:00002006), including particulate matter (ENVO:01000060) such as...... | reverse complement strand
AATTTTCGGAGCAAAAATTGATTAAACGTACGCATACATGCGGTGAACTGCGCGCCTCTAATATTGGTGAGACTATTTCCCTCAATGGGTGGATATCTAAAAGTCGTGATTTAGGTGGATTACGATTCATTGATCTTCGGGACCGTTATGGTAAAACCCAAATTGTGTTTAATGAATCATTAAACAAAGATGCATTGGCCAAAGTAAAACGCTTGGGTCTGGAAGATGTAATCGGTATTACCGGTGTGGTAGTTGCACGACCAGATGATGCAAAAAATACGAATATTCCTACCGGCGAAATTGATGTGGAAGTAACAGAGTTAGAAGTCTATAACGAATCGGATCCATCCCCATTTGATATTAATGACCGAAATTCTGCAGGTGAAGATCATCGGTTAAAATATCGATATTTAGAGCTCAGAACCGAAGAACTTCAAAGTAATATGGTCATGCGCCATAAGGCAGCCATTGCCACCCGTAATTTTATGAATGATGGTGGATTTATCGAAGTTGAAACGCCGGTGCTGATGAAATCTACTCCCGAGGGTGCACGAGATTTTTTAGTGCCCAGCCGAATTCATAAAGGTCGATTTTATGCACTGCCACAATCCCCCCAAACGTATAAGCAATTGCTTATGGTGTCGGGCATGGACAAGTATTTCCAAATTGTAAAATGCTTTAGGGATGAAGATTTCAGGGCAGACCGTCAACCTGAATTTACACAAATTGATATTGAAATGTCATTTGTTGAGCAAGATGATGTAGTAGAATTGGGGACCAATTTAACCCGTTATTTATGGAAGTCCACTTTGGATGTGGATTTGCCAGAATCATTCCCCGTGATCACTTATTATGATGCGTTGGAAAAATATGGTTCAGATAAGCCGGACACAAGATTTGGAATTGAACTGAATGAGTTTGCATCCTATGTTGAACGCTCCGACTTCAATGCATTTAAGTCCGTTTTGGATGCAGATGGTCGCGTGAAAGCCGTTGTGTGTCCTAATGCTGAATCATATAGCCGAAAGGTTATTGACGAGTTAACGGACAAAATGAAGACTTATTATGGCGCCAAAGGTTTAGCATGGATGAAATGCAAAGCGGGTGTATTAGATGGTGGAATCAGTAAATTTTTCCCTGAAGATGTTCAAAAAAATATTATTTCTGATTTATCGGTGAATGATGGTGATGTGATTTTTATTATTGGCGATAAAGCCAAAGTGGTATTTAATGCCTTGGGTGCCTTGCGAATTGAATTGGCAAAACGTGAAAATCTCATTGATGAAAAGGCATGGGCACCGTTGTGGGTAGTTGATTTTCCTCTGGTTGAATGGAATGAAGATTCGGAACGATGGGATGCGCTACATCATCCTTTTACATCACCCCACCCCGAAGATGTGGAAAAAATGGATACTGACCCTGGAAACATTCGGTCGTTAGGATATGATATTGTGATGAATGGATATGAGTTGGGCGGCGGTTCTATTCGTATTCACGATAAAGATTTGCAAGCTAAAATATTCACATTATTGGGAATAAGTGATGAAGATGCCGATGAGAAATTTGGTTTCCTCATGAATGCATTCAAATATGGTGCACCTCCTCATGGTGGAATGGCATTTGGTTTAGATCGAATCGTCATGTTATTGGTGGGGTCGAACCAAATTCGTGACGTGATTGCATTCCCTAAAACCACCTCGGCAATTTCTCTTATGGATAATTCGCCATCTCCGGTTGATGAACAGCAGTTAGATGATTTACATTTATCTATTATTGAAGATAGTGATGGATGATTTGAAAACTGAGTGATTTATGCGTAAATTACTTGGCTTTATGAAAATGGAATTATCATATTTTGGAAACAAAGCCCAAACCCCATGTGGGAGTGGGCTTTTCCTATTTATAAAAGGTTGATTTATTGAAGAAGAAAATTGATATCACGGAGGTTGATCCGCTGGCTTTTGTGGGGATGCGTGATGAAAATATTAAGACCATAGAATCAAAATTTGATACGAAGATTGTGGTTCGGGGTAATTCTGTAAGTTTAGATGGCAAAAAGGCTGAATTGGAAATTATTGAGTCCATTTTTAACGACATGATTTCTACCATCAGCCAAAAAGGTTTTGTTGATACAGACGATATGAAGTCGCTGATTGGTCTGGCCAAAAGTGGAAATGGAGGCACTATTTCTTCCACAAGTGAAGGTATGCCCATTGTACTACACACCCACCAAGGGGTCGTTTCTGCCCGAACCCAAGGACAGAAGTTATATTTTGAAGCTGTGCAAAAAAATGATATAGTCTTTGCTGTTGGCCCAGCTGGAACGGGAAAAACCTATCAAGCGGTAGCCAGTGCTGTAGCCGCATTAAAACGAAAAGAAGTTGAGCGTATTGTAATTACGCGTCCTGCCGTAGAGGCGGGTGAGCGATTGGGCTTTCTCCCTGGAGATTTGAAAGAAAAAGTTGACCCCTATTTGACGCCTCTCTATGATGCATTGAATGATATGATTCCCCGTGATAAGTTGAAAGTCTATTTAGATCAACGAACCATTGAAGTGGCACCATTAGCATACATGCGTGGACGAACATTGCATAATGCATTCATGATTTTAGATGAGGCTCAGAATGCCACTACAATGCAAATGAAAATGTTTTTGACTCGATTGGGCGTAACCTCAAAGGCCATTATTACTGGCGATATTACTCAAATTGATTTACCGCCTCGTGATTCATCAGGATTAATTGAAGCTACTCGAATCCTCAAAAATGTAGATGGCATTGATTTCGTTTTCTTTGATGAAAATGATGTAGTTCGTCACCGATTGGTGAAAGATATTATTAAAGCCTATGGCAAAAATGCTAAATCCCCTAAAAAGTAAAAATTTGGAGTCATTGTAGAATGTCAAAAAATGTCGTAATTGTATCATATGCACGTACACCATTGGGTTCGTTCAAGGGCGCGTTGAGCACAGTATCTGCACCCAATTTGGGAGCAACAGCTATTAAAGGTGCCTTAGATAAATGCAATCTTGATGGTAGTCATGTTGACGAAGTAATTATGGGATGTGTACTTCCGGCAGGATTAGGTCAAGCCCCTGCACGCCAAGCCGCCATTTATGCTGGGATTCCCAATGATGTAGAAACATTAACCATCAACAAGATGTGCGGATCTGGATTAAAGGCCATCATGCAAGGGCAACAGTCCATTTTAGCAGGAGATTCGGATGTAGTGGTTGCCGGTGGCATGGAAAATATGAGTCAATCTCCACATTATTTAATGGGCAGTCGTGATGGCATTCGCTTGGGTCATGGTAAGCTTATTGATGGCATGATTCACGATGGCCTATGGGATGTGTATAACGATCAACATATGGGAAATTGTGCTGAAATTTGCGCCAAAGAATATGAATTCTCTCGTGAAGATCAAGATAATTTTGCAGAACGCTCATATACACGTGCTCAAGGTGCCATTTCAAATGGATTATTTGCCGATGAGATTGTCCCCGTAGCAGTGCCTCAGCGAAGAGGTGAGCCAGTAATTGTTTCTGTTGATGAAGAGCCTAATCGTGTAAATTTTGATAAAATGCGTGCATTACGTCCAGCATTTGAAAAAGATGGTTCAGTTACTGCAGGTAACGCTAGTACTATTAATGATGGTGCAGCAGCAGTGGTGTTAATGTCAGAAGATAAAGCGAAAGAATTGGGGTTAACTCCCCTGGCTAAAATTGTATCACAAGCATCTTCTGCCCATGCACCAGAATGGTTTACCACTGCGCCAGTGAAGGCAATGAATAAGGCGGTTGAAAAAGCAGGTCTTTCTATGATTGACATTGACCTTTTTGAAATTAATGAGGCATTTGCTGTGGTGACCATGGCGGCTGAAAAAAATCTAAAATTAGATTCAGAAAAAGTAAATGTGTTGGGTGGAGCTGTTTCAATGGGGCATCCTATTGGTGCATCTGGTGCACGAATTATGTGTACATTGTTGAACGCCATGAATCAGAAAGATGCCAAACGTGGAATGGTCTCTATTTGCATTGGCGGTGGTGAAGCATCAGCCGTAATCGTGGAGAGGGTGTAATGCATAAAATCGGTGTCATTGGTGCAGGTACAATGGGAAATGGAATTGCCCATGTTTCTGCATTAAGTGGACTTGAAGTTGTATTGGTAGATATTAATGCTGAGTTCCTCGATAAAAGTTTAGCTGTAATTTCAAAAAATATGGATCGCCAAGTTCAGAAAGAAAAAATTTCTGCAGATGAAAAAGATTTAGCAATTGGGCTAATTTCTACATCCACAGAAATGGATGCACTTGCAGATTGCCAAATTGTAGTTGAAGCGGCTACTGAGAATCCAAAAATCAAAGCATCTATATTTAAAGAATTAGATGAAATTTGTAATTCAGATTGTATTCTTGCCACCAATACATCATCAATTTCAATTACCGAAATTGCATCAAATACAAATCGTCCTGAAAAGGTGATTGGCATGCATTTTATGAATCCAGTGCCAGTGATGAAGTTAATTGAGGTAATCCGTGGGCATCTCACCAGTGATGAAACGGCTTCAGTCGTTCAGGAATTATCGGCAAAAATGAATAAAATTGCAGTAGAGTGTAATGATTATCCTGGTTTTGTGGCAAATCGAATTTTAATGCCCATGATAAATGAAGCTATTTTTTGCCTCATGGAAGGTGTGGCTGAAGCACAGGCAATAGATGATATAATGAAATTGGGAATGGCGCATCCAATGGGACCGCTAACATTAGCCGACCTAATTGGCTTAGATGTTTGTTTGGCAATTTTGGAGGTGCTTCACAGAGAATTGGGTGATAGTAAATATCGGCCATGTCCATTATTAAAAAAGATGGTTGCTGCTGGAACATTAGGCCGAAAAACTGGACATGGATTTTATAATTATAAATAATTGAGATGTAAATGAATTTTTCACTGACAGAAGAGCAACAAATGATTCGGAAAACTGCCCGAGATTTTGCCATAAATGAATTGGCTCCCGGTGTAGTTGAGCGTGATGAAAAGAAGATTTGGCCACGAGAAGCCATAAAAAAAATGGGCGAATTAGGTTTCATGGGAATGATGACCTCAACCGAATGGGATGGTGGCGGAATGGATGTAGTCTCTTATGCTTTGGCTATGGAAGAAATCGCTCGAGTTGATGCATCGGCTTCGGTAGTAATGTCGGTAAATAATTCGCTAGTTTGTTATTTGCTCGAAAAATTTGGTTCTGATTTTCAGAAAGAGAAATATTTAAAGCCATTGGCAAGTGGAAAGAAAATTGGTGCGTATTCACTTTCTGAGCCACAATCTGGTTCGGATGCTTCAAATATGCGAACGGTGGCCAAAAAAGATAGTGACCATTATGTGGTGAGTGGAACTAAAAATTGGGTAACCAATGGCATAAATTCTGATATTGTAATGTTATTTGCAATGACTGAAACAGGAGTAGGGCACAAGGGGATTTCATGCTTTATCGTTGAAAAAGGATGGGATGGATTTGAGGCTGGAAAGCCTGAAGATAAATTAGGAATACGTGCATCTGACACCAGTGAATTGTATTTTGATAATGTGAAAATTCCAGCTGAAAATTTGGTAGGCGGAGAAGGCATTGGATTTAAAATTGCACTCACAACCCTTGATGGGGGTCGTATTGGAATCGCTTCTCAAGCATTGGGAATTGCCCAAGCATCATTGGATGCGTCTATTTCATATTCTAAGGAACGAATTCAGTTTGGCAAGCCCATTTCTGAAAATCAGGGCATACAGTTTAAATTGGCAGACATGGCTATGAATATTGAAACGGCACGTTTATTGATACATAAAGCGGCATGGGCAAAACAAAATGGGCTAGACTATGGTCATTTGGCATCCATGGCAAAAGTATATACATCAGAAGCTGCCATGAAGGCATCAACCGATTGTGTGCAGATTCACGGTGGTTATGGATATATTAGAGAATCGGGTGTTGAACGGTTAATGCGTGATGCAAAAATTACACAGATTTATGAAGGTACATCAGAAATACAAAGATTAGTAATTGCCCGAGCATTGCTAAAATAAACGGAGAATAAATTGGATATTTTTAAAAGAATGACAAAAATGGGTCATGAGCAAATTGCATATTTTTGCGACCCTCATTCAGGACTAAGGGGCATCGTGGCTATCCATAATACTATACTTGGCCCTGCATTAGGTGGATGTAGAATGTGGAATTATGCCACAGAAGAAGAAGCATTAGTTGATGTGCTTCGTTTGTCAAAAGGTATGACATACAAAGCTGCTATTGCAGGATTAAATCTTGGTGGGGGTAAAGCAGTAATTATTGGTGATTCTAAAAAAGAAAAGTCTGAAGATCTTTTTAGATCTTTTGGGCGATTCGTTGAAGGTTTAGGTGGACGCTATATTACGGCTGAAGATGTTGGTACCAGTATGAAAGATATGGAACATGTCCGTATGGAAACCAATTATGTAACGGGTATTACTAAAACCTTAGGCGGTAGTGGAGATCCATCTCCTGTGACTGCGTACGGTGTGTATGTTGGAATGAAAGCAGCGATTAAACAAAAATTAGGTAGAGATTCATTAGATGGCCTAAAAGTTTCGGTTCAAGGTTTGGGTCACGTGGGTACATATTTATCTGAATTTTTGTATAAAGATGGTGCTGAACTTTTCGTCACAGACATCCATGAAGATGCCATAGAAAATGTGGTGAAAAAATATGGTGGCAAAAAAGTAGGCCTTGATGAAATCTACGACCTTGATGTGGATGTGTATGCACCATGTGCATTGGGAGCAACCGTGAATGATGATACTATCTCACGCTTAAAGTGTTCAGTCATTGCAGGGGCTGCAAATAATGTATTAAAGGATCCTGATGTTCATGGCTTAGAGGTTATGAAAAAGGGAATGCTTTATGCTCCGGATTATGCCATTAATGCAGGTGGGCTTATCAATGTGTCAAACGAGTTAGGGGGATATAATCGTGAACGCGCATTTAGTCAAGCTGAAGGAATTTATGATACTTTAATGGAAATATTTAAACGATCTGAGAAAGATGGAATCGCCACAAATAAGGCATCTGATTTGCAAGCAGAAGATAGAATAAAACAAATTGGTGAATTGAAATCATTCTATTTACCATATAAAAAGTCATTTAAAATCCGTGGATAAATCATTCGAAGATATGACACGAAAAGAGAAGCGTTTGGCACGAGTCATCGCATTGCAAGCACTTTATGCGCATGAAGTTGCGGAGACTGAACCCGGGAATGCCATTGCAACTATTGTTGAAGAGCTAGAGGAATCTCCATCTGCAGATGTAATTACCTATGGTGGAAAACTGACTCGATTGGCAATTGACCATCGAGAAAGTTCTGATGGTCTGATTGAGGCTCGGCTAAAAAATTGGGAAATGAAACGTGTGTCATTAATGGATAAACTTATTTTAAGATTAGAAATTTCTGAAATGCTTCACGAAGACAGTGTACCTCCAAAAGTATCAATTGTTGAAGGCGTTGAGATTGCAAAAATATTCAGCACAGATGATAGTAGCCGATTTGTAAATGGAATTTTAGATTCTGTATATAATGATTCACTAAAAGGTTTAATTAAGTTCGAGATATAAATATGTCAGTATTTGGGAAAATAGTCACTAAAATTTTTGGTCGAAAATCTGATAAGGATTTAAAGACGCTATATCCATTTGTGGATGAGATTAACGCAATATATCCATCATTCGAAACACTGTCTGATGATGACATAAAGCAACGTTTCATAAGCATTCAAGATGATTTAAAGCATAAGATTGAATCCTCAAAAACCACGTTTATTGCTGAGGGATTAAAAGATTCAGATCTTGATGATGAAATTTTAAAAGTTGAACAGACTTTTTTAGATGATAAAATGGCTGAAGTATTTGCCATAGTTAAGGATGTATCTCGTCGACTCGATGGCACCGTTTTCAAAATGATGGGCATTGAAGAAACGTGGAGAATGGTTCACTATGATGTTCAGTTGATTGGGGGCGTTGTACTCCATCAAGGCCGAATAGCTGAAATGAAAACCGGTGAGGGCAAAACGCTTGTTTCCACCCTTCCCATTGCCCTCAATGCCATAACTGGACGAGGCGTGCATGTTATTACGGTAAATGATTATTTGGCCGAACGTGACAGCCAATGGATGGGAATTTTATTTAATTTTCTGGGACTTAGCGTAGGCTGTATTCTTAATCAAATGGGTAGTGAAGATCGTAAGAAAATGTATGAATATGACATTACTTATGGCACAAATAGTCAATTTGGATTTGATTATTTACGAGATAATATGTCTGTACTTCCTGAAGATCAAGTGCAGCGAGGCCATGCTTTTGCCATTGTTGATGAGGTTGATTCAGTTTTGGTAGATGAAGCCAGAACCCCACTTATAATTTCAGGGCAAGTTGATGCCCCCGGAAATCAGCAATATACGCAATGGCGTAATAGTATTGAAGGTTTGCTGAAGAAGCAAACGTTGTTGGTGAATACCCTTGTTTCAGATGCTGAAAAATTATTAGGTGAAGATGATCGAGAAGCCTCGATTAAATTGTTAATGGCACAAAGAGGTGGACCAAAGAATCGTCGCTTATTGAAGATTTTTCAACAGCAGGGCACTCAACAGATGGTAATGAAAATGGAGAGTGAGTACATCCGTGATAAAAAATTGCCTGAACTTGATGAAGCCCTATATTTCAGTATAGATGAACGTTCAAATATTATTGATCTCTCAGAAATGGGATGTGAATATTTATCTCCATCAGAACCAGAAAATTTCGTAATTCCAGATTTAGGCGAAATCTTCCATGAGATTGAAAATACGCCCAATATTTCTAAAACCGATATTCTTAAAAAGAAAGAGGATGCTCAATCTTTACACGCTGAGCGGAGCGATCGCATCCATGCAATTAATCAATTATTGAAAGCATATTCACTCTTTGAAAAAGATGTGGACTATATTGTGAAAGAGGGCAAGGTTTTAATTGTTGATGAACATACTGGACGGGTGCTTCATGGGCGTCGTTTCAGTGATGGACTACATCAATCATTAGAGGCAAAAGAGAATGTGATTATTGAAAAAGAGTCACAAACGATGGCCACAATTACCATCCAAAATTATTTTAGGATGTATGATAAATTGGCGGGTATGACGGGAACAGCGTCCACAGAAGCCAATGAGTTTATGGAAATTTATAAGTTAGATGTGGTGGAGATTCCTCCGAATACGTCAATTGTTCGTCAAGACCATGAAGATATAATTTATCGGTCTAAACGTGAAAAGTATAATGCCACTATTAAAAAGATTCAGGAATTATTTCATAAGGGACAACCCCTATTGGTAGGTACCACTTCTGTTGAAGAATCTGAAACGCTCTCTCGTATGCTTCGTCGTCAGAAAGTTCCGCATAATGTATTGAATGCCAAGCAGAATCAAAAAGAGGCAGAAATAATTATCCGTGCGGGTCATAATGGCGCAATTACCATTGCTACAAATATGGCGGGGCGTGGAACCGATATTAAATTGGGCGAAGGCGTGAAAGAAAATGGGGGTCTATTTATATTAGGAACAGGCCGTCATGAATCTCGTAGAATTGACCTCCAGCTTCGGGGTCGATCTGGACGTCAAGGTGACCCAGGTGAGTCAATATTTTTCCTTAGTTTGGAAGATGATTTGATGCGTCTTTTTAATTCTGATCGTATTGCCAAAGTAATGGACCGAATGGGCGTTGAAGAGGGAGAGGTGATTACCCATTCTATGGTAACAAAATCTATTGAGCGTGCACAGAAAAAAGTTGAAGGCAGAAATTTTGGAATTCGTAAGCATTTACTTGAATATGATAATGTAATGAATCAACAACGAGAAATCGTTTATAACCGTCGTGATTTTGCACTTCATGGTGACGAAATTTCTCCTGAAATTGAATCAATTTTATCAGAATATTTAGATCAACTTGAAGCTGAATTTTGCAGTATGGATAAGCCTACAGATTGGGATTGGGCATCGTTAAGTCAAGATGTGCTCAATACATTTTCATTAGATATTAGTGCTGAAGACACAAAGATTGATTCATCTGAAGAATTGAAAGATTTGATTCGTCAAGGGGCGCATTCCATACTTTCATTCAAACGAGATTCTTCTGAAGATGGTATGTTTGATCGCTTTCAGAAATATGTATTGTTGAGAACTATCGACGAGAAATGGCGCGAACATTTATATGCAATGGATCAACTCCGAGAAGGAATTGGACTGAGAGCATATGGTCAAAAAAATCCGCTTATCGAATATAAGCAAGAAGGTTTCGGTATGTTTGCCGAGATGATGATTGATACTAATCGTGAAACATTAAAAAGAATTTTTAGAACGAATATTTCTCATTTGAATGAACGAACTACTCAAGTTCCACAGAACATGCCCAAAAATATGAAAATGCAACATGACGAAGCACCGGCTCCTGGTTTCGTTGCACCGCCTCAAGGTGGTGGTGCGCCGCGTCAACCTCAGCAAAGGGTTCAGCCTGTACATGTAGAAGATAAGGTGGGACGGAATGATACATGCCCATGTGGAAGTGGAAAGAAATATAAAAAATGTCATGGAGCAATATAATGAAAAAGAAATTTGAAACACGTGCCATTCATGTTGGTCAAAAACCAGAGGAATTATATGGGTCTGTATCATTACCTATTTATCAAACATCCACATTTAAGCAGGAAGAATTTGGGGAATATACTTACGACTATTCCCGTGCAGGTAATCCTACTCGTAATGCATTAGAGAAAACCATTGCTTCATTAGAAGGTGGGGCTGATGCAGCCATGTTTGCTTCTGGGATGGCGGCAATGTCAGCCATTTTCACCCTTTTAAAACAGGGTGACCATTTGATACTTTCTGGAAATGTTTATGGTGGTACATATCGCCTATTGACTCAAATAATGGAGGATATGGGGCTATCTTCTTCATGGATTGATACCTCAGATTCAGAATTAGTGCAGGCTACGGTTGCATCTAATACAAAGATGATTGTGATTGAGTCGCCTACAAATCCCATGATGCAATTGACGGACATAGAAGCTGTTTCTCAGATTTCAAAAAAGAATAACCTTTTATTGGTTGTAGATAATACATTTATGTCACCTTATTATCAACGTCCACTTTCATTGGGTGCCGATTTAGTCATGCATAGTACCACAAAATATATCAATGGACATAGTGATGTGATTGGTGGCGTGGTGATTGGCAGTGATTCTGAAATTATGGATCGGTTACATTTTATTCAAATGTCTGTGGGGGCAGTTCCAGGTCCATTTGATTGTTGGCTGACCCAGCGAGCACTTAAGACTTTGGCTGTGAGAATGGAATCTCATAATCAGAATGCAATGCGTCTTGCAGAAAAATTAGAAGATTCAGGGAAGTTTAAGAATGTTTATTATCCTGGACTACTGTCACATCCTCAATTTGAATTGGCCACGCGTCAACAGTTGAATCCACATGGGAAACCGGGTTATGGCGGAATGCTTTCTGTGGAATTAAACAGTGTAGAAAATGCGCGTCAGTTCGTGAAGGGTTTAGAGATTTTTACCCTTGCGGAAAGTTTGGGTGGTGTGGAGAGTTTGGTATGTCATCCTGCAACTATGACGCATGCATCAATTCCTAAAGAAATTCGAGTAGAATTAGGGATCACGGATGGGCTTATAAGATTGTCAGTAGGTATTGAGCATGTAGATGACCTTTTGATGGATATAAATAATGCATTGTCTAAGGTGGTGTAGCCGTCCTGTAACATCTCGACACAAAAAAAAAGACTATTAGTGGGAAAAATTTTGTAATTTTAAAGCCCGGCAGGGTGGATTTTGTCGGTTATATTTGAAAAATTTGCAATTTAATTTTGTAATTTAATTAATAACGATGGAGAAAAGATGTCAACATTCACAAAAATAACTAAACTATTTATTTCATGTTTATTGGTCAGCTCACTATTTGCTAGTTGGTCTGATTTTCAAGGTAGCAATATTAGCTCGTGGGCTGCAAATAATATAAGTGATACTGCTATCGATGATTTTCAATTTAATATATTAAGTGGTAGAGATGTAGGTGATGGGTGTGATCTGCCCGTAGATAATATTTTATTAAACTCAGATGGATCTGTTGTTTATAATTCATCCTCAGATATTGGTGGCTTCCAATTTAATGTTGATGGAGCTACTGTTAATAGTGCTACTGGTGGTGATGCTGCAGCTGCAGGTATGATGATTCAAGCATCTGGTGATATGGTGCTAGCTTTTTCAATGACAGGCTCCACATTTGGTCCTTGTGGGACCATGATAAATTTAGATTTATCAGGTGATGCTATGGGCTTATCAGCATTTACTTTTTCAGATGTTAGTGGCAATGCTATAGACTTTACATATTATGATGAATCGGATGGAATTTGTGAAGATATGAATGCTTGTAATTATGGAGATGATGGTGATTGTAACTATGCAGAAGAAAATTATGATTGTGAGGGCAATTGTACTGCCTGTGTATATGATGATGGTATCTGTGGAAGCCCTCAATATGAAGATCTAAATGGTGACTGGTGTTGTGATAACCAAATAGATGCTGATGGATTATGTGATTATTCTTCTAATGATGATGATG
>TARA_B110000438_G_scaffold218777_1_pt1 | contig 12695 bp, 10 predicted proteins | sample TARA_B110000438 | Tara Oceans TARA_B110000438 (sample SAMEA4398413) | marine metagenome | biome: Polar Biome; feature: [MES] marine water layer (ENVO:01000295) within the mesopelagic zone...; material: water (ENVO:00002006), including particulate matter (ENVO:01000060) such... | reverse complement strand
AAATTGGGTATTGAAGAAAGCTGGATAGATTGTGTAATGGAAATTTATTTGAATACTGAAAATCTACTTTCAAATAAAGCAACCCAAGTTCATCAAAAACTAAACGGATTTAGAAAAAAAAATAAATTAGAAATTAACGCACTTCAACTTGAAGAAGTTGAAAAATGGTTTAATTAAGTAATAAATTATCTTTTAAATACTAATAATTTAATACCTTCAAATATTCAAAAAACGATTGATTATGAAAAATTCTTTTATATACACTGTACTAATAGCACTTTTATTTTCATTTCAAATAAATGCACAACGTCCTGTCAAGACCGATGATGACAAAAAAGAAACTGCTAAAAAATCAAAAGCTCCTAAAAGTTATAAAGATATTATAACTAAAGATGCTATCACGGATAATGGATTATTTGATGTACATAAAGTAAAAGATAAATATTATTATGAAATAAACGACTCATTATTGGGAAGAGAAATGTTGATGGTTACTAGAATTTCCAAAACCGCTTCTGGAATTGGTTTTGGTGGAGGAAAACAAAATACTCAAGTTTTAAGATGGCATAAAAAAGATCAAAATATTTTATTGAGAGTTGTTTCTCACAATGTGGTTGCAAATGATTCGTTACCTGTTAGCGAGGCTGTTGTCAATTCAAATTTTGAACCTGTTTTATATAGTTTCAAAATAGCAACTAAAAGTAAAGATTCTACGTCAACTGTTATTGATGTGACAAAATTATTTACAGAAGACGTCAAACCTTTAGGGTATCCACAAGCAAGAAGAAAAAGTTATAAAATTTCAAGTCTTGATTCAAAAAAATCATTTATTGAATCTATTAAAAGTTATCCTCAAAATATTGAATCTAGACATGTCAAAACATATAAATCTTCCGCTCCGCCGTCAAACTCAAGCCTAGGTTCTGTCTCTTTAGAAATAAATAATTCTATGATTTTACTTCCTAAAGTTCCTATGAAAAAAAGATATTTTGACCAAAGAGTTGGTTGGTTCGCTAGAAGCCAGGTAGATTATGGCTTGGATAATCAAGAGAGTGAATCTTTAAAATATTTAGATAGATGGAGATTAGAAGTAAAAGAAGAAGATATAGAAAAGTTTAAAAAAGGAGAACTTGTTACACCAAAAAAGCAAATAGTATATTATATTGATAGGGCAACTCCATATAAGTGGAGAAAATATATTAAGCAAGGAATTGAGGATTGGCAAGTTGCTTTTGAAGAAGCGGGATTTAAAAATGCTATAATAGCTAAAGACCCACCAACAAAAGAAGAAGACCCAGAATGGAGTCCTGAAGATTCAAGGTATTCTGTAGTAAGGTATTTAGCTTCACCTATTCCTAATGCTAATGGCCCACATGTAAGTGATCCAAGATCTGGAGAAATTCTAGAATCTGATATTAATTGGTACCATAATGTAATGACACTTTTAAGAAATTGGTTTTTTGTACAAACTTCAGCTATTAACGAAGAAGCCAGAGGGGTAGCATTTAAAGATGAAGTAATGGGAAGATTAATTAGATTTGTTTCTGCTCACGAAGTAGGACATACAATAGGACTTCCTCACAACATGGGAAGTAGTAGTGCTTATCCTGTGGATTCTCTAAGATCTGCAACATTCACAAAAAAGTATGGTACTGCACCTTCTATTATGGATTATGCTAGATTTAATTATATAGCTCAACCTGAAGATGTTGGGGTAGCTCTTATGCCAAATGTTGGAGTTTATGATAAACATTCTGTAAAATGGGGTTACCGTCCAATTTTAGATGCAGAAACTGCCGAAGATGAAAAAGAAACTCTAGACAAATGGATACTTGATAACCAAGATAGTCTTTTGCACAGGTTTGGTAGTGCTGGAATTGATCCAAGTTCACAAACAGAAGACCTAGGTGATAATGCAGTAAAGGCTAGTGAATATGGAATACTTAACTTAAAAAGAATAATCCCAAATCTAATTGAATGGACTTCTGAAAAGGGAAAAGATTATAGTGATTTAAACACCATGTATGGCCAGGTATTATCTCAATTTAACAGATATATGGGACACGTCACAACTAATATTGGTGGAGTATATCAATTTTACAAAACATACGATCAATCTGGTGCAGTTTTCACTCACGTTGATAAATCACATCAAAAAAATTGCATGAATTTTCTGCAAAAGGAGCTTTTCAAAACTCCAATGTGGATGATTGATAAAAATATTTTAAATAAAATTGAATTTGCAGGAAATACTAACAGAATTAGAGCAACTCAGTCAAGAACACTAAATAATATTTTAGATTTTGGAAGAATGGCTAGGATGATAGAGAATGAAGCTATAAATGGAAACCAAGCCTATTCTTTAATTGAAATGATGTCAGATTTGAAAAATGGGATTTGGGAAGAAGTGTATACAAATAAATCCATTGATGTTTACAGAAGAAATTTACAACTAGCCTATCTGGACAGAATCAGCTATATAATGAACGAAAATCAAGGTCCAGTACCATCTTGGGCCAGAGGCCGAGTTACAACTGTAAAAGTTGGTCAATCGGATATTAGAACTATTGCTGTTGGGCAATTATTAGAACTGAGGAAAGATATTAGAAAATCAATCAAAAGGAATTCTGATAAAATGAGTAAAATGCATCTTGAAATGGCATCAGCTAAAATAAATAGAATTTTAACTGGTAAACCTATTTAAAGAGTTTTAGAAACTTTTCTTAATGCTTTTATTGTAAAATCAATGTCTTTAGTGGATAATGCATTGTTGAGAAAATAACTTTCAAAAGGACTTGGAGGTAAATATATTCCTTCATTTAACATTCCATGAAAATACTTTTTAAAAGTACTATTGTTTCCTTTCATTGAAGATTTAAAGTCCACTACGGAATCTGAACAAAAATGTAAAGAAATCATGGATCCTAACCTATTGATTTGAAAATCAATATTTTTTCCTTTCATTACTTTTTTAATTTCAATTTCCAGATAGGAAGATTTCTGATCTAAACTATTATATATTTCTGGGTTATTATTTAATTCATTTAATGTGGTATATCCTGCAATCATTGCTAAAGGATTTCCACTTAATGTTCCTGCTTGATAAACAGATCCTTCAGGAGATAATTCTTTCATTATTTCATCTCTAGATGCAAATGCTCCAACAGGCAAACCACCTCCAATTACTTTTCCATAGGTAACAATATCGGCATTTATTTCTAATATTTCTTGTGCCCCTCCCCTAGAAAGTCTAAATCCGGTCATTACTTCATCAAAAATTAATAAGCAGTCGTTAGTATCACAAAGTTTTCGTAAATCTTCCAGAAAACCTACTTTAGGAACTATACAACCCATGTTTCCAGCAACTGGTTCTATAATAATTGCAGCTATCTGATCATGGTTTTCTTTAAAAATTTTTTTTACAAATGAAATATCATTAAAAGGAGCTATTAAAGTGTCTTTTGCTGTTCCATTAGTAACCCCTGGACTATTTGGTTTACCAAAAGTTACTACTCCACTACCCGCTTGAATTAAAAAAGAATCAGAATGGCCATGGTAACATCCAGAGAATTTAATAATCTTATCTCTTTTAGTAAATCCTCTTGCAAGTCTTACAGCGCTCATACATGCTTCAGTTCCAGAGTTAACAAATCTTATTTTATCCATATTAGGAACCATAGACAACGCGAGCTTTGCTAATTTAGTTTCTAATAAAGTTGGCATTCCAAAAGAGGTGCCGTTTTTAGCAACTAAAGAAATAGCATCAATTACTTTAGGAAATGCATGACCTAAAATCATAGGCCCCCAAGAAGAAATGTAATCTATAAACCGATTACCATCTTCATCAAATATATAAGCTCCTTTAGCTTTTGAAGCAAATATGGGAGTTCCACCAACAGATTTAAAAGCTCTAACTGGAGAATTAACTCCACCTGGAATTACTTCTTTTGCTTCCTTAAATAATTCGCTGCTTCTCTTATATATCATTTATTTAAGTTTTAAAACTTGACCAATACTAATATTATTTTTAGACATATTATTAATTTTAAGTAATTCCTTTATACTAATATTTGACTTCTTTGAAATTGAATATAGTGTGTCTCCTTTTTTAACTATGTAATGAAAAGACTTAACATTAATCTTTTTATTTTTAGATAAAGGTTTAGATTTTTTTTTCTTTCTTTCTTTTCTTGAATTCAATGGCTTTTTAGAACCATCTAATTTCCACAACTCATACCTTTCTATGATGGATATTAATTTATCAGCATAAGCTGGATCTGTTGCATATCCTGCTTTTCTCAGTCCAATAGCCCACTTAACATAATTATTTTTCCTTAATTTAAATAAAGAATTATACCTGTCTCGAGATTCTAAAAAAACAGAATGATCTCTATATGATTTTTCAGGATTTTTATATTTTCTAAAGCACTCCCCTTTCTCATCATCGTCGTGATATACTTTTTTCCCTCTCCAACCTTTGTGGCATTTTATTCCAAAATGATTATTAGATTTTAAAGCTAGTCCTCCTTTACCCGAATTAGATTCTAAGATTCCTTGAGCCATCGTAATACTTGCAGGAATACCAAATTTTTTCATTTCATTAACGGCAGTTTTTGAATAAGTATTTACATACCAATGTGTCCTTTGCTCATTGGTCATTGATTTAAAAAAACGATTTACAGATCTTGAAGATTTATTTTCTATATTTTTTGGGTTCTTTTTTTTGTAAGAAAGTTTTTTTACCCCGCAGGAACTTAAAAGAAAAAGAAAAATTAATATTAATGGTTTATAGTTATACATCCTTTTTTCTTTAATTTAATATTCATTTCATTGATAGATTGTAGGCCTCCTGTATTAATTAATAAAATTTTATTTCCATAATTCCATTTTTCACTTAAAATCATACTGGTAATGTGGTAAAGCATTTTAGAATTATATATCGGGTCTAAAAGAATTCCTGTTTGAATATTAATTTTATTTATGAAGTCCACCAACTTATTATCTATTTTTGAATAACCCCCAAATAATTTGTCATCTAAAACTTCCCAGTTATCATTATTTACAAAGTTACTAATTACATTATTTATATTGGATACATTTAAAGCTGAAAAGCCTAAAATTTTATTAATATTGGAGTTTATCAATCCAGAAATTGTTCCCCCTGAACCAACAGGACAACATATTACATCAAAAAACTCATCTTCTTTATTTAAAATCTCTTCACATCCCTTTACGCCATAATAATTGGTGCCACCTTCTGGTATGATAAAGGCATCATTATGTTTATTTTTTAATGAATCTAAATAATCTTTTTGATTTCTTTTTCTGTACTCTTCTCTTGTTATAAAATTAAATGTCATTCCAAAATCATGACATTTTTTTAAAGTCGAGTTAAATGTTTTTTTTGATAATTCATCTCCTCTAATTATTCCTATGGTTTTAAGTCCCATTTGTTTTCCTACAAAAGAACAAGCTAGAAGATGATTTGAATAGGCACCTCCAAAAGTTATAATTTCTTTTTTTTTTTGACTTATAGCTTCCTTGATATTATATTTTAATTTTCTAAACTTATTTCCAGAAATAATAGGATGAATTAAATCTTCTCTCTTAATATATAAACTAATATTTTTTTTCTGAAATAAGGGTAAATTAACTTTCTGATTTATGGACTTTATATCTTTAAAACAAAACATTAAAATATTATTATTTAACTTTAATTAATATTAAGCTATATTTCGGCATCATTATTGATTTATAAATGATAAAAATTAAAACTATGAAAAAATTTAACCAATCTATTTTACTTTTTAGCGTTATTGCTTTGTTTTTAAGCAGCTGTAATTCTATAAAAGTGTACTCTGATTTTGATTCTGATATTAATTTTGATAATTATCAATCTTTTGCTTTTTATAAATCAGGAATAGATAAAGTTGAAATTTCGGATATAGATAAAAAAAGAATTCTTAAATCAATAGAAAAAAACCTAATTCAAAAAGGAATGTCTGTTAATGAGGATCCTGATTTACTAATTAACATTTCTACTAAATCTGCAGAAAACATATATATAGATAATTCTTATTATAGCCGTTATAATCCAGGATGGTTCCCATACTATGGTAGGAATTACAGAAGGATATCTCACACTACATCTGAGGGTGTTTTATATATTGATATTATAGATACCAAATCAAAACAATTAATTTGGCAAGGTAAGGGAATTGGATTTCTATCATCAAATAAAATGAATAGAGATGAAATTGTTGAAGGATATGTAAATAAAATTTTGGCAGTATATCCTCCTACAGAAGCTTTAGTTAGTAAGTAATTCTCTAGACTGATTAATCACATTTTTTAAACCATCTAATTTTTTTCCAGAGGCTGTAGCAAAAAACGGTTGTCCACCACCAGATCCATTAATAAGTTTACCAAGCTGATTGACTACATCTTGGGCATTTAAATTTTTAGATTCAATTAGATTTTTAGAGATATAGCATATTATATAAGCTTTCCCTTCAAATTTTGAGCATAAAATCAAAAACAAGTTATTAATATCATTTCCTGCTTTAAATGCTAAATTCTTTAAAATATTTGGTTCACAAGACAATTCTAAAAATGAAAAGTTTATATCACTAATAGTTTCTAAATTAGAATTTAAATCTTTTAAATAATAAGATATTAGCTCGTTATTTGTCTTGTCTAATTTTTTAATAGTAGAAATGTTCTGGTTTTTTAATTTATTTAAAGCACCAATTGGATCTTTATCATTTAAAAGAAGACTACTCATCTCTTTTAATGTATTTGTTTTCTTGATTAAGTAATCTATTGCTGTGGTTCCACTGATTGCTTCAATTCTTCTTATACCTGTAGAAATAGCAGATTCTGAAGTTATAATAAAACTTCTAATTTCTCTAGTGTTTTTTACATGCGTTCCTCCACACAATTCATAAGAATCTCCAAACTTAACTGATCTAACAACATCACCATATTTTTCTCCAAAAAGAGCAATTACACCAGCATCAATACATTCTTTATAAGACGAATTTCTATTTTCCTCTAAATTTATTTGCTCAATAATTTTTTGATTTACAAAATTTTGAACATCGTCTAATTCTTGATCACCTAATTTTGAAAAGTGTGAGAAATCGAATCTAAGATACTTTTCAGAAACCATTGAACCTTTTTGTTGAACATGGTTTCCTAAAACAGTTCTTAATCCTTGATGAAGTAAATGAGTTGCTGAGTGATTAGATGAGCATGATAATCTTTTATTTTTATCAACATTCAAAATAAAATCATTTTTTAAATCTTTTGGAAGAGAATCCATTATATGAACAATAGTATCGTTTTCCTTAATCGTATTTAAAATTTTTATTTTAGAATCAGAATTTAAAAATCCTGAATCTCCTACTTGCCCCCCACCCTCTGGATAAAAAGGAGTATTGTCAAAAATTACTTGAAAAATTAATTCGTTTTTTTTACTCTTGGATTTTCTATATCTTAAAATTTTAGATTTTGAATTTAATTCATCATATCCTATAAACTTAGTCTCTTCGAACTCATTAACATCAATCCATTCTTCATTTGATGAAATAGATGCAGATTTTGATCTATTTTTTTGAATACTCATAAGTGAATCAAACTCTTTAGAATCAAAAGTCATTTTATTTTCTCGTAATATTAATGCAGTTAAGTCAATAGGGAATCCAAATGTGTCAAATAATTCAAATGCATTTGATCCAGAAATTTTTTTTCCTTTGGAACTTATAATAATATCATTTAATTTTAATATTCCCTTTTCTAATGTTCTTAAAAAAGAGGCTTCTTCTTCTTTAATTATATTTTGAATAATTTCCATTTGACTTTTTAGTTCGGGATAAGCATCAGAAAGTTGATCTGATAATTTATTTACAAGTTTAAAAATAAAAGGTTCTTTTTGATTTAAAAATGTGTATCCATATCTGACTCCTCTCCTTAATATTCTTCTTATTACATATCCAGCTCCATTATTTGAGGGTAATTGTCCATCCGCAATAGAAAAAGCGACAGCTCTTAGATGGTCTACTATTACTCTTACAGCAATATCATTTTTTTCATTAAAGCCATATTTAATATTAGTAATTAGTTCCAGCTCTCTTATTATAGGTTTAAAAATATCTGTATCATAATTAGATTTCACTTGTTGTAAAACCATACATAATCTTTCAAACCCCATTCCTGTATCAATATGTTTTGATGGAAGTTTTTCTAAAGAACCATCCTTTTTTCTGTTGAATTCAATAAAAACCAAGTTCCATATTTCTATTACTTCAGGGTGGTCTTTATTAACTAAGTCCTTGCCAGAGATTAAATATTTTTCACTATTTGATCTAATATCTACATGAATTTCTGAACAAGGCCCACAGGGACCATGCTCCCCCATTTCCCAAAAATTATCCTTTTTGTTTCCTAAAATAATTTTGTCTTCATCAATGATTTCTTTCCAGATATTGTAAGCATCAATATCTTTTGAAGTACCATCTTTTTTAGAACCCTCAAATATGGTTATATATAAACTGTCTTTATCAATATTATAAATTTCAGTTAAAAGTTCCCAAGCCCAGGATATCGCTTCTTTTTTAAAATAATCCCCAAAACTCCAATTACCCAACATTTCGAACATTGTGTGGTGATATGTATCAATACCAACCTCTTCAAGATCATTATGTTTTCCAGAAACCCTAAGACATTTTTGTGTGTCAACAACTCTTTTATCATCACTAATTGTATTTCCTAAAAAATTATCTTTAAACTGATTCATTCCTGCATTTGTAAACATGAGGGTAGGATCATTTTTAATAACCATCGGAGCAGAACTTACTATCTTGTGGCTTTTATTTTTAAAAAATTTTAAAAATTCAGAACGAACTTGATTCGAATTCATCTCTATTATTTTTAATTGATATTTTACAAAAAAACAATTTTATATATTTACTTAAGTTTATACTAATAATAACCACTTAAGTAGTAAGTAAAAATACTATAATTTAGTTAATGTTTAAGACCAAATATTATTACGATCAAAAAACACTTTCTTACAGAAAAGTAGAAGTTAGTAGATCCAAACAATTTAGAAATATCCTAGCTTTTTTGTTGAGCTCTATTTTTTTTGGTATCATAGTTTTACTCATATTACTAAAATCTCCTATTCTCAATACACCAACTGAACTTACTCAAGCTAGAGAAATTTCAAATTTTAAACTTCAATTTGATTTATTAAATAAAAAAATAAATCAACTTAACTTAGTTTTAGATGATATTGAACAAAGAGATAATAATATTTACAGAGTTTTATTTGAAACTAACCCTATTCCAAATGAGGTTAGAAAGGCTGGATTTGGAGGAATAAACAGGTACGAAAATTTAGAGGGATTTGAAAATTCTGATTTAGTAGTTGAGACTACTAAAAAGATTGAAATTTTAACAAAACAAATAGTCATTCAATCTAAATCTTTGGATGAGATTGAAAGATTAGCTAGTGATAAAGAAAAACTTCTATCCTCAATTCCGTCCATTCAGCCAATTAAAAATGATGACTTAACTAGAATGGCTTCTGGATTTGGTTTTAGAACTGATCCTTTTGATAAATCTAGAAAAATGCATTACGGGATGGATTTTACGGCTCCTAGAGGTACACCAATATACGCTGCAAGTGACGGAAAAGTTATGAGAGCTGACTCAGGATCTTCAGGATATGGTAAGCACATAAGAATTGATCACGGATTTGGATATATTACTTTGTATGCACATTTAAATAAATATAACGTTCGTAAAAATCAAAAAGTAAAAAAAGGAGATGTTATAGGTTTTGTTGGTAGTACTGGAAGGTCCCAAGCTCCTCATTTACACTACGAAGTTAGGAAAGATGGGAAAAAATATAACCCAATAAATTTCTATTATGGTAATTTAAGTCCTGACGAATTTGATGCATTGTTAAAACTAGCAAGTCAAGAAAATCAATCCTTAGATTAATGCATGTCAATTTACCTGAAAAACTATATTATACCATAGGGGAAGTTTCCAAAGCATTCAATGTTAATGCATCCTTAATAAGATTTTGGGAGAAAGAATTTGAAATTCTAAAGCCAAAAAAAAACAGTAAAGGAACTAGAAGATATTCCTCGATTGATATTGAAAATTTCCAAACAATTCATCACCTTGTTAAAGAAAAAGGCTATACTTTGGAAGGAGCAAAAGAACAATTAAAAATTTTAAATAAAAACTTTGAAGTAATTAAAAAGTTAGAAAAAATAAAAGCAGCTCTTATTAATATTAAAGGTGAACTTTAATATATTATTTTTTTCTAAAAAATATATTAATTGGAACTCCATTAAAATCATAAATTTCACGTATCTTATTTTCTAAAAATCTTTTGTAAGGATCCTTTATATACTGAGGAAGATTACAAAAAAAAGCAAACTGAGGATAGGAAGAAGGCAACTGCGTACAAAATTTAATTTTTACATATTTACCTTTATATGCTGGAGGAGGAGTTTTTTGAATAATTGGTAGCATCGCATCATTAAATTTTCTAGTAACAATACTGTTTTTTCTGTTTTTATAGACATCCATTGCAGTCTCAATTGCTTTAAAAATTCTTTGCTTAGTTAAACTTGAAATAAAAACAATCGGAACATCTGTAAAAGGTTCTATTTCTTTCCTTATACTTTCCTCAATTAATTTAATAGTATTAGTTTTTTTATCAACTAAATCCCATTTATTTACAAGAATAACAATCCCTTTATTATTTCTTGCTGCAAGCCAAAAGATATTTTTTACCTGAGCATCAAAAGATCTGGTAGCGTCAAATAATATTAAACAAACATCTGCATTTTCAATTGTTCTAATAGATCTAACTACTGAGTAAAATTCAACATCATCATTAATTTTTGATTTTTTTCTAATACCAGCAGTATCTATTAATTTAAAATCAAAACCAAATCTATTAAAATGAGTATCAATACTATCTCTTGTTGTTCCTGCTATATCTGTGACTACATAACGATCTTTACCTAATAAGGCATTGATAAAAGAAGATTTTCCTGCGTTTGGTCTTCCAACAACTGCAAATCCTGGAATATTATTTTCTTCATTTTTTGATTCTTCTGGAAAAAAACTAACTAATTCATCTAATAATTCTCCTGTTCCACTTCCATTAATAGCTGCAATATTAAATGATTTATCAAATCCTAAACAATGAAATTCACTGGAATCCATTTGTCTTTTATGATTATCTACTTTATTAATGGCAAGGATAACTTGCTTACTAGATTTATGTAATAATCTAGCAATTTCATTATCCATTGTATTAAGTCCACTCTCCACATCCACTGCAAATATGATAATATCCGACTCTTCAATGGCAATTATTACCTGATCATTTATTTCTTTTTCAAAATTATCATCACCACCTAGCATGTATCCTCCTGTATCAATAACAGTAAAATCTTTGCCATTCCAAAAAGAAAATCCATAATGTCTGTCTCTGGTTACTCCACTTTCGGAATCAACTATGGCTTCTCTTTTTTGGATCAACCTATTGAAAAGGGTAGATTTTCCAACATTAGGTCTCCCAACAATAGCAACTATAGAACTCATGGTATTTTATTTAAGGAGTGCAAATCTAATGTTTTAAATCAATTATATCATTTTTGATTATAACCAAATCTTTTGAGCTGTTTATCGTTAGATCTCCAGTTCTTATTAACTTTTACTTGTAGATCTAAAAAAATCTTTTTATTAAAAAAGGCTTCCATATCTATTCTAGATTCAGTACCAACCTTTTTAATGGCATCTCCTTTATGACCAATAATAATTCCTTTTTGACTACTTCTTTCTACCATTATTATAGATCTAATTTTAATAATATTAGGATCTTCTTCAAATGATTCCGTAATAACTTCAACTGAATACGGAATTTCCTTTTTAAAGTAAAGTAATATTTTTTCTCTTATGATTTCATTAACAAAGAACCTTTCAGGCTTGTCAGTAATTTGATCTTTTGGAAAGTATGCGGGTCCCTGTGGCAAAATATCAATAATTCTATTTTTTAATTCTTCAACATTAAACTTTTCTTTAGCAGAAATAGGCCATATTTCAGCATTTGGTAAAGCTTCTTTCCAATAATCAGTTTCAGCCTCTAACTTGGTTTGATCTATGTTGTCAATTTTATTAATTATTAAAAAAAGAGGAGTCTTTGTAAATTTTATTTTATTAAAGAGTTTTGAGTCTTTAAGCGTGTAGTCTTTATATTCAACCATATAAAGTAGAATGTCTGCATCTTCAAAAGTCATATTTACAAAGTCCATCATAGACTCATGAAGCTTGTGTGCAGGCTTTAAAATTCCGGGTGTATCTGAAATTACCATCTGGAAATCTTTAGAATTTACAATTCCTAAGATTCTGTGTCGAGTTGTTTGTGCTTTATGAGTAATTATTGACAACTTTTGACCAACAAAAATATTTGTTAATGTAGATTTACCAACATTGGGATTACCAATTATATTTATATACCCTGATTTATGCATTTAAAGGCAAAGGTAAGGTGCTTAATTATAATTGATATTACTTTTTTCTATAAATTAAAAATGTTGTAAATTCGCTGTCACACCGCGGGATAGAGCAGTAGGTAGCTCGTCGGGCTCATAACCCGAAGGTCA
>TARA_B110000438_G_scaffold236772_1_pt1 | contig 12729 bp, 7 predicted proteins | sample TARA_B110000438 | Tara Oceans TARA_B110000438 (sample SAMEA4398413) | marine metagenome | biome: Polar Biome; feature: [MES] marine water layer (ENVO:01000295) within the mesopelagic zone...; material: water (ENVO:00002006), including particulate matter (ENVO:01000060) such as...... | reverse complement strand
TTCTTGGCTGTAAATCATCTAGTTCAGAAGATAAACCAGAGGTGGTAATCGTAGTTGAACCTCCCGTTGAAACCCCAGTTGAGCTACCAAAGCAAGATATTACCTGTTTGGGTTTAGCAAAACTTAATTTCGGTAATGCTACAGCCACTAATGAATTAACTGATTATGTTGCTAGCCGCGTTATCGATGGTAGTTTTTTACCAGAGTCTCGCTGGTCATCACTCGAAACTGATCAACATTTAATTTTAACCTTAGCCGATTTTTCATTAGTTAAAGGTATTTCAATCTCGTGGCTTAATAACGATCAGCGAAGCTACAGTTACGACATTGAAGTATCTAAAGACAATGAAACCTGGACTAGTGTTGTAGCTAATCAAATGACCGATTCGTCAACCACCCGCAGTCAGTTCGTTGAAATACCAGAGCACTCATCACAGTATATAAAAATCATTCCAAAAGGCAGTAATATTGATAACGCCAATAACATTGTTGAAGTTGAAGCGTTTGGTTGCTTAGCCGATGTAAGCTCTTCCATTGAATTAACTGACTGGTATTTAAGTATTCCTGTTGATGAAGCTACGAATACCAAAGCAGAAAGCATTTATGAATCTCGTTTGAATAATGATTACTTTAACGCTCAGTTTTTCTTTTTAAATACCGATGGTGGCTTAGTTTTTAGAGCGCCAATTGAAGGTGCTAAAACCTCTACCAATACAAAATATACTCGTACCGAACTTAGAGAAATGCTAAGGCGCGGTAACACCAACATTAACGTTCAAGGGGTTAATAAAAACAACTGGGTATTTTCAAGCGCGCCTGATAATGATCTTGATGCAGCTGGCGGTGTAGATGGTGAGTTAATCGCTGAATTAGCGGTAAACCATGTCACTGAAACAGGCGATAAATCCCAAGTTGGCCGCGTAATTATCGGTCAAATACATGCAAATAATGACGAACCTATTCGAGTGTATTACCGAAAACTTCCTCAAAATAATAAAGGCTCAATTTATTTAGCCCATGAAATTGAAGGTGGTGATGATATTTATTACGAATTAATTGGTAACCGCTCACAAAGTGCAACCAATCCTGAAAACGGCATAACACTCAATGAACGTTTTGGTTATCAAATCAAAGTAGTAGGTAATTCATTAACCTTAACAATAACAAGAGAAGGTCAAGCCGATATTTCTCAAACAGTTGACATGACTAATAGCGGCTATGATCAAGGCGGTCAATACATGTACTTTAAAGCCGGTGTATATAATCAAAATAATACCGGAGATGTTAAAGACTATGTGCAGGCAACGTTTTACGAAATTACAAATAGCCACACCGGATACCAAGCTGAATAAAAATATTCGATATAAAGCTTTATTTATTTATAACGAAATTTATTTTCTACTTCATAAGCCGCTTTTATTTATCTGGCTGTTTATAAAGTCGAGATAATTAATCGATAGAATTTTTATTGAAGATAATGAAAATATAAATTGGTAATAACAAGTAACATATAGTAAACGAATATAATTACTTATGAGTTATTTAGCACAAAAAAATACGCGCTACACCTTCACTATAGCGCGCATAATTTTTGAACTATATAGTTTAAAACACAATAATTGGTTGACAGATTGGTAAGTTATTGTAAGTATCGGTAACAGTAATGCTTATAGATAAAATGTACTTACAAATATTAATTCTATAAACAACGATTAAAAAATATAATAAAATTTGTCGGGGAGTGACTAAAATGAAAACAAAATTGATATTGGCAATGACAAGCGCATTGGCCTTAACAGCTTGTAATGATGACAGCGTAACAGGCTCAACAGGAAATGCTGTTAGCTATGTAGAAATATCAGGAGACCCTACAACGGGAGAAACATTAACATCGACAATTAGCGATGGTAATGGTTTTGATCCGGCTAACGTAACTTACACTTGGGTTGCTGATAACAAAGTGCTTTCAGGTTCCACTTCGGGCACATACCTCCTTACAGATGCTGATGTTGGCTCTATGATTTCACTCATCGTTAACTACACAGATAATGATGGTTATGCTGAAAAAGCTATTTCAGCCGAAACTGATGTTATTGAAATTCCAGCCGTACCAAGTGCCGGTAGCGTAGCTATTTCAGGTGATGCTTATGTAGACTTTGAGCTGACAGCAATTATTACCGACGAAAATGGCTCTGGCGATACGCCAATTGTTTATGTGTGGATGGCAGATGGCGTTGCAATCGCTGATGCAACCAGCGCTTCATATACATTAACTGAAGCAGAGTTAACTAAAACAATTACCGTTTCTGCAACCTATACAGATAATGATGATTTCCCAGAAGATACCCTGTCAGACCCAACAGCACCGGTTATTGTTAAACCAGCAGATGTTGTAACTAGCCAAGTAGCTAAAATTACTGACACCATGGGTGTTGGCATTGGTGACGGCTCTACTGATACCGGTGAACTTAGATTTAAACTTAGCGATGAAAGTATTGACCCGCTAGTCACTGGCAAGTTGAGCTTATCATTTAGAAAAGAAGCTAACGCCGTTAATAATAACCCTAACGACACTGATACCGACTTTAAAGATGCTTATATAGGTATATTTGGTACTAAAATTAGTACCGGTTATGAACTTGTAGAGTTAAGAGTTAAAGAAGGTAATTATGTAATACGTGGCCAAGAAGGTACTGTTGATACTGACGCTACTTTCACAGGTGAAGAATGGGTTGATATTGATATCACTTGGGATGCAACAAATGCTAGTGCTTCAGTAGCACCGTTAATTACCCTTTCAATTAATGGCACTCCTGTTTCAGCAGACCCATTCCCAACTTATGATAGTGGAAAATCAGATGGCAGTTTAGGCACTCACTTTGAAACTATTATGAATGGTGTTCAGCATATGACATTCAGATTAGGTGACAATGACGCGACCGTTGCAACTGCATTTTACCTAGATGACATTAAATTGTATTCTGACGTTGCAGGCACAGCAGAAGTATTTGCAGATGACTTTGAAGGCTTTGCAGTCGATGACTCACTTGATACTGACAACAGTGCATCACCGTATAATAGCTCAACTAATGAAGCTGTGGTTGCAGAAGTGACAAGAGAAGGTGCTGTAGTTGCTGACCCTGCTGATCCGCCAGCCGATCCACCAGTAGATAACTTTCAAGTAGCTAAAATCACAGATACCATGGGCGTAGGTATTGGCGATGGTTCTACTGATACGGGTGAACTTAGATTCAAACTTAGCGATGAAAGTATTTCACCGTTAGATATAGGTAAACTTAGCGTATCATTTAGAAAAGAAGCAAACGCTGTTAATAATAACCCTAACGACACTGATACCGACTTTAAAGATGCCTATATTGGTATATTTGGTAGTAAAGTGAGTACAGGTTATGAACTAGTTGAATTAAGAGTTAAAGAAGGTAACTATGTAATTCGTGGCCAAGAAGGTACGGTTGATACCGATGCAACATTCACAGGTGATGAGTGGGTTGATATCGATATTACATGGGATGCCAGCAACGCAAGTGCTACTGTAGCACCGCTAATTACTTTATCGATTAATGGTACACCTGTTTCAGCAGATGCTTTTCCAACTTATGATAGTGGTAAATCAGATGGTACTTTAGGTACCCACTTTGAAACTATCATGGACGGCGTTCAGTACTTAGTTTTTAGAATTGGCGATAATGATGCAACTGTAGCAACTGCATTTTATATCGACGACATTAAGCTATATTCTGATTTAGAAGGTACTACAGAAGTATTTTCAGATCACTTTGAAAGTACAAATTATGCTGTAGGTGGTTCTCTTGATACCGACAACCCTGCTTCACCTTATAACAGCTCTACAAACGAAGCCGTAGTCGCTGATAGATTATAAGTAAATAACAAGTTTAAATAGCAATATTCAAACTTGATGAAATAGCGCTAATTATAGCGCTATTTTTTTGTGAAGATTTATTGGTTAAGTCTACTTTAATAAGTATTATCCCTAAATATAAAAGGTAAACAAAATGCTGTCTCCTATTAAAAGCCTATTGAGCATTACGTTAATTTTAGCTTTAAGCGGGCAAGGTTATCTGCAAGCTGCAGAAATAAAAAACAGTCGAAATGAAACAGTATCACTCGATGCCAATGCTAGACCAGCAGATAACTTTGACTTATCAGACTGGAGCATCAGCTTACCCGTTGATACCAACAAAGATGGTATTGCTGATAATGTGCCAGAAAGTTACCTAGTGAAAGGTTTATCTATAAAGCCATTATTTTATACCGCAGATGACGGCGGAATGGTTTTTACCGCACCAATCCAAGGACCAAAAACCTCTAAAAACACTAAGTATACCCGCAGTGAATTAAGAGAAATGCTTCGCAAAGGCGACCTTAGAGTAAAAACTAAAGGTATAACCGAAAATAACTGGGTGTTTAGTACAGCAAGGCGTAATGTAAAAAAGAAATCTGGCGGAGTTGATGGCACATTAGACGCAACATTAGCCGTTAATCATGTCACCACCACGGGTGATGATAAACAAGTGGGTCGTGTGATTATAGGCCAAATTCATGCAACAAAAGATGAACCTATTCGACTTTATTACCGCAAGTTACCCAATAACGACAAAGGCGTAATTTACATGGCTCACGAGCCGTTAAAAGGTAACGGCAAAGAACAGTGGTATAACCTTATTGGTTCTCGTGCCAGCAATGCAGATAACCCTGAAGACGGCATTGCCCTTAACGAAGTGTTTAGTTATCGGATCAATGTGGTTGGTGACAAATTAACCGTTACCATTATTCGCCAAGGAAAAGCCGACATCGTACAAGAAGTAGATATGAGTAACAGCGGCTATGATAAAAGCGATCAGTATATGTACTTCAAAGCTGGGGTTTATAATCAAAATAACTCAGGTGAACCAAACGACTATGTTCAAGCAACCTTCTACCAGTTAGAAAATAGTCATAACTAGTCAGCCGTATAATATTTGCTGTATACATAAATAAACACGTTTAGTTATCAACTAATACGTGTTTTTTTTGGTATCGCTATTCATTTCAGTTTACTTCGGTTATTACCTTTAAATTTAATTGCTATATTCAGTGATGTTATTCGTCATTTTACTCGTAAGAATACTCAAAACTATACAAATCAACTTAACGTTTTAAGTATTGATTAAAATCAACATCGCTACAGCCTAATACTACTTTAACGCGATTAGACGCACCTAACTTCTTCAAAATTGAGGAAACGTGTGACTTAACCGTAGTTTCAGAAATATGTAAATTAAAGCCAATTTGTTTATTAGCTTCACCTTTCGTTAAATGTTTTAACACAATTAATTCACGGCGAGTTAATAAGGAGATATTTTCGGGGGCAACTTGAAATTCTTTTTTAGTATTAGAGTCGTTGACTTGCGAGCGCATAATATCTGACGGTAAATATACATTACCTTGAAAAACACTTTCTATCGCTTCGCCAATAACATCTTTTGAGGACGACTTCGAAATAAAACCGACAGCACCATAAGAAATAGTTTGTAATATTTTCTGCTTTTCTTGCTCTGCCGATACGATAACAACCGGTGTTGTCGGACATTCGTTACGAATATCTAACAAACCGTTAAGGCTCGACATACCTGGCATATTCAAGTCTAAAAGTATTAAATCAATATCATCATTTTCTTTAACAAATGCTAAAGTAGATTCAACGTCCTCGGTTTCATAGGTGGTTGAACCCGGAAATTTTATACCTATAATATTAACGATTGCATCTCTAAAAAGCGGATGATCATCTGCAACCAAAATTTTATACATAAAGGAAACTACCGTAAAATGAATGAGCTAGCTAACCATAGCAGGTTATTAGAAACTATTTAACCCTCCTAAAGTTGGAGAAAGGTCATCTTTTAGGTTGCACCACACTAAAATAATAAATACCAGCCGGATTTTAGAACTGGTATCTATCTTTGTAAGCCTTTTAAATGAGCCTAGTCTTATGCATATTCGTTGATTAGAAAGTGATCACTGAACCAATGGCGAAGGTATCGTTATCTTCACCTATTAACGAATTAGAGACATCGGCTTCGGTATTGTTATATTCAAAAACAAGCGTTAAGCCTGGGCGCAATGTTCTAAAGTAGGCAACACCGGTATTAGTATGTGTTGCATCTAACACACTGCCAGTATTTTTAACTTCAGATTCACCGTAAGTTACTACAAAGCGATTTGCTTCCATCGTGTAAGACGCTTGCATTAAGTAACCGTCAGATTCAATGGCATCGTTACCAACAATATTATCTAGTCCGGCAACATATCCTAAACCTTCTGAGCTAAAGCCTGAGGCTGTAATTGATAAACCGCCAAACTTAATATTAGCACCATAACCTATACCTGACTGATCCTGTTCTGCACCGCCAGCTTCACTCGACTGCGTAACACCACTTACCCATGCTTTTAGTGTTGTATCATCAATGCTGGTTGTATACATCAGTTCAGCTTCAAAGCGAGGTAAGTCTTCTGAAGAATCAGCACCCGTTTTATTGGGGTCCATAATACCAACCGCTAATTTAAAACCATTCATATCTGGCGAACGATAGGTAATTTGTGACTTTGGTGCAGGATAAGTATAACCGGTACTGATATTACCAAACGAAACATTACCACCATCAACCAAGCCAAAAAAATCTGACGTTTGACCATAACCTAACAATAACTCATCACCTAAAATATTAGCTCTGTTGAAAAGGCCAAAATCTTTACCTAATAAAACTTCACCCCAATCACCGCTCACTGTGCCGTAGAACTGTCTTACATCAATCAAAGATCCGGTACCTAGGTCAGCAGGTGATGCATCGCGGCTTTGATCAGAGTCATTAATAGAAACCCAAAACGAAGAGCGCATACCAATTTTTATATCAGACAATTGGTTAGAAAAATTAAAACCAATATTATTAGGCAAGAAACCCATGCGAACACGAGACTGGTCGCGGTCACTCACGTTACCGCTAGCATCTGTAGCTTCAACCGAGCTGTTTACATAGAATACATTTACTAACCCGTCAGCACTAAATGACATACCGTCATTTTCATAAATTTCAACAGCGGCGCTGCTGTTAAATGCGGTCATAGATAATGCGGCGGTGATCAAGCTTACTTTAAATAGTTTAGTCATTTCATGCTTCCGGTTTTTTATTATAAATGTGTAGTTATAATAAAAAAATCCCCAGTAAATAAAATGAGTCAACTTAACCAAATAAACTGCCCTTTAGTCGTAAGCGAAAGGTGTAATGCTTTAGGATGATCAAGGAGGATAAAATTTTCTCTAATGCCTTTAGTTAGCTATGTTATAGCTCGCTAAAAACCATAGCAGGATATAATAAACAGGTTTAACATTAGCCAGCAAAATTGATTACACTAGCTGCTGTTTTTATTTAACTTTTTTAACCTTTACCCTTATTGATGTAGCGAATGGCAAACCGCACTAACAACCAAGTAGAAAGCAAAATAATCGGTACCGCAAACCCTTTTACCATCACTTTATTAACCGAAAATCCTGACAGCTTCATTGCATTTAATACATAATCTAGCAAGCCCATTAAATAGTAAGCCATTGCAGCAATCGAAACCCCTTCAACCATTTGCTGCAGACGCAATTGTACTACACCACGTTGATTGATAGCCGAAAGTAGTTGTTGATTTTGTTGCTCAATGGTTAGGTCAACTCGAGTTCTTAATAAGCTACTTGCGCGAGCAATACGCCGAGTTAGGTCCTCTAATCGAACAGACAGTGCCTGACACGTGCGAATACCCGGGCTTAGCCTGCGGGTAACAAATTCATTGATTCGTTCAGTACCAGCGATATCAGTCTCTTTTAACTGCTTTAGTCGAGAACACACTAATTCATAGTAGGCATTGGTAGCACTAAAACGGTAACTAATATCAGCAATAAGTTGTTCGGTTTTACCTGCTAGCTCTGAAAGTTTGTCGAGCATTTCGCCATCATTAACTTTATCGCTATCCGCCATTTGCTGATTGATGGCCACTAAATCGTTTTCCATTTTCGCCACTTTAGGCGATAACGAACGAGCAATAGGTAAACTGAGCAACGCCATCATTTGGTAAGTTTCAATTTCTAACATTCGTTGTATCAAGCGCCCTGCTTGGTAACTATTGAGCAACTTACTTTGAATAAGAATGCGGCTAAAGCCATCACTGTGTAACTTGAATGAAGTATAAACATTGGCGCGATCCCCTGCGACATTACTACCGAGTACTTGGTGCCCTTCAAAGGCATGATAAAGCGCTTGCTCCGAAATTTCTGCTTCGTGCATCACTAAATTTACCGCGCTTACAAGCTCACCTATAATATTATCAAACCACTCTTGAGGTAAAAACTCAGTTGCATAACCATCAAAAAGCGACTTACCCAGCCCTTTGCGAATAAAGCTATAGCTTGAAAACTCCAAATGACGCTCCCAACGAAGCTCAAAACCACCAAAATCTTGATAATAACAACTTGCCTCACATGTTGGAGGGTTAACATTGTAGCGCTGACATAAGGTATATATTTGCTGATATTCTAAATCACGCTCCTGCTCCGTTATGCGCACAGCCAGATGGGTAATTGACGTGGGCACATTTACTTGAGGAGATGGTCTATTATGAAGCTCTTGCGATATTTGCTGTCGCAATGGTGAAACCACAATATTGGCTCGCTCATAATTAACGGCGTTAGCGTTTGCTGTTAATAAGTTTGGGTGCACTGATTTTCTCCAAAAAATTTAAACAATTCGTTAAACCAGCAAACTAAAAGCGTTTTGGTGCATGGCAATACGCCGCGCATAAATCATAAAACAGTACGGCCAAATCAGAACCGTACTGTTGAGACTATCAATCAATATCCATTTGCTAAAATTGATGGCTAAAACTTATAATTATAATGAGTAGTTAAAATGAGTAGTTAAAATCAGTAGCTAAAACTGATAATTAATACTGACACTCACAGAGCGAGGTCTAGATGGACCAACAAAGTATTCATCAAACTCTGCATCTGGATAAATTTCCTCTAACACCTCATCTGCCTCACCGTAGGTGCCAAAAGTGTCAAATTGACGATCAAAAAGATTATCGACTTTAGCTGACAAACGCAGTTGTTGAGTTATCTGGTAATTAAAATAAATATTAGTCACCGCATAAGATGGAATTTTTTTATTCTCATTCGCTTCATCACCACGATAATATGATGAAGACGCATACAACATCTCGGTGCCAATATTTAGCGCATCATTAAACTGCCAATTTGCATGAAACTTGAATTGATGTTGCGGTTGGCCGGGAATATTGTCACCCACATTAACTTGTCTATTTGCACCTAGAGGATTTACCGGGCTAAAAGAGACAAAAGGCGATTCAAAAGTAGCATTTAAATAGTTATAACTCGCCCCAAAATCAACTGAGTTAACTTGGGTAGAAGCTGATAATTCAATACCTTGGCGTTGTGTTTTATCAAGGTTAATAAAATAACCTTGGTTTGATTTATTACCCGCTTGTTGAAATATAATATCTTGATAGCTCATGGTTGAAAATACAGTCGCTAAAGCAGAGAAATTATCGTTTTTAAACTGTAAAGCAGCTTCGACTGTTTTCGCTACCACTTGTTCAAGCGGCGGATCGGCAACAAACGCATTGGGTAATTTGCAAGGATCTTCTTCATCTGCACAACTCAGTTCGGCAGGACTAGGGGCGCGTGATGATTCGCTGTAACTTAGCTTAACGCTATATTCAGGTGTTAAAAGATAGTTAACTGAAATAGCCGGGTTAAAGCGGTTAAAGTAGTGCTCGCCATTCAGTGAACCAGGCCCGGTTTCAATCTGATCTTGCATACTTATGTGAGTACGATTATATCGACCAGCAAGGTTAACGGTTAAATCTTCCCCAATCGCTAAAGTATTTAAAAAGTAAAAGTAATGCTGTTTATTGCTAACTTCTAACTGAACACGCGACTCCATATCGTATAAACCAATGCCTGTTACCGAGCGATCATCAGAAATTGTATCGTTATGCAGCACCGCGAACTCGGTATCACTTCTAAAACTGATATCCGCTTTATCAATGCCTAGCCCGAAAATAAATTCATTATCTAATGCTGCATGAGCATCCGTTGCGTCAAAATGGCTTAAGCCTACCCATTGCAAGGCCACACCGTAACTTTCGTTATCAGTAAAACCGGTATTATAAGTACCATCAACATCGTCTGCATCAATATCACGTAGCTCACTTAACCAAGTGTCTTCATCAAAGCCAACAAAATGAACACGTTCTAACTCATCATTTTCATCTTCTTCACACAAACTATATAGTGCACCAGACTCACACTCTTCATAATCGCTGTCGTCACCATTAATACTGTTAATTTTGTTCTTACGATAATAAACATTACCTTGCCACGACATTTGCTGGTTAATAACACTGTCAGACTTAAGACTAAATTGCTGAAACCTTGTATGAGTTTTATCAGGTTGGGTGTAAATGGCACTTCTGCCCGCTAATTCGGCTAATATTTCAGGCACAGCGCCATTGCCTAGCAATTGGTTATTATTAGCAGAGTAAGTAAAATCAACAGTACGGTCTTCATCTGCATAACTTAATGTTGCTAAAAATTGCTTTAATTCACTTTCTGAATAATCTCGCCAACCATCTTCTTGGTATTGGTTAGCAACAATGTAATAAGCCCAGTTTCCCTGATTACCACCTGACTGCATGGTAAATTGCTGTTGTCCAAAGCTACCAAAACGTGCTTCAAGCTCATGCTTTGTATAACTAAAACCATTTTTAGTGGTCAGTGCCAACGCACCACCTAAGGTATTTTGCCCAAACGCAGGGTTTGAACCAGAAAATAACGCTACTTTATCAAGTGCTGCAAGCGGAATTAAATCCCAGTTTACCGTATCGCCAAAGGGTTCATTGAATCGCACCCCGTTAAGATAAACAGAAATTCCTTGAGGTAAACCTAATAAAGGCGAAGCGGTAAAGCCACGGTATTGCACATCAGGCTGAAAGGGATTGTTTTGTATGTCGTTAATATGCAGACTTGTTAGCTTATTTTTCATGTGCTCAGCTAACGAAATAGCTTGAGATTGTGCTAGAGATTCAGCATTAATTGTTTGAACACTACCAAAGGTACTTTCTTCAGCAAGGTCATTAGTGGAAAGTGGTGTTTGTCCATATATACTAATATTTTCAACACCGTTCATATCGTCCCCTAAAGCAGGGAGTGAAGCACAAATAAATAAAAAAGTTAACGTCCGTTTCATAACAACTCTCAAAATAAAATGAAGAGCGTTTAATGTAACCTGATGGCTAAATTAATCAATATCACCTATAAAAAAATAGAAACGCAAATGCAAAATAAAAAACTTAAAATCAATAACTTAATAAAGTTAAATCTAAGTTCCATCCTGCTAAAGTATGACTAATTTACTCCCCTGTGTTTATACGTATATCGTGATGAAAAATGACAACTTATCCATATTATTAGAATTTAGGGCGCCTAAATTCTAATTTCACTTATCTGAATGGTTGGTTGTACATTGGTAAAGTTAGCCAGGTCAGCCAGTATAGCATCGGCATTAGGACCAAAAGCTTCTTGAAACTCCTCTACTGAATTAAAGGTCAAATGACCCATAGCAATAAATGCGGGTAGTTCACCAGGTGCACCACCAGCCAATCCATAATCGACAGCACTCACTTTTAAAGCATCGCCTAGCAACTCAATTACCAAAGGAATATGTGTATTACAGTAGTATTCGATATCGAATTTTACACTTGGAGAGTTTGGGTACATTACACTAACTTTTATCATTATTTGGATCCTTAATATTTAGCTTTAAATCAGTTTTTTAATATTATCTAGTCACAATAATAGGTTAGAAATTGCATATTAATTTGTCTAGAGCCATTAAACTTTGTTTTATTTTCGCTTGACTGGAATATGGTTTTTAATTTCCATATAAACGTTTTTATACCTTCGACATTGACAGGATATGAGTATGACCTAGTGAAAAATATGCCTCCTTAGTATGATTTATAAGATACTTAAGAACTTGTTTTAAAGCATAAAGGCTATTATGGATAATTACATCAGAGGTAAGTGGCGTTATTAAACCAGTAAATTTTTAATATTGTGATAAAAATTTTAATATCTTAAGCGGAGTTATTAGTGCAGTTTCCGTAAAGAAGTATGAAAAATTCATATATGACAATACATTGAAGCTTGCTTCCATGGAGAAAGTAACTATTTAGATGGTTAGAGAGTCAAAGAATAAATTAATCAAAAATAGATGCCATTTTTATAATCATTCATCTAAAACACCACAGCTTATCGCTTAAAATAAAAAACCAGTATAAATGTTTAAAATATACTGGCTCATCATGAAACATTAATACTAAGTGTTAATTACTGACTTTAAAGCGACCAACTAAATTCGTTAAATCTTCTGATAAAACAAGTAAATCATTCGAACCATCGGCTAATGTATCTGCAGTATTAACAATACCTTTTGCCGAGTGATTAATGCCACTAATATTGTCATTGATCAAGTCTGATGAACTGCACTGTTGATCTGCGGCTTGTGTTATACGAGAAATATTTTCCTTCATTTGGCCAACTAAAGAACTTATTTCATTAAATGATTGGTTCGCTTGTTCAATTTTTTC
>TARA_B110000438_G_scaffold303771_1_pt1 | contig 12730 bp, 10 predicted proteins | sample TARA_B110000438 | Tara Oceans TARA_B110000438 (sample SAMEA4398413) | marine metagenome | biome: Polar Biome; feature: [MES] marine water layer (ENVO:01000295) within the mesopelagic zone...; material: water (ENVO:00002006), including particulate matter (ENVO:01000060) such... | reverse complement strand
TTAGGGGTACTGTTAATGTAAATTATGATGAATTTGCTGATCTAATATATATTACTTCCATAACTGATTCTCCGAATCAAACACAACAATTAATTAATGATTTAATCAAAGAAACTGATAATTATTTTAAGATTAAAGAAAGAAATCAAATAAATGAAAGGATAAATTTTCTTACAAGAGAGTTAAATTCTATTTCTTCAATCTCTCAAAGAGATGCAATTTCTAGAATTCTTCAGAATCAGCTATTAAAAAAATCATTGGTTGGTACGGATGAGCTATATAAGATCAAAATTATCAGAGGCATTGAGGTGTCTGAATATCCTGTTCAGCCTAATGTGCTATTTATATTATTGCTATTTAGTATGTTTGGTTTCTTTCTAGCAATTGGCTACCACACTATATTTTTTATTAAAAATGAATTTAGATGGAATTCATCTATTGACTAGCTACATCTCAGATTTTTCTAATTAAATCATGCTGTTTGATTCTGGAATTGATTACTACAGTCTTGCAAATCCCCTCATATATATTCTTTCTGAATTTTCTAATTTAATATTTTGCTTTCTATTTATTTTTTTATTTGCTGCTTTAAAAAAGATAAATTCAATGGAAGCAATCTTTTGGGTCTTATTATTTGCGATAGCTTTTTTAATTAATATATTTGTCAATCAAAATCAATTTCCAGATATTGGAGGTTATCTAAGATGCGTGAGAGATATAAGAGATAATTTTTACTTCGATGAACTTGGCTGTCAAATGATCCAAAGTGGCGGTGGCGAAAATTTAACCCTTTATTCCTTTAAGAGGGGACTGCCAGCAATTATGTATTCTTTAATACCAATGCCATCAATTTCAACATTTGCATCAATCGGCCTGATCAATAAATTATATTTATTTTTTATTTATATTTTTTTAAAACCTCGCTTATCACAGCCAAAGAATCTTATCATTCTAGCTATCCTTTTAATCTTACCTTCTATGCTCTTATATTCATCACTTGGATTAAGAGACAATCTTATTTTTTGTACTCAAGTTTTACTTCTTTTTTCTCTTTTGCACAGGCAACTATTTTTTTCAACCTTATTACTTGCAGTGTTAGCTGCAATTAAGATTCAAAACGGACTAATTTTTTCATTCTTATATATAGGTATTTTTATATTTCAAGCAGATAGAAGTATTAAGGCTTTGTCTTTATATTGTTCGATAGTGCTTATTTTTATGATTGCAATGGGAGATGTAATCTTAACAACTATAAATTATTTTAAGCTAGCATTTTTGTCTGAAGATAAAGCGATAGCTAGCTTAAGTAATTTTGTGCCGTTTAAGTCAATTATTGAATTAATAGTAATTTCTCCATTAAGCTTTGTAGAGGGCATGGTGAGGCCTTTGCCGCAAAATATTACCTCTTTAGTATTTCTTGTTGAATCTGTTACTCAAATAGCCATAATTTTTTGGTTACTTAAGACACAATTGCAAAAAATATTTTACAGTCCGCAATTTCTGATAGTTTTATTTACTTTTATACTTGGGATTATCTTAAATAATTTGGTAATTGAGAATGATTTCACATACATCAGATATAAATACACATTTGTATCTCTGTTTATCATCTATCTTTTAACTTACAAACAGACATATCCTAAAAATTAGCTTGTTAACCATATGCAAACGTTAAAAAATAAAAAAACTATCTTAGTAATATGCCCATATCCGGAAGGTTATGCTGCAAGTCAGAGGTTAAAGTATGAGCAATATTTTGATTCATGGAGAGAGGCAGGTTATGAGATTACTATTTCCTCATTTTTTAGCTTTGATACATGGAAAATTCTATATGAGGATGGTTTTTTTATTCCAAAAGTCTTTGGAACAATTTCTGGATACTTTAGAAGATTATTAGATCTTTTTAGGTTAAAAAATTACGACCATGTTTATGTCTGCATGTGGGTTACACCACTTTTAGATTCTATTTTTGAAAGACTATTTTTACTACTTTCGCCGCATTTAATTTTTGATTTTGATGACGCAATTCACACTGAAAGTGATCCAAATAATAAAAATTTTCTAAAAAAATTTTTTAAAGGGCAAAAAAAGATCAAATTACTTATTCAAAAATCGCAGTCAGTGATAACAAGCTCTCCATTCAACTTAGATTACTGTACAGAAAATAATAAATACCACGCTGCTGCATACATACCATGCTCTTTAGATACTAAGAGATTTATACAATCTCCTAGAGTTAGTCATGGTCAACAGCTCTCTCTTGGGTGGACTGGAACCTTTACCTCTGCTGCATACCTAGATTCAATAAAGGATATGTTGCAAAGAGTATGCATAGAATTCAATCTCAAACTAATCTTAATTACAAATTTTGATTATGAAATTCCAGGAATAGATTTGGAAGTTATCAGATGGAAAAAAGAAACAGAAATTCAAGACCTTCATAAGATAGATATTGGACTTTACCCACTAATAGAGACCCCTTGGGCATTAGGGAAAGGAGGGTTAAAAGTACTGCAATATATGTCTTTGGGCATTCCATCTATATCTTCAAATTTTGGTACAGCCCAATATATTGTAAAAGATGGAATAAATGGTTTTTTAGTAGATACTATGGATGAATGGGTTGATAGAATATCACTTCTAGTAGATGATGCGGAGCTAAGAAATCGAATGGGCGACAAAGCAAGAAGCCATATTGAATTAAATTACTCAACGCAGGCGATAAATGAACTGTATTTAAACTCAATTTCTAATTTAAATAAATGATATCAGAAAGTAAATATTGTCGGCTATGCGAAGGAAATCTTGATGAAATAACTTACTTATGTGATTCACCTCCAGCCAACAATTTTGATGAAACTTTTCAAAAAGATAAGTCAAAACAAAAATTCCCATTAATTTTAGACTATTGTAAGAACTGTTTTAACATTCAGTTAAGACATTGCCTAGGAGAAGAGCTTTTATATTCAAATTATACTTATGTCACACCAAAATCTTCTTCTCTTTCAGATCACTATCTTGCTTTAACAGAATATGCATCTAATAAAATTCCAGACTTTAAAGATATTGACGTTGTGGAGATAGGCTCAAATAGTGGCGATCTTTTAGCCTTCCTCAAACCTCATGTTGGCTCTGTATTAGGTGTAGATCCTGCAAAAAATGTGGCTAAAATTGCCAATGACGCAGGAGTTGAAACATTAAACTATTTTTTTGATGACAGCATTGCGCAAAAAATTAAAAATAGTAAAAAACTGATTAATCTTGTTATCGCGCGCCATATGTTTGCACATAACGCGAATCCAACTGAGATGCTCATTGGTATGAAAAATCTTTTAAATGATAGTGGTCTCATTCTTATTGAAAATGCGTACGCAATTGATACATTTACTCATGGAGAATTTGACCAGGTTTATCACGAGCATATGTTTTATTATTCTGTAAAGAGCATGGAGAATCTCTTGACAAAAAATAATTTATTTCTTCATGATATTTTCTTCTCAGAGGTTCATGGTGGATCAATAATCTTTGTAGCTTCTAAACAAGACCATGGCCAGACTCTAAAACTTAAAGAGCAGATAGGGCTTGAAGAAAGCTTATTCCAGGATGAAAAAATTTTTAAGATATTTCTTAATAAAATAAATGAAGTCAGAGGTTTTATAAAAGATAAGATTTCAGATGCTCAGAATAGCCATCAGACAATTGCAGCCTATGGCGCGCCTGCGAAAGCCTTTACTATGTTTTCTCTATTAGAGCTTGATTATGAAATTATTAAATTTTGCGTAGACACTTCGCCAACTAAGATTGGAAAAGTTTTCCCAATCTCTAATATTCCTATAATTTCAGAAGATCAATTGAAAGAACAAAATTATGACATTTTATTAGTTACATCTTGGAACTATAAGGATGATATTCTCAAGAAAGCGTCCAAAATTTTTAAACCTGGAACAGAATTAATTTTTCCATTACCCAATCCGACTAGCGTAATAATATAATGGCGCTTTTGGAACATACAGCTTTTAATGGCATTAAAATATTAGATAAAAATATTTTTACATCCGATCTTGGCTATTTTTCTACAACATTTAACTCGGCGAGCCTCAACAGCACTTTTGTTCAAGATAGTATTTCAAAATCATACAAAACAGGAACTGTTCGAGGCCTCCATTTTCAAAAATCTCAGCATGCTCAGGCGAAACTCATTAGTGTAATAGAAGGGTCAATAGTCGATTTTTTTGTAGATCTTCGAAAAGACTCCCCAACCTTTTTATCTCATGGGCGTATCGAATTAAATCAAGAAACAACGAAATCATTATTTATCCCAAGAGGCTTTGCACATGGGTTTATAACACGAAAGCCTAATACTATAATCAGTTACAAACTTGATAATGTTTATAATCCCAATTCTGAGGAAACTCTTCTATGGAATGATCCTGATGTGGGTATAATATGGCCTGAAATGAAAACCTATCATCTGTCACCCAAGGATTTACAGGGTAAGACTTTAGATGTAATTCTTCAAGAATAATATTTTAATGATTTCCAACGCTGAAATAAAAAAAGTTCTAGTAACTGGAGGCATGGGCTTCATAGGCTCTCATTTTCTTTTGAAATGTTGTCAAAGGTTTCCAGGTATTGAGTTTATTAATGTTGATAATCTAAGCTATGCAGTATCCCCTAGAACCCAAGGAGAGTTAAGTGAATTTCATAATTACTCTTTTCATGAAACAGATATTTGCGATCTAATTGCTCTAGAGAAAATTTTTCAAAATCATGATGTTGATCTAGTTATTCATTTTGCCGCGGAATCACATGTAGATAATTCGATAGAGGCGCCACTTCAATTTATCAACACAAATATTCTTGGCACATTTAATTTATTAACTTGCATCAGAAAGGTTAATGATGCTGGGCAGGATATTTATTTTCACCATATTTCTACAGATGAAGTTTACGGGTCATTAGAAAAAAATGATAATTCGTTTACTGAAGCATCTAATTTTTCTCCAAGCTCACCTTATTCAGCATCCAAAGCATCTTCAGATTTATTGGTCGAAGCATGGGGAAAGACTTATGGCATAAAATATCTTATTACCAATTGTAGTAACAATTTCGGACCTAGGCAGTTTTATGAAAAGTTAATTCCAAAAGTTATATTAAATCGATTAAATAATAAGAAGATTCCTGTTTATGGTTTAGGACTAAATATTAGAGATTGGTTATTTGTTGATGATCATATAGATGCAATTTTATCTTTGTATGCCAATGGATTGTTCTTAAATGAGCGATTTAATATAGGAGGTGGTTTCGAAGTTTCTAATATTGATATAGTTGAATCTATTTTAGATCTTTTAGATATCAAGCATGGATATTCTGAGTCTCATGCATTTATAGAATTCGTTGATGATAGAAAAGGCCATGATTTTAGGTATTCTATTGATAATTCAAAATTAAAAAATGCAACAGGTTGGTCTCCTCAGGCTAGTTTCCATGAGCATTTGAATGAAACTATCAGTTGGTATGTTCACAATCGTGATTGGTGGTCAAGTTGATCACTCTGTTGGGTCAAAATAGTCAATTAGCTAGATGCTTAGTTAATGCATTAAAGCTGCCTGTAGATATTGTATCTTCACAAGATGTTGATTTAAGAGCTCATGAAGAAGTAAAAGTGTTACTAGGCAGTTTTAAAAACAAAGTTTTGATTAATTGTTTTGCCTATAATGATGTTGAGGGAGCAGAATCTAATCAAGATGCTTATAATATTAATCATCTAGGCGTTCAAGAGGTTGCAAAATTTTGCGATGAAAATGATATATTGCTTATTCATTTTTCCACAGATTTTATTTTTGATGGACGCAAAGGGCAATATATTGAATCTGATCCCGTAAACCCTATTAATCATTATGGAGAATCTAAAGCCGCTGGTGAAATCGCCATTCAGAGGTTTTGCAAAAAATATTTAATAATTAGAACTTCGTGGTTATATAGTCATTTAGAAACCCAAAATAATTTTTTGTATAAGATCAAATCCTTAGCAATAAAAGATAAGCAAGTATTGTATGGTGCTAATGATATTTTTGGCTCTCCAACATCCGCATTAAGCTTAGCAGATGGGATCAGTAAATTGCTTGGTTCCATTGATCATTATGACTTTTCAAAAAAAATTTTTCACTTTTCTGATGTTGGATCTGTATCAAGATTTTCTTTTCTAGAAGCTATAATTCAGAGGTTCAATGAAAAATTAAATTTATCTAATGTGGTCATGCCTGTTGAGAATGACTATTTTAGATTAATTGCTCCCAGACCATATAATACTAGCCTTAACCCAACTTTGTTTGCTGATACATTTGAATTTCAGCAGGTGGACTGGAAACAAGCTCTAGATAGAACTATTGGATTAATATGAAAGGAATTATTTTGGCTGGTGGAGCAGGAACAAGACTAAGCCCCTTAACCTCAGTTGTTTCAAAGCAGTTATTACCTATATATGACAAGCCTTTAATTTATTACCCATTATCAACTTTAATATCATTGGGGATCAATGAAATTTTAGTAATCTCCAGTCCATCTCAAATTAATGGCTTCCAATCATTATTAGGAAATGGAAAAAGACTCGGCATTGATTTATCTTATGCGGTTCAAAATGAACCCAATGGCATTGCAGAGGCCTTAATTATAGGAGAACTCTTTTTGCAGGAAGATTCATGTGCTTTAATTCTAGGAGATAATATTTTTATTTCAGATAAAATGGTTTCTTCAGAAACGGCCAATTTTAAAAAAGGTGCAAGAGTTTTCACAATTTCTGTAGAAGATCCTGAAAGATATGGCGTTATTAAGTTTCACAAAAATATGCCAGTTGAAATTGTAGAAAAACCAAAATCATTTATCTCCAATGATGCTGTTACGGGGCTATATTTTTATGATAGTCAGGCTACTTCTCTTTGCAAGACTCTGAAACCTTCCAACCGGAATGAGCTAGAAATTACAGACTTAAATACAGCCTATCTAAACAATGAAATGCTCTCTGTTACTTCATTAGACGAGTCAGATGCTTGGATGGATGCAGGAACCTTTGAATCTTTACGAGATGCGGGAAATTATATTGCTGATTTACAAAAAAAATTGGGTAGATTGGTAGGCTCTCCAGAATTGGCATCCTATAATCAAGGATTTCTAAGTAAGAGCACTTTATTAGAGATAATTAAAGCTACTCCTAATAATTCTTATTATCAATTATTAAAATCTAGCATTGCTTAGAATACAATGATTGATAATATTCAATAACATAACTACTCTAGAATATTATGGCAATCTCATGTTGCCATAAGCTATAATCTAAAAGCATCACTGAAGAAAAATATTATTTTCAGAGTGATTAGAAATTTCAAAAATGGAGTGAGTTTCATGTATACATTAGTCATGTTCCGAAAAATAATTTTAACAATGAGTTTTTTATTGTTTTCAGGTATTATTTTTTCTCAAAGTAGCTCAAACCTTGATGAGGATTTCCTAAAAAGCCTGCCTGAAGACTTGCAAGATGAGCTTAGCTCTGAAAATGCTGATGAGCAACAGGTTGATAAGCTGCTAAACTCCAAAACATCTTCATTGAAAAATAAAGAAGCTTTAAAAATGCTTAAGCAGCAAATCGAGGAGCTAGAAGGCAAAATCAATATTTCCTCAGATTCTTCTGATAAAGGCTTGCAAAGATATGGAGATTCCTTTTTTAGCACGATTCAATCAACTTTCATGCCCGTAAATGTTCCAAATCTTCGGGAAGATTATATCTTAGGTATTGGTGACAAGCTTTCAATTCAAATTGTAGGTGATCGCTCAGAGATTTCTGATGGATTAACCATTGAAAGAGATGGCTCATTGAGTATCCCTAATTTAGGCAAGGTCTCCATCTCGGGATCTTCTCTCAGTGAAGCAAAAAAAATTATTAATAATTACGTACAAGATAAAACCATTGGTAATGAAGTATTTATCACTCTTTCTGAATTAAGAGATATTCAAGTGATTGTTTTAGGCGGGGCTGAAAATCCAGGTGTATATACAATCGCTGGTGGATCAAATATCTTACATGCCTTAAATGTAGCTGGCGGAATATCAGATAGAGGCTCATATAGAAAAGTAAAAGTATCACGAAAAGGCAAATTAATTCGCTTGATAGATCTATATGAAACTTTAATTTTTGGCAGAGGAGTTTTTGATTTTGATCTTCGTTCTGGAGATACCATATTTATTGATCCAGTTGATTTTACAGTTGCTCTCTCTGGCGGGGTCAACAATCCAGCCTTGTATGATATAAAAATTGGTGAAACTGCTGAAGATTTGATTAGATTTGCTGGAGGATATAGTCAAGATCATGATTACTCTGAAGAGATTAGGCTCGAGCGAGATACTCCAAATGGTGCAGATTTAATTTCATTGCCCTTAGATAAGACTAATACAATTATATTGCAGCCCAGAGACTCATTAGTCGTGCCAATGTACGCAAAGATTTTATCTACTGCTGAAAAAGTTAAGCTTTCAGGAATGATTGAAAGACCTGGTACTTATAACATTAAAGAAAATGAAACCCTCTCCCAATTAATTCGAAGAGCTGGAGGCTATAAAAAAAGTGCTTATCCATATGGAGGAGTATTCTTTAGAAAATCTGCTGAGGAAGCTTCATCACAATTTAGAAAGAGAATATATTCCGATACTATCAACTATTTAGTTTCCAATTTAGGTTCTGGTGGCGGGAATTCTTCTCAGCCATTAACTGGAGATTTTCTTAAGATTTTAATTGAAGAGTCCAAGGCGCAGGATTCTGTGGGCAGGATTGTTACAGAGTTTAATTTAAATGTCTTAAATAGTAATCCAATTCTCGATACTATATTAATGGATAAAGATATTATAAATATTCCACCCTTATCTCAGCAGGTTTACCTATTTGGTGATTTTAATCAATCTCTAATCCTGCCATATAACCCAGAATATTCTATTGAAGATTATATTAGTTATGCTGCAGGTAGAAAATCTAGCGCAACGAAACATACCATTGTCATAGATCCTGATGGAAAATCACACTATTTAGCTACCTCAAGATTTGGATTCTTTAGTGACAATGTTGATATTTATCCAGGTTCGATTATTTATCTACCAAGAGAGCTAGGCAAGGTGAATGGTGTGCAGTTTGCTGCAGCTGTTGCACCAATATTGAGCAGCCTCACTCTGTCATTAGCTTCAATCAATACTATTACTGATGATTAGGCTGATTTGAAATATACATAGTAGATTTAGGATGAAATTATTAATGCTGAGATTTTTATTCTCAACTGGTATCTTTTTATTTCCTCTTCATATCTTCTCAAGTAGTTTGCATGACTACATCTATCCAAAACAGCAACCCAGTTACTCGAATTATGGAACCACTGGTTTAATTCAAATGCCATCTGCACGGTTTCACGAACCAGGTAGCTTAGGTCTTTCATGGAGTCATAATGACCCATATATAAGAGGATCTGTTATAGCTTATCCATTTAGCTGGCTTGAAGCATCATATGGCTACACAGACATCAATAATGCCTTATATAGTAACGTAGAGTCATTTAGTGGCGATCAATCTTACAAAGATAAGGGCTTTGATGTAAAAATTAAATTATTAAATGAATCTCAATACTTGCCTAGCATTGCTATGGGAGTAAGAGATCTGGCTGGAAGTGGAACTTTTGAAGGTGAATACCTGGCGTTATCTAAATTATATAAAAATATTGATTTTACAATTGGAGCTGGTTGGGGCGATCTATCTCACGGAGCATACTCAAACCCTTTAACAAAAATTAGTAATAAATTTGAAAATAGAACTTTTACAGAAGGAGGGCAGGGAGGTGAATTTAGTTCAGGACGATACTTTAGTGGTCGAATGGGAATTTTTGGAGGAGTTGAAGTTTTTATCCCTAATACCAAAGGCTTAAGACTTAAAATTGAGTATGACTCAACAACTTATTTGGACGAGGCATTTGGTCGAGGCGCAGCATCGTCTACTTTTGCGTTTGAGCCTGTAAAAGATGCTAAGTCACGAATCAATTATGGGGTTGTGTATCCAATAACTAATAGCTTCCAAGTAAAGGCTAGTTTTGTAAAAGGCAATACTTATAATATTGGGTTTTCTTATATTAGAAGTATTGGTAAAAAGAATAGAAAAATTAAGAGAACAGACCCATATGTGCCGGTGAAAAACAAAGAAATTATTAAAGAAATTAATGCTTCTAACGATCTCTTCTTCTACAGGAATGTCAAGACCAGCCTTGAAGATCGAGAATTATTTATGCAAAAAGCCAGCCTAGATGGAAGCACTTTTTCTGTAGCGTATTCTCAGATGATTCATGCCAGTCATGTAAGAGCAGTCGGAAGAATAGCAAGAGTGTTAGACGAAATAAGCCCTGATGATGTTGAAACTTTTAATATTGTTAATGTTAATGCTGGCATGGGGCTTTCCTCTGTAACAGTTGATCGGGAGTCCTTTTCAAAGTACTCAGCAGCTAATGTTCATAATTTAGCTTTTAAGAGTATTGATATTGAAGGAATAAAATATACAAGTAAAAAATATAAGTACAATCCAACGACCCCTTATCCTTTAAATTTTCTGAGGATTGAGCCTGATCTTCGATCTCAAATTGGTGGCCCAGATGGTTTCTTTTTTGGAGATTTAAGGATTGCCTTTGATGCTGAGACCCTGTTTTCTAAATCTTTTAGTTTAATGACCAGAATAACATATGGTATTTACGATAACATGGGATCATTGGACCTAGCATCTAATAGTATCATCCCACATGTGAGAACTGATATTGTGAAGTACTTGAACGCGGGCAGAGGCGAGTTCAGTATTGATAGATTGCAATTCAATTTCTTTCAAAATCCAACTAAAGACTTATATTATAAAATTTCAGGAGGAATACTGGAACAAATGTTTACTGGGCTTGGAGCAGAAGTCCTTTATAAACCCTTTGATAGAAATTATGCTATTGGAGTAGATGCCTTTAGTGTTCAGCAAAGAGGTTATGACGGGCTATTAAGTCTCTTGGACTATAAAACAACTACAGGCCACATCAATTTTTATTATAGGGAGCCTAGATCAAAGATTCTATTTGCTTTTAAAGGAGGTAAATACCTTGCAGGAGACTCTGGAGTAACTTTTGATTTCTCTAGAAGGTTTAAAAGTGGCCTGGTTACAGGGGTATTCTTTTCTTTAACTGACATTAGCAAGAGAGAATTTGGCGAAGGGAGTTTTGATAAAGGTTTTTATTTCACCATTCCAATTGATGCATTTACTTCTAAATACAATAAACGATTTTTTTCATGGGGCTTAAAACCTCTAACTAGGGATGGAGCTGCTATTTTGAGCCATGGCTTCCATCTGTATGGAGTTACTGAACAAGCCCAGCATGAAACTTACTTTAGAGATAAGGACGATATTTATGACTAAGACTATTTTACCATTAGTCCTTTTGTTGATCTCATCCTGCTCGTTTGTAGAGATAAAAGACATCCCCGCATATTCAAAATTATTTATCTTTGGCGCACCTGATATTGTGATCACAAATGAATATTATCTAGAGAAGCCTTTTTCCTTTGCTAAGGTTAAATTAGGAAGATCTGGGGTAGTTATTTTATCTCTGAGAAGTATTGATAAGGGAACATATTCTTGGATTGGAGAAGATGGAACTAGAATTTACACTAGAAATGGAAAAATCATCCAAACTTTTGGATTAGATCATAATGTTAGTTATTTAACAGAATGGAATTATCCATTTACTCTCAGCTACTTCAAAGCTACTTCTGAAATTCAGCTTGGCAATCCAACTGCCTTGCTTAGCCAACAAAGCACTCTAAGCTTTTCTCATGAAGAGTTAATTAATCTGGAAAAAGATTATCAAGCTAAGGTATTTATAGAAGCTTTTACTAGTAATCAATTCAAATGGTCTGAGGAGAATATGTATTGGGTTTCAGAAAGGGGAAGAGTTATTAAGTCGATACAGAAAATACATCCGAATCTTGAAGAAATAGAAATAACCTTCTATTACAAGTAATAGAAGGTTATTTACAAAGATTAACTATTCTTTAACTCTTGTTGCAGTTGCAGTAACGGTTGCAGTAGCTGTACCGGCAATTGTGACAGGAACTTCAGTGACAACATCTACAGTTGTCTCGGCAATATCAGTAAACAGTTCAATTTCGGTTTCATACTCATATTCTTCAATTACAGCAGCTACAGCTTCCACATTTGTAGTTTCTATTTTAGTATCATACTCTTCTATAGAATCAGCTGCGTCTCTTGTATATTCGATGATGTAGATTTGATCTCCATCAGCATTCGTACTTACATCTGTTCCATTAAGACGAGGATCGCCATATGAAAGAGGTGTCGCGCTTGTGCCAGCATTTCTTTTATCAAAGTCAGTACCTGTCGCAGTGTAAGTTTCTGTATTATCAGTTTTAACCCTGGTAGCCGTGACTGTCTGTGTTGATGACGAGGCTTCAATTGCATCTGTTGTTGTTCTAGTTGCAGTTGTTTGAGTATTGGTAGTAGTACTGGTTGTAAAAGCAGCTACGGCCGAAGCAGTAGTTTGCTCCTCTGTTCCTGCAACTTCAGTATCAACAATAACTTCAACGTCTACAACGTATTCTTCAATAACCGTCGGTGCAGGAGTCGGTGCAGGTGTTGGTGCAGGAGTCGGTGCAGGTGTTG